>Ga0209398_1001603_pt1 | contig 11422 bp, 10 predicted proteins | sample AshMeaBigSpring_FD_184125 | JGI IMG/M metagenome (GOLD analysis project Ga0209398, IMG submission 184125) | Groundwater microbial communities from Big Spring, Nevada to study Microbial Dark Matter (Phase II) - Ash Meadows Big Spring (SPAdes)... | ecosystem: Environmental > Aquatic > Deep...
CAGCGGCAAAATAGTTAAAAGATGCATCTTGATTGGAGCAGTAGCCAATGGTCTACCATGTTGCGCGGTGTTGCTTCTGTTGAACGGTGCCAACGCCACTACAGCTACATGGGTGGTACCGGCCCATGGCTCACACCAATAAAAGGCTACCGTGTAGCCGCTATTTTCTCTTCTGTTTATTGAATTGGGGTGTCAGCGAAAACTGATGAAAATCATCTTTTCGCTTGAGTTATGTCATACTTGTGTCAGTTGCACACGGCTACTTTTGACATTAATTAGAGCTATTTATGAGTGTAATTATTGTTTTATTGTTGGCGAGTATTGGCGTTGCTTCGCTGTTTTTGGCCGCCTTTTTATGGAGTGTCAAAAGTGGTCAGTACGACGATGAACAGTCGCCCCCATTACGCATGTTGTTCGATGCTACGTTACCCGATCCATTGGAGGTAAGTGCTAGCAGGGAGAACGATGCTACCAAATAAAGCCGGTCTTTTTATTTCTACGGAATCAGAAATCCACAACCATTATAAACACCAAGCTTCAACTATGCAACTAGAAAAGTTCTATTACGACAACAAGATTGTAAAAATGTTTGCCTACGCCACTATTTTGTGGGGCGTTGTAGGCATGTTGGCCGGTTTGCTGGCCGCGGTACAAATTTATTTACCGGCTGCTAATTTTAATATGCCATATACCACCTTTGGGCGTGTACGACCGGTGCATACCAATGCCGTTATTTTTGCATTTGTAGGCAACGGGATATTTATGGGCGTTTACTATTCGTTACAACGATTGTGTAAAGCACGCATGTTTAACGATGCGCTCAGCCGGATTCATTTTTGGGGATGGCAATCCATTATTGTAGCAGCAGCCATCACATTATTATTAGGTTATACCACGGGTAAAGAGTATGCCGAGTTGGAGTGGCCTATAGATATTGCCATTACTTTGGTATGGGTGGCTTTTGGTATCAATATGTTCGGTACTATCATTAAACGCCGCGAAAGTCATTTGTATGTAGCCATTTGGTTTTACATAGCTACTTGGGTTACCGTAGCCATGTTACATATCGTTAACTCGTTCGAAATACCCTTTTCGGCATTCAAAAGTTATAGTTGGTATGCCGGCGTGCAAGATGCCCTTGTACAATGGTGGTATGGGCACAATGCAGTAGCCTTTTTTCTGACCACGCCTTATTTGGGTATCATGTATTATTTTATGCCCAAAGCAGCCAATCGTCCGGTTTACAGTTATCGATTATCCATTATTCACTTTTGGGCATTAATATTTATTTATATTTGGGCAGGTCCTCACCACTTATTGTATACCGCTTTGCCCGATTGGGCACAAAGTTTGGGTACTGTGTTTAGCATCATGCTCATAGCCCCGAGTTGGGGAGGTATGCTCAACGGCCTATTTACCCTGCGCGGAGCATGGGATAAAGTGCGGGAAGAACCTGTACTGAAATTCATGGTGGTAGCCGTAACTTGTTATGGTATGGCCACTTTTGAAGGGCCGATGTTGAGTTTAAAAAGCTTTAACGCTATTACCCACTTTACCGACTGGACGGTAGCGCACGTACACATTGGTGCTTTGGGCTGGAATGGCTTTTTAACCTTTGGTATGTTGTATTGGTTGTTGCCAAGAATGTTTAATACCCCATTGTATTCCAAAAAATTAGCCAACAATCACTTTTGGATTGGTACAATTGGTATTGTACTTTATGCCATTCCTATGTATTGGGCAGGTTTTACACAAGCTTTGATGTGGAAACAATTTACACCGGAAGGACAGTTGAAGTTTCAGTTTTTAGAAACCGTTACCCATATTATCCCTATGTATGTTACCCGTAGCATCGGTGGTACCTTATACTTAATTGGCGCATTGATCATGGTTTACAACCTTTGGAAAACCGTAGCTGCCGGCAAATTGATTGAAAACGAATATGCCGAAGCACCCGCATTACCCAAAGTATTGGAAACACACGGCAAACAACACTGGCACAGATGGATTGAAAGTCGTCCTATACAAATGTTGGTATTTAGTTTAATTGCGGTGGCAATTGGAGGTGTTTTAGAGTTGGTACCCACCTTTTTGGTAAAAAGCAATATTCCTACAATAGCGGCTGTTAAACCCTATACTCCTTTAGAATTGCAGGGTAGAGATATTTATATCCGTGAAGGTTGCTACCTCTGCCATTCACAAATGGTGCGCCCTTTCCGCGACGAAGTAGCTAGATATGGTGAATACAGCAAAGCTGGAGAATTTGTATACGACCATCCTTTCCAATGGGGTAGTAAACGTACAGGACCCGATTTGGCTAGGGTAGGTGGCAAGTATCCCGACAGCTGGCACTACAACCACATGCTTGAACCACAAAGTATGAGCCCGGGTTCCATCATGCCATCTTATACTTGGCTGTTTGATAATCCATTAGATACGGCCATTACGCCAGCAAAAATTAGAGCCATGCAAACTTTGGGTGTACCATACGAAAAAGGCTACGACCAATTGGCCAATGCCGATTTGATGCAACAAGCTACTACTATAGCCAATGGTTTGAAAAAAGAAAAACTCAACGTAGCGCCAAATATGGAAATAGTAGCATTGATAGCTTACTTACAACGGATTGGTACCGACATTAAAGCGGAGAAAAAAATAGTAGCGCAGCTACCTTAAATAAAAATGCTTGGAGAAAAGAACAACAGTCTTTGTGCAGCGGACACTTCCAAAACCTTAGGCTGTTGCTTTTTACTACACTTATACATCACTCACCTACCTCATTAAACTTGCTAATCAACCAATCGAATCATGAAATTCATTAATTATTTAGAAAAAATAACAGGCGTAGATGTGTATGCCTTGTCATCATTCAGTATATTCTTTATTTTTTTTATCGGTGTTGCGCTATGGGCTTGGAAAGCCGATAAAAAAATGATTGAAGAAATTCAACAGTTGCCTTTACATAATTAACCAATCACGTTCAAACTACTTAACAATGAAAAGATACTGGAAACAAATTGCTTATATGGCGGCATTCGGCCTGGTAGTTCCATGCATTGCTTTGGCACAAGGCCCGCCCAAACCGTCTTCAATGGCCAATCCACTGGCACAAATACTCGTGGTTATCATCATAGCTTTGGCAATTATTATTGGTTTAATGGCCAATGTGGTTACTGGTGCTGCACAAGTGTTTATTCAAAAAATTAGGGATGCCCGCAATAGCAACAATACTGGTACTAAAACACTCTCTGTTATTGCATTGCTGCTTTTTACCGGTAGCACTTGGGCACAGGAAGCAGCTAATGCCGCTACCGACGCTGCACCTGTGGTGAATCATTTTGGGGGCTTGTCGGGTACCGTTTTTTATACCCTTATTAGTGTCATTGCCGTTGAAATCATCATTTTGATGACACTGATTTACAATTTAAAAATGTTGCTGCGCAAAGAAAGTGTAGCTAATACAGCGGTAGTGCCGGAAGAAATTACCGAAAATGCATTGGCCAAATGGTGGGATAAAATCAATAAGTTCCGCCCACTCAAGGAAGAGCAAGATATTGATTTAGGACACGATTATGATGGTATTAGGGAGTTGGATAATGGATTGCCACCGTGGTGGTTGTATGGTTTTTATTGCTGCGTATTTTTTGCTTGTGTATACTTATGGCGTTACCACGTATCAAGCGATGCCGCCCCTTCAAGTGCTGAAGAATACACCATTGCAGTAGCTAAAGCCGATGTAGAAAAAGAAGCCTATTTGAAAAATGCAGCAAGTAAGGTAGATGAAAATTCGGTGAAAATGCTTACGGAAGCGGCCGATTTAGAAGCCGGCAAAAAAATATTTACTTCTGTATGTGCTGCTTGCCACGTAGCTGATGGTGGTGGTGCCGTTGGCCCTAACCTAACCGACGAATATTGGTTGCATGGTGGAAGCATCAAAGATGTGTTTAAAACACTGAAATATGGTTGGCCCGAAAAAGGAATGAAAAGTTGGAAAGACGATTATTCGCCTGTGCAATTGGCACAATTGGCTAGTTATGTAAAATCGTTGAAAGGCACCAAACCGGCCAAGCCTAAAGAACCACAGGGAGAATTGTATTCCGAAGGTGCTGCAACAACTGCTAAAGACAGTACCAAAGCCACTACTGTGGCAACCCCTACTGCCCCTACAAAATAGATAGGATAGAGTAGGCAACTGCATAAAGTAAACATTATGACTAAGAGCACATTACCTAATGAAAGTTTTAGAGATAGGGTATCTACCATAGATGAATCGGGAAAGCGTAAATGGATTTATGCATATAAACCAAAAGGAAAATTTTACAGCATTCGGACAGGCTTAAGTTATCTTTACTTTGTGCTATTTTTTGGTTTGCCATGGGTTCATTTTCATGGCAAACCCTTGTTTTTGTTCAACATTCCCGAAGCGAAGTTTATCATTTTTGGTAAAATATTTTGGCCCGAAGACTTTTTCATATTTGGGCTTACAATGGTCACTTTCGTATTTTTTATTATTTTATTTACAGCAGCTTTTGGCCGATTGTTCTGTGGTTGGGCTTGTCCGCAAACCAATTTTATGGAAATGATGTTTCGTAAAATTGAGTTTTGGGTTTTGGGCGATGCACCGGCACAGCGTCAGTTGAAAAATGCACCATGGAATGCAATAAAAATACGAAAAGTGGTGCTGAAACAAGTGTTGTTTTATGGACTCTCTTTCATTATTGCCAATACTTTTTTGGCGTATATTATTGGTGTAGAAGCACTCGAAAAAATAATTGTGGAGCCTGTGAGTTTGCACATAGGTGGCCTTACCTCGTTATTGGTATTTACATCCGTTTTTTATGCCGTGTATGCATTTTTTAGGGAGCAGGCTTGTACAGCTGTATGTCCGTATGGCCGTTTGCAAAGTGTGTTGCTCGATAAAAATTCAATGATAGTAGCATACGATTACAAACGTGGCGAACCAAGAGGGCATGTAAGAAAAACAGACGTAGCTGCTACTTCGCTTGGCGATTGTATTGATTGTTTGCAATGTGTTAGGGTTTGCCCAACCGGTATTGATATTCGCAATGGCGTACAAATGGAATGTGTGGGCTGTACGGCTTGTATTGATGCATGCGATACGGTAATGGAAAAAATAGGAAAACCTACCGGATTAATTAGGTACGCTTCCGAAAATTCGATTGCCAACGGCGAACCACTTCGCTACACCAACCGCATGAAATTGTATACCGTATTGTGTGGTATTGTACTAACGGTGTTGTCGATTGTATTGGCTACGCGCAAAGATGTAGATGCCACCATTATGCGTACTCCAGGCATTTTGTTTCAAGAACGTGGAAAGGATAGTATTTCTAACTTGTACAACATAAAAGTAGTGAATAAAACCAGTCGCGAAATTCCTTTGACCATTCAATTGGCCAATGGCAACGGAAAGGTAGAAGTGGTAGGTAAACCCGTTGTTGTAGTGGCCAAAGAAGGGCAGGGGTCGGGTTCGTTTTTTGTGGTATTGCCCAAAACTGCTTTGCATAGCAGAAAAACAAGTATTGAACTTACTATAGCAGAAGGCGATGAAATAATAACCCATTTAAAAACCAACTTTTTAGGTCCGGTGGAGTAAATGCTGCCCATAGCTGTCATAGCCGAAGGGCTGCGCGGATGGTGGCAAGTAGCCCACAGCCCAACAACCAACGGGCGATTGGGCGAGGACTACTGCCAACCAGCCCGAACCAAAGATGCCAAATGGGTTGGTTGTTCACAGCCCCATATGTTAGTTTTTTACTTAGTTGAATTAGTTATTAAATAATTTAAAAACGTATATCATGAATTGGGGAAATAGATTAATCGTTGTGTTTGTGGTGTTTGGTTTGTTGATTGGCACCGCCGTATACAAAGCCATCAATACCCAAACCGACTTAGTGAGCAAAGATTATTACAAAGAAGAGCTGCGCTATCAAGATAAATTAGACGGTATTGCCAATGCCAATAAACTAAGTGATGTATTGGTTACGGCAGATGCGCAAAAAGTAGGTGTGCTATTTCCGAAAGAAATAGGCAGTAACAAGGTAAGCGGCAAAATACATTTTTATTGTGCTACCGATGCTACCAAAGACCGCACAATTGACATAAACGTAAATACGGAAGGTCAACAATGGATTGCCACAAGTAGCCTTTTTAAGGTGACTTATCAAGTGAAAATTAACTGGCAAGTGGCTAATACGCTTTATTATTCAGAAAAACTGATTCATTTATAACCATTTATATGATTGCCGAATTACTAGCATCGGGTATAGCGTTAGGCGTAGTGAGTAGTTTTCACTGTGTGGGTATGTGTGGAGCTATTGCCTTTGCGTTACCTGTACACCATTTGCCACAGCCCCAAAAAGTGATGGGTATAGCCCTTTACAATTTAGGGCGTATAGCTGTGTATGCACTTTTGGGTTGTTTTTTTGGTTTTGTAGGGCGTCAGTTTTTTGTAGGAGGCATGCAGCAATGGTTTTCTATTATGCTTGGCATACTCTTATTATCGGTTGTGTTAGTACCCCTAGTTGTTCAACGGCAAGTACGCTTGCAACCAATTGTGCATTTACAAAATAGGTTGCAAAATTTTATTGCGTCGTACATTCAAAAGAAGCAATTGTATGTTTTTTTCTTGATAGGAATGGCCAATGGATTGCTCCCTTGCGGCATGGTGTATTTTGCCATTACGGGCGCTATGGCTGCAGGAAGCATACAGGGCGGGGTGGTATTTATGGCGGCATTTGGTTTGGGTACCTTACCACTAATGATGTTGCTATCGTATTTTGGTTTTGTGCTGAGTATCGCTACTCGCAATACACTCAAAAAAAGCATCCCATTTTTTATGGCAGGCATGGCCGTATTGCTCATATTGCGTGGTATGAATTTAGGCATACCGTATGTAAGTCCGCATTTGCAAAATACCGGCGCTTCAGCTATTTCGTGTCATTGAGAACTGAAGGTGCACTTAGGGGAAATACATATTTTTTTAAAAGCATTACACGGATTGTCGTAAACTTTTATAAGCTAAAAGCGTGCTTAACAAAGTAAGTACTGCGGCCAAATACATAGCTGCACCCGATAGGTGCATTGGCGCTGCTGTGGAAGTAAAAAAGGCAAAAATATGGTTCATTAAAGGCGGCCCTATAATAGAGGTGGCACTCATTAAACTCGTTAATGCACCTTGCAATTCGCCTTGTTCGTTTTTGGGAACAAAATTACTCATAATGCCCTGCAAGGCCGGCATCGCAATTCCCCCTAAACAATAGATGCCCGTAAAGGCAAACATCATCCAACCTTTTGTGGCAACGGCAAACAATACAAATCCAATGCAATAAAAAGCAAGACCCACATACACGCTTTTTTCCTGACCCAACTTAGGAATTGCGAGGCGAATAAGTACACCCTGAACAATTGCCACCGAAATGCCTACCACGCCTAACGAAATGCCAATGGTTTTGTTGGTCCAGCCAAATTTTTCAATGGTGTAATAAGTCCAAGTGCTTTGAACCGCATGAGAGGCAATGTACAATAAGGTGAGTGATGCTACTAAGCCAGCAATAACAGGATATTTGTTGAGTTGCAATAAAGATCCCGCCGGGTTGGCGCGCTTCCAGCTAAAGGGCCTGCGGTCTTCTTTTTTCAACGATTCGGGCAATACAAAATACCCGTAGGCAAAGTTGAGGAACGACAATGCCGCGGCAGCGAAAAAGGGTATGCGCGCTCCGTACTCGCCCAAGAGTCCACCCAACATGGGGCCAATAATAAAACCAATGCCAAAGGCAGCCCCTATCATACCAAAGTTTTGTGCTTTTTTTTCAGGGGTGCTAATATCGGCTATGTACGCACTTGCGGTACTAAAACTGCTACCGGTAACCCCGGCAATAATGCGCCCAATAAATAACCAAACAATAGAAGTGGAAAAGGCCGTTAGTAAGTAATCGATGGCAAACCCCAATAACGAAAACAGCAACACCGGCCTGCGCCCAAACTGATCGCTCAGATTGCCCATAATGGGAGCACAAATAAATTGTACCACTGCATAAGCCGCCAATAACCATCCGCCATAGGTAGATGCCTCGCTAAGCGAACCATGAATTAATTGTTGTATCAAACTTGGAATTACCGGAATAATGATGCCAAAGCCAATTACATCAATTAATAGTGTAATGAAAATAAAGCCTGTTGCTGCTTGAAGTTTGTCTTTTGCCATGAATACCTGTTCAATTCGCTGCAAAGTAAACCAAAACAAACCAACGGAAAAAACTATGCCGGCTGAATGGTGACAAGGTATTAATATTTATTTTGGTTTGTGCTGTATGAATGATGTAACTTTCCGTTCTAAATTTCAATTGTATGTTTTTATTGTTTTTAGGCATTGTATTATTGGCCATTGTCACATCGTTCAAGAAAGCCGGAGGTAAAACCCTTCCCTTAGTTGCTCCTTTTCGCTTGGTGAGCATATTGTTGATACTGATTGGTATTTTATCGTCGTGTATTAAACAAATTGATGCTGGCGAAGTAGGCGTACAGTCGCTCTTTGGAAAAGTAAATGAGGAGGTGCTGCAAAGTGGTTTAACCTTCATCAATCCATTAATGAAGGTCAAAGAAATTGATGTCCGTACTCAAAATTACACCATGAGTAGTGTGCACGACGAAGGCGATAAAGCCGGTGACGATGCCATTCGTATTTTAACTTCCGATGGTTTGGAAGTGGTGATTGACCTAACGGTTTTGTATCGGTTAAATGCCGCAGAAGTACCCAAAGTGTATCGAGAAACCGGGTTGGATTTCAAAGACAAAATTGTTCGACCAATTACTCGCACCAAAATTCGCGATAATGCGGTTTATTATAGTGCCAACGAATTGTATTCTACTAAACGCGATGAGTTTCAAAACAAAATTTTCAAATCTATTGATACCGATTTTAAAAAGAGAGGATTGATATTGGAACAGCTATTGGTACGCAATATCACTTTGCCCAATACCGTAAAAGCGTCTATTGAAGAAAAAATTAAAGCCGAACAAGATGCGCAGAAAATGGAATATGTATTGCAAAAAGAAAAGCAGGAGGCCGAACGCAAACGCGTAGAGGCGCAAGGGATTAGCGATTATCAAAAAATCATCAATTCCGGATTGAGCGATAAACAATTGCAATACGAACAAATTCAAACAATGAAAGGATTGATTACCTCACCCAATGCCAAGGTGATTATTATGGGGGGAAATAAAACTCCGGTGATATTAGATGCCAAAAACTAGTAGTCACAACCGCAATTTGCTTTATTGCATTTTGTAGAACTAAATAGTGTTTTTTGACGAAAAAAATAGCACAAAAAAGGCCAAAACCGTATATTCGCCGCCTTAAAATATAATGAATGAAATTAGAAGAGGTATTGTTACAACGTAGTCAGGGTGTTTGCGAATTGTGCGCATCCAATATGGATACCCAATTGTTTGAAGTTTTGCCACAAGATACCCGCTATGCCGATAACTGCTTGATAGCTTGTGCCAAATGCGTGGCACAAATTAACAAAAAAGAAGTTTTAGACAGCAGTCATTGGAGCAAATGCCTACCCGAAAGCATGTGGAGCGAAGTGCCAAGTGTACAAGTAGCCGCATGGCGCATGCTCAACCGCTTACGCAACGAAAGTTGGGCAGCCGATAGCTTGGATATGCTGTATTTGGACGACGACCGTTTGGCTTGGGCAAAAGCCACCGGCGATCATGAAAACGATGGAGAGGTAATGCTTCACAAAGACAGTAATGGTCATGTATTACAAACCGGCGATACTGTAGTGCTCACCAAATCGCTAGATGTTAAGGGAAGCACCCTGAATGCCAAAATGGGTACTGTGGTAAAAAATATTCGATTGGTAGAGGAGAATACCGACCAAATTGAAGGTAGGATAGAGGGGCAGGTGATTGTTATTTTAACCAAATATGTGCGTAAGCAAGGGTAACTACCAATATAGCAATGACTATATGCACGGCCGATATGTTAGTTACATGTCGGCCGTGCCGTTTTTATTTACAATGGGCAAAAAAGCAACCTAGCAATAAAATCAGTAAGAATACTTAACCTTATTGTAATGTCTCTAGCCTAGCATATCACTGTAGAGGAAATATTGATGGAAAGGAAAATAAACCTTCAAGGCAGTTAAACAACGTTCTACTTTCTTTGTACGCCCTACCCCCTCAAGGCACCAACCGCAAAAAAATCCGCCACAAACATTCGCCAAAGGCAATCAAACACACCCAAACTCCCACCACTTACAACATCATAACTTAATACTTATTACTTACAACTTACTACTTCCCAAAAAATAACCCACCAATTTTCCCCAAAAGCAAAACGGGTGAACAAAGCCATACGGCAACATTTATATTTGCGCTTATGGCCAAAGCAGCATCCGAAACACCCTTAATGCAGCAACACAATGCAATAAAACAAAAATACCCCGACGCCATTTTATTGTTCCGCGTGGGCGATTTTTACGAAACTTTTGGAAAAGATGCCATCATTACGGCGCAAGTATTGGGCATTACCCTCACCAAGCGCAATAATGGAGTGGACAACAGCAACGAATTGGCAGGTTTCCCGCACCATGCACTAGATACCTACTTGCACAAACTAGTAAAAGCCGGTTACCGGGTGGCTATTTGCGATCAATTAGAAAATCCCAAAGAAGCCAAAGGCATCGTAAAACGTGGCGTTACAGAGTTGGTAACTCCGGGTATTGCTACCAACGACAAACTATTGGAACACAATAGCAACAACTTTTTGGCAGCAGTCCATTTTTCAGAACAGCAATTGGGTGTTGCCTTTGTAGATATTAGTACGGGCGAATTTTTTGTGGCAGAAGGCGATGAAGAATATGTAGATAAGCTATTGCAAACACTAAAGCCCGCTGAAGTCATTTTTCAGCGGAGCTACCAAAAAACGTTTAAGGAAGTTTTTGGCGCCAAATTTTATACCTATACCCTCGACAATTGGATTTTTGAAAGTGCGTTTGCTACCGAAAACCTGCTCAAACACTTTCAAACACATTCGCTTAAGGGTTACGGCATCGAATCGCTTAACCAAGGAATCATTGCCGCCGGTGCCATTTTGTACTATTTAAAAGAAACCGAACACCCCCATTTACAACACATTACTGCCATACAAAGAATAGAACGGGAAGATTATTTGTGGATGGACCGATTTACCATTCGTAACTTAGAAATTTTAAACAGTAGCCATGCCGATGGCAATAGCCTGTTAAAAGTGCTCGATCAAACAGTGAGTCCAATGGGTGCCCGATTGTTAAAGCGTTGGACGGTTTTGCCTTTAAAAGATATTGATAAAATAAACGATCGTTTAGATACCGTTGCATTTCTCATTACGCAAATACCCCTACGTCAACAA
>Ga0209398_1001605_pt1 | contig 11415 bp, 10 predicted proteins | sample AshMeaBigSpring_FD_184125 | JGI IMG/M metagenome (GOLD analysis project Ga0209398, IMG submission 184125) | Groundwater microbial communities from Big Spring, Nevada to study Microbial Dark Matter (Phase II) - Ash Meadows Big Spring (SPAdes)... | ecosystem: Environmental > Aquatic > Deep...
CTAGCGCCCTCCGGCTAATCCAACTACTTCGCTGTAACGAGGAAACCGGGGGCTAGCGCCCTCCGGCTAATCCAACTACTTCGCTGTAACGAGGAAACCGGGGGCTAGCGCCCTCCGGCTAATCCAACTACTTCGCTGTAACGAGGAAACCGGGGGCTAGCGCCCTCCGGCTAATCCAACTACTTCGCTGTAACGAGGAAACCGGGGGCTAGCGCCCTCCGGCTAATCCAATTGCTTCGCTGTAACGAGGAAACCGGGGGCTAGCGCCCTCCGGCTAATCCAATTGCTTCGCTGTAGCGAGGGAACCGGGGGCTAGCGCCCTCCGGCTAATCCAACTACTTCGCTGTAACGAGGGAACCGGGGGCTAGCGCCCTCCGGCTAATCCAACTACTTCGCTGTAGCGAGGAAACCGGGGGCTAGCGCCCTCCGGCGAATCCAACTACTTCGCTGTAGCGAGGAAACCGGGGGCTAGCGCCCTCCGGCTAATCCAACTACTTCGCTGTAACAAGGCACGAGGCGAGCGTATCGACGGCGGCGAAGAGGCCGAGGCCGTAGTGGGAAGCATAACCCAACAGGATAGGCCCACGCACAGGTTCCGCGAAATGGAGCCGGAGACTGTAGCCGGCGTCCACCTTGGGAGGCACTCCACCGTGGACTCGACGGCGCACAAAATGGCGGAGTTCTTTGGTCAACTCCGCATTCCATTCAACCTGATCGGCAGGCGGCAAACCACGTGAGGCGAGTTCTGCCTGCACTTGACCCTCGAGGGTATCCTTGCCTTTCGACTTGAGAAACCTGGGCAGCACGAACGGCGTCACACTTTCCCAGACGCGGGCACCGTCCCGCGGGCCAATAATTGATCCAAATGACTTGGCGAACGGTTCCATTCGCCGTAGATCATTCAGCTCTCCGCTAGCTACCAAAGCTAATTGCAAATCACCGGCGCCGCCTTTCGTCCATGTTCGCTTCAAAGTGCGAATGGCACGCTGGGCCGTACCGCAGAGCTTGCCTGCGGCATAGATCAGGATATGGTCCAGGTGTTTGTCTCCATCCAGGTCCAGCGGGATGAAATGGGCGTGGGCGTGGCGATCGTCGAGCGGGCCGTTTCGATCTTTGCCCAGAAGTGAGGGACAGTGAATTCGCTTGCCGTTCGCCGCCCGGCAGATCAGCGCCCGGCGGAGATGCTCGGCTTGCGGCACGGTCCGATGGACATGTGGCAGGGCCGACTTGTTCCCCCTCGGCGAGCTGACGGCCAACAGCATGCACTCGATGCCGGGTGATTCGATTCGTCTGGGTGTCACCGGGACGCCGACCTGCAAGGCATCACTTCGTCGCCAATAGAGCACGCGCTGCGAACCGGGCGGCTGCGACCAGCCGTGGCTTTTCCACCAGGCGGTGTCCTTGGTCAGGCAGGACAGCAGATCGGGCGGGTAGGGCGCGATGGCCCTCTCCCGATCCTTCAGCAACTTGGCAGTCGGTTTCTTCTTACCTTCGGGAAGCGGATATGGTGAGCGAGCAGTTTCCGCTTGCTGTATCTGCCAAGTCCCATAATCATCCGGTGAAATGGCGGCCATCAGGGATACCTGTTCCCACCCGGGGCCGCGATGCTCTCCCTCCTGACACGGCACCACGTTCCACTCGGCAGGATGATCGTCCGTGAGTTGTGCCTCCACCCAACTCTCGCTACGGCCCAGATACCCCAGCGCAGCGGCCAGTTTGACAAGGAGGTCCACCTCGTCGGCATCAAGTTCGCAAGGCCAGCGGATGAGCAGTTCGCCGCTCCCCACGTTGGCCCAGGTATCGAAGACGAGCGTTGTTTGCTCACGTCCCTTGGCGAGGACGCCGACCGGCATGAAGTGCCGACTGTGGGCCGCGCTGGCGGCAGGCAGATGATACAGCGGCAGCGCCGCGGCCAGCTTGTCGATCAGTCGCCGGGCGACCGGCGGCACCTCGCTCCAGCCCTGGCTGGAGAAGCCACAAGCGATGAAGGCCCGCAGCAGCCGCCAGGGACTGGGCGGCCACTCGATGAGACCTTCGTTGACGTGGTGCCCCCACGGCGTGGCATGGTAGCGCCCGCCCGGGAACCGGAGTTTCACGGTCGGCATGGCGGGCACCTCAGTTGTCGTCGTTCTCGGTGTCGTTATCGTCGTCATCGCGGGACTCGTCGGCGTCATCGGCCTTGGGTTTCTTCTCGTCCTTCGCCTTCTTGAGTTCGTCCTCGAACGTGACGGTGGTATGCACCATCAGGTCCTTGCACTCGGCGACAGCCGCCTTGACTGCTGATTCGAGGTCGGTAAGGGACGGCAGCTTGAAACCCGCGGGACGGCTCGCGACCAGGTTGTCACGATCGACCGGCTCCAGATCGCACGCGGTGCGCAGCCGCAGGTCACCGTCGAGCAGCTTCCGCACCCGGTACAGCGCGAGCAGGATCAGCAGCCTCTGCACCTTCGGTTCCAGGCCGTAGCCGCCGAGCAGAACAGCAGACGATCGTGCCACAGTCCCGCGGGGCGCAGCGGCCTCTGGGCAACACATTCGGCCGTGCGATGTACACGGAATGACCTGAATCGCAGCGAGTGTGTCTGCTCGCCGCCGGTCTCGCGGACGTCGACGAGAACGTCCTGAATGCCGGAATTGTCATCGAGAATGAACATGGCTTGGTCCTGCACCACCGTCGTCTACCGCTGCGAACACGCCGAGGCCGCGATAGCGACCGGCGCCAATGGCGATCGGCCCGCGCACTTTTCGGGGAAACGTAACACGCACGTGGAACTTTGGATAATCGAGCGGCGGAAGACTGTATTGACCAGCCAGGTCTACGCCTTGGAGCCAGCCCACCTTTTGGTATTCCAATGTTGCGCCGATCAAGGCGTCGGCAGTCCAGCCGGCATGTTCGAAAGACTTCCGAATTAACTCGTCGATGCGGCGATCAAGTCGTTGTAGTAGCTGACGCTGCTGATCAGCCGTCACTTGCCCCGCCAGGGCGCGGGCACGGTGTTTGCGACGCAGTCCGTCCGGATCGTCGTAGCCGGGCAGTATCACTGGGGTGACCGTGATCCACATGCGACTTGGTTTCGTGAACGGCGATACACTGCGGTCCGATGTCGCCAGGTGTGCCAGCATCGCCGCGGGTTGTGTGGTCGCTTCGTCGATCAAATAGTGCCCGTTGAGCAGGCGACGGAACGGCGTGATATCGAAGCCGGGCCAGCCGACTACGAGAACGCGACGGATGCCGCTGACGCCAACGGGAGTGATACTGGGCAAGGGCAGAAACATGAGGCGCTGTCTGGTTGTCGCCTGGCCGTGCTTCCCGTCGCCGTGGCCGAGAACATGTTCATCCACCCATTCTTTGGGATGCCCGAGCTTGTCGGCCACGGCGGCGACGGCGTTCCGCACCATGCCCGCGACCGTGGCAACGCGGCGGACGGGGTGGAACGGGCGGAACCGACTGCGGCCGGCGTTGGCGCCCTGGTCCTCGATGGTGCGGTGGATTTCGAACGCGGCCATCGGCCGAACCACGTCACCTAGCCCCGGCACGGTCGGCGCGTGGTACTGAACCACATGGAAGCACGAAAGCGGCGGGACCGGTCTGAACCCGTCGGCAGAGAGTCGACTGAGGAACGCCTCGTACTTCCGCATCAGATCTACAAGGGTGCCGGGGTTCGGCACTCTCAAAGGCGACCCGCCGCTTTGCACCACCCGCCAGCGGTGGCCGGGCAGTTGGTCGGCTTCTTCCTGCGAGATCACTGCCGCGTCACCGGCCACCATGTCGATGCCCCAGCCGAGATGGGTGATGGAGCGGGCAGCGGCCTTCAGCACTTCCAGGTGCGGGCAGCCCTCCGGCGGCAAGGGGTAGAGGTAGTGGACGGCGTCGCCCGACAAGTGGGTGGGGCGGACGACCTTTTCCGTCCGCTTCGAGGTCGCGTCCACCACCCCCCGCTTGAACTGCGGTACGAGCAGATCGGCGGTGTTGTCCGGGACGTAGAACTGGGTGCGTACGTCCGAGGTCAGGCCGGCGGCGGCGACGACCAGCGGCGGCGCCTGAGCTTCGAGCCACTCGAGCGCGGGCTTTGCGTAAACGAGGCGTTGCCGCTCGTTCCAGCGGGCGGCGGCGGCGGCTACCAGAGCCTGGAACAGCCGCAGCGGGGACGGTGGCCACTCTGGTTCGCCGCCATCGCCGCGACCGTGGCCGTGCGGCTGGAGGAAGCGGACGGAGTAACAGAGGCTATTTGTCATTGGTGGTCGTCTCCGCCGGTTCGTCCTTCGCCTTGCCGGCCTTCTTCGGCTTGGTCTTGGCGTCGCCGCCGTCGGTTACGTCAGCTTTGGCCTTTTCCTTCTCGAACGGAACGGTCTTGCTCTCGCCGACGCCGAAGGCTTGGGCGGCCTTGGCGGCGAAAGTGAGGGCCTCGTCGTGGGTGATGCCGCACGGCTTGCGGGTGCCGTCCGGGTGGACCTCGACCAACTCCCTCGGCTGGTCCGGGTTAAGGACGAGCAAACACCCCTGCCGCAAGTAGCCACCAGGCTTGTGGGTGAATGCGACCAAGGCCAAGCTGAGGATATAACGCCGAAGGGCAAGCGTCTTTTGTTCGTCCTTGCCGGCGTGCAAGAGCCGAAGGGCGGCGAGGCCGAGGGTGGCATCCCGCCGGATGTCCCCGTCCGCGATAACCCCGCCGTGTGTCCACGTGGCCGGGACGTGCACGAACCCCCGTATGGCCAGCGGGTTCTTGTTGTTGCCCTCCGCCTTGGCCTTTTCCGCTTCACTGAAAACGTCCAACTCGGCGTAGTCCACCGGCGGGTTGTACTGGGCGGAGCGATGCAGTGGCCGGACGTTGTAGGCTCGAATGGTCGAGGCGAAGATGCGCGGCAGTTTGGCCTGGGTGTCACGAGAGTCCCACACGCCGAACACCAGCGAAGTGGGGGCGATCCTGGCCAGCGGCGTGGCGTCGCCCTTCAGTACGGACTTGAAGGCATTCTGAAATTCCTGTTGAAGCGACGAGCAGCGGATGAGGGCGTCGCCTGCGCGATGCCCGGCTTCGAGGATGCTGACCTCCTTCTCGCCGGCTTGTACCACGATTTGCGGGACGAGATGCTTGTACCTATCCTCTCTGAAGATCGGCTCGATGCGGTTGGCCTGCGAGCCAACGCTGTCGATGAGGGCGACATTAGTGCCATTCGGCGTGGTGTCGATGTTGTACCCTCCGGGAAAGCCGTCGCCGGCGGCGAACGTGGCCGGGAACAGCACGCCGTCGGTCCCTTCGACGGGCATGAGGTATTCGCGGAGGACGAGAGCGGTCGGGCCGTCGTGCGTCAGGTAGGCGTCAAACTGGCTGGGATCGGGCATGGGTTAGGCTCCATTCGTGGGGATGGGGACAGCAACACGAAACGATTTGTGTTTCTTCTGGCCGGTGCGGAACCAGTTCTCGAACCGGAAACCGCGGCGGCCCCGCAAGTCGAGTGCGCCGCTGGAGGCCGCCAGTAGGAGGGACGACTGCAGGGGCACCGCCCAGGTGAAGTAGTCGTAGACCCGCGACTGCGCGGTGAACGCCGGCCGGGCGACCTGCAAACCGATTAGGCAGAGCAGTTCGACGGCCGGGTACGCGGTGGTGGTCAGTCCTAGATCGTTGGCCGAAAACCCGGTGTCGCGCGAGTGGGCGTTCGGGGCACGGCGGGCGTCGAAATAGTACGGCTCTTTCTTCTTGGTTGGCTCGTGCGGGTTCGGAACGACCATGCCTACATCGAACAGGCTTGAATCTCGAAAACGATTATCGTTTTTCATCGCCTGTTGCATCGCGAATGCGATGCCAAGACTCTCCATCGTACCGGCCCACACCTTCAGGTCTTTCGCTCCGGTCTTGTCGGTCTCCCACCAGTCGATGGACAGGGGACGGAACGGACGCCCGATGACCAGTGGCGACGAACACGGATCGTCTGCGCGAGTGATCGTCAACTGCGCGGTTACGATGGCTTCGACAAGATCGGCCAACGTTCTTGTGTCGCATGCGATCCTGAACTCCCGTCCGCTTTCACTGAACCAGGCCTCGGCTCCTGGCCAGAGGCGCTCGGCCAGTTCCAGCAGGCCGCAGCAGGCGAAGAACTGGCCGGGGTTGGTGGGGTCCACATTGACGCGAACGGGTTCATGGCTGGTCATGGTCGCCCTCCGTCGCTCCGCTGGCCCGCCTGCCGCTTGCTCACCGCGCGGGCATCTGGGACAATCAGACATAGCTGTGGCCTTGGTCCGTACCGCGGAGTGTTCCCATGAGCAACATCGTTGAGGGCATTTACAAAGAGGGGAAGATCGAACTCCTCGAAGCCCCCCCTGGATTGCCCGAAGGCCGCGTGCGGGTCATCGTGATCACCGGTGAGGATCGCCCGAAGCCGGCACCGCGGATGATGACGTTCGGCTGCCTCGGCAGCGGCGATACGTCTACGCTCGAGGACTTCGAGTATTCCGATGCCGAGTGGCAGAAGGAATGGGACCACGCCGATGGCCAATGAGTATGCGGTTGATGCCCATGCGCTCATCTGGTTCCTGGCAGGCAACCAGCGCCTGGGCGGAAAAGCACTTGGCGTCTTGCAAGATCCCGGCAATCGACTGTACGTACCGATCATCGCCCTGGCGGAAGCGTGCTGGGCGGTGGCTCGCGGCAAGACCCGCATCGCCTCGGTAGCCGCTCTGCTGGCCGGTATCGACTCGGATCCGAGATTTGTCGTGGTGCCGCTGGACCGTGCTGTTCTCGACCGGTCGCTGGCGCTGTCCGCCATTCCCGAGATGCACGACTGCTTGATCGCGGCCACGGCCCTGGTCCTGGGCGGCGCCTCCTCGCCTGTTCCGATCTTGACCTGCGATGCCGACATCATTTCCTCCGGGCTCGTCCCAGTCGTCTGGTAACTTACGAATCAATCATCCACAATCGCGGACGGCTCTGCGCTGGCCGCCCAGTCGGCGGCCCGCAGCAGCGACTCCAAGTATGCCAGTCCCCAGCGGCCGTACTTCCGTTGCAGCCGCGCGAAGCGGCGGGGCACCTCGGCGGCCAGCCGCTCGGCGTCGGTTAGTGACCGCTCCGGGTCGAATGCCTCGTCCAGCGGGAAGTGCGGGCGGGCCCGCCCGTGGTGGGCGGCGATCAGGTGCAGGATCAGGTCCCGGTGCGCGCCGGTCAACTCCGCCTCCACGTCGAACAGCGAGCCGAACTCGTGGCGGTAAGTCTCGCGCACCCGCCCGCCCTTTTTCCCGGACTTGGCCAACCAGATGTTCGGGTCGGTGTTGCCCAGCACCCGCTGAAAGAGGGTCCGCTTTTTGCCGTAGTCGTGAAACTGGGCTGCGGTGATGACCGCCTGCTTCAGCGAGTCATCGATCGAGAGATTTCCCATCATCGCTTCGGCTTCCTTCACCACATCGGCGACGTGAATCCTCCACAAGACCGGCTTCGGGGCCGATTTGTCCCCCTCGTTCCGCCGCGCGAACCACTGCCAGGTTCTCTCTTCCGCGTCCTCGTCCGCACCGGGAAAAGTGATCGTGAGGACTGAGTGCATGGGTTCCACTTCCGGGTCATCTTCGGATGGGGTGGCGAACAACCGCTTCCGCTGGCGGACCTGCTGGCCCTCACGGTTCTTGATGAACCACTGGTCCGCCACGTCGTCGGCGACGGCAGAGGCTCCGTTCAACATCCCGCCTTCCAGGCCGCCGGCGGAGGGCGGCAGCAGGACCGTCTTGCCGTTGATCCGCTCTCTGTATTTCTTGTTAGCGAGTTCCGGCAGGGTGAGGACTTCGACCGTGCCGTCTTCGTCCACCAGCCAGACGGGCGCGTCCGGGCAACGCCTGGCCATCGCCTCGAACTGCTTGAACGCCCGGTCGCTCGGCTCTTTCAGCAATTCGTGCGGCTTGAGTGGATACGCATCGAGCAAGTCGGCCGGCGGGTAGTCGCTCCGCAAATCGCCGGTGATTTCCTCCACTTCCTCCCGCCAGGCGACGAGCGTTCCCGGCGGTTGCCACTCGGCGATGCCGTGAAGGTAGGGTTCTACAGGCGGTCGGCCGGGCAGCTTGTCCCGGATGGTTGTCAGCGCCCAGGCGTCGAACAGGATATCGGTGGCGGGCAGGATGGTCGGCGCCGGGGTGAAAGCGGCCTGGCAGGCTTCAGCGTCGAGTCGGCCGAGCGCGTCCGGGCTGGCGTTCTCCTTGAGTTCGTGGAGCAATGACAGGGTTCTTGCCCGCCGCTGGTCGTATTCGTCGTCCTTGAACTCGGTCGGATACAGGACGTGGATTTGCGAATCGTTCCGCTGGCCAAAGCGATTGACCCGGCCGAACCGCTGGGCCATGCTGTCGAACGGGGTCAGGTCGCACACCATGTGGTCGGCGGAGATATTCACACCGACTTCGCCGGCCGAGGTGCAAACGAGGAACGTCGTCTCCGCACCCGATTGTCCACTCGGCAGGAACCGCTTAAACAGCGGGAGTTCGACCAACTCATCCCGCTCTTTGCCTCGCATCGTGCCGGTGAGGGTGAGGACGCGATCCTTGGGCAGTTTGTCGCGGATCTTCATCACGTCCTCGACGGTGCGAGCGAACACCAGCACCGCCCGGCATCTGTCGACGAACTTCTTCGCCGTGGCCGCAATTTCGTCCGCCAGCTTCTTCGGGTCGGTGAGCGGGTGCGGGTGCAACGACTTCTTGGCTTGAATCCGTTCCTTCACAACGGAATGATCCTTGTCCTGCTCGGTCAGGCCGAACGCCTTGCCGTCGCCGCGGCTGGTCGCGGTTAGTTCCATCACCCGCAGCGGCCACAGGTCGCCGCACCGTTGCTGCTCGTCGCGGACGGCTTCGATCAGCTGCTGAAATGCCGGTTCGAGATGGGCTTCGTCGTGGATGAGCAGCGCGTCCTGACCGAGCAACCCAGCATGCAGCGGTTTCGCTTTCATGCCCACGCCATACCCGCTGAACAGCAATCGGCTGCCGATCATGTCCACCGTGCCGCAGATGACCGCCGGGCGGGACGGGTCGGCGCTCCATTCGCGATTGTCGGCGAACTGACCGCGGAGGGTACTGACGGCGAACTCGGAAATGCCGGGGGCGCTCGCGGCCCGGTACTTCTCCACCTCGTCGGTGGTTTGGTCCACGACGGTGCGGCGGTTGACCACGTAGACCAGCCGCCGGGGAATCCTTGCGTCCTTGGCCAGGGCGATCAACCAGATGGCGATGACCGATGTCTTGCCTAGCCCCGTCGGCAGGGTGCACGACGCAGGGATATCGGCGTTAACGAACCGTTGGTACAAAGCCCGTTGCCACGGGAACGGCCGATTACCGGCCAATTTCTCGAACACACAATCAAAGTCTAGTTCCGACATGACGTGATAAACCTAATTTGTGGATTCCCGGAACGCTTGCCGTTGTGCCGAGGTCGCCAGTCCGACATCCATGAGTTGCACTTCGTCCATCACCCACAAGGCGTCCTGGTTCAGCAGACCGAACTCCATAGGCCAGCGGGCTCGGGCGCTGGCATAGCCACGATTCAAGGCCCGCGACAGCAGCATGTCCTGAGTGCCAATGATCACGGCCGGTCGTTCGGGACACAGGAACCATTCCCCGCTGTCTTCACCGCCCATTGCAATGTGGATCGTGGGGCGATGAGGCTCGGGGATTCGGGCAGCGAGTTGTTGTGCGGCCTGTTCCGTCTGTTCCACCAGCACGCGCATCGGCAGGCACCAGACCAACCGGCGGGGCCAGCCGGCGTCCCCGCGATGCAAGCGGAAGTAGCTCCAGGCGGCAAGGACTCCCTCCGTCTTCCCCAGCCCGGTCGGAATCCGGATCAACCGATCGCGACAGCTGGCCTCCGATGCCAATGCAGCTTGCCAATCGCGGGGTGATGCATGCCCCGTAAGCCCCGTGAACCATTGGTGGAATGAGAGATCGGGGGTCATCTTGTGTGCCTATACAGCCAATTTGTTGAAGCGGGACGTCGCTTCGCCGCACTCGCACTCGCACTCGCACTCGCACGTACTGCTGGCCGTAACCGTTCACAGGCCGGGGGCTGGCTCAATTTTCGGCGGGACGACGGCTCGGCGTCGTGGAACGATCTCGCCGAAAAATGTGCCTGACCCCTTGGGGTGCAGCCTGGCGTCCACCTCGTCAACGGCTACTGCTGGCCTATCCCACTGACTTCGAAACGCCTGAACTTATCGCACTCACACCCCTACTGATAAGAGGCATGCGGTCGGCCGGCTACTTGGCGACTTCATCATTTCCGACGCTGAGTCCGACCGAGGCCATCAGCGTATGGCAGACGTTTGACACGTTTGGTCACAACGGCGCTGGAAATTTTCCAAATTCTTCGGTCGCCGCAGGTGCCACCCCGACGCGTCGGCGCAAGGCACCCGGCCGAAATCGTTCCCCGGCAAAGCCTTGCATCACGGTGGAACCGCTGGCTGCCGTGTCGCTCCCGTCCGCCGACGGGCTGCGGCGAGGACCACGCGACGAGCAGCCGCCATGTTGAACGGGCAGACGATGCTGGACGGCGCGGCGCGCCCGTCGGAGGCCGAGGGGCAGTGGTCTGATCGCCGTTCCTGGACGCCCTGCCCGGTGTGCAGCCCGCGGGCCCCGACCTACGCGCCGAGCGTGCCACGGGGACCGATGGACGGGCTGCGGCCAGTGGGACCACTAGTGGGGCCAGTCAGACGGCAAAACTGGGCGAAATGGGGCCAGACGTGGCGCAGGGCGGGAACCGGACCGCAGTGTTTGGCGGCGCGGAAGCGGGCGACTTGGACTTTCCACAAGTTGTTACGTTGGCGAAACATAGCAACAAGAAAGCAACAGCGGGCGAGACGTGGCGAGCGGAGGGCACGGGACTCGAACCCGCAACCGGCAGAGCCGGCATCTGATTTCGAATCAGACTCCTCACCAATTCGGATACCCTCCGATGAGTTTCCCCCTATGGTTTACCCCCGACAGGCGGCTGTGACAAGGCAGCACGCGGCGTGAGGCAAACGCCCAGCAGCTCTTACCGACCGCCGCCAGCTCCGCGAGCGCGACGCGGCGTCGATGGTCCAGCAGGGCTGACAGGAATCTTGCGGCTCGGGCTTCCAGACTGTGTGAAGGCACGATCAGGATTCCAAGGGGGTGTCGAAAAATGAGCCAGACCCCGGCCTGGAGCGGCCTGCACACCGGGGGTTCTCGACCCGCAGGCTCGCCCGTGGCCCCTTTGGGCGGCGGCGTGCGGAGAAGGACCAACCGCCGCGTCCCGCGCGGATGGCACAGGCGGTGCGCACGGCAGTTCCGGCAGGAGTTGATCCCGGTCGAGGCTGGCAGCGGCAGAATCGTTACCAGGGGGCGCTCCGGGGAGGGGTGATGCCGGGCGTCTTCGCGGCGCGCGATGTGACAGTTCTGCCGCATCTTTGCCGTGCGCGAGCCGCGAGAAATTCGCTTCCGCG
>Ga0209398_1001610_pt1 | contig 11390 bp, 2 predicted proteins | sample AshMeaBigSpring_FD_184125 | JGI IMG/M metagenome (GOLD analysis project Ga0209398, IMG submission 184125) | Groundwater microbial communities from Big Spring, Nevada to study Microbial Dark Matter (Phase II) - Ash Meadows Big Spring (SPAdes)... | ecosystem: Environmental > Aquatic > Deep...
TGCACAAGGAGGACACCGGCGCGGACCATTGGTCGGTGGCGTGGATGCCACCGGGCGACACGGCGTTCAGCATTATTCCGGGCACGGTGTTGATGATGCCGGGCACGGAGCTGGCCACGCCGAGCACCTCGAATTATTTCAACACGCTCGCCACCGAGCAGCCGCGGCTGGGGTGCACCCGCGAGCGCTTCATCTGGCTCAAACAGGCGTATCTGAGCCCCACGCCCAGCGCCGCGAAGACGCGCACCCAGGCCATCGTGAGCATGGCAAACAACGATGTGGCGAACAACGTCCGCCACTACGGCAACGAGATCCCGCGCCTGGCCCTGGCCTGGTGGCTCACGGGGGACAGCGTGTATGCGGAGAAGGTCTGGACAAATATCAGTGAAACGATGGCGACCGGCGACTTCAGCGTGAAATGGAAGGGCTTCACGCTGCGGCAGCTGGCCTTTGCCTACGATTGGCTCTATCCGTATTGGGACAGCACGCGGCGCGCGACCCTGCTGAACTTCCTGGTGACCAAGGGCCTGAATTCGCAAGCGAACACCTATGGCAACAACATCGGCATCCTCAATGACAGCGGCTACATTCAGGCGGCTCTCGCGGTGGGCACGGGCAACGAGGGGGCGGCCGAGCCCGATCTCTCCCAGGCGGTGAACCAGCTCGTGCAGAAAATCAACCAATGGGAGCCGAACAACGGTGCCTGGCATGAAGGCACGGATTACGGCATCCTTGCCAAGCTGGGACTCGGGGACGGCATGCTATCGATGGAAACCGCGCTGGGATCCACGTTCGGCGTCAGCCGTACCCCGGGATTCTTCACGGCAAGACGCGAGCCGCTGAGCATCGCGAGCAACATGCGCCAGCGCTTCACCTTTTCCGACATCGGCACCGGCAGCAACAACATGATGGGCTGGGCGAACTGGTGGGCCCGGCGCTTTGATACACCGGAGACTTTTGACTTCAGCAGGCAAGTCGGCACCAGCACCTGGAACGCTTTGCTGGTCCCCGAAACAACGATTTCCCCCGCCCAGGGCCAGATCCACCCGGACCAGTGTTTCATCGGCCCGGCCGACAGCAGTTACAAGGGCTTCCAATATGTCGCGACTCTGCGCCAGAACTGGAGCGACCCCAAGGCCACTTTCGTCGGCGGCATGGGCGGCACCTACATGAGCCACGGCATGCTGCAGAGCGGGACATTCCAGCTCAGCGCGCGGGGCGTGAACTGGTTCGTCGATCTCAAGAGCGAGTCCTACAGCGTGCCGAATCACGGCACGACGACTCCGAACCCCAATGGCGCGGACCGCTGGGACTACTACCGCAACCGCGCGGAGGGCCACAACTGCCTGATCGTCAATCCGACGGGGAATCCCGACCGCATCTGGAACGCGCCGCCGGCACCGATGATCCATTTCCAGTCGGCGCAGAACGGCCAGAGGAGTTTCGCGATCTGGGATCTGACGAAGAACATCACCGGCGTCACGAAGGCAAAGCGGGGCATCCAGCTCCTCGGTCAGCGCAAGCAGGTGCTCATTCAGGACGAGATCGCGCACCCCACGCCGACGACGTGCTGGTGGTTCGCGCATTTCAGCGCGGGCGTCTCGACGGAGATCAGCAGCGACGGCACGAGCGTGACGCTCACGTCGGGCACCGAACGTCTCTGGGGCAAAGTCGTCAGCGGCGGCGGCGTGTGGACGGTCCGTGACGCCCTGCCGCTCCCGACATCGCCGGCTCCCGCCGAAAACGCGAGCAACGGCGGCTACAAAAAATTGGCGATCCAACTTTCGAACGTCACGAATGCCACGCTGGCGGTCTGGTTTGTCCCGCTCGCTCCGGGCGAAAACCCGCCGGAATCCTTGCCGACGGTCGTTCCCTTGGACACGTGGAACCTTGCTGCGCAGAACGAGGCGCCCGTGGCCAGGGATGGTGCCGCAAACAGCGTCAGCGGAGCCCCGGTCGATATCGATCTCCGGACGCTGGCCGGCGACGACTGGACGCCCTTGAGCCGGTTGGTCTTCGCGGCCGGCAATCCGGTCGGGGGCACGGTGGAAATGCTGGCCGATGGATTCACCGCGCGGTTCACCCTGACCCCCGGCTTCCCGGGCGCGCAAAGCTTCACTTTCACAGCCACAGATGCCGACGGAACCGCAAGCAATCCCGCAACCGTTATCATCGGAGCCTCCCCGTCGACCGTCAACTGGACGGCGACCGCAAATGGCAGCTGGAGTGCCGCCGCGAACTGGGAATCAAGCACCCCGGCGGCCAGCTATCGAGGCGGCGAGGTGCGGTTCCTCAATGGCATCACGCTCCCCGCGGGCGCGTCGTTCACGATCACGAACGACCTGGCGGGAACGGTCCAGATGAATGCCCTCTCGTTGCGGGGCAGCCACGCGAGCGGCAGCGCAAACGTGACGATCACCGGCAGCCCGCTCCAGCTCGTACCGAATGGTTCGCTGCCGCCACGCATCGAGCTGAACGGACCGACCAGCGGGTTCACCTACAACGTCAACAACAACATCGAGCTTGCTGCGGACACGACGTTCAACGGGCCGAACTATGGCCGGGTGAATTTCAACGGCGTGATCTCGGGCGCGGGCGGGTTCACCCGCACGGGGAGCTACACGTCGCTCTACTTCGGCGGTAACAACACGTATCTGGGTCCGACGGTCATCGGCTCGGGCAGCCTCACGGTCGGCCTCTCGGGCAACTCCGGCAGTCTGGGCGTCGGCGATGTGACGACGAACGGCACGCTCACATTCCAGCGCGCGAACGCCTACAACGTGACCAACCCGATCGGCGGCACCGGTGGCATCGTGCAAAATGGCACGGGCACGCTCACGCTGAACCCGGAGAATACCTATTCCGGCAGCACGCAGGTCTATGCCGGCGTGGTCGCCGCGGCCTCGCTCAACAGCGTGAACGCCGGCGATCCCCTCCTGCCATCAAGCAGCCTCGGCGCGCCGGCCACGGTGGCGGCGGGAACGATCGGCCTCGCCTCCAGCAGCAGCAGCGCCACGCTGCGCTATGTCGGCACCGGGGAAATCACCGACCGCGTCGTCAACCTGCGCTCGACCGCCGGCGGCACGATCGAGCAGGCAGGAACCGGGCTGCTGAAATTTACCAGCGACTTCACGGCGACCGGTGCCAGCACAAAGACGCTCACGCTCACGGGATCGACGGCCGGCACCGGCGAGCTGGCTGGCGCGGTCGTGGACAACAGCGCGACAAACAAGACGAACATCACCAAGTCCGGCAACGGCACATGGGTCCTCAGCGGAAACAGCACCTACACCGGCACCACGACGGTAAGCGCGGGGCTGCTTGTGGTCAACGGCGGCATCGCCAGTCCGGCCGCGCTCACGATCAGCAGCGGCGCGCGGCTCGCCGGCAGCGGCACGATTTCCTCGAATGTCACGGTCACCGGCACGCTTGCACCTGGCAATCCGTTTGGCGTGCTGACCACGGCGGGCACGATGAGCTTCGGGTCCGCAAGCCGCCTGGCATGGGAGATCGGAGGCAATAGCGCGACGCTGGCAGATACTTTGACCACGGGAGCGCTCAGCGTCACCTCTGGCGCGAAGATCGATGTCGTGCTCAACAGCGCCGGCAGCACGGTCAACTTCCTGCACAGCTTCTGGCGCACGGCTCGCAGCTTCCCCGTGGTGGGCGGGGCCTCGGTCACAGGCACGTTTGCGCTCGGCACGGTCAGCAATGATGCCGGCGGACGCCCAGCGGCGACCTACGGCAGCTTCGCGCTTCAGCACACGGCCACCGGCGTGAACCTGCTGTGGACGCCGATCCCCGGATTCCCGGTGATCGATGAGCCGACGGTCGCGCTCGCCTCGCCGTCGCAAAGCGTCGTGACCTTGGCCAACGCCGCCATGAACCTCCGCCTAGCTGTTACCACGACGATCGGTGCCGGAAACACGGTCGCCTGGACACAGGTCGGCGGTCCGGGCACGGCGACATTTGCCGACGCGTCCGCCGCCGACACGCGGGTCGGGTTTTCCGCCCCGGGTACCTACACCCTGCGCTGCACGGTGACGAACCAAGTGGGCACGACGGCGACCGATCTCACGGTGCTGGTCGCCCAGACCACCAGTATCACGCTCAGCGAAGGGGTGGACGACTATACCCACCAGTCGACTTTCGTGCGCGGGGATAACGACACATGGAACAGCGGGGCCCGCGATCAATTGCTCATCGGCCGCACAAATGCCCCGTTCCGCACGCTGCTCTCGTTTGACATCCCGGCGCTCGAGCCCGGGTTCCGAGTGGAAAGTGTGGACCTCTCATTCTCCATCGCGCAGGTGGGAAGCGGGACAGGAACCCTCGGCACGCTACAGCTCCGCCGCCTGCTCAACACCTTCGTCGAAGGCACGGGCTCCGGCACCGTGGCCACCAGCGGTAACGGCACCGGAGCCGATTGGACGACCCGCACCGGCGATCCGGCCGATCCTTGGACGACCGCTGGACTCGGCACCGGAACTGACTACGACCCGGCGGTGCTCGCCAGCGCGTCCGGCATCGTGCCCGCCACCCTCCCCGCCGGAACCCAGGTGTCATTGACCAGCAACGGCACCGCCCTGGCGGATGCCGTCACCAATGCCGCCGGAGCCGCCAGCCCGCTCGGGTTCGTCCTCACCAGCGCCACCGACACCACGCTGGCCAACCATTTTATCCGATTCGCATCCAACGACCACGCTTCATTGGATTGGCGCCCCCGCCTCACGATCGAGCTGAGTAACCGTCCCGCGCCCGTCATTGATCCCGGTCCGGCTCCCGCGGCGGCGGTCGGCGTCCTCGTCCCGCTGAGCGGCAGCGCAACCAATGCCACCAGCTCGACCTGGAGCGTTGTCAGCGGGCCCGGCGCCGTCTTTCTGACCAACCCCGCGTCTCCCTCAACCACCGCGATGTTCACCAAGCCGGGCACCTACACGCTGCGGCTCAGCGCCGCCAACAGCTCGGGCGAGACCAGCCGCACGCTTGTAGTCAGCGCCACCGGCACCGCGCTCACCCAGGCGCAAGTCTGGCGCTATTCCGAATTCGGCACCACCGCCAATTCCGGCAATGCCGCCGACAGCGCCGATCCGGACGGCGACGGCGAAGTAAACCTCATGGAATTCTCCACCGGCCAGAGCCCGCTCGCGAGGACCCCAGCGGGGGATTTCCTGGAAAAGACGGCTACGGGTCTCGAATTCACCTACACCCGCAGCAAAGCAGCGGTAGCCGACGGGATGACATTCACCGTCGAATGGAGCGATTCGCTCGCCGCCGGATCGTGGAGCAATGCAGGCGTGACGGAACAAATCCTCACCGACAACGGAACCGTGCAGACCGTGAAAGCCAGCCTCCCCGCCGGCTCAAACGGCAAACGGTTCGTCCGCCTCCGCCTCATCCAGCCCTGATCGCGGGACGAGGCAGGAAATCCCGCTCGAAAAATCCGCTCCCATTTGGCAGCATTCCCACCCGGAGCACCACTCCGTCCGCCTTATACCAAACGCACGACGCGATGGGAAAAACATCACGGCGGTTTCGGCGAAACCGCCCTACCAAACATCGGTAGAGCGAGATCGCCGAGCCGGCCTTCGATTTCACCTATTTCGGTGTCCGAATGGTATTACAAATGACCTTATGAAAACCAAAATCTTCCTGATCAGTTTGTCCCTGGTGTTTGCCTGCAACGCCTATTCGCAGCAGGCGCAGCGCTACTCGTTCAAGACCGTACCATTCGGCGGCGGGGGATGCGTCACCGGGATCATCACCTGCCCGACACAGAAGAACCTGATCTTTGCCCGCACCGATGTCGGCGGCGCCTTCCGCTGGATCGAGGCGACCAAGAGCTGGAAGTCGCTCCACTTCGCCGCGCCGCGGCCCGGGATGCTTTGTGTGGAGAGCATCGCCATCGATCCATCGTCGCCGAACCGCGTCTACTGCGTGGCCGGCCAGGGGTATTTCGACGGCGGGGCGACCACGCTCATGCGCTCGGTCGATTACGGCGAAAACTGGGAGCTCATCCCGGTGACCCCGATGTTCAAAGCCGGCGGAAACGATGCCGGCAAGGGGGCCGGCGAGCGCCTGCGCGTCGACCCCAACAAAGGAAACATCCTGTATTTCGGCTCGCGCACGACCGGTCTCTGGAAAAGCACGGACTACGGGACAACGTGGACCAAGGTCACCTCGCTGCCGGTCCAGACGACCGCTCGCGATCAGGGGATCAGCTTTGTGGAATTCATTTCCGACACCGTCGGCTCGGGGACCGAAACGGCCACGCTCTACATCGGAGTGGCGCGGAAGGGCGATCCCGCGGGCGCGACGGAGTCCGCAAATATCTACCTCTCGAAGGACAAGGGCGCGACGTGGATTCCGATATCCACCCGCAAAGGAAACGGAAACGCTCTGCCCCCGCCGGACATCACGCCCGGCCGGAGCGCGTTCGGCGGCGGAAAGATCTACATCACCTACGGCGATGCCCCGAAGGCCTGCCTCTGGCGGTATGATGTGAAGAAGGAGATCTGGGAGGACGTCTCGCCGGACGATCCCGCAAAAATCTTCGGCGTCTCGGTCGATAATGCCAAGGCCCCGTCGGTCATCGCACTCAGCACCAACGCCCAGTTTCTCTGGCAGGGCTGGTATCCGAAGGTCAACACCTACGGCGACGACATCTTTCGCGGGACGATCGATGCCGCCGGAAAGGTCGCCTGGGACAAGCGGCTCATCGCTGGAAAGCTGGCCCAATACGACACGTCCTGCATTTTCAAAAACTCCGGCCTGCACTGGGCATGGTGCGTCGCGATCGATCCGTTCAACAAGAACCGTGTCTTCATCACCTCGGGGAACGGAATCTACTCGACGGACAACTTCACCGCCACCCCGTCGCTGTGGTATGCGAACGTCCGCGGACTGGAGGAGACGATCACGATGGACGCGGCCTCGATGCCGGGCGGCAAGTTCCTCCTCGCGCTCGGCGACATCTCGGGCGGCACGTATTCCGACCCGACGCAATACGGCGTCCGGTTTGTGCCGGCGCAGGCGGTGACGACGTCGGTCGATTACGCCCGGTTCTCGCCCAACAAGACCCTCCTCCGCTCGGGGAGCAGCCGGATGGCCGGCGGCATCCAGGGCCCGGTCATGTTTTCCGAGGATGGCGGGAATACCTGGACCGGAGTGCCGGTTGCCACAGTTCCACTCACGCCGGCCGTGCCGAACCCGCCGACTCCGGCCGACAAGGGACTCGGCTACGGTTGGTCGGCGATCAGTGCCGACGGCAAAATCATCGCCTACAGCAACGACTGGAAGGTCGCGGGCACAAAATATTACGGCGTCTTCTACACGCTCGACCGGGGACAGACGTGGAAAGAATTTCCGTGGACCACCGACCCGAAGACCAAATCGTTCGTGGTCTCGGACAAGATCAACCCGCACGTCTTCTACGTCATGCTCGGCGCGAAGCTTCTGGTTTACACATGGAACGGGACGGCGTTCGACCTGAAGGCGTACAACACGCCGGTGCCCCTGCGCGCAAAGATCCGGGTCAACCCGATCGCCGAGGGCGAGTTCCTGGCATGGGGGAAAAACAAGCTCTACCTCTTCAGCGAAAAGGGAGCTAAAAATCTCGCGCTCACGGGGTTCACCGCCGTCGCCGCAGCCGGCTGGGGAAAGCCCGCGCCGGGCCGGACGAATGCCGCTATCTTCGCCTACGGACGCTACGGAGCCGAAACCGTGAACCGGATCTACCGCTCGGACGATTCCGGCGCTTCGTGGGTGCGGGTCACCGACGACAGCCAGCAGTTCGGCGGCGCGCCGAGCAACGAACTCGTCATCGGCGACATGAATGTTTACGGCCGCGTGTTCTTTGCAAACTGCGGAATCGGCCTGGTGTATGGCGATATCGCCAATGCCAAAGGCCAATGACTGTGCATTGCGATCGCGCTTTTGATCAAGTCCGGTGCCGCCCTCGCATTCCAAAAAACTCCAAGTGAGTGAACAGGCCGATGTTCAGGACGCAATCGGCAGTCTATGTCCGCGCCTCCCGGCGCTTGGGTTCGGGCTGCACTGCGCTCAGGGTTGCCCCGTTCGCCTCCCGGCGCGCAGTCCCTTCGGGCGGATCCGGCGATGTCGTCGCATCCCTGTTCCTCCATTCCCGGCCGGTTCCCACCGGCACGGGTTGCCGCCGATGTGTGCCCCCGGCGGAGCCGGGCATTTGTTCTATTTGTTCTTCGTGGGGCAGCTTAAGCAGCCCCTCCTTGGACTGTGCATGGCGATCGCGCTTTTGAAAAAGTTCAGCTCCCCCTCGCGCTTCGCGACTGGGACCGGCTGGTTCACCTGCCGCCGATTTGTGACCCCGGCGCAGCCGGGCATTTGCTCTATTTGTTCTTCGTGGGGCAGCTTAAGCAGCCCCTCCTTGGACTCTGCATTGCGATCGCGATTTTGAAGAAGTCCATTGCCTTTTTATCTCCCCAATCTGCGGGATTCTGCGAAGATCTATTATTGCTCCCACCGGATTATGAAAGCCTGTTGTTTCGCTCTCATCCTTGCTCTTTCCATCTGCCTTCCGGCGCGTGCGGCCGACCTGGATCTGGGAGCGATGGTACAGCCGGTTCCGCTCGATGCGAAGTTCACGCTGCCGGACTACCATGTCTGGTGCGGAGCGCCGGTCAAGGGTCCCGACGGCAAATACCATCTCTTCTATTCGCGCTGGCCGAAGAGCAATCCGGATGGGTTTGCTCCCGGCTGGGCGATCTGCTCGGAGGTCGCCTATGCGGTCTCGGACGGTCCGCGCGGTCCGTTCACCCATGTGAACGTCGCGCTGCCGGCGCGGGGAGTGAACCCGGCCACCGGTCAGAAATTCTGGGACGGCGACATGACCCACAACCCGTACATCATCCTCAAGGACGGAACCTACTACCTTTACTACATCGGCAACTACGGGGACGGCACGTATGCCGTTCACAGGAACAACGACCGGATCGGCGTGGCCTGGGCGACCCACCCTGCCGGGCCATGGACCCGGCTCGACGCGCCGGTCATCGACATTACGCCGGATCCGGCCGGGGCGGCCGCCGCGTTCGATTCGCTGTGCGTCGCGAACCCGGCGATCACCGTGCGACCCGACGGAAAAATGCTGGTGATCTACAAGGGGGTGAAGAACAGCGGCAGCCTGATGGGCGGACCGGTGCGCTACGGCGCGGCGATCGCCGACACCCCGCTCGGAACCTATGCCAAGCAGGCTTCGGTTGCGGGGCAGATCTTCCTTCCGCCCGGAGCTTCAGCGATGGAGGCCGAGGACCCGTTCATCTGGTATAGCACGCGCTACGGCAACCGCTACTACGCCGTGACGCGCGATGTGAACGGGATTTTTACAGGCGCTGTTGGCGGTCTGGCACTGTTCGAATCCGCCGACGGCCTGACGTGGGGCGCATCGGCGCACCCCAAGGTTCTGGGCAGCTCATTCCTCTGGGCGAACGGATCGGCCAGCACGTATAAGGTCGAGCGACCGTTTGTGCTCATCGAGGACGGCGTGCCGGTGGCGCTCTATGGCGCGACCAATGGATACATCAACACGTCGGTTTCCTACAACGTCCAGATCCCGCTCGCGGAGCTGCCGTCGGTTGCCATCACCAGCCCGCCGATCCCTCAGACCGCGATTGCCGGTACCGGCTCGCGCCTCCGGCTGACAGCCAACGTGACCGGCAGTGGGTTGTCTGGGGTGCCGGTGATCGCCTGGAGCATGGAATCGGGTCCGGGAGCAGTGACCTTCGGCAACGCATCCGCGGCGGATACCACGGCGGTCTTTTCCTCGGACGGCGCCTACGTGCTTGCGTGCCGCGCCACGACGTCCGCCGGTTCGGGGACCGCCCGCGTGACGGTTCAGGTGCGTCCGCCGACGAGCGGAACCGCCACATTCCGCGAGGGGGAGAGCGGCTACGCGCACTTGGGGGCGCTGATCCGAGGGGATAGCACGGCATGGAATTCCGGCGCCCGCGACCAGTATCTTGTCGGCAAGCTGAGCGGCGGGCAGGCCGTGCGTACGGTCCTCGCCTTCGGTCTCACCTCGATCCCGTCCGGGGCCACGATCAGCAGCGTGACCCTCGCTTTCCAGACGAGTAACACCACAGGCACCGGAACGGTCGGTGCGCTCGAACTGCGGACGCTCACCGCCATCCCGGTGGAGGGTACGGGCAACAGCGGCAGCAGCGCTACGGTCGGGGCGGGAACCGGTGTGACATGGGCCTCGCGCACCGGGACGGTCAACTGGACGGCTGCCGGCGGAGATTTCAGCCCGGACGTCCTCGCGAGCACATCCGGATTCAATGCCACCCTCGCCGGGATTCCGGTCGCGTTTGCATCCACGCCGGCCCTGGTGGCCGCCGCCCAGGCCGCCTCGGATGCCGCGCAGCCGCTGGCACTGATGCTCTCCTCCAACGCGACCGAGGCCGGTGCCGCCAACAACTTCTGCCGGATCGCATCCGACGATGACCCCACGGTTTCCGCGCGTCCGATTCTCACCGTTTCCTACTCCGGCGGCGTGGTCTTGACCGCGCCGGTCGTTTCTGCCGGCGCGGGATTCTCTGCCACGAACGGGGTGCCCGCTCCGCTATCCGGGAGCGCCGGCAACGCGACCAGCACGGTCTGGTCGCTGGTGAGCGGGCCGGGGGCAGCCGCATTCGGAAATGCCTCGCAGCCGACCACGACGGTGACGTTCGGCCGTCCGGGCAGCTACATCCTCCGGCTCAGCGCTTCGAACAGCCAGGGCGAGACGTCCAGCGACATATCGGTGACCGTCGCCCCGAACCCGGATCTCTTTGCCGACTGGCAGGGGATCCACTGGCCGGCCACCAATGATCCGGCGACCATCGGAGCGGCCGCAGATCCCGATGGAGACGGAATCCCCAACCTGGCGGAGTTCGGGCTCGGGCTTCCGCCGAAGACCCCCGGAGCGCTGCCGGTCGGCATCAGCCAGCCCGATGAATCAACACTCTTCTTTACCTACATCCGCTCCAGGACTGCCTCCGGGATCGCCTGCCAGGTCGAGTGGAGCGACACTCTGCAGCCAAACAGCTGGAGCACGGCCGGAGTGAACGAGCAGGTCGTTCCGCCCGATACCGGGCCGTTCCAGACCCTCCGCGCCACGGTTCCCGCACCCGCGTCCGGCAAGCGCTTCCTGCGGCTGAAGGTCTCGCTGCCCTGAGGCCAATCACAATCAGAAGATTCTCCGGAAGTCGAAGGACACCGGGAGAGACTGGTTGCCTCGCGATCGTCCGAGCGCTCGCCCCGCCCGGCACGGCCTTGTTTTTGATGCAGGGCAAAAAACTACTAAAATGTTCTTACCAGTCCATTTTTTATTGGACATTTTAAGCGGACCTCGTCATGGTTGCGGACGTTAGACA
>Ga0209398_1001611_pt1 | contig 11389 bp, 7 predicted proteins | sample AshMeaBigSpring_FD_184125 | JGI IMG/M metagenome (GOLD analysis project Ga0209398, IMG submission 184125) | Groundwater microbial communities from Big Spring, Nevada to study Microbial Dark Matter (Phase II) - Ash Meadows Big Spring (SPAdes)... | ecosystem: Environmental > Aquatic > Deep...
CCTCGCCCTCCCGGACGCACGCGGCGGCTCGGCGGGAGCCTCGCCCTCCCGGACGCACGCGGCGGCTCGGCGGGAGCCTCGCCCTCCCGGACGCACGCGGCGGCTCGGCGGGAGCCTCGCCCTCCCGCACGCACGCGGCGGCTCGGCGGGAGCCTCGCCCTCCCCGAATTCACGCAGCCCTCTTGGCACAGGTTCTTCCGCCGAAGGTTGGACCAGCACCCGGGGGGTGGGACCGGCACCGTCCCGACGACCGGCCTCCGGATCAGCCACCGGCAGGCCGCGACACAGCTTGCCCGGTCACGTCTGTCCCAACAATTCAGCGGACTTGCCCGGTTTGCGCGGGGCCACTGTAATTCCTCGCTGGTAGTGCTTAACCCGAAACCGATCCATCGTTTAGCCGCCCCAGTTGGTATCGTCGAATCGGTCTGGGCCGCTGAACGCGAACGGACTACAATCCGCCCCGCGCGTCGGTGGATGCCAGGGACCTTGGCGAAATGGAAGAGCTGGGATGCATACGGTCGAACTATTGGAGCAGGCGCTGACAGCGGCCGAGCGGCTGGGTTATCGAGTTCGCCAGGAGTGGCTAGGCGGCAGCAGCGGCGGCGGCTGTGAGTTCGCCGGCCAGAAGTGGTTGTTTCTGGACGTGGCGCTCAACGCGGTGGAACAACTGGAGCAAGTCGCGCAGACGCTGCGCAGCGATCCGGGCGTTTACTTGCTGGACCTTTCGCCCGAGTTGCGCCGCACGCTGGGCGTGCGCAGAAGCGCCTGACGCCATTCAGCCGTAACCGTTCACGGGCCGGGGTCTGGCTCATTTTTCGGCGGGAAGATCGCTCGGCGTCGTGCAGCGGTCCCGCCGAAAAATGTGCCTGACCCCTTGGGGTTCAGCAGATCTGGCGTCCGTCCCGTGAACGGTACCCGTTCAGCCCACCTGGCCCAGCTCCAGGGTGCTGCCGTAGCGTGCCAGCACCATGCGGCGGAGGCGGGCCAGGCTGGGATCGGCCAGCTCCGCGTCCATGGCCACCAGGGCCTGCGCGCTGGCCCGGGCCTCCTCCAGCAGGGCCGAATCGCGCAGCAGGTCCGCGATCATCAACGGCGGCACCCCGTGCTGTCGCGTGCCGAACAGCTCGCCTGGACCGCGCAGCTCGAGGTCGGCCTCCGCCAGTTGAAACCCGTCCGTGGTCGCCGCCAGGATCTCCAGCCGGCGCCGCGACGTTTGGGAGGACGCGTCGGCGAAGACGCAGACATAGCCCGGGTGATTGCCGCGGCTGACACGCCCCCGCAGCTGGTGCAGTTGGGCCAGGCCGAAGCGTTCTCCATTCTCGATCGTCATCACCGTCGCGTTCGGCACGTCGACGCCCACCTCGACGACGGAGGTCGCCACCAGCACCTGGGTGCGTCCCTCCCGAAAGGACGCCATGACGGACTTCTTCTCCTCGGTCCCCATCCGCCCGTGCACCAGATCCAGCCGAAACTCGTGCAGTTGGCCGTTAACCAGCGTTTCGAAGGCCTGTTCCGCGCTCGAGACATCCGGCATTTCGGACTCGTCCACCAGCGGCGCGATGACGTACCCCTGGCGCCCCTCCCGCAGCTTCTGGCGGAAGAATGTCCACCACGATTCCCGCTGGGCATCGTCCCCCAGATAGGTGTGGACCGGCTGGCGGCCGGGGGGACTGTCTCGCAACGTGGACACGTCCAGGTCGCCGAACAGGGTCATGGCGATCGTCCGGGGGATCGGCGTGGCCGTCATGACCAGCGAGTGGGGATCGCCTACCGAGCCGCGCAGGGTCGCCCGCTGGCGGACGCCGAACTTGTGCTGTTCATCGGCAACGACCAGCCCCAGCCGGTGAAACTGCACGGCCGACTGGAGCACGGCCTGGGTGCCGACGACCAGATCCAGCTGGCCCTCGCGGATCTGGTCGAGCATCGCCGTGCGCTGGGCGGGCGTGAGCGAACCGGTCAGCAGCCCGATCCGCACCTGGCTGTTGCCCAGCAGGTTGATCAGCGTGTGGTAATGCTGGTGGGCCAGCACCTCCGTCGGGCACATCAAGGCCGCCTGATGCTGGTGGGCGACGGCCAGCAGCATGGCGTAGACGGCGACCGCCGTCTTGCCGCTGCCGACGTCGCCCTGGAGCAGGCGGTTCATCGGCACCTGGCCGGCCATGTCGGCCGCGACCTCGGCGATGGCCTGGTTCTGGCCGGCGGTCATCTCGAAGGGGAACCGGCGGCGGATGCGGGCATCGATGCGCGAGTCGGCCGGCAAGGACGGGGCCCGCGCCTGCACGGCCTGCTGCCGTTTCTTCAGGGCCAGCGCCAGCTGCAACACGAGCAGTTCCTGGTAGACAAACCGCCGCCGCGCCTGCTGGAGGCTGTCGCGGTCCTGTGGCTGATGAATCTGCGGCAACGCGACGCGGATCGGCCACAGGCGATGCCGGTCGAGAAACCAGTCCGGGAAGACCTCGGGCAGAAACTGGGCATAGCCGCTCACGGCTCCCTGCACGAGGACCCGCATCCGGTACTGCTTGATCCCTTCGGTCAGCGGGTACACCGGCAGGATCCCGCCGCTGGGCGCCGCCTCGTGGCCTTCCAGCACGGTAACCTTCGGATGGGCCAATTCCCAGCGCAATCCCTTCCGCCGCGGGACACCGGAGAGGAGCAGCTGTTGCCCCCGATAGAAGCGCCGCTGGAGAAACGGCTGATTGAACCAGATCGCCCGTAAATGATCCTGACCCTGCCGCAGGAGCAGCCCCAGGGTGCAACGCCCGGGGCCCGTCTCGCGGAAGTCGACTTCCTCGACCTCGCCGCGAATGCTGGCCGGCTGGCCCTCGCGCAGCTCATCGATCGTGCACAGCTGCGAGACGTCCTCGTACTCGCGGGGAAAAAAGAAGAGCAGATCGCGGACGGTGTGCAGATCGAGCCGGACCAGCAGTTCCGCGCGTTGCGGCCCGACCCCCTTGAGAAACTGTAGCGGCGTCGACAGTTTCTCCACGTCCGTGGTGCGCGCGGCATCACCCATGCGGACATTCTATCAACCTCGACCTGCATCGGGACGGGCTCACCGGTTACTCGAAACCAGTCACCGTGCACTCCCCGGGTGGGCGATTCCAGGGGGTCAGGCAGATGCTTGCGGCCCACGCGTTCGCGCCTGGTGGAACTTATGAACTTATGAACCGAGGAATGTGCCAGACCCCGCCCCGTGAACGGTTAGGCGCTGCACGACAATTACCTACCGGCTTTGTGGATCAGCCGCGGGGCGCTAGCCCGCGGTCCTTCTCGGATGAACCGCGGGCTAGCGCCCGGCGGCTGATGAGTGATGTCGGTAACTTATTGTTGAACAGCGCCTTACGTTGCGAACGTATGCCGCGCCCCCGCGGACGTTACCGGGCCGCGTCCACGATCGCCAGGAAGAGCAGCACGGCGAAGATGCCCAGGACGATGCCGATCGCGGCCGCCGCGCGCGATCGGTTGCGGCCCAGCAGGCCAGTCAGGCCCAGGATCGTGGCCAGCAGACCCAGAAACGTGAAACTCCCGCCGACGATGAACAGCAACGAACCCACGTGGCGCAACCAACCCTGCTGCTGGCCGACGCCTGCGCACAGTCCGACACGGAACACGCACGAACTGGAGAGGACGCCCAGCACCAGGCTGGCCTTTCCCAGGGTGTTGGGTTGTGGAGGATGGTTCTGAGCGGACATCGGCTGAAGGGCCTTTCACGATTTTGAGGAGGGCGAAGGCCCGGGTGAGCGGCTCGGCGGGAGCCTCGCCCTCCCGCACGCAGCGGCTCGGCGGGAGCCTCGCCCTCCCGCACGCAGCGGCTCGGCGGGAGCCTCGCCCTCCCGCAGGCAGTGGCTCGGCGGGAGCCTCGCCCTCCCGCAGGCAGTGGCTCGGCGGGAGCCTCGCCCTCCCGCAGGCAGCGGCTCGGCGGGAGCCTCGCCCTCCCGCAGGCAGCGGCTCGGCGGGAGCCTCGCCCTCCCGCAGGCAGTGGCTCGGCGGGAGCCTCGCCCTCCCGCACGCAGCGGCTCGGCGGGAGCCTCGCCCTCCCGCAGGCAGTGGCTCGGCGGGAGCGTCGCCCTCCCGCACGCAGCGGCTCGGCGGGAGCCTCGCCCTCCCGCAGGCAGCGGCTCGGCGGGAGCCTCGCCCTCCCGCAGGCAGCGGCTCGGCGGGAGCGTCGCCCTCCCGCACGCAGCGGCTCGGCGGGAGCGTCGCCCTCCCGCACGCAGCGGCTCGGCGGGAGCGTCGCCCTCCCGGCATCAGGCAACCGGAGATTGTGGTGCGAACGCTTGTGTGCTGTTACCGCGACACCTGGCGGCAGGCGGCGACGGCCAGTTCGTCGCAACGTTCATTCTCCGGATGGCCGCTGTGCCCCGCCACGCGCGTGTATTGTACGCGGTGCATTGACAGCAGCTCGTCCAACCGCCGCCAGAGGTCTTCGTTCTTGACCGGTTTGAGCGCCCCGCCCTCGCGCCGCCGCCAGCCGTTGGATTTCCACTTGGGCAGCCATTCGCTCAGGCCCTTCCCGACGTAGACGCTGTCCGTGAACAGCTCCACGCGGCAGGGGCGGCGGAGCGCCTCCAGGCCGCGGACCACGGCCACCAACTCCATGCGGTTGCTCGTCGTGTCGGGTTCGCCGCCGGATCGCTCCAGCTGCTTGCCGCTGGAGCGGTGGCGGAGCACGAAGGCCCAGCCGCCCGGCCCGGGGTTGCCGCTGCAGGCCCCGTCCGTGTACAGCTCGACGTCGGGCTCGGGAGGGCGTCGCTGGGACATGCAGCCTGGCGGAGAGGAGGACCTTGGTGACCGGCGGCTCAGTCGCTGGAGCCCGAGACGGCCGAAGGTTGGGCTGCGGGCAGGGGCACGTCGGAGGCCAGTCCCGCCGGGCCGCCATCGGTGCGGCGCGGCCGCGCCAGCTCGTCCATCCGCGCGGCCAGCTCCGCTTCCAGCCGCGGCCGGTCGGGACGGGTCCAGGGCAGGCGGATCGTGAATTCGCTGCCCTTGCCCAACTCGCTTTCAAAACTCACTTCCCCGCCCAACAGCCGGCATAACTCCTTGACGATCGACAGCCCCAGACCGGTGCCGGAGTATTCACGCGTCAGGTTGTCGTCGCCCAGCCCCGTGGAACCCTGGCGAAACTTCTCGAAAATCACCCCGCGATCTTCCTCGGCGATGCCCACCCCCGTGTCCCGGACCGTCAAGACCAGCGTCCCCGGCTCCTCGCGCTGGACCAGCACCGTGATCCGCCCGCCCTCGGGCGTGAACTTGATGGCATTGGACAAGAGGTTGGTCAGGATCTGCTGGACCTTGCCCTGATCCTGGTACAGCGGCGGCAGGTCGGGCTGAATCTCGACCTCCAGGTCGATGTTCTTTTCCTCCGACAACGAGCGGACCATGTCGCATTGGGCATGCACGATCGGCCCGATGCGGAACTCGGACAGCTTCAGCTCCATCTTGCCGCTTTCCATCTTCGCCAGGTCGAGGATGTCGTTGATCATGTGCAGCAGCACGCGGCCCGAGGCGCCGATATTGTCGACGTACCGCTTCTGCCGCTCATTCAGCAGGTCGATCCCCTTGAGCACGTCGGAAAAGCCGATGATGCTGTTCAGCGGCGTGCGCAGCTCGTGGCTCATGTTGGCCAGAAAATCGCTCTTCAACCGGTTCATCTCGTACAGCTGCATGTTCGCCTGTGCCAGCTGATCGACCTTGGCATCCAGGTGGGAATTGACCTGCCGCAGCTCCTGCTCGGTGTCGACCAGGTGCCGCAGCATCCGGTTGAACGAGGCGGCCAGGTCTTCGAACTCGTCGTTGGTGTGGATGTCGGCGCGGCGCGCCGTGTCGCCCCGGCTGATGTCGTCGCTGATGTCCCGCAGGTGGTTGAGCGGCTTGACGATCACGTACCGCACCACGACGTAGAGGGCCACCATCGCCAGGAAGACGGTGACGATCGCGGTGGCCAGCAGGATCGCCCGGGTGCGGTTGATCGCCCGCTGCGTCTCGCGGTCGGGGATGCTGACCTTCACGACGCGGAGCGGAGCGGTCTGGCCCAACAGCGCGCCCGCGTCGGCCGCAGCCACCGCGTGTTCGCCCTTCAACCCCAGGTGGCACCGGCTGCAGCTCTGCTTCCAATAGACGGGCTGGTAATAATGGTACGCCCCCAGTTCGGGCATCGGCCGCAGCCGGGAAACGGGAATCAGGGCGTCCTCCGCGGCCAGCCCGCGGAGCAGTTCGACCTCGGGCGCGGCTGCCTCACCGTCGACCGCCGCCGCGCCCCCGCCCGCTCTAGCCGCCGTGCCGGATGCCGTCGTCTGCGGCAAGGCCGTCGCCAACTGCTCGGCCAGCTCCCGTTCCAGGTCGCGCAACGTCTGCTCTTCCCAGGCGCCGTTCGGCAAGCGCGTGTTGCGCGCCTTGTCCAGGGCGATGATCTCCCACTGGTAGTCCTGGTTCTGCAAGTCGCGACTCATTTCGCGAACCAGCTCCTGCAGGTCCTCGCGCGTCTCCCAGATTTCGAAGTGGTAACGGAGCATGCTCAAATCGACATAGTCGCGACCCGTCTTGCCGGTCTTCTCCTTCACCAGTTTTTCGGCAATCCGCTCCGCGTACCAGAAGGCCCCCGTGATCAACAGCAACAGGCTGGTCCCAAACAGGACGCGGCACTTCCGTTCGAGGCTGGTCTCGCCCAATACGCGTTTGAACGATCGGTAGCTCATCGCACCGCCACACTGCCTGAAGCCCAGGATCCCAACACGCGCAACCCGCGGTTTCGGCTCGGCGGGAGCCTCGCCCTCCCATCACTGCCTGAAGCCCAGGATCCCAACACGCGCAACCCGCGGTGTCGGCTCGGCGGGAGCCTCGCCCTCCCAAAATCGTGCGACGCTGGTCTGCTCGTCCCGCATCTCCATCGGCCAGGATCACGCGCGGCCCGCCCGGCCGCTCAAGTTTTTCCATTTTATGGAGATGTGGGGCGGCCAGCCAGGGCGATTTAGAGCATCTCCAACGGATCGATGTCGACGACCCACTGGAGGTCGCCCGTGGCCCGCGTGGCGTGAACGGCTTGCTGCACGGCCTGCCGCAGGCGATCCCGATCCGGGCCACACAGAAGTGCGTGAAACCGGTACTGGCCGCGGATTTTCGCCAGCGGGGCCGGGGCGGGACCGAGCAAGCGGAAATCCGCCCCGGCCAGCGGTTGGCGGAGCGCTTCGACCGCCTGCTGGCTGAACTGCTGGACCGCCGTCTCGCTCGAGCCGCGCACGATCAGGCGGACGAGGGCGGCGTACGGCGGAAAGCCGCTTGCGCGGCGCACGGGCAATTCGCCGGCGGCGAACCGTTCATAGTCGTGGCGCCCCGCCGCCACGATCGCCGGATGCTCGGGGCTGAACGTCTGCACCAGCACGCGCCCACCCTTGTCGCCGCGGCCGGTGCGGCCGGCCACCTGCGTGACCAGTTGATACGTCCGCTCGGCGGCGCGGAAATCGGGCAGGTGCAGGGCCGTGTCGGCGTTCACCACGCCCACCAGCGTCACGTTGGGAAAGTCCAGCCCCTTGGCGATCATCTGGGTGCCCAGGAGGATGTCCACCTGGCCGGAGCGGAAGCGGGCCAGCGCCTCCTCGTGGCTGCCCGGCCGCTGCATCGAGTCGGAGTCCATCCGCTGGCAGCTGGCGCGGGGAAACCGCGCCCGCACCTCCGCCTCCAGCTTCTGCGTTCCCAGTCCGCTGAACCGGATGCCGCCAAAACCGCAGCCCGGACACTGCGGCGGCGTTGGCTTCTGGTAGTCGCAGTAATGGCAGACCACCAGCTCGCCCTGGCGGTGATGCGTCAGTGCCAGGTCGCAGTGCGGGCAGCGCACCACCTGGCCGCACGCGGGGCACTGGATGTGCGTCGCATAACCGCGGCGGTTCAGCAGCAGGATCACCTGGCCCCCGTCGCGCAGGGCCTGATCGATCGCCTGGTGCAAGGGACGGCTGATCGCGCCGCGACTCTTCCGGTTGCGAAACTCCGCCCGCAGGTCGACGGTAACCACGTCGGGCAGCGGCCGGTCCGAGACGCGGCGCGGCAGTTCCAGCAACTGGCCGCCGCCCTCCCGGGCCTGGTGCCAGCTCTCCAGCGACGGGGTGGCCGACCCCAGCACGAGCGGCACCTGCTCCATCGCCGCGCGCTGGGCCGCGACGGTGCGGGCATCGTAGCGGGGCGCCGCATCCTGCTTGAACGAGGCATCGTGCTCTTCATCGACCACGATCAAACCCAGGTGCGGCGTGGGCGCGAACACGGCACTGCGGGCTCCCACCACAACTTGCACCTCGCCCCGCACAATCCGCTGCCAATGGGCGTGGCGTTCGGCATCCGATAGGTGGCTGTGCAGCACCGCCACCTGGTCAAAGCGGGACCGGAATCGGCGCCGCGTTTGCGGCGTCAGGCTGATCTCGGGCACCAGCACAATCGCCTGGCGGCCATGCCGGATCACCTCCTGGATGGCCTGGATGTAGACCTCCGTCTTGCCGCTGCCGGTGACGCCGTGCAGCAGCAGCGTGCGATGCTGGCCGGCGTGAAGCACCTGGCGGATCGCGTCCAGCGCGGCCTGCTGGGCGGGGTTCAGCGGCAGCGCGGCGGTGCGGGGCTCGGCCGGCTCGCGAGCCGCCCCCGCCGCCACGCGGCTGACCTGGGCCTGGACCAGCCCCTTGGCCCGCAGCTGGCGGATCGGGGCCAGGGTACAGCCGGCCGCCGCCGCCAGCTGGGGCGGCGTCAACGGCCGGGGCGAGGCCGCCAGGCATGCGAGCGCCTGGGCCTGACGGGGCGGCAGCTTGAACTGCGTCAGCCGCGCCGCCACGCTCGTCGGCACGCTCAACAACGTTACCGCGCGCGTGCCCGCCTGCGTGCGGACGCCCGCCGGCACCACCGCCTCCAGCACCCGCCCCCAGGGACAGAGGTAGTACGCGGACATCCACTGCGTCAGCTGGAGCATCGCCGGCGACAGGAGCGGGCCCGCGTCCACGACCGCTTGGATCGGCTTCAGCGGACGCGCAGCTGCGGGCGCCTGCTGCACGCCCACACAATAGCCCACCACCGTCCGGTTGCCGCGGCCCAGCGGCACGCGCACGCGGCGGCCGGCCGCCACCTGGCCTCGTAAACCGTCCGGAACGAGGTAATCGAACGGTTTGTCCTGCGCGCCGGAGGAAAACACGATCCGGGCCACCAGTTGGTCGGCCGCGTTGTCCAGTTCCCAGGGCTGCGGCTGGAGGTCGAACAGTTCGCGCTGTCGCATGCGATCGTTGCCGTTCCCGCTGGCGGTTGGAACAGCCGCCCCTGCCCTGCCCGTCGCGGATGGCGGCCCGCGGTCATTGAGCCCGGACGGGGACAAACGCGCCGGACTCGCGCCGGGGTGCCTGTGGTTCCCGAGGACTTCAGCCATCGGACGACACAGGCTATCGTGATTTCGGGAGGGCGAGGCTCCCGCCGAGCCGAGAACCGGCTCAGCGCGCCGGCTCGGCAGGAGCCTCGCCCTCCCAGGATTTTGCAGCCCTGATTGCCGTGTCCCGTACCTCCCAGAATCACGCAAGGCTCTTCAGCGCGGAACATACAGGGCAACCGTTCGCAGGCCGGGGGCTGGTACACGTTTCGGCCAAGCCGGCCGACCAGGCCAAGACGCGCGGGCCGAAAACCTGTACCTGACCCTCCGGCACCGCCGCCGGTCGGGGTCGGGTCCGCCTGTCGCCCGCCTGGCTTAGGCGCTGCACGACAATTACCTACCGGTTTTGTGGATCAGCCGCGGGGCGCTAGCCCGCGGTCTTTCGCGGATGAACCGCGGGCTAGCGCCCGGCGGCTGATGCGTGATTTCGGCAACTTATTGTTGAACAGCGCCTTAGCGCGACCGCACGCGGCGCAACGGTTCAATCGAAAAACAGACCAGCCCCCGCGCCGTAAAAGGTTCCGCCGCTGACCGAAAACGGGCCTGTACGGATTTTTGTGTCAATGGCTCTGCCGAAGGGGACAGTCCCATTTTTCTGGCATCCATGCCACAAAAATCGGGACAGTCGCCGAAAAACAGACCAGCCCCCGCGCGGCAAAAAGGCTCCGCCGCTGACCGAAAAACGACACCAAGCTAGCACCCGGTCGAGAGTGGCGGAAGACATCCTGGTCCGCCTGCGAATCGTGTGCCGGGGCCAGCCGTCGGCTGCCGCTACCTGCGCGGTCCCCCTCCTCCCCGGCGCTAACCGAAATCGGCTGGCGATTTGACAGCCGCCCAGATTTCCCATATGTTCTTCCCAGTTGCGTGGGCGCGTCAAGACGGGGAAAATGCTGGCGTTGACACCTTAGGCGCTGTTCAACAATAAGTTAGCGAAATCACTCATCAGCCGCTGGGCGCTAGCCCACGGTTGGAGCACGAAAACCGCGGGCTAGCGCCCCGCGGCTGATCCACAAAACCGGTAGGTAATTGTCGTGCAGCGCCTTAGGGCGTGAGGCCCTGTCGCAGAGTGTTGGCGCTCGCCCAGAAACTTTTTGCGGGAATTGTCGACCACCTTCTGGAGCACTCGTCATGACCAAACGTCAGGAAATCGTTGGGCGTCGCTTGGCTGCCTGTGCCTTGGTCATTGTCCTGTTGACGGCGCACGCCGGCACGTGTCTGGCCACAGTCCTCGTGACGAGCGATCTCACGCAGGTCGCCTTGTTCCAGACGGGCGCGACCGTTGAAAACTTTGACTCGCTCGCGGCGCTGACGATTACGTCGTACGCGGCTGGGCAAACCGTGCCGGCGGCCAATCAATTCGTATCGCGGAATCCAGCTGCGTTTACGGCGCCCTTCTTCAATAGCGGGGGCGCGAGCTTCAACGATCCGGTCTCCAACCCGGGAACGCCGATCGGCATTTTCGATCCGGATGGCGCGATCGCGAGCGAAGTAGTGTCGCCCAATAATGTGGCCGGACCCTTGGCTTTCGGTTCGGACGAGGCGTTCAACAATGGATTCATGGAAGTGGTCTTTCCCGCCGACGTCCAACGGGTCGGGTTCTGGGTGACGCAGGGCACGGTCACGATGTTCCTGAAGGACGCCAACAATTCGAACCTCACAACGGGCGACGACCAGGTGACCGGCAGCGCGGGCGAGTTCATCGGCATCGTGCGCGACTCGGCCGATGCACGGGGATTGACGATCGGCTTTCCCGAAGCGTTTACGATCGACGACTTCACGTACGCCGCCCAGATCCCAGAACCGGCCAGTATCGTTCTTTTCGCGCTGGGAATGGCAATTCTCTGCCTGCGCTGGCGCGCCAGGTCATCCAGCCTGGGCGGGGGAGCTGCTTAGGCGCTGTTCAACAACAAGTTACCGAAATCACTCATCAGCCGCGGGGCGCTAGCCCACGGTTGGAGCACGAAAACCGCGGGCTAGCGCCCGGCGGCTGATCCACAAAAC
>Ga0209398_1001614_pt1 | contig 11372 bp, 14 predicted proteins | sample AshMeaBigSpring_FD_184125 | JGI IMG/M metagenome (GOLD analysis project Ga0209398, IMG submission 184125) | Groundwater microbial communities from Big Spring, Nevada to study Microbial Dark Matter (Phase II) - Ash Meadows Big Spring (SPAdes)... | ecosystem: Environmental > Aquatic > Deep...
CTACGAGGGCCACGACCGCAAGACGGGTGCGGCGAAGTGGACTGCCACTCCGGTGGACTTGGTGTTCGGCTCGAATGCGGAGCTGCGCGCCGTGGCGGAGGTCTACGCCTCGGCCGACGGCAGGGACAGGTTCGTGAACGACTTCGTCAATGCATGGACCAAGGTGATGAACCTCGACCGCTTCGACCTGCGCTGAGACTGGGCCGGCTCCCCCAGGGCCGGTGACGAACGGACGGCGGCGCGACGAGCGCCGCCGTTCTTTTTTGTGCGCCTGCCTATTGCGGCGATACAGACAACGCATTGGATCGCTGGCTTCCAAAGGTCTATCGTCGAACTCGAACACCACTGAAAATGGAAGGAGCAAGCCATGTCGAATGAAGCGAAGTGCCCGTTCGCCACGATGCACGGCGCACGCACCCACGCCGGCGCCCAGTCGAACAGCGACTGGTGGCCCAACCGGCTCAACCTGCAGATCCTGCACCAGCACTCGGCGAAGTCGAACCCGATGGGTGAGCAGTTCGACTACGCCGAGGAATTCAAGAAGCTCGACCTGGCCGCGCTCAAGAACGACCTGCGTGCATTGATGACGGACTCGCAGGACTGGTGGCCGGCGGATTGGGGCCACTACGGCGGCCTGTTCATCCGCATGGCCTGGCACAGCGCCGGCACCTATCGTACGACCGACGGCCGCGGCGGCGGCGGCACCGGCAACCAGCGCTTCGCGCCGGTCAACAGCTGGCCGGACAACGGCAACCTCGACAAGGCACGCCGGTTGCTCTGGCCGCTCAAGAAGAAGTACGGCAATCGCGTCTCCTGGGCCGACCTGATGATCTTGGCGGGCAACGTCGCGCTGGAGTCGATGGGCTTCAAGACCTTCGGCTTCGGCGGCGGCCGCGTGGACATCTGGGAACCCGAAGAGGACATCTACTGGGGCAGCGAGAAGACCTGGCTGAGTGACGAGCGCTATACCGGCGACCGCCAGCTCGAGAACCCGCTGGGTGCCGTGCAGATGGGCCTGATCTACGTGAACCCGGAGGGCCCGAACGGCAACCCGGACCCGGTGGCTTCGGGCCGCGACGTTCGCGAGACCTTCGCCCGCATGGCGATGAACGACGAGGAGACCGTCGCGCTCGTGGCCGGCGGCCACACCTTCGGCAAGGCGCACGGCGCGGGCGATCCCGCCCTCGTGGGCCGCGAACCGGAGGGCGCCCCGCTCGAGGAAATGGGCCTCGGCTGGAAGAATGCCTTCGGCACCGGCAGGGGCGTCCACACCACCACGAGCGGCATCGAAGGCGCGTGGAAGCCGAACCCCACGCAGTGGGACAATGGCTACTTCGACATGCTCTTCGGCTACGAGTGGGAACTCGTCAAGAGCCCGGCCGGCGCGCACCAGTGGATGGCGAAGAACTGCCGGCCGGAGCACATGATCCCCGACGCGCACGACCCGTCGAAGAAGCATCCGCCGATGATGACCACGGCCGACCTGTCGCTGCGCTTCGATCCGGCCTACGAGAAGATCTCGCGCCGCTTCCACCAAGACCCGCAGGCATTCGCGGACGCCTTCGCCCGCGCGTGGTTCAAGCTCACGCACCGAGACATGGGCCCGCGCGCCCGATACCTGGGGCCCGAGGTGCCGGCCGAAGAGCTGATCTGGCAGGACCCGATCCCGGCGGTCGATCACGAACTGGTCAACGACCAGGACGTTGCGGCGCTCAAGGCGAAGGTTCTCGCGTCGGGCCTGACCATTCCGCAACTCGTGCGCACCGCGTGGGCCTCGGCTGCGACGTTCCGCGGCTCGGACAAGCGTGGCGGCGCGAACGGCGCACGGATCCGCCTCGCGCCGCAGAAGGACTGGGAAGTGAACCAGCCTGCCGAGCTCGGCGCCGTGCTCGCGAAGCTCGAGGCCATCCGCAAGGAGTTCAACGGCGCACAGGCCGGCGGCCAGAAGAAGATCTCGCTGGCGGACCTGATCGTGCTCGCGGGCTGCGCCGCGGTCGAAGAGGCCGCACGCCGGGCGGGCCACGCGGTGCAGGTGGCGTTTGCGCCGGGGCGCACGGATGCCTCGCAGGCGCAGACCGACGTCGAGTCGTTCGCGGTGCTCGAACCGCTCGCCGACGGCTTCCGCAACTACCAGCGCCCAGGCATTACGACGCCCGCAGAGGAGATGCTGCTGGACCGGGCGCAATTGCTGACACTCACAGCGCCGGAGATGACCGTGCTGGTGGGCGGCATGCGCGCGCTGGATGCCGGCAGCGGCAGCACGAAGCACGGCGTCCTCACGAAACGGCCGGGCTCGCTGACCAACGACTTCTTCGTCAACCTGCTCGACATGGGCACGGAGTGGCGTCCGTCAGCGACCGACGGGATCTACGAGGGACGTGACCGCGCCTCGGGCCAGGTGAAGTGGTCCGGCACGCGGGTCGACCTGGTGTTCGGCTCGAATTCCGAGCTCCGGGCGCTGGCCGAGGTCTATGCCTGCGACGGCAATGAGCGCAAGTTCGTGCAGGACTTTGCCACGGCCTGGGCCAAGGTGATGAACCTGGACCGGTTCGATCTCGCGTAATCGGCACGGACACGTTAGTCCGAAGCACCCTGGCGCGTCGTGGCCGGGCGGGGAACCCCCGCCCGGTCGCGGCGGCGCGATACCTGGCTACTCGTGCGCGATCGGCTCGCTCGTGAAGAGGTAGTCTTTCAGCTCCTTGTCGAACGCCGCGTCGTTGCGCCGAATCCACTCGAGCACCATCGCGGCGTGTTCCTTTTCCTCGTCGCGGTTGTGGGCGAGGATTGCCTTGAGGTCCGGGTCCCGGCAGGCATCCACGCGCTGCTGGTACCAGTCGACAGCCTCCAGCTCCTCGATCAGCGAGACGATTGCGCGGTGCATGTCGAGCGTCGCGGGCTTCAGTTCGTCAGCGGATTCGTGCAGTACTTCGTGGCTCATGCGAAATGCCTCGCTTCCCGGATCGGGCCGCGGCCGACGCAGCGCCGGAACGCCGGAAGGTGCCTCTCCTGCGACGCGTCCCGCAGGTTCGCAAACACCGCGAGCAGGTCCGGGCGCGACGTGCTCGCCATCAGGCGTTCATAGAGGGCCGCGTTGGCGATCTCCGCCTCCACCGCGTCGTCGCAGGCATCGCGCACACGCTGGTAGCGCTTCACCTTGCCGGACCAGCGGTTCGCGGGCGGCGGCACGCCGTAGCGGTCGAACAGGTTCAGCAACGCGTCGATGTGGCGCGCCTCCGCGCCGCGGACGTTGATGAAAGGCCGCACCTCACCAAAGTCCGCGACCACCTGGTCGTAAGTCGAGAAAGCGTGGTACTCGTCGTCGAGCGCCTCACGGAGCGCGGCGATCTCGCGATCATTCAGTCCGGTCATGGTCATGCTCCGAGTCCGAGGAACGCGGGGGGCGCTTTGTGCGCCGCCCCGCATGGATCAGGTCACGCGACCTTCTGGCAGAAATACCAGTCGGTGCACTCGTACCCTTCGGACATGCGCTTCTGCGCGGCCTCGACGGTGGCCGGCGGCGGCACGATCACCTTGTCACCGGGCTTCCAGCCCTCCGGAGTCGCGACAGCCTTCTTGCCGGAGGTCTGCATGGCCTCGACGAGCCGCAGGAACTCGGGCACGGAGCGGCCGTTGCTCATCGGGTAGTAGACCATTGCGCGCAGCACGCCCTTGTCGTCGATGATGAAAGTGGCGCGCACCGCCGAGGTGTCGCTCGCGCCCGGCTGGATCATGCCGTACGCATTCGCCACGCGCATCGACAGGTCCTCGATGATCGGGAACGGGATGTCGACGCCGAACTTCTCCTTGATGTTGCGCACCCACGCGATGTGGGAGTGCACGCTGTCGATCGACAGGCCGAGCAGCTCGCAGTTGAGCTTCTTGAATTCCGGATAGGCCTTGGCGAACGCGACGAACTCGGTCGTGCAGACCGGCGTGAAATCCGCCGGGTGCGAGAACAGCACGAGCCACTGGCCCTTGTAGTCCTCGAGTTTCTTGACGCCGTGTGTGGTCTTGGCCTCAAAGGCCGGGGCGGGCTCGTTCATTCGGGGCAGCCGATACTCTTTGACTTCGCTGTTCATGGTGAACTCCCGGGTCGGGTCGACCGACCCTTGTCGATGAATCAGAATGGTTCGGGTCGCCGGGTGAGGTCCGACGAGGGTGGCAGGACGGGTAGCGTCAACACCGGCTGGTCCCCGGTCAGCGCCTTCAGGAACGCCACGATCTGTGCGTTCTCCTCGGCGCTGTACTCCCGGCCGAGTTGCAGGCGGCCCATCACGTCCACGGCCTGCGTGAGCGTGTCCGCCCCGCCGTCGTGGAAGTACGGATAGGTTAGCTCGACGTTGCGCAGCGTCGGCACCTTGAAGCTGAACCGGTCTGCGTCCTTGCCGGTCACGGCGATGCGGCCTTCGGCGGAAACGCGCGCCCTGTAAGGAGCCACGACGCCCATCTTCTGGAAGGTGGTGCCGCCGAGGTTCGCCCCGTTGTGGCACGACACGCAGCCGCTCTCGTTGAACAGCTGGTAGCCCGCGAGTTCCGCCTCCGTCATCGAGCCGGCATCACCCGCCAGCCAGCGGTCGAAGCGCGAGTTCGGCGTGACCAGCGTCTCTTCGAACGCGGCGATCGCGTCCGTGACCTCGTCGATGGTGATCCGGTCATGGCCGTACGCTGCCTTGAACTCGGCCACGTACTGCGGGATCGAATTCAGGACCTCCACGGCCAGAGAATGCGTGAAAGCCATCTCGCCGGGGTTCGCGATCGGTCCGCCCGCCTGCTCCTCGAGGGTCGCGGCGCGCCCGTCCCAGAACTGCGCCACGTTGAGCGACGAGTTGAGTACCGTCGGCGAGTTGATCGGCCCCTGCTGCCAGTGATCGCCGATCGACGTGGCCAGGTTGTCGCCGCCGCCCATGCTGAGGTTGTGGCAGGAATTGCAGGAAATGAAGCCGGACTTCGACAGCCGCGGATCGAAGAACAGCTTCTTGCCGAGTTCGACCTTGGCCGGGCTCTTCACCTCGGGCGCCTTGATCGGTTGGTAGAGCGCCCGATACGGGTCGTCCGCCGCGAGAGCCACCGTGGCCAAGGCCAGCGTCGCGCCGGCGGTGGCGATGGCGATGGCGATGGCGATGGCGATGGCGATGGCGAAGCGTCCCAAGGTACGATTTGCCGGGTTCATCAATATCACTCCTCGTTGCTTCCCATTCCCCTCAGTGGCAGTGGCCGCCGCAGGAGCAGCCGCCGTCGTGCGATCCGTGATCCTCGCCGTGACTGTGGGCGTGGGTCGCGCCGAGCGGCAGGCAACCGGCCAGCCAGGCTTTCACGGCGCGCTCCGGGTCCCGCTCGGTGGTCACGAACGCTTCGATGCCGCGGCGGGCGAGACGCATGCGCAGACCCTCTCCCATGCCTCCCGCGATCAGCACCTCGACGCCGTCGAGCGGATGCGGCGCGTGGGGCGAGCTATCGTGGAACGACGACTCCTTCGGCAACTCGACGAGGGCGCTGTCGAGGATGATCCCGTCGTCCACGTCGTACACCCAGAAGTTGCGGCAACGACCGGCGTGCTCGGTGATGTCGCGGCGGTTCTGGCTGGTCACGGCAATTTTCATCTCAGGCACCTCAGGGTGATGAATTCGTCGCGGCTGCGGCCGGCGACGCAGGGGTTGTAATCGCGCTCCTCGCCGATCGTGGAGACGCTGCGGTGGTGGGTTTCGTGTCCGGGGAACAGCAGCGTCTCGCCTGGCAGCACCAGCAATCGCTGCGTGATGCTGTCGTAGAGCGCCCCGGCATCGCTGCCCGGCAGGTCGGTGCGGCCGCAGCCGCGGATCAGCAGCGTGTCGCCGCTGAACACGCGGTCGCGCCACAGGTAGGTCACGTCCGCGGCCGTGTGGCCAGGGGTGCTCAGCACCCGTACCGATTCGCCGCCGAACGTGACGACGTCGCCCTGCCTTACCCGCACGTCCGCGTCGATCGGTGCAGCGAGGCCCGCCACGATCTGCGCACCGGTGCGCTCTCGTAGCCGCTCGATCGTGCCGGTCGCGCCCTGGTGCGCGTGCGTGCAGAGCAGGTAGTGGAGTCTCAGGTCGAGTTCGCCGACCAATCCGAGCAGGGGCAGCACGATGCCGTCGGGCTCAGGATCGATCGCGACGGCGGCCCGCGCGTCCCCGTCCGCGAGCAGGTAGGTGAAGGCTCGGCTCGAGGGATCGTGCAGTTGGCGAAAAAGGGTCACGATGTCGGTGCCCCTGCGGCAGCGCTACGCGGCAGACGCCAGGCGCCCCGACCGCGCCGAAGATCAAGTGCAGGAGCCGCACGCAACACGGCCTCGGCTACCCGGCCGCCATCCAGTTCGAGGCGAGCGTCCCGGACGAAGTCCCACCACAGCGCTGCAAGCAGGGAGAACTTCAGCGCCAGGAGGATGGCCAAGTGCCTTGCGGTGCGGTCCTGCCAGAAGCGGTTCATGACCCATTCCTTGCATGATCCGTACCAAGCGAGACTGACCGACAAAGCTCATTGAAACAATGGGTTAGAGCAAATCTGCGCCGCCACGGACTGCCATATTCGGAAAACTGCCATTTACGGCAGCCATATGGCAGTCGACAATCATCGGCCTGCACGCACCCGGTGTCCCTGCGATGAACGGCCAACCCCTGCCCGAACTGGTTTCCTATATCGAGAGCCTTCCGGAACCGCGCATCCTTGTGGACCTCGATTACCGGGTGCTCGCCGCGAACAAGGCGTACCGGGACGCTTACTCGCCGCGCGAGTCGGTGGTCGGCCGGCATTGCTACGAGGTGTCGCACCATTATTCGCTGCCCTGCGACGAGGCCGGCGAATCGTGCCCGCGCCGCCAGGCCCTGCAGTCGCGCCGCACCGAGCACGTGCTGCACCTGCACCACACGCCGCGCGGCGATGAGCACGTTCAGGTCGAACTCAGCCCGGTGCGCGATGCGTCGGGCGAGATCCGCTTCTTCGTCGAGCTCATGCAGTCGCTACCCACTGCCCGGGCGACATCGTCCGCAGAGGGATTGATCGGTCGATCAGCGGTCTTCCGCTCGATGCTCGAATTAGTATCGCGTGTGGCACCGACGGATACCTCGGTGCTGCTGCTGGGCGACACCGGCACCGGCAAGGAGATGGTCGCGCGCATGATCCACGGCAGCAGCCCGCGGGCCGGGGCCCCGTTCGTGGCCGTGGATTGCTCGGGCCTCACCGAGACGCTGTTCGAGAGCGAACTGTTCGGCCACGAGAAAGGTGCGTTCACCGGTGCGACGCAGCGCAAGCTCGGCCTCGTCGAGGCGGCGAGCGGCGGCACGCTGTTCCTCGACGAGGTGGGCGACATCCCGCTCGCGCAGCAGGTGAAGCTGCTGCGCCTCATCGAGAGCAACAGCTACCGGCGCGTCGGCGGCGTCACGCCGCTGCGTGCGGACTTCCGCCTGGTGGCGGCCACGCACCGGAACCTGAAGCAGATGGTCCGTGACGGCGGCTTCCGCAGCGACCTCTACTACCGCATCAGCGCATTCCCGGTGACGGTACCACCGCTGCGCGATCGTCGCGACGACATCCCGTTGCTCGCGGAATCGCTGCTAGCCCGCCTGCGGCCGGGGCGGCAGTTCGAGCTGTCGGCAGCCGCGCAGCGCGCGCTGGCCGCCTACGATTATCCAGGCAACGTCCGCGAGCTGCGCAACATCGTGGAACGCGCCAGCCTGCTGACCGGACAGGCACGCATCGGACTGGAGCACCTGCCGCCGGAGGTGGTCGCTGCCGTGCAAGGGCGTCCATCGGCGCCGGTTCGGGTTGCTCCGCCGCCGGCATTGCGCTCCGTCGAACGCGATGCCCTGGAACGCGCGCTCGACGACTATCGGGGCAATCGCCGGGAACTGGCCCTGGCCCTGGGACTGAGCGAGCGAACGCTGTACCGCAAGCTGCGCGAGCATGGATTGAGCCAGCGCCCGCTCGGGAAAGACGAATGACTTTGTCGTCGTCGCCGTCAGCACAAAATGCGCATTGCACCCGCCCCCCGGGAGGCGAAAACTGACTTTGGGCAGTGCCCGCTATGGGTAGTACGTCGATCCAACACGGTCGGCGTTGCCAAAGGAGGTTTCATGCGCAAGATCCTGGTTGCCGTCGATGGTTCCGAGAACGCGCTTCGCGCGCTGGATGTCGCCGCCGCGCAGGCACGGCTGACGCCCGATGGCGAGCTGCACGTGCTCACCGTGCGTCATCCGGCGAGTTTCTATGGGGCACTCGACTTCTACATGACGGAAGAACAGATGCGGGAGATCGCGACCCGGCAGGTAACCGCGGTGCTCGAAGCTGCGGCAGAGCGCGCCGCGAGGAGCGGGGTCCGGTTCGAGATCGAGCAACTCGAGGGTGAACCCGCCGCCGCCATCGCCGACCGCGCGGTCGAACTCGGCTGCGAGGCAATCGTGATGGGTAGCCACGGACGCGGGCAACTCGGTGCGTTCGTGCTCGGCTCGGTCGCGCAGCGGGTGGTGCACCACGCCACCGTTCCGGTCACCTTGGTCAAGTGAATGGAGAACACGTTCTGGACGGCGCTGACGACCAGCCTGCTGGCGGGGCTGGTGACGTCGTCCGGCATCTACACCATTCGCCGCTTCGCCGATTGGGGTCAACGCAACACCGCCTACTTCATGTGCTTTGCCGCGGGCGTGCTGATTTCCGCGTCGTTCCTGCACATGATCCCGAAGTCGCTCTCGCTGAATCCCGAGGCCCCGGCCTGGCTGCTCGCCGGCTTCTTCGGCATGCACCTATTCAACCGGTTCCTGACCGCTTTCGTCTGCGAGCGGGATCCCAGCCGGCGCGACCTCGCGCTCGGCGTGCTGCCGATGCTCGGCATCGGGTTCCACTCGTTCATCGACGGGTTCATCTACTCGATCGCCTTCACCGTCAGCATCCTGACGGGCTTTCTCGCCACCGTCGGGATGGTGTTGCACGAATTCCCGGAGGGCATCGTGACGTACCTGCTGCTGGCGAAAGGCGGTGTCGCACAGCAACGGGCGATGTGGCTCGCGTTCCTTGCCGCGGCTGCCACGACGCCGCTCGGCATGCTGGTATCGTGGCCGCTCGTGAGCCGTATCGACTCACTCACGCTCGGTGCCCTGTTGGCCGTGTCGGCCGGCGCGCTGGTCTACGTAGGTGCGACCCACCTGCTGCCGCGGGCCGACCGCGAGCACAAGCGCTACAGCCTCGTCGCACTCGCCGGTGGCGTGGCGGTCGCTGTCGTCATCGTGATGTCCAAGACCTGACGGCAAGGCACTCGACCCGTGTGCGAACTCTTCGCGATGTGCAGCGACGCCCCGACCGACGTGCACTTCTCGATGGAGGAGTTCTCGCGGCACGGCGGGCTGACCGGCCCGCACAAGGACGGCTGGGGAATCGCCTACTACGTCGGCAATGACGTGAAGCTCGTCAAGGAGCCGTTGCCGGCGAGCGACAGCGCCTGCGTGCGCTACATCCAGGAACGGCCGTTTGCGAGTCGGCTGGTCCTGAGCCACATCCGCAAGGCGACGCAGGGCGAGCACATCCTGGCGAACTGCCAACCGTTCACGCGTGAGCTCGGCGGCCGCATGCACGTGTTCGCGCACAATGGTGATCTCGATCCGCAGCGGTTGCGCGAACTACGGCCCGGCAAGTACCGGCCGATCGGGACGACCGACTCGGAGTTCGCGTTCTGCGTGCTGCTCGACCGGCTGTCGGCGTCATGGCTCGATAATGCTGGCGTTCCGTCGATCGAGGAACGCCGGCAGGCGATCGCGGCATTGGCGGCCGAGCTGCGCCCCCTCGGTCCCGCCAACTTCCTCTACGCGGATGGCGATGCCCTGTTCGTGCACGCCCACAAGCGTCTGCGCCAGTCCTCCGGCGCCTGGCACCACGGGTTGCACGTGCTCTGCAGGAGATGTACGGGAGGCACGGGACGCCTGCACACTGAAGGCTTGTCGATCGCAGGATCCGTCGAAGAGCAGCACGTCGTCCTCGTCGCAAGCGTGCCGCTCACGGTCGAACCGGGCTGGCGCGCGCTTGAGGAGGGCGAACTGCTCGTCGTGCGCGACGGGCGAGTCGTTGCTGACTCGCATGTACCCTATGCTCCGTAAACTCTTGTACGGAGCAAAAGCATGATCCGCAACTCCATTGCAATCCTCGGTGCAGGCAATGTCGGCATTGCGCTCGCTCGCGCGTGGATCGCGCGTGGCGAGTCCATCGTGTTCGGCGTACCCAGCCCGGACAAGTACCGCGATGCCGTCGCGGCATTGGGGCCGTCGGCAACGATCGGCAGCACCACGAGCGCGATCGAAGGCGCCGACATCGCCGTGCTCGCGACGCCCTACTCCGCGGCCCTGGACATCGTCCGCTCGGTGGCTGATTGGGGCAACCGCATCCTCGTCGACGCGACGAATCCCCTGGCGCCCGGTCTGGCGGGTCTGTCGGTCGGCACGACGACGTCGGGGGCGGAACAGATCGCCGCGGGCGCCCGCGGCGCACGCGTGGTCAAGGCATTCAACACCACCGGCGCAGAGAACATGGCAGACAGCGGCTATCCGGGCGGCGCGGCCTTCATGCCTGTCTGCGGCGACCTGAAGTCGGCCCGCTACCTCGAGCCGTTCGCCATGACCTGGATACACATGGCGATCAAGCTCGGGCTGGGCCGCAATTTTGCGTTTGCGCGGATGAAGCGGTAAGCGACAACCTGATAGCCACCTGCGTCAGCCACCCGCTGATCGCTCTGGATAGAAGAAGCCATCGGCGGACAGCCGCCCCGGCCCGAACACGAGCACGGTGAGCAGCATCAGTCCCCAGAGGTAGTGCTGTCCCAGCGCGGCCTCGAATCCGTCGCCGAGCAGCACGTGGGCGTACGCGACGACCGCCACGACGTTGACGGCGGACAGGCCCAGCGCCGCGTAGCGGCCGAAAAGCCCGACGATCAACAGCACGGGGAACAGGATCTCGCCGGCCGTTCCGAGTACTGCGGCCCACGCCGGCGACAGCAGCGGCACCTTGTACTCCTCCTCGAAGAGGAATTGAGTCGCTTCCCAGTCCTGAAGCTTCAGCCAGCCGGATTTCAGGAACTGCCAGGCCACGTAGATTCGCACGGCGGCCAGGAAGATCGACTGCAGCGGCGCGGCTGCAGCAGACGCACGCTGGTTCATGCTGTCGAGAGTCGCTGCAAGTGACACGATTGAACTCCTCCGAGCGGCTTGATCAGTGGCGCAACGCGCCCGGCGGGATGATCTGCGCCACCGTCCCGTCGGCGAACAACGCGTGCAACAACGCCGGCAGACGTTCGATCGGCAGCGCCGAGGTCTCCAGGGCCGCCTGCAGTGTTGCACCGTTCGCCATCGCGACGACGAACGAGAATTCATCAG
>Ga0209398_1001615_pt1 | contig 11369 bp, 5 predicted proteins | sample AshMeaBigSpring_FD_184125 | JGI IMG/M metagenome (GOLD analysis project Ga0209398, IMG submission 184125) | Groundwater microbial communities from Big Spring, Nevada to study Microbial Dark Matter (Phase II) - Ash Meadows Big Spring (SPAdes)... | ecosystem: Environmental > Aquatic > Deep...
TCAGCAGGCCGCGGAGTGTGCAGCGGGTGCGGGAATCCTCGTTGGCGTGGCGGGCAAAGCGGCGGTAGGCGTCGAGCGAGTTGTGGCGGGCGGCGACCTGCAGGTCGGCGATGGCCGGCGGATCCCACATGTGCCGCTCGCCATCGGCCCGCCAGTGGAACTCGCCCGGGTTGGGCAGACCCGGCAGCCGCTGCTCGCCGCGGGGCGGATAGCCCAGGGCGTGGCGGCGCGTGAGTTCCTCGCCCAGGACCCCGAAATCGACCCCCTGAATGCGGCTGGCAGTCCCCGCGAAACAGCGCTCGACCACCTCGTCCCGCAGCCCCACGGCCTCGAAGATCTGGGCCCCCTTGTAGGACTGCAGGGTCGAGATGCCCATCTTGGCCATCACCTTCAGCATCCCCTTGGCGACGCCCTTGCGATACGCGGCCACGATCTTGTCGTCGTCCAGGTCGCCGGGCAGCAGCCCGTCCCGCTGGGCCTGCCAGAGGGCCTCGAACGCCAGGTAGGGGTTGATCGCGTCGGCCCCGTAGGCGACCAGCAGGCAATGGTGGTGCACCTCGCGGGCCTCGCCCGTCTCCAGCACGATGCCGATCCGCGTCCGCTTCGCCCGCCGCACGAGGTGGTGGTGCACCCCGCCGCACGCCAGCAGGGCGCTGACCGGCACGCGCTCGGGGCCGACCTCGCGGTCGGAGAGGATGATCAGGCTGTACCCCTCGTCGATCGCCTGTTCCGCCTCGGCGCAGATCCGGTCCAGGGCCGCGACCAGCCCGGCCGCGCCGGCGGCGCGGGGCCAGGTGATGTCGATCGTGCACGTCCGCCAGCCGCGGTGGTCCAGGTGCGCCAGGGCGGCCAGCTCCTCGTTGCTGAGGATCGGGTGGGGCACCAGCAGCCGATGGGCGTGCTGCGCCGTGGTCTCGAGCAGGTTGCCCTCGGGCCCGACGTAGCACTCCAGCGACATGATGATCTCCTCGCGGATCGAATCGATCGGCGGGTTGGTCACCTGCGCAAAGAGCTGCTTGAAGTAGTCGTACAGCATCCGCGGCTGATCGGAGAGGCAGGCCAGGGCCGAGTCGTTGCCCATCGAGCCCACCGGATCGCGCTTCTCGCGGATCAACGGCAGCAGCATGAACTGCAGCGTCTCGGTGGTGTAGCCGAAGGCCTGCAGGCGGGGCAGCAGGTTGTCGGGATAGAACGCGTGCGGCTGCTGGCGGGGCTGCAGGTCGGCCAGGGCGACCCGCTCGTCGCGGAGCCACTGCCCGTAGGGCCGGCGGGTGGAGAAATGCTCCTTCAACTCCTCGTCGGGTATCAGCCGTCCCTGGGCGAAGTCGACGAGGAACATGCGGCCGGGCTGGAGCCGCCCCTTGACCCGCACCAGCTGGGGATCAACCGGCAGCACGCCCGCCTCGCTGGCCATGATCACGCGATCGTCGTAGGTCAGGTAGTACCGGGAGGGCCGCAGGCCGTTGCGGTCGAGCACCGCCCCGATGTAGTTGCCGTCGGTGAAGGCGATCGAGGCCGGGCCGTCCCAGGGCTCCATCAGGCAGGAATGGTACTCGTAGAAGGCCCGCTTGCTGTCGGACATCGTTTCGTGGTTCTGCCAGGCCTCGGGAATCATCATCATGATCGCCTCCTGCAGCGTGCGGCCGGTCATCAGGAGGAACTCCAGCACGTTGTCGAAGGTCCCGGAGTCGCTGCAGTCGGGTTCCACGATCGGAAACAGCCGGTGGATCTCCTCGCCGAACAGGTCGCTCCGCACGACGCCTTCGCGGGCCCGCATCCAGTTCATGTTGCCCCGCAGCGTGTTGATTTCGCCGTTGTGGCTCATGAACCGGTTGGGCTGCGCGCGGTCCCAGCTGGGGAAGGTGTTGGTGGAGAACCGCGAGTGCACCATCGCCAGGTGGCTGGTGTAGTCCGGGTCGGCCAGGTCGGGAAAATAGGGCATCACCTGGCCCGCCATGAGCATGCCCTTGTAGATGATGACCTTGCTCGAGAGGCTGCAGATGTAGAACATCGCGGCCTGCTCCAGTTCGCGCTGGCCGCGCAGCTCGTGGCTGGCCCGCTTGCGGATCAGGTACAACTGGCGCTCGAAGGCGTCACCCTCCAGGCCCGCGCGGGCCGCGACGAACAGCTGCTCGATCCGGGGCTGGCTGGCCAGGGCCGTCGCGCCCAGGTCGGCGGCGGCGGCATCGGTGGGAACGCGCCGCCAGCCGACCAGCCGTTGCCCCTGTTCCGCCACGATCCGCTCGACCGCCTGCTTGCACCGCTCCCGCTCGGCCGCGCGGGTCGGCAGGAAGACGATCCCGGCCGCGTACCGCCCCGGCGCGGGCAGCTGGGCCTGCAGCTCCTGCCGCGCGACCTTGCTGAGAAAGGCGTGAGGCAGCGCGGTCAGCATCCCGGCGCCATCGCCCGTGTTGGCCTCGCAGCCGCAGGCGCCGCGGTGGTCCATCGCCCGCAAGGCCTGGTCGGCGTCCAGGATGATCTGGTGGCTCCGCTGGCCCTTGATATGGGCCACGAAGCCCACCCCGCAGCTGTCCTTTTCGAACCGCGGGTCGTACAGTCCGTGCGGTCCCGGCCGCTCCCAGCTTCGTCGCTTGCTCATCCCGTTCACGCTCGTCTTCCTTCTGAACCTGACGCGTCACACCCTCGTTTTCGCCGGCACGGTGACTCCCGCGGGTCGGCCTGTTGTCCTCGCTCCGCGGGGGTGCGGATGGTTCCGTCGACCGGCCGACCGCCAGCCGTAACCGGGCGGCGACGATCGACTCTCCATGGCAAATCCGGCCAACTTCGCCGCTCCGGTTCACGGCGTTGTTCGGGCCGGACTCGCGAGTCCTACTCGTACTCAGCTTCGCGGTACTCGTACTCGTACTCGATTGCGGCGTCTGGCTCTCGGTCCGTCCGCTGGATCAACCGAGTCCGCATCGACACAATCCGCCGAAGCTGCGACTTCCCTTGGCGAGTGGACTGCTCATCCACCGCCGCAAACGCCAGCCGCATATCGTGGATCGCCGCACATTCCAAAGCCGAACCGCGAGCGATCTCGAAGAACCGGTTCTTGTCCTTGAGACCCTGCTTCCCGTTTCCCTCGGCGATGTTCAGCGGGATCGATTGCGCTGCGCGAAGCCATGGATCGCGCACATGCCGCTTCACGCCTGAGAGCGATCGAGCAATCCGACACGAAAACGCCACGTAATCGATCGCCAGTCGATACACGTCGAGTCTCTCGTGGTCGAACATCAGCCCGGTCATCGCAGGTCTTTCGAGTACGAGTACGAGTACCGCTCCGCTGAGTACGAGTACGAGAAAATCAGGGACCGAACAACGGACCCGACCCCGAGCTGGCATGATTCCCCGTAACCGTTCCCGACCCGGTGGAGGATTCTCCCTGATTCCAGGGGGTCAGGTCCATGTTTTCGGCCAACGCGGATCCGCGAGGTCGAGTCGATTGGCCGAAAAATGGACCCGACCCCGAGCTGGCATGATTCCCCGTAACCGTTCCCGACCCGGTGGAGGATTCTCCCTGATTCCAGGGGGTCAGGTCCATGTTTTCGGCCAACGCGTATCCGCGAGGTCGAGTCGATCGGCCGAAAAATGGACCCGACCCCGACCCGTGAACGGTTACGATTCCCCTAAACCGGAACTCCTGGCCGCCCGCCGACGCGGGCATCCTCCGCCGGCGCCGCGCCGCCCACCGCCGGCATTCGCGACCGCGCCTCGCCCTGCTCCGACCCGGTACGGGCCTTGTCCAACAGCAACTCGATGAAACGCTGTGTCGCCTTGCTGGGCTCCTTGCCCCGCCGACAGATAATCCCCAGGGGGCGCGAGAGCTGCACGCCGCTCAGCGGCACCGCCACCAGCGACCCGGCCTGCACCTCCCGCACCACCGTCGGTTCGGGCAACAGCCCGACCCCGGCGTTGATCTCGATCGCCTGCTTGATCGTCTCGATGTTGTCGAACTTCATCACCACGCGAACCCCCACTCCGCAGTCCGCCAGCACATGGTCGATCTCCCGCCGGATCTCCAGCTCGTCGTCAAAACCGACCATATCGACCCCATCCAGCTCCCGGGGGGCGATGCGGACACGGCTGGCCAGGGAATGCTCCGGCGCACAAACCAGGACCATCGGCTCCTCCCGCCAGGGAATCGCCTTGATCGAACGCGAGGAGCGCGGATAGCTGACCAGGCCCAGATGGACCTGGTCGCGCCCCACCAGCTCGTACACGCGCTCGGGATGCTGGTACTCGATGCGGACATTCGACTTGGGATAGTTCGTCAGGAACTCCTTGACGTAGCGGTTCATGTGGCTGAGGCCAATCGAATAGATCGACGCCACGTTGACCCGGCCCGCCGCCTCTTCGTGCAGCGTGCGCACGTTTTCCTCCAACTCGAAATAGCGGCGGACCAGCTTGCGGCAGTCCCGGTAAAACAACTCCCCCTCCGCCGTCAGCACAAAAGGGCGCTTCGAGCGGTCGATCAGCTGAGCCCCCAGGTGTTCCTCCAGCTGGTGCACCAGTTGGCTTGCCCCCGACTGGGATATTCCGTTTTCCGACGCGCCCCGCGAGAAACTGCGCCGTGTTACGACGTCACAAAAGACCTTGAGCGCCTTGAAGTGCATCGGAGATTAAATCAAAGAATGAGATAGTACGCGATGGCAGAATTAGGAACAAGGATATTACCGTAATCCGCAGCCGGGCGGCTGTCAACAGCTGGAGCCGCTGCCTGCCCGGGCGTGGTCAGGCGTGGCCCTCCGGCCAGGAGGCGGTCCGGCTGTATTTCCAAATTCATCCGCGGCAACGCTTTGCGCGTCCGATGTCGGGTGTGCGGCACGGCCGACGATCGCCCGCCCCACGAAAAGCGGCCGGCAAGGGTGGCCGCTGCTAGCCATTCGAGGGGGTCAGGTCCATGTTTTCGGCCGGCGCGTGCTGGGATGGGGGGCGACTCGGCCGAAAAATGGGGACTGTCCCGATTCTTGTGGCATGGATGCCAGAAAAATGGGACTGTCCCCTTCGGCAGAGCCATTGACACAAAAATCCGTACAGGCCCAAAAACGGACCAGACCCCACGGCGCGTGCTGGGATGGGGGGCGACTCGGCCGAAAAATGGACCCGACCCCGGGCGCGCGGCGGTACCCTCGCCGGCCCGGGCGTAGATGGCTGCCCTTCGGCCCGCCCGCGGCCGGGGTCAGCTGACCTTGTGCGGGACGTAGCTGTGGTCGCGCTTGCGGAGCACCTCGGCCTTGATGATCCGGTCGGGCTCGGCGGGACTCTTGGCCGTCGGATCGAGGCGCTGCAGCTTGCTGAGCACCTCCATCCCCTCGACGACGCGTCCGAACACGGTGTGGCGACCGTTCAGATGGGACGTCGGCACGAACGTCAGGAAGAACTGAGACCCGCCGGTGTCGCGGCCCGCGTGGGCCATGCTGAGGCTGCCGCGGAAATGTTTCCGGTGGTTGTCCTGGTAACACTCACAGTAGATCTCGTAGCCAGGTCCGCCGGAGCCGTCGCCCTTGGGACATCCGCCCTGGGCCATGAAACCCTCCAGCACGCGATGGAAGCCGAGTCCGTCGTAAAAGCCCTTTTCGACGAGACTCACGAAATTGCCCACCGTCTCCGGGGCCTCGTTCTCGAGCAGTTCCACGACGATATCGCCCTTGGTCGTCTCGAGACGCACCCGCGGCAGGGGGTTGTCCGACTGGGCCTCCAGCTCGCGCAAGCGCGACTCCGTCTGCCAGAGTTGCTTGTAGGTCGCCACCTCGGGCAGGAAGCGTTTTCCCGCCTCGGACAAGACGCCCGCGGCGTCGGCCTGTTTCAGGTATTTTTCCGCCGCGTCGAAATCGTTCGTCGTGAATGCCGCGATCCCGGCCAGGTTGTCGACGTCCTGGTCGTCACACTGGCCGGCGATCAGTGCGCGCGTGATCTCGGCCGCCGCCTCGTAGTTATCCGCCCGCACGTCATCGGCGGCCAGCTTCAGCAGGAACCGCGTGAGTTGCCGGTCCTCGTTCGGGGCCTCCGCATAGGCGCGCAGGCCGGCCGCGCGCAGCTCGGGCAGCAGCGCGGTCGCCTGCCCCAGCGTCTGGTCATAGGACTGGCGGATGCCGTCCAGCTCCTGTTCCTCGGCGATCTGGTATCGGGCCTGCAGGTCCCGCAGGTCGCGCAGCAGTTCCTTCCAGCGCTGCATCTGGGCCGCGAAGGCCGCGGCCGCGGGTCGCGCCACCGGCTCGTCCTCGGCGGGCGTGGTGGCCGCGGGCGGGCTGGGTGCGGGCCGTTCCGCGTCCGCCTGCGGCTGCTCGTCGGTGTCTTTCGTCGGTGTCTCGCCGGCGTCCGGGGACGGGGGCGCGTCGGGGGACTCCGCGGGTGTTTCCGCGGCGGGCGGCGCCTCGCCCGGCGGTGCGTCCTGCGCGCTTGCCGGGAAGCTCAAGAGCAGGACCAGCGTGCAAACGGGCCACACGTCACGGCGATCTGACAGGCGCATCACGACCTCTCCTCTTGTAATGGCGTTTGGTTTACGATGCGGGCGGGGGGACGCACATCCTGGCCGCGGGACCACGGGGCGTGGCGATCCGCCGCTGTTGGCAGTGCGGCCCGGCTTGATCCTGACAAGCGCCGTCGGCCGCGACCACCCTGGCCGAGGCGTCCCCCGGCGAACCGGACGTTCCCCGCTTCAGACGATCCTCCGTGGAATATACCTGCCGCACCGGGTTCCCGGGGAGCCGCGGTCCAGGTTCGCACACGACCGGACGCTGCCCATGGCCCCCCCCCGCAGGCAACGCGGTCGGCCCGCACCGACCGACGCTCAGCGCCACGGGGCCGAAACTCCCGCGGTACGCATCATCGGCGGGCGTTTTCGAGGGCGGAAGCTGGCCTACCACGGTGACCGGTGCGTCCGCCCGATGAAGGACCGGGTCCGCGAGGCGGTGTTCAACCTGATCGGCGACCGGGTCGCAGGCCTGCACGGGGTCGACCTGTTCGCGGGAACGGGGGCCCTCGGACTGGAGGCGCTCAGCCGCGGGGCCGGGGGCGCGACCTTCGTGGAGCGTCATTTTCCCACGGCCCAGGTGATCGAGCAGAATATCGCGACGCTCGAGGTGCAAGGTCTCGCGCGGGTCGTGACCGGAGACACGTTCCTGTGGGCTGCCGGCGCCCCGCAACTGCCTGCTGCGCCTTGGCTCGTCTTCTGTGCGCCGCCCTACGAGTATTATCACACCCGCACGGCCGAGATGATCGCCCTGGTGCAGACGTTCCTCGAGCGGGCTCCGGGCGGCAGCCTGCTGGTGGTGGAGGCCGATACGGCGTTCGACTTTGCCCAGCTGCCGGACGCCCACGGCTGGCGCGTGCGATCCTATCCCCCGGCGGTGATCGGCATCTATCAGGTTCCCGATGCGCGGGACGGAGCCGCTGAAGTCACCGGCATGAACGGCGGGTAACCGTTCACGTAACCGTTCACAGCCCGGTGGAGGATTTTGCCTGATTCCAGGGGGTCAGGTCCATGTTTTCGGCCAGCGCGTCTCTGCGAGGTCGCGTTTGTCGGCCGAAAAATGGACCAGACCCCGACCCGTGAACGGTTACCCGTTCACGGGGTGGACGGCCCGCACCCCAAGGGGTCAGGCAGATTTTTCGGCGGCAGCGTCCCGCGACGCCGAGCGATCTGCCCGTCGAAAGATGAGCCAGCCCCCGGCCCGTGAACGGTTACAACAGCGGAAACGTCAGAGCCCGCCAACTGCCCCGGCGTCCAGGAAGCGAAGGTCGGGTCTCCTCCGGCTGGCGGCGGCGGGCGGGTCAGCCGGCAGCCGCCGCGGCACGATGCAACCGGCCCCAGGATGGCCGGCAGCCTTCTTCACGGCCCGACACGATCGGTGCGACCCGCGTTCTTTTCCAGGCCCGCACGGCCGCGGGGCGACAAGCGAAAACACTCCGCAGTCGTTACATGCGTTCGTCCGCAGATTGGGATTCCGCTCGGTAATCCAGCCGTCCGATCTTAAATCCAACGGAATGTCCAGGCGGCAAGCGTGGCTACGGTGCGGCCCTGCGCCGCCGCTCTGCGGGAAGACGTCACGATGGAGCAGTACCCCCGGACCCGGACCTGGCCCTATCTGCTGGTCGTGGTGGCCTTGTTCGTGATGGCGGTGTTTGCCCCGGACCCCCGGCGCTCGGTGGGGCCGGGTTCCCTGGCCCAAGCTCGCTCGTTCGCCGCAGCCCTGGGCGGGACGTGGCCTGGGCTCGCCGTCGATCGCGGCGGGAGGCTGCCCTCGGCCGCGACCAGCACCCCGCCGACTTCCAGCGGCGAGGAGCGTGTTCACGTCGACTTCCGCACCCTTGCACGCTCGACCGACGTGCTGCCTTTGCCGGCCGCACCGCCGGTGACGCGCCCCGAAACGGTCGAGCGTCCCGAGCAGACGGTGGTCAGGCCCGAGCCGCCGAGCGATCAGCGTTCACCGGCCGCGGTCGAGGGACCGCCGCACTTCGCCGCCCCGGCGGTCGTGCCGGAGGTGGTGGAGCCTGTGGCGCCAGACGGTTCGGACCAGGCGCCGGCCTGGTGCAGCTGGCCCCGCCCGGTGACGCTGATCCAGCAGCTCGAGCACCTGGCGGCGCGCACGCCGACGCGCGACTGGGCGCAGCAGACGCTTGAGGTGCTGGATCGCCTGGGGCAGGCCGAGCAGCTGCACGATGCCGACTCGGCCGGTGTGCTCAACGACCTGTGGCAGCTGTTGAGCGAAGGCCGGCGGCTGGGCCAGACGTTGCCCGAGGCATCCGACCGCGGCGACGTGCGGCGCGCGGCCTATGCGATCCACCGCCGGCTGGACGTCTGGCAGGTGGTCCACCGTTTACCGGCCACGCCGCCAGGATCGTCGTCCCGCCCGAGTGATCCGCGGCGGCTGCTGGTGCTGATCGACGCGGCCGAGCGTCAGCTGGGCTCGTCCGACGCCGGCACGAGCTGGCAGCAGTTCCTGCTGCTCTCCGAGTTGCGAACCGCTGCCACCGCCGCCGACGGGGCGAAGCGGATGGGCGGTGTCGCCTGGCAGGTCGTGGACCGGGTGGACCACGCGCGGCTGGACATGGCCCAGCGTGCCGTCCTGCGGCGCGGGCCGATCCGGGCGCTGATCGGAGAGCTGCGTCCGTGGAGTTGCGACGGCTTCTGCGGCGAGCGCCTGCTGGCGGAACTGGAGGAGTTCGAGTCCCACCCGTCGCCAGCCGCGGCGGGGTGCCTGGCCAAGGACATCGCCTTCCTCTGGCGTTCCACGCAGGCCGAACCGCTGCGCCTCGCCCAGCTGTTGGAGCTCCACTACCGGAACGCGAACTTCCGCATCGCCATCTCCGACAAGCTGCTCAATCGGCTGGTCCCCGAACAGCACCTCTCGTCCCAACCGGTGCGGGAGACGATCCTGGGCGCGTCCGTGTCGGGTCAGAACCTGACGCAGACCCAGCTTTCGTTACGCTTGATCCCCACCGACCACGAGTGGCGGATGAGCGTGGAAGCCGAGGGCCTGGTCCAATCCCAGACCGCTTCGCGCAAGGGGCCGGTCACATTCTTCAGCGAAGGGGCGTCGACCTACCAGGCCGGGAAGCCGCTGCAGGTGGACCGCCAGCGGGGCCTGTTGTTCGGGCGCGCGGCCGCGCTGGCGCGGAGCGATTCCCAGCTGACAGGCATGGAGTCGAGTTACGACCGCGTGCCGCTGATCGGCTGGCTGGTGCGGAACATCGCCGAACGGCAGCACCGCGACCAGGCGGGCAACGTGCGCGGCGAGGTCGAGGACCGCGTGGCGGATAACGCCCGGCACCGCCTGGACCAGGAGGTCCAGCAGCGGCTGGCGCGGGCCCAGGAGAATCTGCAACGTGACGTGGTCCAGCCCTTGGCCCAGTTGGGATTGGAGCCGATCACGCTGGACATGAAGACCACCGCGGATCGCGTGATCGCCCGCTGCCGGCTGGCCGGTGACCACCAGTTGGCCGCCTATACGGCGCGGCCCAGGGCCCTGGACGACAGCTGGCTGAGCCTTCAGGTGCACCAGAGCGCGTTGAATAACCTGCTGGACCAGGTACCGCTGCACGGGGCCCACGGCGAGTTGCGGGAGCTGGTCACGCAGATCGCCCGGCAGATGCAGCTGGCCACCCCCCAGCTGCCGGAGGACCTGCCGGAGGAGGTCTTCGTGCGGCTGGCGGAGCAGGATCCGGTACGCGTGATCTGTGCGGACGGACACCTGCGGCTGGAAATCCGCATCGCCGAACTGGCCACCGGCGACCGGCGCTGGCGCAACTTCACCGTCCGCGGCTACTACCTTCCGGATCCGTCGCAGCGCGAGGCCGACCTGGTGCGCGACGGCAGCATCGAACTGGTCGGCCCGCGGATGGGTTTGCGGGACCAGGTGGCGCTGCGCGGCATCTTCACGCGGGTGCTGTCCCGCAACCAGCGGCTGAGCCTGCTGCAAGGACGGCTGGCCGAGCACCCCAAGCTGGCGGACCTGCGCGTGACGCAGTTCGTCGTCACCGACGGCTGGCTGGGTATCTCCGTGGGGCGGAGCGACGGGCGGAGGGAACGGGTGGCCTCCGAGCGGGGGTCCGCGCCGCGCTAGACAGGTGTGCGTGCTTGTGGAGCTCGATTCTCCGCTGGGAGGGCGATTCTCCGCTGGGAGGGCGAGGCTCCGCTGGGAGGTCGATTCTCCGCTGGGAGGTCGATTCTCCGCTGGGAGGTCGATTCTCCGCTGGGAGGGCGAGGCTCCCGCCGAGCCGAAAACCCGGCTCAACGCACCGGCTCGGCGGTGGCCTCGCCCTCCCGGCATCGTGCCGCCCTTCCCCGCGGGGTCAGGCAGCGCTCTCGGCATGCAACAGGTGCTCGACCCCGTCGGAGGCGGCGACGACCACCACGCCGCCCTCGCTGACGGTGAATCCCCGCTCCCGGTCCTCGTCCGGATCAAAGCCGATCCGCACGCCGGCCGGGATATGAATCCCCTTGTCGATAATCGCCCGGCGGACGTGCGTGTGGCGGCCGATATGCACCCCCTCGAACAGGATCGAGTCCTCGACGTGGGCGTAGCTGTTGATCCGCACGTTCCGAGCCAGCACGCTGTGCTCGACCAGCCCGCCCGAGACGATCGATCCCTGGCAGACGATGCTGTCCAGGGCGCGCCCGCAGCGCCGATCATCGCCCTTGCCGCTGAACACGAACTTCGGCGGCGGATAGTTCGGATGGTAGGTGCGGATCGGCCAGCGCTCGTCGTACATGTTCAGCAGCGGGTCCACGGCCACCAGGTCCATGTTCGCCTCGTGGTAGGCGTCCAGCGTCCCCACGTCCCGCCAGTACGCCGCGCTCTTGCGGTTCTCGTCCTGGAACGGAAAGGCGTACACGCGGTGGGTGTGGATGATGGAGGGGATCACGT
>Ga0209398_1001624_pt1 | contig 11321 bp, 10 predicted proteins | sample AshMeaBigSpring_FD_184125 | JGI IMG/M metagenome (GOLD analysis project Ga0209398, IMG submission 184125) | Groundwater microbial communities from Big Spring, Nevada to study Microbial Dark Matter (Phase II) - Ash Meadows Big Spring (SPAdes)... | ecosystem: Environmental > Aquatic > Deep...
CCTCCAAACACATATCTTTTATTGAACCCAATAACGATTGCTTAGGTACGTTTACTGAATTGGTTCAACATTTTTGGCGTTTCTTACTAGTGCCGGTGTTTGTTGTTGACGATGTAAAAATGGCGTGTTTATGAGCCGAAAAAGATGACTAGCATCACCTTTGGAAAATTTATTTACTGATGTTGGTTAGCTTTTGCTTTTTGCTGTATTGCTGATGGCAAAAAAGGGCTATTAAGCTCGCCAAAATGGCTACCCACATGCCGGCTGCCACATCTAACGGAAAATGTTGTGCCAAATACACTCTAGCAAAACCCACTAGAAATGCACCTAATAACACAATGGGCCATGCCTTACCCAATGGAAAAAGCAACGTAGTCAATAAACATATTGTAAAAGCAGAGGAGGTATGCCCCGAGGGGAAACTGCCTAGTGTATGTACCTTTACACCAGGAACGGTATGTATGAGTAAATGATTGGTAATAGCACCAAAGGGGCGTAGTTCGTTGGGTAGTAGCCAGTTTTTGGTAACTTGTACAATAAGTGTAGAAGCAATGAGGGCAGCAAAATACAAAACAAGGTAATGCCTTTGATAGGCTACTAAATACACAAATAGAAGTATCCAAATATATTCTTCGCCCATGTGCGACCACCATTTAAAAAAACCATCGGCAGTAGTACCCGCATTGCCATTGCACCATAAAAACAATGCCTCCTTGCCCATCCAAGCATTAATGCATAATATACACAATGCAATGCCTCCCGAAGCAAAAAGGGCTTTTACAAAAATGCGATAGTGCAATGGCTTCATGTTTTGCGAATAATGGATTAAACAATACCGGCAAGTTCTAAACTACGTTTTTTCAAGTTGATAACATCTAAATTTTCGATGATGGGGTCGGGATACAAAATGAGCGACGTGTTGTTTTCTTTCCACCAACTGTTTTGGTACAACACTTGGATGTTTACAACAGCTACTAGGTATTTGCGTTCGGCTTGGGCGTGCCATTCTTCAATCCATTCCAATTGCTCGCGGTTAATGAACTTCCAATCGTCGAAGCTGAGGTATACTTTCACAAAAAAATGCTCACTCAGTTGGTGAGGAGCGTGGTGGTAGAGTTTTTTGTATTCGTATTTGTATTGGTAGCGTAGTGCCGAAATATCGCTCAAAACCGCCGAAGCAGTAGGAAAACTGCCTGCACCTTTACCATAAAAAAACTGTTTATCGGCAAAGCCACTTTCTATCACTACGCCATTGTATTCATTTTTTACAAAGCTGAGCGGTTCATCTTTTGTTACAAATTGTGGCAGTACAAATGCGGCAACCCGACCGTCGGACAATTTTTTTGCTTGCGCAATGAGTTTAATATCAAAGCCTTTTTCTTTGGCCACCAATGCATCACTCAGTTGTATGTTCTGAATACCATTGAACAATAGTTGGTTGGGGTGCTGTACAATGCCATAGGCATGGGTAAGCAAAAAGCTCCATTTGTTCACTGCATCGTAGCCCTCTACATCTAGTTTGGGGTTGCTTTCGGCAAAGCCCATTTGTTTGGCTAAAATGAGGGCATCGTTAAAGGACAGGTTTTCCTCAAACATTTTGGTGAGTATAAAGTTGGTGCTACCATTTACAATAGCTTTAATGCTGTGCAGTAAATCGTTGTCGTAATATTCTTCCAAATTGCGCACCACGGGTATAGAGGCGCAAGCGGCACTTTCGTACAGCAACGATTTGCCCGTTTTTATTTGCAAAGCCAATAGCTCGGGTAAGTGCTCGGCAATCATTTTTTTGCTTGCACTTACCACATGTTTGCCATTTAATAGGGCGGTTTGTGCTATGTCAAAGGCGGCATCAGCGTCGTCTATTACTTCTACAATCACATTAATTTGTTCGTTGTAGAGCAATTCGTTTTTATCGGTTGTAAACAAATTGTCAGGGGCATTGCGCAACTTGCTGCTGTTTTTAATGCAAATTTTATGTATCCGTGCATTTAGCGAGGGGGTTTGTTGTAAAACTTTATACAGGCCTTCGCCAACAACGCCAAAACCAAAAAGTCCAATATGTAAGGGTTGATGCGTATCCATAATATTATACCATTGAGGGTTCAATAAATTGTTGAATGTGGTGTCCAATGTTGTCAAATTCTAGCAAAAAGCCATCGTGTCCATACAAAGAAGCGATGTCGGCAAATTGTGCACCCGGAATGTGGTTGGCCAAAAATTGCTGTTCGTTTAACGGAAACAAAATATCGGTACTAATACCAATTACCAACGTTTTTGCTTTGATTTGTTGCAATGCCGCTTCCACCGAGCCACGGTTTCGCCCAACATTATGGGCATCCATTCCCTTGCTTAAAAAATAATAACTAAAAGCATTAAAGCGCTTGGCTAATTTTTCGCCTTGGTAACGTTGGTAGGTTTCGGCCTTGAATACTTGTTCGCTTACGGGTAAAGCGGCTGTTTGGTCGGACCATCCTTTTTGCGCCAAAACATAAGTGTCGTGGTTGCGATACGAAAGCAAGGCAATACTGCGCGCTACTTTCATACCATTCAGTCCGGCTGCAGCATCTTGATTGGGCCAAGTACTATCGTTTTCAATAGCCATTCTTTGCGATGTATTAAATGCTACGCCCCACGAACTATGAACGGCATTGGTAGCAATGGGAATGATGTATTCAAAAAGTGTGGGTTCTTCTATGGCCCATTCCAAGAGTTGTTGACCGCCCATACTGCCACCCAAGCCAATTTTGATTTGGGTAATACCCAATGCTTTTTGCAGCAATTGATAAGCCCTAATCATGTCGCGCGTGGTAAACCACGGAAAGTTGTGGTAATAAGGCGTGCCTGTTTCCGGATTGATACTGAGTGCATTCACACTTCCGTAGCAGCTGCCCGGCATGTTGACACAAATAATAAAATATTTAGAAGGATCAAATAAATAACCTTCGCCTACCAAGCCCGGCCACCATTCTACCGGTTCGCTATTGGCCGTAAGGGCATGAAAAATCCAAACAACATTGTTTTTTGCAGCGTTCAGTGTGCCCATAGTTGTATAGGCCAAATGTAATTGGGGCAATATGTTGCCACTTTCCAAACAAAAAGGTTCCGGGTGGTTAAAAGTTTTTGTCATGTTGTATGTCAAAGCCGTGAAAGGGGGTGCAAAATTGCAACTAATTCTTTTGAAACGGGTTAAAAAAAGCAAAAGGGCGATAACAACAAAGACACAAAGCTTCAAAAGGTATGGTTTTCATACTGTTTTGTAGCCTTGTGCCTGCTGTTTTGCAGTGGTGCAATAGAATTAACTAGTAGCAATTTTTGCAAATGCTTGTTCTAAATCTGCTTTAATATCATCTATATGTTCTATGCCAACACTTAAGCGTATTTGATTGGGTAATACACCGGCTGCCACTTGCTCGGCTTCACCCAATTGTTCGTGTGTGGTAGAGGCCGGGTGTATAGCAAGTGTTTTGGCATCGCCCACATTGGCTAAATGACTTATCAATTGCAAGTTATCAATCAAGGCAGCGGCATTTGCTTTGCCTCCTTTAATGCCTACTTGCAATACGCCGCCAAAGCCATTGGTTAAGTATTTTTTTGCCAAAGCATGGTAAGGACTGCTCGCTAATCCCGGATACAATACATATTCCACTTGAGGATGTTGTTCCAGCCATTCGGCCAAAGCCAAGGCATTGTCTACATGGCGTTGCACACGTAGCGATAAGGTTTCCAATCCCTGCAACAATAAAAACGAATTGAAGGGCGATTGCGATGCACCAAAATCGCGCAATCCTTCTACTCGAGCCCTGATAATAAAGGCAATATTGGGTAAGCCAAGGGGATTGCCTTCGCCAAACACCTCCCAAAATTTGAGTCCGTGGTATCCTTCGGATGGTTCGGTAAACTGCGGAAATTTGCCATTGCCCCAATTGTAATTGCCCCCATCTACTATAACGCCACCAATGCTTGTACCATGACCACCAATCCACTTGGTAGCACTCTCCACCACAATGTTGGCTCCATGTTTTAAGGGTTGAAAAAGGTAGCCGCCGGCAGCAAATGTGTTGTCGACAATTAAGGGTAAATCGTGCTTTTTGGCCAAAGCCGCAAAAGCTTCAAAATCAGGGATGTTGAGTTTGGGGTTACCAATTGTTTCCAAATAAATGGCTTTTGTGTTGGCATCTATCAGGGGTTCAAAACTGCCAATATTATCGCCATCGGCAAAACGTGCTTCTATTCCTAAGCGTTTAAATGCCACTTTAAATTGGTTGTATGTGCCGCCATACACGTACGAAGTGCTCACAAAATTATCACCTGCTTGCAAAATGTTGTTCAGTGCCAAAAATTGAGCTGCTTGTCCGCTACTCGTAGCCAATGCGGCTACGCCACCTTCTAACGCAGCAATTCGTTGTTCAAACACGTCGGTAGTAGGATTCATCAAGCGTGTGTAGATATTGCCAAAAGCTTTTAATCCAAACAAATTGGCAGCATGTGCGGCATCGTTAAATACATAAGAGGTAGTTTGGTAAATAGGTACAGCCCTTGAATTGGTAGTAGCATCAGGTTGCTGTCCGGCGTGTAGTTGTAGTGTTTCAAATCGTAAGTTGCTCATAAAAAATTGTTTATCTTGATGTAAAAGAATCGTGTTTATTTAACCGCTTGTGGTTGGTTTTGTTGAGTGGTTTGTGTAGCTAACAATTGAAAAGTGGCTGCTAAATCGGCAATCAAGTCATCGGCCTCTTCTAGTCCTACGCTCAAGCGTATCAGGCTATCGGCCACACCGGCAGCTTGTCGGGTGGCTTCCGGAATGGTTTTGTGCGTCATGTTGGCCGGATGGCAAATCAAACTTTTAACACCACCCAAACTTTCTGCCAATAAAAACAATTGGGTATTCGATACAAAATTGACTGCCGCTTGTAGGGTATCGTCCTTTAAGGTAAACGAAACAACGCCGCCAAAACCCTTAGCTTGTTGTTTGGCAATTGCATGATTGGGGTGCGATGGCAAACCCGGATAATACACCGTTGCTACTTGTGGGTGGGTTTCTAAAAACTGCGCTACTGCCAATGCATTGGCGCAGTGCTGCTTAACGCGTAAGTGGAGGGTTTCTATTCCTCTAACGATTAGCCAACTATCAAAAGGCGATAAAATAGCACCACTAGCGTTTTGAATAAACTTTATTTGTTTGCCAATTTCGGCATTTTTGGCTACCACCAAACCGGCAATCGAATCGCAATGACCGCCCAAGTATTTAGTGGCACTGTGTACTACTAAGTCGGCACCCAAGTTAAGCGGTTGTTGCAGTGCCGGCGAAGCAAACGTATTGTCTACACAAAGCAGGCAACCATAGGTTTTGGCCACTTGTGCTATTGCTGCAATATCGCTTATTTTCAAGGTAGGGTTGGTAGGTGTTTCTATCCAAATAAGTTTGGTTGCCGGCGTAATCGCATTAAACACATTGGCTACGTCTGTAGTGTCGGTAAAGGTTACTTTGATGCCAAATTTTTCGTACACCTGTGTGAACAGTCTAAAAGCTCCTCCATAAATATCGTCTACGGCTACAATTTCGTCACCGCTTTTTAGCAGTTTTACTACAGCGTCTATTGCGGCAAGTCCGCTTGCAAATGCAGCTGCGGTACTGCCATTTTCTAGCTTGGCTGCTATTTGTTCCAACGTTTGACGGGTAGGATTGTTGGTACGGGCATAATCAAATCCTTTATTCACTCCAGGTGCCTCTTGCACAAAGGTGGATGTTTGGTAAATAGGTACCGAAATAGCACCGGTAAGAGGGTCGGTTGGTATACTGTGAATCACTTGTGTTGCGTTGCTCATGTTGCTTGTTTTTTCCTCAATTAATGAGGCAATTTGTTACGAATGAATTTTGATAAACAGGTTTTTAAAACACATTCAAGTAATTCCAAGGTTGTCCAAAAATGAATTGGTATTTGGGCGTTCCCCTACGGGTCGGGCTTTTCGCTGCTACTCCTCGCCATCCACCCTGCGGGATGTATGGCTGTGGGGTATCCGCTGCAATCCCTAACGCAAGCGATGCTTTGGAGTATTTACTTTGCAAAAAGCAACCATCAATAAACGGAGAAAATAGATAGTGAGAGAACAAACTTACCGTAGGAGCATAAAAAAAGCTCATCCGGTAAGTCAGATGAGCTCGAATATGGTATCAGATGCGTGCACACACCTTCAATAATCAAACTTTACTCTGACTTATCTCTTCCCATTTGTTTGTGGGATGGAGTTGGCACCTTCAAATAAGCGAGTGATACTTATTTGGGTTGCCAAGGCTTCATCGGGCCAATTCCCTCTGCCTTTCTTGATAAGTGTTTTAAAGAACTGATGCAAAAGTAGGGTAGCAAAAACCAAATTGCCAAATTTTTTTTAGTTTTTATGAAATATTACTACTTGGTACCGCTTATACCCACACCCAATTGAACTGTTGGTGTCGGAACTTTTTTAAACCATTTTTTATTGGGACTCCTAGTTTTAATAAATGAGGCAAATAATTACTAAAAAAATAGCATATGGTAGCTGTAGCAAGTGTTTTTTACAAAAATGTGTGCTGTTCAATAATTTTCCTACTGTTTGTGCGTTATGTTGGTGTACCTTATTTGCAAAACAAAAATAAATGGCTATATGCGTCAATTGTGGGTTGTACTCTATTGCCTTTGTACCCTAAATGTATTTGCCCAATACAATAGCTTTGGTATTCATGGCACCCAAACAGAATATATGGGCGATTTGAACGACAATGCCGTTCCTTTTTATGGGTTTAAATTTCCCAAATCGGGTATTGCTTTTTCATTGCAACAATATTTGAGTCCGCAATTTAATTTGGTAGAAAAAATTTCTTTCGATCAGTTAAAGTTCCAAAATCCATTAAAAACCAATGGTGTTGAGGCTTCCCTTACTTCTTTTAACGTTTTCGCAAAATACAAATTCAACAACGATTATCATTTGCCCGAAGACAATTGGTTAGCGCCATTTTTTGTATTGGGAGTAGGGTTGGCGCAAATTGATTCTAAAAAATCTACAGATCCTGCTACCATACCTCAAAAGCCTATTGTATCGGCTTCGGCCTTGAATGCAGCTTTTGGCGGAGGCCTTACGATTCGTTTGTCTAAGGGTGTATCTATTGAGTTGGCAAGTACCATTTACCAACCGTTTAACGATGAGTGGGATGGTTTAAAGCGCTCGTGGAACAACGATATGTATTTGCAGCACAGTATTGGACTGCTTTTTAATTATCGTAAAAATGGCGATAGCGATAAAGATGGTGTAAAAGATAAAAAAGACAAATGTCCCAATACGCCTTTGGGAACGAGAGTAGATGCCAATGGTTGTCCATTAAGTGTGGACGATGATGGCGATGGGGTGTTGAATCAAAACGACCGTTGCCCCAATACACCCAAAGGAACGGTAGTAAATGTCTACGGCTGTGCCGAAAGTGTGGCCAAACCCGTAGACGGAGATGATGATGGCGATGGTGTGCCCAATAGCCGCGATTTGTGTAAACACACGCCCCCAAATACACGGGTAGATTATTTTGGATGCCCTTATGATAACGATAGCGATGGGGATGGTGTTCCCGACGATAGAGATCGCTGCCCCAATACCCCTCCGGGTACCAAAGTAGGTAGCAATGGCTGTCCTGAAGAAGGCGATAGAGATCGGGATGGCGTGCCAAATAATCGCGACCGCTGTCCTGATTCGTATGGCCCTGCTAACAATCGCGGCTGTCCGGAAGTGAAAGCAGAAGCCAAAAAACAATTGGAATATGCCGTGCACGGTATTCATTTCGAAACCGGTAAATATCGAATATTGCCCGATTCGTACGATATTTTGGACAGAATAGTGGGCATTTTGGGCGAGTATCCCGATTACACATTGCGCATGGGCGGACATACTGACGATGTAGGTTCGGATGCAAGCAATAACGTGTTATCGCAAAAAAGAGTAGATGCCGTTAAAAAATATTTTGTTCAAAAAGGCATCAATCCTGCTCGCATAGAAGCAACCGGCTATGGCGAAAGCAAACCTATTGCAACAAATAAAACGGTGGAAGGACGTTCCCAAAACCGACGGGTAGAACTAGACTTGTTTTTAAAATAAGCGTTGGTGTATTATTGTAACCGTAATAGGTTGTCCTTAAACGTGGCAAAAGCCATTTGTTGCGAAAGTTTATCTAAGGCTATGGCCATTCGTTCAATTGCTTGCTTTTGAGAAGCAAACATCCAATCGAGCCACTTTTTTTGTTCCCCTTCGGGTAGCGAATAAAAAAAGTTGGCCGCATCGGAATCCAATGTCAGGCTGTCGGCAAAGTCCTGAGGAATGTGCATAGCCGATTCGTCTAGATACAACACCACGTTAACCGAATCGCCTGCCTGTTTGCCAATTTGCTTACGAATAGCGGCTTTTACTGGTAAAAAAAGGCTGCCATTGCCCATAGGCATTAAATGGTATTGCGCAATAGCATAATTGTCAATGTTGCCACAAACTTTTACCCAACCAAAAGGGTTTTGCTTATTAATGGGTACTTCGGGCAGTTCGGCATAAGTCCATCCGCCCTTGCCCGAAAATTTTTGCAATACACATATTCTGTTGACCAAAGGCTGTGGCATAGTAGGGGTTGTTTTGTGTTAACGGTTAGCAGTAAAAGGCACTGTAGGCAAAGTGACCAATGTGTATTATAAAGGAGGTTGTTGAATAAAGTGCAAGTTGCGTTGTATGCCGGCAAACTTGGCTCGCTTAAGGGGTGAATGTTGAAAGAGTTTACCAAAAGCCGTTTCGGTCAGGTTGTTCCAATCGGCTAGTGAAAATTCGAGAATAGGCTGCAACGGAGCAAAAGCCGGCTCGGCATGTGGCGATGCGAATCGATTCCAAGGACATACATCTTGGCAGGTATCGCAGCCAAACATCCAATTGTCAAATTGTCCTCTAACTTGGTTAGGAATGAGCAGCTCCTTTAATTCAATCGTGAAATAGCTAATACATTGGCTACCATTAATTTCTTTATTAGGTAAAATGGCATTGGTAGGGCACGCATCTATACACTTGGTGCAGGTGCCACAATAATTGGTAGCAAAAGGCGCATCGTATTGCAAAGGAATATCAATAATTAGGGTAGCAATAAAAAAAAATGAGCCACTTTTTTTGTGAATCAGGTTGCCGTTTTTGCCCACCCAACCCAATCCGCTTTGTACGGCCCAACTACGTTCCAATACAGGGGCACTGTCTACAAATCCCCTGCCTTGTATGTTGCCAATCTGTTGTTGTATTTGTTGCAGCAAGGTTTTTAGTTGGCGGCGGATTACCTCGTGATAATCGTGTCCATACGCATATTTGCTCACCTTAACTGCTTGATTGGTGGCCGTTTGTGTGGGAAAATAATTTTTCAGCAAGGTAACCACGCTTTGTGCGCCCGGAAACAAGCGTTGCGGATTGATGCGAAGGTCAAAATGATTTTCCATGTAATGCATTTGGCCGTGGTGGTTGCGCTGTAACCATTTTTCCAATCGTTTGGCATCGTCGGTAAGTTCTTTCGCTTGCGCAATGCCGCAATAATCGAAACCCAATTGTTGGGCAGTTTGTTTTATAAAGCGCGTATTTGATTCCGTTTGCATAACAACTATGGCCATAATGGGCGTGAAAGTATCTAATGTAGGGGTTTGTACCTATTCTAAGTGCAACTTATGAAAAAATCGGTGTACTACCGGAGCAACAAATATGCCGATGTTGGTAATAAAGGCCACGCCGCTAAAAAGGGCATAAAAAGCACTAAACAGTTTGCCCCAAGTGGTATTGATGGTTACCACCGGCCCCATACCGCTCAATATCATTGCCGCATTGTGTAAGGCATCTATCCAACTCATAGGGCCACCATAGCGGTAGCCTACAATGCCTATCAGTAGGCTAATTTGTAAAAAGAGCAAAGCTAAAAAAGTGTTTTTCCAAACACGGCTAATGAATTTTGTTCGACTAGCCAATGGCTGGCTTTTGTGTTCAAAAAAATAATGCATACGGGCTATTTTAAAGGAAGCAGTGTTAAAAAATATAGGGCAAGGTAGCAAAAGCGGATGTATAAAACGAAGGTGGCTTGGCGCGAGTGACTACCTGGTATTACCTACTGCTGCAGTGGGAATTATGCCTATTTTTGAACGAGGTAAACCGTTTTTGATGTTGGCAATGTATTGGCAGCTGTAAGCAACAAATGCCGTGGGGTACATCAGACTGCATCAATTGAGTTTTATCAAATATGATAAATATTGAATAAGAATGAAAAGGCAAATGATATTTGTAATTATGATTTTGTCCACTGTAATTTTAATAGGTGTCTTCGTTTATTTGAATTATCAAACTCATTTTAGTATTGCGGCTAAAAAAGGCAAGTTTAATGTTGAAAATATCAAAAAAGTAAAAAAAGGAATGAGTGTCAATGATGTTCTTTCAATAATGGGTAAACCTGATATTCTAGATTGTTGTGATGGGGTTGATTGTGTTTTGAATGGCTATAATTATAATACAAATGACGAGAGCTATGCATATGTTAAAATATGTTTCGATTCTACGATGAAAGTAAGAGAAACTTATTTCCCCAAAAAATAAAATGCAACTCAACTAGTCGTAAATTATGACCCTTACTTGGCCTAGTTTGTAACCATTAAACCCAGCGAACGGCTTTGCTTACGTTGTTGCTTTCCATGTAGCCGTTGCTACGGCTGTGCATACGCCCTGAAGCTTCGATAACAGGCTACGCAGAGCTAAGAGGTAAAAATTGGATGGAGCACCCTATTTGAAATTTATACGAGCAAGCTAAACAATAGTTGCATAAGTTAGTTTAACATCACACACCACTATGCAGCAAAATTCTAACCCCAACTTACTTAACTATACCATCTACCTACAACCAACAAGCACGCAATGGGTAACGTTTATCCATGGCGCAGGCGGCAGTTCAATCATTTGGTATAAACAAATTAAGGCCTTCAATAAGCACTACAATGTATTGCTGATTGACCTCAGAGGGCATGGCAATTCCAAACAACTACCCACCACCAATGCACTGTCATTTAATGAAGTGGTGGAAGATATTATTGATGTTATCAATCATTTAGGTATTGCAACGGCACATTTTGTAGGTATTTCTTTAGGCACCATTATCATCAGACAATTGGCCGATTCACATCCACATCGTGTTAATAGTTTAACCATGGCAGGTGCCATTATGCGGTTGAATGTGCGCTCACAAATATTGATGCGTTTTGGTATGCTTTCCAAATCGTTCATTCCCTACATGTGGCTCTACCGCTTTTTTG
>Ga0209398_1001627_pt1 | contig 11317 bp, 4 predicted proteins | sample AshMeaBigSpring_FD_184125 | JGI IMG/M metagenome (GOLD analysis project Ga0209398, IMG submission 184125) | Groundwater microbial communities from Big Spring, Nevada to study Microbial Dark Matter (Phase II) - Ash Meadows Big Spring (SPAdes)... | ecosystem: Environmental > Aquatic > Deep...
CTCGAAGTGCTCAACAGCAAGGTCGATCACCCGGATTATCACGCCGACCGCACGGCGTGGGCGGTGGAGGTGTGCCGCCAGGTCGGGTCGCCAGCGGTCAAGGTGCTGTACGACATCTACCACATGCAGATCATGGAAGGCGACATCATCCGCACGATCCAGACGGCGCACCCGTGGATCGGGCACTACCACACGGCAGGCAACCCTGGCCGCGCTGAACTGGATGAGCGCCAGGAGCTGAACTATCGCCCGATTTTTCAGGCGATTGCCGCCACCGGCTACACCGGCTACGTCGGCCACGAGTTCATTCCACGCGGCGAGCCGGTTGCGGCGTTGCGCGCCGCGTTCGAACTGGCGAAGCTGGCTTGAGATTTGCGGTTAGTGGTCTCGCAGGGTAATTGCTCAGGCCTACCTGGAATTCATCCGCAGATGACGCAGATTTCGCAGAGATGGTCACGGCTTTTCTCTGCGAAATCTGCGTCATCTGCGGATAAGGGCTTAGTAGTTACCTCGCAGGCACGAACGGGTAGTCAGCACGCCCACATGTGACCGCATGGCACGTAGGCGTGCGAACCAAACGATTGGTGCTAAAGTAGTGCGACTTCGAGAAACCGAGTTTCTGATGAACACGCTCCAGACTGGATCGCCTACAAAGAAACTCGGTTTCTCTATCGAACATGACTTTAGTCGAATTCGTCGCCGGCGCGCTCGTTGATCGTGCGGCGACCGCTGTGCGCGCCGGCTTCGTCCTGACCCGGGGCTTCGCGCAGCGCCGCCCCGCGCACACCCGGCGGCGCTGCGATCTCCTCCTGCGTCACGACCGGGTAGGCGGCGAAGATCGCCTCATCGTCGGCCGCGCCTGCAAAGTAGATGCGCTCCCGGCGCAGCGTGCGCGGGAAGTCGTCGAAGCCTAGCGCATCCACCACCTCGTCGGGGCGACCGGTGGCGCCGTTGCGCATCGGCACGCGCAGGAAGATGCGATGCTCCTCACTCGCCGCATCGTAGCCGAGATAACGCAGTTCGAAGACCAGCGGGCGCAGGTTGTAGGTGTAGAACTTGCCCTTGCGCTGCCGTTCGCGCCAGATCGTCGCGCTGTGCAGAAAGGCGGCGATCCGCGCCTCGATCAGGTCGCCGGCGATCTCGCCCGGTTCGGCAAAGAGGATGATCGTGTAGTCGGCGCCGATGATCAGGTTTTGCAGCGCGTCGGTTGCCAGCGGTGCCTCGACCACGCTTTGCAGCAGCACGCCAGGCGGCAGCTTGGCGCGCAACTGCGCCGCGATCTCCTCCAGCGGCTGCGGCGGCGCCAGGATAATATCGAGCGGCTCGTTGGCGCCGGTGATGCCCACGCCCAGCGGCGCGGCAAACTGCATGTGCGGCTGCGGGTTGAAGCCCTGTTTGTAGAGCAGCGGCAGCCCAGAGCGGCGCAGCGCCCGCTCCCACAGACGGAACTCGTCGTGGTGCGAAATGAACTTGATCGCCTCGCTCTTGGCGTAATGAATGCGCACGCGCTGGCGAGGAGGAAGTTGGATTTCTTCAGTCATGGTTTTCGTCCTATTTGAGATTAGGAGATTGGAGATTAGGAGATTTTTAGCCCAAGCGCCCAATCTCTCAATTTCTTAATTCCCCTAATCTCCAATCTCTCAATCCCTAGTCGCCCAATCGCTTACTCACCGTCCCGCCTCGCCGCTGCGGCACGCGCTCGGCAAATTGGCCGGTCAGGTCGGGCGACATGTCGTCGTTGAAGTAGAGCGGGATCGGCGTGACGCTGACGGGCTGGCGATCCTTGTCGCGGCCCAGCGGCGGGCAGCCCCACCCGGCATCGGGCGCGTCGCGGCGCTGCTCCTTGAAGTAACCGAGAATGCCGCACGAGAAACAGTGCTCGCGGCAGTCGTCCACCACGCCGCCCTGGTAGGTGTGGATGTACTCGTCCATCAAGAACTGCTTCTTCAGCCCGGCGGAGATGTGCTCCCACGGCAGCACCTCGTCGAGCGGGCGCTGGCGGCGGGCGTACCAGTCCATGTCCAGTCCCAGCTCGGCGAAGGCGGCCTGCCACGCACCGAAGTTGAAGAAGTCGCTCCAGCCCTCCAGCCGGGCGCCTTTGCGCCACGCCAGCTCGATCACATCCGCCATGCGCCGGTCGCCGCGCGTCAGGAATGCCTCGACCAGCGTCTCCGTCGGGTCGTTCCAGGAGAAGTGAATCCCCGGCCCGCGCAGTTCGCGCTGTAATTGCTCGATCTGCGCGTTGATCACCGTCTCCTCCTCCATCGGCACCCACTGAAAGGGCGTGTGCGGCTTGGGCACCAGCGTGCTGACGCCGATGCGCACATTCGCCTTCTTGCCCAGCACGCGCCGTCCGACGGCTAGCACCTGCTTCGACAGGCTGGCAATGGCCCTCACATCCTCCAACGTCTGCGTCGGGTGGCCGATCATGAAATACATCTTGATCGTCGTCCAGCCGCGCTTGTAGACTTCCTCGGCGGTCGCCAACAGATCGGCGGAGGCGATCGGCTTGTTGATCACGTCGCGCAGGCGGTCGGTGGCGGCTTCGGGCGCAAAGGTGAAGCCGGAGCGCCGCCGTCCCTTTTCGAGCAAGTCCATCAGATCGACGCTGAAACTCTCGATGCGCAGGCTGGGCAGCCCGATGCCCAGCCGTTTGGCGCCGTGACGCTCGACGGTGCGGCGCACCAATTCTTCGACGTAGCTGTAGTCGCTGCTGCTCAGGCTGAGGAAGCTCACCTCCTCGAAGCCGCAATGCGCGATCATGTCGTCGACCGCTTGCAGCACCTCCTCGACCGGACGTTCGCGCACCGGGCGGAAGATCATGCCAGCCTGGCAGAAGCGGCAGCCGCGCGTGCAACCGCGCATGATCTCGATGGCGGCGCGGTTGTGGACGACGTTGATGTACGGCACGATAAACCGCGTCACCGGCGGCGGCAGCACCGTCACCACGCGCTTGAGCACCTCCGTCCGCGCCGCCGGGTGATTGGGCGTCACGGCTGCGATCGTCCCGTCGGCGGCGTAGCTCACGTCATACAGCGCCGGCACGTAGACGCCGGGGATGGCGGCGAGCTTTTCGAGGAGAGAATCGCGATTGGGAGATTGGGAGATTGGGAGATTGGAGATTGGAGATTGGAGATTGGGCGCTGACCCAGCGGCGCCAGTCTCTAATCTCCAATCTCTTAATCTCTTAATCTCTAGTCTCCATTCTTCATACGCCGCGATCACCTCGAAGATCACCTCTTCGCCCTCGCCGATGATCAGCGCGTCGAAGAAGGCGTTCATCGGCTCCGGGTTGTAGCAGGCGGAGCCGCCGGCGATGACCAGCGGGTGGGCGGCGGTGCGGTCGGCGGCGCGCAGCGGGATGCCGGCCAGGTCGAGCATGGTCAGCACGTTGGTGTAAAGCTGCTCGTAGGGCAGGCTGAAGCCGAGGATGTCGAAGTCGGCCACTGGATGGCGCGTCTCCAGCCCGTAGAGTGGGATGGCGTCGCGGCGCATGTACGTCTCGAAATCCGGCCAGGGACAGTAGACGCGCTCGGCCAGCAAGTCCGGGCGCCGGTTGATCTGGTCATAGAGCACCATCAACCCGAGATTGCTGCCGCCCAGTTCGTAGATGTCGGGAAAGGCCAGCGCCACTTTGGTTTTGATAGCTAGGTCGTCCCAATCCTTGACAACGCTGTTGAGTTCGCCGCCGGTGTAGCGCGCCGGCTTCTCGACCTTGTGCAGCACGCGGTCGAGCGCGCGCGTGATCTGGCGTGGTGTGGTGTGCATGAACAGGATTCCTTTCCTTCGCAGTTGCCGGGCGGTGTGGCCCGGGTGGGACTCGAACCCACAAATTGGCAGAGCCGCCATCTTATCACAACTCGCCGCCGAAGCTGCAACCACTCACGGACTGGCGGCAAAGGGCGCTAAACTCATCCCGACACCCTCTGGACGTTGGCATTGTCGCGCGCAGCCTGCTATAGTTGCGCCATGAATTACGACACACGAAACATCTATCTCCACGATGTCGCGTTGAGTGAGGCTTTGGCCGCCTGGCACGCCGCGCTGGCGGAAAATCATCTACTCGAGCCGGTGACCGGCGAGTGCGTGCCGCTCGACCGGGCGTTGGGGCGCGTCACCGCCGAACCGGTGTGGGCGCGCATCTCGTCGCCGCACTATCACGCTGCGGCAATGGATGGCTTCGCCGTGCGCGCCGAGACGACGCGCGGCGCGACGGAGACCAGCCCGCTGCGGCTCAAGCTGGGCGAGCAAGCCTTCGCCGTCGACACCGGCGACCCGCTGCCGCCCGCCACCAACGCCGTCATCATGATCGAGCAGACGCAGCCGGTGACGGCGCCGGACGGCGAATATATCGAGATTCTGGCGACGGTGCCGCCCTGGCGCGACGTGCGCCCGATGGGTGAGGACATGGTGGCGACCGAGCTGGTGCTGCCCGCCAACCACCGCATCCGCCCGCAGGACATCGGCGCGATTGCCGGCTGCGGCCACACCGAAGTCACCGTCTACCGTCGCCCGCGCGTGGCGATCATCCCCACCGGCACCGAGCTGGTGAAACCGGGCGACCCGCTCAAGCCGGGCGACATCATCGAATATAACTCGCTGGTGCTGGGCGCGCTGGCGGAGGAGGCGGGCGCCGTCGTGACGCGGCTGCCGATCGAACGCGACGACCGCGCCGCGATCAAGGCCGTCATCGAACAGGCGCTGATGGAGCATGATCTGGTCGTCGTCAACGCCGGTTCGTCGGCGGGGTCGGAAGATTTCACGGCGTCCATCGTCGCCGAGCTGGGCACGCTCTGCGTACACGGCATTGCCATGCGCCCGGGGCATCCCGTGATCCTGGGCGTGGCGCGCGGGCGTGCAATTGCGGGAATTCCCGGCTATCCCGTTTCGGCGGCGATGACCTTCGACATCATCGTGCGCCCGCTGATCTACCGCTGGCAAGGGCAATTGCCGCCCGAACTGCCCAAGCTGGAGGCAGTGCTGACGCGCAAGGTGCTCTCGCCGATGGGCGAGGACGAGTTTCTGCGCGTGGCGCTAGGGCGCGTCGGCGAGCGCATCGTCGCCACGCCGCTCGCCAGCGGCGCCGGTGTGCTGATGTCGCTGGTCAAGGCCGACGGCATCGTGACGATCCCGCGCTTCTCCGAGGGGTATCACGCCGGCGAGACGGTGACGGTCGATCTGCTGCGGTCGCCGCGCACCATCAACCACACGATCGTCGCCATCGGCAGCCACGACATGACGCTCGACCTGCTCTCCGACTTCCTGCGCCGCCGCCACCCAATGCTGCGGCTGGCGTCGAGTCACGTCGGCAGCGTGAGCGGGCTGCTCGCCTTGCAGCGCAACGAGGCGCATCTGGCCGGCAGCCACCTGCTCGACGAGGCGACAGGTGAGTACAACGTCGGCTATATTCAGCGCATGTTGGCAGCGGAAGGCGTCCACGTCGTGTTGCTCGGCTTTCTCAACCGCACGCAGGGGCTGATCGTGCCAAAGGGCAATCCGCAAGGGCTGGCGCAACTGGAAGATTTGCTGAGCGACGATGTGGTCTTTGTCAACCGGCAGCGCGGCGCCGGCACGCGCGTACTGCTGGATTACGCGCTAAAAAAGCGCGCGCTCAACCCGCGACAGATTCAGGGCTACGACCGCACGGAGTACACCCATCTTGCCGTAGCGGCGGCGGTCAAGAGCGGAGCAGCCACCGCCGGGCTGGGCATTCTCGCCGCCGCGCGCGCGCTCGACCTGGACTTCGCTCCGCTCTTCGACGAACGCTACGACCTGGTGATCCCGGTCGAACACTACACGGCGGAACTGCTGCAACCGCTGTTGGCGCTGCTGCGCGACCCCGCTTCCGGCTTCGCCGCCGCCGTCGCCGCGCTCGGTGGCTACGATACCAGCCAGATGGGCAAGGTGCTTGGGGAGTATTGAGGAATAAGCATCACAGTTCAGGCCTCGGCTTTCGCCAGCCACCTCTCTAGCACTGCGTACAATTCCTGCGGATTGACCGGCTTGGCGACGTAATCGTCCATGCCGGCGGACAGGCAGCGGTCGCGGTCGCTTTGCAGGGCGTGCGCGGTCATGGCGATGACCGGCAGCTTTGCTGCTGCGGCGGTCGCCTCACCACCGCGAATGTGCTGTGTCGCTTCTAGTCCATCCATATCCGGCATCTGCACATCCATCAACACGATGTCATACGGCGTCTGGCGCAGCGCGTCGACAGCTTCGCGTCCGCTGGCGACGGCGTCGACGTGCGCGCCCATCCGCCGCAGGATTCCCATCGCCACCTGTTGGTTGACGGCGTTGTCCTCCGCCACCAAGACGCGCACATCGCCACGCGTCAGTTTGGTGATCGACGCACGCCCCGTAACTGGCGCTTTCTCGCGCAGGGCGGCTTCCTGGCCAAGCACGCGCTGGAGTGTGCTTTGCAACTCCGACTGACGCACCGGTTTGACAAGATAGGCGGCAAAGTCGAGTTGTTGCGCTCGCCACGCCTCGCCATCCTGTCCCATCGAACTCATCATGATCAGCGGCAGCGTGGCGAAACGCTCATCACGATGCAGCGCCGCCCCCAACATGGCGCCGTCCATCTCTGGCATCTGCATGTCGACGATGGCAAGGCGCGGCACGGTTGCTTCCCCCACCGTCTGTGCGAGCAGATGCAGCGCGGTCGGGCCGTTGGGCGCCATCATCGGCGCCATGCCCCAGGCGGTGAGTTGGGCGCAGAGAATCTCACGGTTGGTGGCGTTGTCATCCACAACCAGGACGCGCACGCCGCGTAAATCGGGCAGTGGCGTTGGCTTGACCACGGTTGGGCGCGTCTGCCGGCGGAGCGTGACCACAAACCAGAAGGTGGAGCCGCGTCCATCTTCGCTTTCGACGCCAATCTCACCGCCCATCAATTCAACGAGGCGCCGGGCAATGGTCAGCCCCAGCCCGGTGCCACCATAGCGTCGCGTGGTGGACGCATCGACCTGGGTGAACTTCTCGAAAATGAGCGGCAATTTCTGGCGGGGGATACCGATGCCGGTGTCGCAGACGACGAAACGCAGCGTGATCTGCGCATCCTCCACGGCGAGCGGCGTTATGCGCACGCTGACCTCGCCAGCGTGGGTGAAACGCAGCGCGTTGCCAACCAGGTTGGTCAGCACCTGGCGTAGCCGGCCCGGATCGCCTTGTAGATAAGGCGGGGTGGTCGGGTCGGCGGCGCAGAGAAATTCGATCTGTTTTTCCTGCGCTTTCACCGCCAGGCTGCCAGCGAAATCCTCCAACAGTTCGACTAGATTGAAGTCGGAGCTTTCCAACTCCAGCTTATCCGCCTCGATCTTGGAGATGTCGAGGATGTCGTTGATCACGGTGAGCAGCGCTTCGCCGCTGGAACGGATCGTCGCCGCATAACGGTGCTGGTCTTCGGTGAGCTGCGTTTCCAGTAGCAGGCCGGTCATGCCGATGACGCCGTTCATCGGCGTGCGAATCTCGTGGCTCATGTTGGCGAGGAATTCGCTCTTGGCGCGGTTGGCCTGCTCCGCCTGGGTTGCCAACTCCTCGGCGCGCCGTACGGCTGCCTGTAGGCTCAGATTGGCATGACGCAGATGCTCCTCCGCGCGCTTGCGTTCGGTAATGTCGTGAAAGGTGATTACTGCTGCGTGGGGCGCACTCCGATCGGCGTCATGACTGGCAGTCTTGAACACCGGCTCCGAGTTGATCGAAATCCAGACCAACGTATCATCAGGACGGTGAATGCCGACTATCACGTTACGCAGCGGCCGTCCGTGGCGCAGGCTGGTCAGCCCCGGATGTTCATCTGTGGGGAAATCCTTGCCGTCTTCGTCTACCACGCGCCAACTGGTGTCCCGCGTCAGCAATCTGGTGAGTTGCTCCGGGGACGTCCCCAGAATTTGCGTCGCCGCCGGGTTGGAGAACGATGTTCGGGCGCGCGCATCCAGCATCACGACGCCCTCCGCCATCACGCTCAACAGGCTGCGGAAGCGATTCTCGCTTTCCACAAGCGCCGCCTGCGCCTTGACGGGCGCGGTTACGTCGGCGTATAGGGCGACAGCGCCCTTGATCTGCCCGATTGCATCATACAGCAGCGCGGTGTCAACGGCCATCCAGCGTCGCTCGCCGGGGCGATCGATCCCCATCGTGGCGTTGTGAACCGGCTGGCCGGTGCGCAGCGTGAATTTGCCCGGATCGTCTTCCGGCGGCCAGACGCTGCCATCGACGCGCAGGACGCCGACGAAATCGCCGATCCAATCACGGCCCAGCAGTTGTGAACGCGGCGCGCCCACCATTGTCTCGGCGCGGCGGTTACACTCGACGATATGGCCGTCCAGGTCGTACACGACCATGGCGGAGGCCATCGAAGCCAGGATGGACTGCAAGTAACGTCGCTGCTCCACTTGCGCCGTGACATCGCTCTCGACCGCAATATAGCCACTGAGCACGCCAGCTGCATCGAATAAAGGCTGAATGTCGAGGTCGATCCAATATTCGCCGCCGAATTTGCCGCGGTTCAAAATTTCGACCCGCACCGGTCTGGCTGCGACCAGTGCATCGTGCATCGCCTGGATCGTGCTGGGGTCGCTCTTTTCAAACTGGAGACAGTCGCCCGGCTTGCAGCCGATTGCCTCCTGCAGTGTGTAGCCGGTGAGTCGCTCAAAGCCAGCGTTGACCCACACGATGCGCCGCGCAACGTCGGTGATGATGACCGCGTTGGTAGTGCGTTCGGCGACCAGCGCCAGACGCCGCAGTTCCTCAGCATGACGGTGACTCTCCGTCACATCGCGGAAGACCATCACTGTGCCCGCCAGCAGGCCGCCAGGCTCCTGGATCGGCGCACACGTGCCGGTGATGATGCGGGCAACGCCATCAACATCGATGAGTTGTGCGCCATCTCCCAAAGCGGCTGCCTGCCCTGTCACAAGCACTGCCTGCACCGGATCGACGGGCTGGTTGCAGCCATCGACAATCTGGAGCAGCGCCGTGATGGGCTGACCGATGACGCTTGTTTCGGCGCGCCCTGTCAATTCTTCCGCCACACGGTTGAAACTGGTCACCCGTCCCGCAGCGTCAGTGCTGATGACGGCGTCGCCGATCGAACGGAGGGTGGCGGCCAGCCGGCTTTCGCTGGCTTGTAGATCGGCAGTGCGCAGATGCACCAACTGCTCGAGTGTGCGCCGGCGGCTGACCGAAGCAGAGACCCACAGCACGGCGATCAGGGTCATCACCACGCCGGTAATGCCGGCGCTGACGCCGCCCTGCGGCGGGCGCACATTGCCAAAGTTCGGCGCCGAAGTCACCATCACAGCGTAGGTTTGGCCAAACGCAAAAACTGGCATAACAAAATGGCTGGGGTCATTGACCAGCCCCGACGTGCGCGCAACCGTGGCGGTTGGCGCCGTCGTGGCAACCAGACGCGGGCCGGTCGTCGGATCCACATGATAGAGCGAGACCCACGACGTCGCATCGACGGTAGCGCTGCGGTCACCTAGACTGATCTCGACCAGCGGTTGCAAACGCAGCACAGCCATGGCGAAGCCGCGCAGCGTCGTCGGGGCGTCACTCAGAAAGACCGGCGTAGCCACCAGTGCGCCGAGGGAGTCGTCGATCAAGGTCAGCGGCGCTGTGGCGGTGGTAAGCTGGGTGCGCTCGGCCTCCGCCAACATGGCGCGTCGCGTCGGCTCCGAAGCAATGTCGTAGCCAAGCGCATAGCGATTTGGCGCTTCCGGCGCCAGATAGAGCACGGGAAAGTAGTGTGTGCGCGGCGCCGCCGGGATGTGCGCGCCAGCTGCGTTGCGCTCCCAGATCGCAAAGTCAGGTGCAAGCGTCGCGCGCACCGTCGCCTCAAATGGGTCGCGCTCTGCTGCTGTCACCCTGGGAATCCACTCCCAGGCGCTCACCGGTGAGTTGGTGGTCAGTGGCGCAGTGTAGTTGGCAAATTCTTGCGCTTCAATCTCGTGGCTGTTGGCGATGAACCGCGCCAGCCCGTCCAACTGCCGCACTTCGAACATATGCAACGCCCCACTCACGCGCTCCGCCACGGAGGATGCCACCTGACCAAACACCTGGCTGGTGGTGTAGCTCTCAATCGTGACCGACAGGAGGATCGCACCGGCGGTCACGACGGCGCCAAAGAGGGCGACAAGCGCGGCTTCCAGATGGCGTAAACGACGCCGCCAGCGCAGTGTGCGCCGGTCGCGCCAGTGCAGCAGCGCGTCGCCTGCCAACACGATCCCCACCAGTGCCGCGACGAAGTAGAACGGGATCAGCCGCGCCTGGTTGACCTGCGCCTGCCACGCCGACGCCTCGATGTCCACGGCCACCACCAAGCTCGTCTCAGCGGTGGCCGGATTATGCACCGGAACAAATGCAGAAAAGAAGGCGCCGAACTCATCGGAATAGGGGCCGACGACAATGCTGTGTTGGCCGGCAAAGACCTGCGCCAATGCTGGCGGCGGTTCAGTGTAAGGCAACCCCGGCATGGTTGCATACGGATCGTTTGCTACGGTGTTTTCGGGGCCAAAACGGATTTCCCCATCGCGTTGCGCCAGTGTGTAAATGCTTATGGCGCGTCCTGCCATCTGAAGACCGATCGGCACGTGTGCGGCGTATGCGGTCAGGTTGGCTGAAAGACGTTGGAAGACGGCGCTGTCGCGATCGGTGGCGTCGAAGGCAAGCGCCCCGATCAGGAGCGGATCAATCGTCTGAGCCACACCACGCGCATAAGTGAGCAGTGCGTTGCGCATCAAGCGATCCGTGTGTAGCCCATTCCACCAGCTCAGCCATAGCCCGATGATCAGGGTCAGCACCGCCGCCAGCCAGATAACCCAGTGCTGGATGAAGCGGCGCCGACGTTTTGGGATTGTGGGCTGTGTGGTCGACAGTATCATGGATATATATCCGATCGCCAGACGCTGTGACTGGCCGGCAAGGAGAGCACCCTCACACGCTTCCGAAACCCGGTTATTCACCGCAGCACTGCTTTGGGCGCTGCACCAGCCATTCGTTTCAGTTTACTCCGCATTTCCCGGCGCAGTAAGCGACAAATGCAGCAACCTATTGTTGTCGCTCTATTGAGAGTGTGGGTGTCGCCCGCGTTACGTCTCCGACACGGCGCACAACCGTTTTGGTCATATCACCAGTTGGTGCAGCGTGTCGGGACGTTTTTCGCCCTCAACCATGAAGTGCCATCGCCATGAACTCGGCTTGACGCTGCCTCCAACTGCTGATATTGTGTTTGCAATCAAATCCAACGATTCAGGTGCGCTTGCAGCCCGGATGCACAAGCGCACAATGGGGGAAGCCGGTGACGTCAACTAGACCA
>Ga0209398_1001628_pt1 | contig 11313 bp, 10 predicted proteins | sample AshMeaBigSpring_FD_184125 | JGI IMG/M metagenome (GOLD analysis project Ga0209398, IMG submission 184125) | Groundwater microbial communities from Big Spring, Nevada to study Microbial Dark Matter (Phase II) - Ash Meadows Big Spring (SPAdes)... | ecosystem: Environmental > Aquatic > Deep...
GGTCTTCGAGCCGAGCTGGCGGAAGTTCCTGAGCTCGGCCATCTCCATGCCGGGCGCGCCGGTGAGGTGGAGGAGCGCATAGAGCAGCATCGAGCCGTGGCCGGCGGAGAGGATGAAGCGGTCGCGGTTCGGCCAGGCCGGATCGGCGGCGTCGTAGCGCAGCACCTGCGTGAACAGCACGGTCGCGACATCGGCCATGCCCATCGGCATGCCCGGGTGGCCGGACTTCGCCGCCTCGACCGCGTCCATGGCGAGCGCCCGGATGGCATTGGCCAGCTCGGCATGGCTCGCCTGGTCTGCGCCTCTGTCGGTCATGAAGGGTCCCCTCGTGTCGATTCGATTATCGAGTTGCAGCAGGGACCCTTAGCCTGAATCTTCGGGGAGGTCACGGCCGTGGTCCCGCCCTTGCGAAGAGCGCGAGTTCCAACTTCTTACGGCGCAGGCGACTGGCCGCTCATTCACTCTCGGTCGCGGGCCGTCGTCGCCCGCGGACCATCCCCCGCGTCGGTCTTGGCGGAGATCGCGGCCTGGGCGGCGGCAAGCCTCGCGACCGGCACGCGGAACGGCGAGCACGAGACATAATCGAGCCCCGCCTCGTGGCAGAAGGCGACGGACGCCGGGTCGCCGCCGTGCTCGCCGCAGATACCGATCTTGAGCCCTGGCCGCGCTGCGCGGCCGCGCGTCGTTCCGATCCGCACGAGCTCGCCGACGCCGTCGCGGTCGATCGACACGAACGGGTCGACCTCGAACACGCCCGCGGCCGAGTAGCTCGCCAGGATCGGCGCCGCATCGTCGCGCGACAGGCCGAGGCAGGTCTGCGTCAGATCGTTGGTGCCGAAGGAAAAGAACTCGGCGCCCTCGGCCCCATCGGCGATCTCGTCGGCCCTCAGCGCCGCGCGCGGCAGCTCGATCATCGTGCCGATCTGGTAGTGGAGCCTGGCACCCGTCTCCTTCTCGACCGCGGCGGCGGTCTTGCGGATCACGTCGGCGAGGATGTCGTATTCGCGCCGGTAGGCGATGAGCGGGATCATTACTTCTGGTGCGACGACCTTGCCGGATTTGCGTTCCGCGGCGACCGCCGCCTCGAAGATCGCGCGCGCCTGCATCTCGGTGATCTCCGGATAGCGGATCGCGAGCCGGCAGCCGCGGAAGCCGAGCATCGGGTTGATCTCCCCGAGCTCGGCGACGCGATCCTGCAGGCGCTTCAGCGGCATGCCGAGCGAGCCGGCGACTGCATTGGCCTCGTCCTCCGCGTGGGGGAGGAACTCGTGCAGCGGCGGGTCGAGCAGGCGGATCGTCACCGGCAGCTCGCCCATGATCGCGAACAGCTCCTCGAAGTCCTTGCGCTGCATCGGCAGGATCTTGGCGAGCGCGGCGCGGCGTCCCTTCTCGTCCTCCGCGCAGATCATCTCGCGCATGGCGAGGATGCGGTCGGCGTCGAAGAACATGTGCTCGGTGCGGCAGAGCCCGATGCCCTCCGCGCCGAATGTGCGCGCCTGGCGGGCGTCCCGGGGCGTGTCGGCGTTGGCGCGGACCTCGAGCCGGCGCGCGGCATCGGCCCAGCCCATCAGCGTGCCGAAGTCTCCCGAAAGCTCCGGCTGGCGCATCTTCACCTGGCCCTTGATGATCTGACCGGTGGAGCCGTCGATGGTGATGACGTCGCCCTTGCGGAACGTCTGGCCCGCAACCGTCATCGTTCCGGACTTGTAGTCGATCCTGAGCGCGCCGGCGCCCGACACGCACGGCCGGCCCATGCCGCGCGCGACGACCGCGGCGTGGCTCGTCATGCCGCCGCGCGTGGTCAGTATGCCGGCCGCGGCATGCATGCCGTGGATGTCCTCGGGGCTCGTCTCGATGCGCACGAGCACGACCGATTTGCCCTGGCCTTTGAGCGCCTCCGCATCGTCGGGATCGAACACGATCTCGCCCGACGCGGCGCCCGGCGAGGCCGGCAGGCCCGTCGCGACAATCTGTTTTGGCGCCGCCGGATCGATGGTCGGGTGCAGCAGCTGGTCGAGCTGCATGGGCTCGATCCGCATCACCGCCTCCTCGCGCGTGATGAGGCCCTCGCTGGCGAGGTCGACGGCGATCTTCAGTGCGGCGCGGACCGTGCGCTTGCCGGACCGCGTCTGCAGCATCCACAGCTTGCCGTCCTGGATCGTGAACTCGATGTCCTGCATGTCGCGATAGCTCGCCTCGAGCCTGGCGAAGATCGCGGTCAGCTCGCGGAACGTCTGCGGCATCAGCGCCTCGAGTGAGGGCAGCTTGTCGCCGGCCTCCTTGCGCGCGGCCTCCGTCAGGCTCTGCGGCGTGCGGATGCCGGCGACCACGTCCTCGCCCTGCGCGTTCACCAGAAACTCGCCGTAGAGCGCCTTGGCGCCGGTCGAGGGGTTGCGGGTGAAGGCGACGCCTGTCGCCGAGCTCTCGCCCATGTTGCCGAACACCATCGCCTGCACGTTGACGGCGGTGCCCCAGCTGTCCGGGATCGCATGCAGCCGGCGATAGGTATTGGCGCGCGCGTTCTGCCACGAGCCGAACACCGCGCCGATCGCGCCGAAGAGCTGCTCGCGCGTGTCGGAGGGAAACGGCCTGCCGGTCTCACGCGCGACGACGTCGCGGTACTCCGCGATGACGCGCCTCCAATCCTCTGCCGAGAGGTCCGTGTCGGACGAATGGCCGTGCAGGTTCTTGTGGTTGTCGAGGATCTCCTCGAAGTGGCCGTGGTCGACCTCGAGCACCACGTCGGCATACATCTGGATGAACCGGCGGTAGCTGTCGTAGGCGAAGCGCGGGTTGCCGGATCGCCTGGCGAGCCCTTCGACGGTCGCGTCGTTGAGGCCGAGGTTGAGGATCGTGTCCATCATGCCGGGCATCGAGGCGCGCGCGCCCGAGCGTACCGAGACGAGGAGCGGCTTGGCCGCATCGCCGAAGCGGGCGCCGACCGCCTCGCCGACGAATGCGAGGGCACGGTCGATCTCGGCGGTGAGGTCTTTCGGCAGGGTGCGGCCGTTGGCGTAGAAGTGCGCGCAGACCTCGGTCGTGATCGTGAACCCCGGCGGAACCGGAAGTCCGAGCGCCGCCATGCCGGCGAGATTGGCGCCTTTGCCGCCCAATAGCTCCTTCATCGCCGAGGTGCCGTCGCTGGCGCCCGCGCCGAACCGGTAGACCCATTTGTCCCCGGACGCGGTGGCGGCGTTCGGCGAGGGCTTGTCAGGCATCAGCGGACTCCATCACGTCTGCGGTGCAGCCATGCAGGGGAATGCGATTCGACCTTTACTCCGGGGCATTCCGCACTGCAAAATGAAATCGGGTCGCACGCACCGGGACTTTTCATGATCCGCCGTCGCACCAGCTTCCTGGGCGATCCGTACCTGCTCGACGAAAGCTGAGCGCCGCGGCGCCAACGCGGCCGAAGAGGGCCATGCCGATGTCGGAGAGGCTCGCGAACGTTCTTGCCGCGCTCGATGCCGATCGCGAGCCGGCGATCGAGCGGCTGTTCGCGCTGCTGCGCATCCCGAGCGTGTCGACCGACCCCGCCTACAAGGCGCACTGTCAGAAGGCTGCGGAGTGGTGCGCGGCCGAGCTCGGTGCGATCGGCTTCGCCTCGGCCAAGGTCGTCCCGACGACCGGCCACCCGATGGTCGTCGCACACGACCGCGAGCGGCGCGAGAAGGGCAGGCCGCACGTGCTCTTCTACGGCCACTACGACGTGCAGCCGCCGGAGCCGCTGGAGCTGTGGTCGACGCCGCCGTTCGAGCCGCGGATCGCGACCGAGAAGGGCAACGGCCGTGTCATCGTCGCGCGCGGGGCGGAGGACAACAAGGGCCAGCTCATGACCTTCCTCGAGGCGGCACGCGCCTGGAAGAAGTCTGCGGGAGAGCTGCCGGTTGCGGTCAGCGTGCTCATCGAGGGCGAGGAGGAGTGCGGCTCGCCGTCGCTACCGGGCTTTCTCAAGAAGCACGGCAAGGAGGTCACCGCCGACCTGGCACTCGTCTGCGATACCGGCCAGTGGGACAAGGACACGCCGGCCATCACCACTCAGCTGCGTGGCATCTGCTCGATCGAGGTCGTGCTCACGGGGCCGAGCCGGGACCTGCATTCCGGCGTCTACGGCGGTGCGGCGTTGAACCCGATCCGCGTGCTGACCCAGGTCTGCGGCGCGATGCACGACACCCGCGGCAACGTGCAGATCCCCGGCTTCTATGACGACATCATTCCTCCGGCCGCCAAGACCCTGAAGCAGTGGCAGCGGCTCGGCTTCAGCGCCGCCGAGTTCCTCGGCGACATCGGACTGACGACGTCTGTCGGCGAGACGGACTACACGGTCATGGAGCAGGTGTGGGCGCGCCCGACGCTCGAGTTCAACGGCATCACCGGCGGCTACCAGGGGGTCGGCTCGAAGACGGTGATCCCGTCGCGGGCCTCGGTCAAGATCACCTGCCGGCTGGTGCCGGGGCAGAAGCCCGAGCGGATCCTGGCGGGCGTCCGCGACTTCGTGCGCGCACGGCTTCCCGCCGACTGCAAGTGCGCATTCGTCGGCGAGCGGGGCAGCGAGGCGGTGCTGTTCGACAGCACGGCGCCCTACATCACCAAGGCCGCAGCCGCGCTCGGCGATGAGTGGGCGCGACCCGCGCCGCTGATCGCGCTCGGCGGCTCGATCCCGATCGTAACAGCGTTCAAGGACACGCTCGGCATGGACAGCCTGCTCGTCGGATTCGGCCTCGACGACGACCGCATCCACTCGCCGAACGAGAAGTACAACCTGTCGAGCTTCCAGAAGGGGGCGCGAAGCTGGGCACGGATCCTCGATCGTCTGTCGGCGGCCTGATGCAGGTTGCGGCGGGCGAAAAACTGCTCCTGAACCGGCCGTTGCGGTTGGCCGGAAAGTCGCTATGTTGGCGCATGATCCGAGGTCTGAGCCTCGGGCCACTGCCAGCGGGGACGAAATGAAGATTTCCGATCGAGGCAAGGTTCGCCTCTTGGTATCGGCTGCGCTCGGCGCCGCGGTCGCCGCGGGCGTCGCGGCGGCGCAGCGTTCGACCGGCTACGATCGCGCGCCGACCTATTCGCAAGCGCCGGGCCGCGATCTCGGTGCCGGCCTTCCCGGCAAGTTCGACTACTATTCGCTGGTGCTCTCCTGGAGCCCGAGCTACTGCGCCGGCCTCGTCCGCGGTGACTACGATCCGCAGTGCCACCGCCGCGACGGCAAGCGGTATGCCTTCATCCTGCACGGGCTCTGGCCGCAATACGAGAGGGGCTATCCCGAGTTCTGCCCGACGCGGGAGCGCGCGTTCGTGCCCCAGTCGGTCATCGACCGGATGCAGGACATCATGCCGAGCCCCAAGCTCACCATCCACGAGTACAGGAAGCACGGCACGTGCTCGGGCTTCGACCCCGCGGGCTACTACGATCTGTCGCGCAATCTGTTCGCAAAGGTGAAAATCCCGGGGCGCTTCCTGAACCCGACGGCGGCGGTGTTCGTCAGTCCTGCCGAGGTGGCTCAAGACTTCCTCGCCGCCAATCCGGGAATGAATGCCGACATGCTCGCGATCGTGTGCGATCCGCGCGCGGGCAACCGGCTCAAGGAGATCCGCGTGTGCTTCTCCAAGGACGGCGACCTCCGGAGCTGCGGCCGCAACGAGGATCAACGCCGCCTCTGCTCGGCCGGCAGGATGTACGTGCCGCCGGTGCGCCCGGGCGCGCCCGGCAACAGCGACGCTGTGCCGGCGCTGCCGGGCACAACTCCGGCGCCACCGGGCCAGCGCACGCTCTGAGAGGCGCGCACCCGATTGCCATTGCGAATCTGTGGATTGCGGCCGCACTACCATAGTGCCGCCGCGGTCGCGCGTTGCCTCGCCGCCGCTCTGCCGGTCATGCTTGGCGCATGATTCGCAAGAGGCAGAGACAGCAGCGATGGGCGGGCGGCTGACAGAGCGTCGAACTCCGGCGGCTGGCAGCGTTCCCGCCGCACCGGGTAGACGGGCTCCGGCACGGCGAGCGGCACCGAACTGGCTGTTCGGCGTGCTCGGGTTCGCGCTCGGAGCCGCGTTCTGGCACGCCGTCGGCTTCTGGGACTTCGTGGGCCGGGTCGTGTTCAGGAGTTCCGGCGACGAGCTCCGGCATGTCCGGGACGCCGAGCCCCCGCGGCTGCGCGGGCGCGTCGCCGGCGAGACGGTCGTGCTGACGACGCTGTCGGCCGACGCCTGCACCAGCTTGACCCTCGATCGGGGCTCCGGACGTGTGCGGACGGGTGCCTGCGCCGAGGAGACCCTGCCGCTGCGCGTGTCCCGGGCCGGTCACCGCGAGGATTCCTCGATCATCATGCCGGTGCGCCGCAACAACGTGCGGGAGGCCTGGGCGACCACCGTCGTGGAGCCGGTCGAATCCGACTGATCCGCCGGGCATGCGCCGGCTGCCGCGCGCCTGACCGCCCCCTGCGGCTGGTCGGGGTCGTGGATCCTGTCCTGAGGCCCTTCGTCGACAAGAAGCTCGTGGCAGCGGGCGAGACGCTCCTGCGACGGCGTCACGCCTGCTGGTAGTTGAGCCTGAGCCCCGGCCGCGCCCAGCGGAACGAGACGAGCCGGCCGTGGCCCGAGAGGGTCACGAATGCCGTTCGCAAGTCCGGACCGCCGAAGCAGATGTTCGTCGCGTAGAGGTCGGGCATGCCGATGAACTCGAGCGCTTCGCCCGCCGGGCTGAACACCGTGATGCCGCCGGTCATGATCGTCGCGACGCAGATATTGCCCTCCCCATCCACGGCCATGCTGTCGAAGCGGTGGAACACGCCGCCGACCTGGGCCAGATATCGTGCCCCGCTCGGTGATGGCCACGGCTCGCGCTTCACGACGCCGGGCGAGGTGATGTCCATGGCCCACAGTCGCGCCGATTCCGACTCGACGAAATAGAGCGTGCGGCCGTCCGGCGAGAGCCCGCAGCCATTGGCCGTGATGGTCGGGAACGCGATCTCCTTGATCATCGATCCATCGGCGCGGGCGTAGTAGACCCCGCCGCGGTCGATCTCTCTCGCGCGCGTCTTGCCGAGGTCGGTGAAATAGAACCCGCCGTAGTCGTCGAATACGAGGTCGTTGGGCCCGGTCAGCGGATGGCCGTCGCAGTGCGTATAGAGCGTCTCGACCTCGCCCGATGCGATGTCGACGCGCTGGATCGAGCCGCCGATATAAGTCTCGGACTGGCCGTGGGGCCTCAGCCCGTATGCCGGGTCCTCGAGCCAGTTGAAGCCGCCGTTGTTGGTGATGTAGACCTTGCCGTCGGGTCCGATCGCGGCGCCGTTCGGGCCGCCCTTGATCTCGGCAACCGTCGTCCTGGTGCCGTCCGGCGCGACCCGTGTCAGTCGCTCGCCTGCGATCTCGACGAGCAGGACCGAGCCGTCCGCCATCGCGATCGGCCCCTCGGGGAACTGCAGCCCGCCCGTGATCTTCCTGAGGTCGGACGGAAGCTCCCTGATTTTCATGGTGATTTGCCTCGATGCTGCCGCCGCGCCGGATCGTTCCGCTGATCGTGCGAACCGTCGGGCGAAGTCTAAGCACCGCCAACTTTGTTGACTATATCCCGCGTAACAGGGTCTAGTCCGCGGCGCGCGCTGCGCCTCGCCTAAGGTGGAGTATCGTCAATGCATCGCATCATGCTGTCGACCGGCAACATCTTCTTCTCGCTCGTGCTCGGTGCGATCGCGTTCGGCTTCGTGTTCATCAAGTTTCCCGGCACCATGTCGTCGATCCTCGACATCGCCGCCGGCTTCAAGGCCTGGCTGACGAGCCGGGGCCTCTCGGCCGAGTACAACAACTGGGTGCGGGTGCTGCTCGAGGAACGCCAGCTGGTGTTCATGGGCTTCACGATCGTCACGCGCGTGCTGATGTCGGTGCTCGCCTCGCTCGGGGTCGCGATGTGGGGCCGCATGACGAACTGAGCGGCCAGGCATCAGCCGATGCCTGCCATCCAGAGCGCGACCGCCAGCGCGCCGCAGACCGCGAGCGTGGTGATGATGCCGCGGTGGAGCACGAATAGCAGCACGACCGCGAGCACCGATAGCCCGAGCGTCGGCAGGTGGACCGATGCGAGTTCGGGCAGCAGCAGCTTGAACGGCCCGTAGGACTGCTCGCCGAGCCTGCGGAACAAGACGCTGAGCCCGAACCAGACCGACAGATTGAGGATCACCCCGACCACCGCCGCCGTCACCGCGGCGAGCGCGGACTTGAGCCGCGGTTCCGCATTCAGCCGCTCGACGTAGGGCGCGCCAGCGAAGATCCACAGGAAGCAGGGCGCAAACGTCGCCCACAGCGTCACCACCGCGCCGAGGATGCCCATCAGCACCGGCACGCCGCCGCCCTGGCGATGCGCGGCGAGGTAGCCGACGAACTCGGTGACCAGGATCAGCGGCCCCGGCGTCGTCTCGGCGAGCCCGAGCCCGTCGAGCATCTCGCCCGGCTGCAGCCAGCGGAAATGCTGCACGACGTCCTGCGCCATGTAGGCGAGCACCGCGTAGGCGCCGCCGAAAGTAACGACGGCGAGCTTGGAGAAGAACCAGGCGATCTGCGCGATGACGTGGTCGGGACCGAGCAGGACGGCGAGCGCGGTCAGCGGCAGTATCCAGATCGCGAGCCAGATGGCGGCGGTCCGCACCGTGCTCGCGATCGGCACGGCCGCGATCGGCACGGACGCTGCCGGCGCGATCCCGCCGAGACCGCGCGCAAAACCGACGAGCGCGGCGGCGAGCACGATCACCGGGAACGGCACGCCGAGGCAGAAGATCGCGACGAACGCCGCGGCCGCGATGAGCCAGTCGGTTTTGCCTCTTAGCGCGCGCTTGGCCACGCGCAGCAGCGCCTCGACGACGATCGCCAGCACGGCGGCCTTGACCCCGACGAACAGCGCCTCCGCAATCGCCAGCTTGCCGAACGCCGCATAGAGCATCGACAGCACCAGCACGACGAGCGCGCCCGGCAGCACGAACAGCAGCCCGGCCGTGAGCCCGCCCTTGAGGCCGTGCAGCCGCCAGCCGACGTAGGTCGCGAGCTGCATCGCCTCCGGCCCCGGCAGCAGCATGCAGAAGTTGAGCGCGGAGAGGTAGCGCGGCTCGTCGATCCACTTCTTCTCGTCGACCAGCACCTTGTGCATCATCGCGATCTGGCCGGCCGGCCCGCCGAACGACAGGAGGCCGATCTTCAGCCAGACCTGGAGGGCCTCCTCGAAGGTCGGCGCGGACGCCGCCCCGCCGATCACCGTCTCGGTCTCTTTCTGCATGCGGCGATCCCCCTCAGCGCGGCTTGGCCGGCCAGTTGTGCGTCTCGCCCTTCGCCTTGCGGGCCCAGGCATAGAGCGCATCATAGACCGGAAAGCCCCGGCTGAGCGCGCCGCGGTCGTCGCCGCCGGCCAGCACCGAGTTGCCGAGCGAGATGGCGAGCAGGCCTGCAGCCTCGGGCGCCAGGTCCATCCGCGCGGTGTCGGCGCCGCGCACGATCAGTTGCACGGTTGCCAGCGCCGGATCCGCGAGCCCGAACTTGGTGATCAGCGTGTCGAACGTGCAGAGCGGCCCCTCGTGGCTCATCGCGACGCCGTCGATGTCGTAAGGGATGCCACCGAGCTCATTCGCCACATCCTGCACATAGGCCGGTTCGACGAAATGGAACTCGGCATCGCGGTCGATGAAGCGGCGGATCAGCCACGGGCAGGCGATGCGGTCGATCTTCGGCAGGATGCGCGTCACCCAGCGGCTCGGCCCGGTCTCGCTGCGCCCGGGCAGCGCCGCCTTCAGGATGGTCGGCGCGCCGGCCGCCTTCCAGCCCTCGACGCCGCCGGCGAGCGCGCGCGCGTCGACGCCCTTCTCGCGCAGCGCCGCGGTCGCGAGCTGGCTGACGTTGTGGCCGTGCACGCAGGCGAGCACGACGCTCGCGCCGTAGGGGATCTCGGTCGCCCACTCCGCGACGCGGGTGTGCTCGCGCCAGCGCGCGGTCGGCAGGATGCGCGGGTTCTGCTCGTACTTCTCGCAGCGGCAGACATCGTAGACGATCGGCGCATCGGCGGTGGCGATGCGGCTGCGCAGTTCGTCGATCGAGATGAAGAAATCGCTCAAGGTGGCCTCCTGTGCCGTCGAGGCCAGCGCTTGGGCAGGCCCGAAGGGCCTTTGCCTGACGGGGCGGCTGGAACGAGCCCCGTATCCGCATCATAGCGCTGCATGCGCCGTGCAATCAAGGCGATATATGCCAATCAGGTTTTGCTTGTCTCGCGCAACCCGGATGTGCTGCAGTCCGGGCCGGGCGAGGAGAGCTTCAGCTGGATAAGCGCCGACAGGATGCGCGCCGCGAAGCTCTATGCCGAGCCCGAGGCGCACGGCCTGCCGGGCAGCTGACCTGACGGACTGGATCGGACCTCGAGATGCTGCGGATGGGTTGCGGCGCCGGCTTCTCCTCCGACCGGCTCGAGCCGGCGATCGAGCTTGCCCAGAAGGGCCGGCTCGACGTGCTGGTGTTCGAGACGATCGGCGAGCGCACGATGGCGTTCGGCCACCGCGATCGCAAGCTCGATTCCCGCCGCGGCTACAATCCCCAGCTCGGCGCGCGCCTGCGCGGCGTGCTTCCGGCCTGCCGGCACCATGGCACCCGCATCGTCACCAACATGGGCGTCGCCAACGTTGCGGCGGCCGGCGAGCTGACGGTCGCCATCGCACGCGAGCTCGGCCTCGACGGTCTCCAGGTGGCGCTCGTCGAGGGCGACGACGTGACGAGCAGCATCGGCCCCGACACCGTGCTCGTCGACAACCAGGGCAAAACCGTCGCCGAGGTCGGCCGGCCGGTCGTCGGCGCCAACGCCTATCTCGGCATCGACGCGATCCTTCCCGCCCTCGAGACCGGCGCCGACGTCGTGATCACCGGCCGCGTCGCCGATCCCTCGCTGTTCCTCGCGCCGATCGTGCATCGCTTCGGCTGGGCGACCGATGACTGGCCGCGGCTCGGCCAGGGCACCGTCGTCGGCCATCTGATGGAATGCGGCATGCAGATCACCGGCGGCTATTTCGCCGACCCCGGCGTCAAGGACGTGCCGCGGCTCGCCGACTGCGGATATCCGATCGCGGAGGTTCAGGCCGACGGCGCGGCGATCATCACCAAGCTTGCCGACGCGGGCGGCGCGGTCACCCAGCGCACCGTCAAGGAGCAGCTGCTCTACGAAGTGCACGATCCGGCGAGCTATCTGACCCCCGACGTGACGGCCGATTTCTCGACCGCGCGCATCGAGGACCACAAGGGCGATCGCGTCGGCGTCAGCGGCGCCACGGGGCGCGCACGTCCCGGCACGCTC
>Ga0209398_1001629_pt1 | contig 11308 bp, 14 predicted proteins | sample AshMeaBigSpring_FD_184125 | JGI IMG/M metagenome (GOLD analysis project Ga0209398, IMG submission 184125) | Groundwater microbial communities from Big Spring, Nevada to study Microbial Dark Matter (Phase II) - Ash Meadows Big Spring (SPAdes)... | ecosystem: Environmental > Aquatic > Deep...
TGGCAGCGCGTACGGGATTCGAACCCGTGCACCAGCCTTGAGAGGGCTGTGTCCTAACCCCTAGACGAACGCGCCTTATTGAGGTATCAGAATAGCAGTTGGGGTTGCGCTGGCAAGGGCGGAAAACAGCATGCGGGCATCTTTCATATGATTCTTTACATCAAACCCGGTTGTCCCTGGTGCACCGATGCGGTGGACTGGCTTGAAAAGCGCGCGATCGCGTTCCATCCCGTGGATGTTCTGACCGATGCGGATGCCATGGCGCGAATGCGCAGGATCTCCGGGCAGTCGCTTGCCCCAACGCTCGAAATGCCTGATGGCGCCGTGCTTGCGGACTTCGACGTGCACCAGCTCGAAAAGTTTCTGAAAGCGAGGCCGGCCCCGTGATCTCCTCGATCCTGCTCGTCCTCGGATGCGGTGTGCTGGCGGCTGCCCTGCGCTCGTTCCGTCAGCCGGTGCTGTTCACTCTAGGGACGCTGGGGATGGTGGCCACTTCGTTTTTGGCCGGCTGGATTCTTGGCGGAAGCCTGGTGCTGGGCACGGTTTTTGCCCTCTCATGGTTTCTTTTACCCTGGGTGGAAATCCTGACCCGGGTCCGCAAGCTGCGCCTTCCCATCGACCGGCAGCTCGAGGCCTGCACCCCGCCGGCCCGCTCGGAGTTTCCAGACTTTTCCGAACTGTCGGAGGAAATCGAGTCCGCTGGTTTTGAATACTGCGAGGACGTGCGCTGGCAGCACGAGGGAATCCGCCAGTTTTACCGGTTTTACTACCGCGCGGAGAGTCGGACCGCGGGAACGATCTGCCTCATCGAACAGGGGCCGATCGCCTTTTACTATGTGGCGATGAGCTCGCGCACAGCGGATGGTCAGGTCTTCCTCACATGGAATTATCCGTTCTCCTACGGCTTGCACCTGCCGCCGAAGTTCTCGGTCAACCGGGCATCTGGCGACCTGAGCGTGTCCGGCCTTGCCGCAGCGCACAGCGCCTTCCTTGAAAAAGCCGCCGTCGGTGTCGAAGGACTGCTTCCCCGGACGGCGGAAAATATCCGCATGGACGTGCAGAGCGAGCTCCGGGAACAGCTCGACCACAATCTGAATTGCGGTCTGCTCAAACGCGATGGCGGGGAAATGATCCGCTATTCCGCGCGCGGCATGTTTTTTCTCTGGCTGGAGTTTCTTCGCGATTTCGTGCGGATTTCATGAATCTTGCCGCCACCATCGACCACACGCTTCTGCGCGCCGATGCGACGGAGGCGGATATCCAGCGGCTTTGTGACGAGGCGATCGAACACAGTTTCTGCAGCGTATGTGTTAACAGCTCGTGGGTGGCAGCTGCAGCGAAAGCCGTGGCGGGGTCAGGCGTCCTCGTCGCCTCGGTGGCCGGCTTTCCGCTCGGGGCGATGGACAGCAGGGCAAAGGCTTATGAAACCAGCCGCGCCATCGCGGAGGGCGCGGACGAAATTGATGTCGTCATCGCGGTCGGGCGACTCAAGGGTGGCGACAACGTATTTGTGGAGGCGGATTTGCGCGGGGTTGTAGCGGCAGCCGGCACCGCTCCGGTAAAAGTGATTCTGGAGACCGGCCTGCTCGATCAGCAGCAGAAAATCCTAGCCTGCCGGATCGCCGTCGAGACTGGCGCGGCATTTGTGAAGACCTCAACCGGCTTCGGGCAGGGTGGAGCCACCATAGCGGACATCCAGGTCATGAGGCAGGCGGTGGGCGGCCGCTGCCGGATCAAGGCCTCCGGGGGAATCCGCGATGCAGCCACTGCCCGGTTGATGATCGAGGCTGGAGCCTCAAGGCTTGGCACCTCAAACGGCATCGCCATCGTGCGCGGAGGAGCCACTGGCTCCGGATACTAGGAACCCGCTCTGGCGGGCGGGCGGCGGTTGAATTTCCGGAACCAGTTTCCGAGATGCTTTTTCATTCCCTCGCGAAACGTCAGGTAGTTACCATCCGGGCGTCCGCCGCGGCGCAGGGCGGCAAGCAGGGCCGGAACCGACAACTCGTCCATCTCGAGGACCGTCGCGCTCACGCCGACCGCAGAGGCGTGATGGGCATCGCTCCCTGCAAGCATGTGCAGCCCCCGCCGGGTTGCATACTCGAGCGCCTGGTCGTTGTAGGAATGGGAGGTTACCGCCGCGTTGAAGACCTCCAGAGCCTCAATCTCCAGGGTGTCCAGAACCGCCGGCCGGATACCGGCACGCCATTTGTCAAAGGGATGCGCCGGCACGGGCAGACCGCCCGCGGCAAGGACCGCCTGAACGACATCCTTAGCCGGCGCGCCCCTCAAGTAGGGAAGCGTCGCCCCGATCGAAAGCAGATGGCCCTCCGCAGTGCTCACCTCAACGCCGGGGACAACCAGAAACCCCTCCGGCACCACCAGTTTCCGCAGGTAGTCGTGCACCTCGCAATTATCGTGGTCAGTAAAGGCAATTCCCTGCAGGCCTTTAGCGCGTGCCGCCGCGATGATGTCCTCCGGAGCGCTGGCTGCGTCCTTCGAAAAAAAGGAATGCACGTGAAGATCGAAGCGGCAATTCATGATGTTCCTCATTTCCCTTTGCCGCGCGCCTGGTGTAAAGCATGAAACATGAGTGCAGCATTTAAAGAATGGGCGCTGGTTTGCGAGGCGCTGGGAAACGGGCGCCAAAGCATCATCCTCCGCAAAGGCGGAATCGCGGAAGGGCGGGATGGATTCGCATTTCAACACGGGGAATTTTTCCTCTTCCCGACCTGGTTCCACGAGCAGCTCACCAAGACAGTCCTGCCAGAGGAAACCGACCTGCCTCCCCAACTGCATGACGAGGTCGAAATCCGCTTCGCCGCCACCCTGGAGTGGACCCGCCTCGTTACCGATCTCAAAGCGCTCCAGAACCTCAGGGAGTTCCACATCCTGAACGACAGCGTGGTCGAGGAACGGTTTTTCTACGACGGAAGCCCGGGGGTCCATGTGGCCCTTGTCCGTGTTTTCCGCCTTGATCCACCCCGCCGCCTACCGATGGAGAAAAAGTTCGGCGGCTGCAGATCCTGGATTGACCTGCCGGACTTCGAGGGCTGCACCCTGGTTTCGGTCATCAGCGACGAGGAGCACACCCGGCGTAAAAAGCGCCTCCAGAAACTTCTCGAGTAATCGTCCCGCGCGGCCGTCGCGGTCAGCCGTTGTTCTTCAGAGAAGGTACACCCTGCCCCTGCGCACAAAAAAACAGGCGGGACCTTTTTGGGGTCCCGCCCGGTTCCTTGGGGATTTCTCGGGAGAAATCTGAGTCCCTTCAGCTGATCGGATCAGCCTTCCTTGGATTCCTCGGCAGCCGGCTTTGCGGCGGCCTTGGAAGGTGATTTTTTTGCGGCGGGTTTCTTTTCCGCCTTCTTTTTTGCAGCGGGCTCGGGAGTCACAGCGACTTCCTCGACCACCACGGTGTCGACCCATTCGATATAGGCCATCGGCGCAGAATCACTGGCGCGCGGCCCGAGCTTGATGATACGGGTGTAGCCACCCTTGCGTGCCGCGGCACGGGGTGCGATCTCGGAAAAGAGCTTTTTGACGGCATCCTTCTGGCCGAGCTCACCGGCCGCGAGGCGGCGGGCATGGAGGTCTCCGCGCTTGCCGAGCGTAACCATCTTTTCCGCGAGCGGGCGGACGGCTTTGGCTTTGGCGAGAGTGGTTTTGATGCGATGGTGCTCGATCAGGCTGCAAACCTGATTGGCGAGCATGGCGTCGCGGTGGGCGGTCGTGCGACCGAGTTTAACGGTTTTTTTGCGGTGGCGCATGGCTGGTTATTTGGCTGGTTCGGCAGGCAGTTCAACGAGTCCGGATTCGAATTTCATGCCGAGTCCGAGTCCGAGCTGCTGGAGCTTGTCCTTGATTTCGTTGAGCGACTTCTTGCCGAAGTTGCGGTATTTGAGCATCTCGGCCTCGCTCTTCATGGCAAGCTGGCCGACGCTGGTGATGTTGGCGTTGTTCAGGCAGTTGGCCGCACGGACAGAAAGCTCGATCTCGTTGACGCTCATGTTGAGCAGCTTCTTCATCCGGGTGTTTTCCTGGCTGACTTCCTGCGGGGTCTCGTCGAACTCGACCGCCTTGTCGTTGAATCCGACAAAGACATCGAGGTGGTGGCGCAGGATGGCCGAGGACTGGAGAAGCGCGTCGTCCGGCGTGATGCGGCCGTCGGTCCAGATTTCCAGAATCAGCTTGTCGTAATCGGTGCGCTGACCGACGCGGGTGTTCTCCACCGCATACTTCACGCGGGTCACGGGCGAAAAGATCGAGTCGATCGCGATGACGCCGATCGGCTGGTCGGCGTGCTTGTTCTCGTCGCCGGTCGCGAAGCCTCGTCCGACCTTGATCTCAAACTCCGCCTCGAACTTGGTTTTCTTGTCGAGCGTGCAGATGAGCTGGTCGGGATTGAGGACCTCGCACTGAGCGGTGCTCTCGATGTCCCCGGCGGTCACCGGCCCCTCTTTGTTCACTGCGAGCTTGAGGTTGCGGACCTCATGGTCGTGGGCCTTGAATTTGACTTTCTTCAGGTTGAGAATGATGTCCACAACATCCTCGACGACGCTGGGGAGACTGGTGAACTCGTGCGGCGCGCCCTCGATTTTGACGGAGGTGATTGCGGCTCCCTCCAGCGAACTCAGGAGAACCCGGCGGAGCGAGTTTCCGATCGTGTGTCCGTAGCCGGCCTCAAATGGCTCGGCCACAAATGTGGCGTAGGTTTCTGTTGCAGTGGACTCGTCTTTGACGAGCGTTTTCGGCATTTCAAACCGACCGAGACGAATGGGCATGTGATCTATTTTCCTTGCTGCCGGGTTTCCCTGGGCGCTTGCGGTGAATCATCGAAGATGACCACCCCAGGACCAACGGCATAATCTGAACGAGCGCGGGGTGGAATAATCTCACGTCCCCGCAGGGAGTCAATCAGCTTTTCAAAAAAAGCGCGCGAATCGGCGACGGATGCCCGCAGCTACTTTTTCGCAGCCTGGTCAAACAGGGTTTTGAACCGCCCGTAGCCCTCCCTGTCGAGATCCTCCACAGGGATGAAACGCAGGGCGGCGGAGTTGATACAGTAGCGGGTGCCCTCGGGCGCCGGTCCGTCAGGAAATACATGCCCGAGGTGGGTGTTTCCTTTGACAGACCGCGCCTCGGTTCGAACCATCCCGTGAGACGTATCCTGCTTCTCCTCGACCACACCCTCATTGATCGTTCGCCGGAAACTCGGCCACCCTGTCCCGGAATCAAACTTGTCTTTGGAGCTGAAAAGCGGCTCGCCGGAGACGATGCACACGTAGATCCCCTCCCGGTGGTTATCCCAATATTCGTTTTTAAACGGCGGTTCGGTCCCGCATTGAAGAGTGACGTGCTTTTGGAGTGGTGTGAGCATGGGCGTGGGTGATGGGGCGGGCTCCGCGGCATTGCACAGCACCGCCATGACAAAAAACGAAGTCAGCAATCTCATGCCGGAAGATGCCACGCATCCGGCCATTCCGCCACCGGAAAGATCCTGGGTGCCAGCCGGCTATGCGGCAAGAAGCCCGTCGTCCCTGCACCCCTCGCTGCGAAAAACCTGGAACTTCGGCGGATGCGCCCCGCGCCTGGCCAGTTCCGCCACGATATCCTCTTTCTCGCGCTCTCCAAGAAGTGCTGGATGCACGGTTGTCCGGAGTTCATACCCGACTCCGGATTCCAGCAGCAGATCCAGCGAGCGCGACACGACCCGGTGCCCGCCCGCCTGGCGGGTCGTCGCCTCGTAACGTTCATCAAGCGGAGCCTTGATGTCCAAACCGACCCAGTCGAGTAGCGGCAGCAACTCCTTAAGCCGCTCCGGAAGCATCCCTGCCGTATGGAGACCGACAAGATATCCCATGGCCTTCACCTCGCCAACGGCCGCCTGCGTGGCCGCCTGCGCTGTGGGCTCGCCACCGCTGAAGACTACCGCCTCCAAAAAACCCCGGCGTTCCTCAAGACTGGCCTTCACCGTCGCCCACTGCCACCCGGAACTCCCGTCATGAAACGCCTGAAGGTGCGTGTTGTGGCAGTAGCGGCATCTCCATCCACATCCCTGGCAGAAGATGACGGCGCTCAGCCGGCCCGGAAAGTCGACCGTCGTGAACGGCACAAACCCACCCACCCGCAAATCCAATTGGGGGTCAGCATGCATATTCTTTCATTTTTCTGGCCAATTGATCGTAGGGCCGCATCCGGCGCGGAAAAGACGGAACACCCGGGCAGAAGCCTGCTCCCCCGGTGCAATCCTGTCGCGGGCTAAGCCGGGTAGGATTCTGTAAGTGTGCGATCCTCCCGGAACATCACACGCTCCCGCTGCTCGCTCTGCTTGCCGGCATTGAATTGCGAAACCGGGCGGTGGTAGCCCATCACGCGGGTCCAGACTTCGCAGCGGGTGCGCTCGTTTTCGGGGAGTTGAATGGTTGCTTCGTTCATTTGGTTTTTTCGGGGTGACTGGGTTCAGGCCGCCTGGCAGGTGGTTTTCTTCGCACGGAGATCGTCATCACAGACCGGGCAGAACTCGTGTTCACCCGGGATGTAGCCATGCTGTGGGCAGATCGAGAAAGTCGGCGTGATCGTAAGATAGGGCAGCCGGAAGTTCGTGAAGACCCGGCGGATCAGCTCGCCGCAAGCCCGCGCTGACGACATGCGTTCATTCATGTAAAGATGCAGGACGGTCCCCCCGGTGTAGCGCTTCTGGAGATCATCCTGATGCTGAAGGGCGACGAAGGGATCATCCGTCCAGCCGACGGGCAGCTGGCTGGAATTCGTATAGTAAGGAGCCTCGGGTGATCCCGCCTGTAGGATTCCTTCGAGATTTTTCTGGTCCATCCGCGCAAACCGGTACGTCGCCCCTTCCGCCGGAGACGCTTCCAGGTTGTAGAGGTGCCCGGTCCGCTCCTGAAATTCGACCATCCGCTCGCGCATGTGGTCCAGGAGGTCGAGCGCAAACGTCCGCCCCCAGGCGGTCCCGATGTTTTCCGAGTCCTTAGTGTAGTTCCGGATGCACTCGTTGACGCCATTGATGCCAACTGTCGAGAAGTGGTTCCGCAACGTGCCGAGATAGCGCTTGGTGAAGGGATAGAGCCCGCGATCCATGTTCTCCTGAATCAGCTTGCGCTTGACCTCAAGGCTCTCGCAGGCCAGCTCCATCAGGTGATCCAGGCGCTCAAGCAGGCCCGCCTTGTCGCCGGCAAACAGGTATCCCAGGCGGGCGGCATTGATCGTCACCACGCCGATCGAACCGGTTTGCTCGGCCGAGCCAAAGAGCCCGTTCCCGCGCTTGAGGAGCTCGCGCAGATCGAGCTGGAGCCGGCAGCACATCGATCGCACCATGTTCGGCCGCAGCTCGGAGTTTAAAAAGTTCTGGAAATACGGCAGCCCGTATTTTGCAGTCACATCAAAGAGGAGCTGCGCGGTTTCGCTCTCCCAGGGGAAATCCTCGGTGATGTTGTAGGTTGGGATCGGAAACGTGAACACCCGCTCGAGCGCATCGCCGCGCGCCATCACACGCAGGAATGCGCGGTTGATCATCGTCATTTCCCGTCCGAGTTCCCCGTAGCAAAAGCCGGCGTCCTTCCCTCCGACTGTCGCCGGAGTGTTCCGCAGATCCTCGGGACACACCCAATCGAACGTCAGGTTTGTGAATGGCGTTTGAGTCCCCCAGCGCGAAGGCACATTCAGGTTGAACACGAATTCCTGCATACCCTGCTCGACCTCCTCGTCGGTCAAGTTATCGTGACGCACATAGGCTGCCAAATAGGTATCGACGGAACTGAATGCCTGAGCCCCCGCCCATTCGTTTTGCAGCGTACCCAAAAAATTTACCATCTGCCCGAGCGCCGTCCGGTAATGCTTCGGCGGACCGGATTCGATTTTATTCGACACTCCATTAAAGCCTTCATGCAGGAGCTGCCGCAACGACCAGCCGGCGCAGTATCCGGAGAGCATGTCGAGGTCATGGATGTGAAAATCCGCGTGGCGGTGCGCCTGCCCGATCAGCGGCTGGTAGATGTGATCCAGCCAGTAGTTGGCCGTCAGCTTGCCCGCTGCATTCAAAATCATACCTCCAAGGGAATACCCTTGGTTCGCATTGGCGTTCACCCGCCAATCGCTTCGTTCAATGTATTCCTCAATCACCGTTGCAGGCTGGACTACCGAGGGGACAGACGTGGACATAACTCGAAAAATAAATGGTTTGGGAGGCCAGATGGGGCCCATATATTGTGGGACAAATCTTTAGCAGGGCGACATATTGTGCTTTTCCGGAAAATGCTTCATTGATCAAAATCAAGCCGAAAAAAGATTTTTGCGTTTTTTTCCGGAGCGGTTTGCTCTTGCAGAGAGTCCCCGGAATCTTCTTGATCCGCACTTTTACGCTTGCCGAAGGCGAATCGCAAAATACGCTTGGCGGACATGAGCGAGCTGAGCCCGGTTGCCTACGACTCGAAGATCGAGGGAAACATCATTTTCACACAGGTTGATGCCGCCATCAATTGGATGCGGAGCAACTCGCTTTGGCCGATGCCGATGGGACTCGCCTGCTGCGCGATCGAACTCATGGCCGCATCGTCGTCCCGGTTCGACATTTCCAGGTTCGGAGCGGAAGTGATGCGGTTTTCGCCGCGACAGAGCGATGTGATGATTGTGGCAGGCACCGTCACATACAAGATGGCTCTCGCGGTGAAGCGGATCTGGGACCAGATGCCCGAGCCCAAGTGGTGTATCGCCATGGGAGCTTGCGCCTCATCCGGAGGCATGTACCGTAGCTATGCCGTTCTTCAGGGCATCGACCATCTGATCCCGGTCGATGTTTACATCTCGGGCTGTCCGCCGCGTCCGGAAGCCCTCCTGGACGGCCTGATGAAGCTTCAGAAAAAAATCATGGGCGAGCAGGCGCTGGCCGATCAGAAACGAGCATTGTTTGAGAAGGCATGAGCACGCACGACCCCACATCCCGGCTGAAAGCCGGATTTCCAACAGCGATTCTCGCGGAGAACGATTTCCGTGGCGAGAAGTCACTGACCGTCAGCCTTGCCGCCCTGCACGACATCTGTCGGTTTGCCAAGGATTCTCTGGGGTTCGACTACCTGATCGACGTTTCCAGCGTGGACCACTTCGGCAGCGAGCCCCGCTTTGAAGTCGTCTATGAGCTTTATTCTCTGAAGGACGGGACCCACCTGCGCCTCAAATCCACCGTGAGTGAGGACAACTGCGAAGCTCCAACTGTGTCGGACATCTGGCCGACTGCAAACTGGCATGAACGGGAAGTCTACGACATGATGGGGATCCGCTTCACGGGCCACCCCGACCTCCGGCGCATCCTCATGTGGGAGGGATACCCCTACCACCCGCTCCGCAAGGATTTCCCGCTTGAAGGCAAACCCACCGACATTCCCGGCCTCGCATTTACCGAGGCGGCACCGCTCGCGGGAGGCCCCTTTGTCACCGTGCCGACCGATGGCACCACGCAGGTGCGCGAGCCACGCGCCCGCCATGCCGGAGAAATTCCCCGCCCCGATAAATTCATCGAAGAACCTTGATCTCCGACCCCGCCAGTCTGGCAGAGCTTGTGGGCAGGCTGGCCGGATCCCCCCAGATAGCCCTCGATACCGAAGCGGACAGCCTCCACTGTTACTTTGAGAAACTTTGCCTGATCCAGGTGAGCACAGGAGACGGGCACTGGTTGGTGGATCCACTGGCCGGCCTTGACCTGCAGCCACTCTTCGATCTCGCCTGCTCCAGACGGCTGGTGTTCCACGGGGCCGACTACGATCTGCGACTGCTTCGCCGGGTCGGACGGTTCGAGCCGTCGAATCTTTTTGACACGATGATTGCCGCGCGCCTCTGCGGGAAGCCCGCTCTCGGGCTTGCCGCGCTGGTCGAACTTTATTTCGGCGTCAAGCTGTCGAAGGCTTCACAGAAGGCAAACTGGGCCATCCGCCCGCTCTCGAACCAGATGGTCGAATATGCCTTGAACGATACCCGTTACCTGCTCGAAATCGCCGCATCTCTCGAAGCGGATCTCCGCCAGCTCGGGCGGTGGGAATGGTTTGAGGAATCCCGCGACAGGATGATCGCCTCAACGCGCGACACGAAGGAACGGGATGACAGCACGGTCTGGCGGATCACCGGAAGCTCCGCCCTCTCTCCGCGCGCCCAGGCGATTCTGCGCATCCTCTGGTTCTGGCGGGATGCCGAGGCCCGCGCATGGGACCGTCCGCCGTTTCATGTAATCGGCAACGAGGATATGCTCCGCGTTGCCGATCAGGTCACCCGCGGAGATGCCTACTCGACGCCACGGATGAACGGTCGTCGGCGCAAGAGTTTCGAGGTCGTCCTTGCGCTTGCGCTCCAAATTCCCGAAAACGAGTGGCCGCGCACGGAAAAAGTGCGCAGGAAGAGGACTCCAAAAGACCACCTCGCGCGCTTCGATGCCCTAAAAAAAATCCGCGATGCCATAGCGCAGGACCTGTCCCTCGACCCCTCGATCATCGCGCCCCGAGGCGCACTTGAAGCCACCGCTGCGGATCCGCTTTCCCCCGCGCTGATGAACTGGCAAAAAAAACTATTGGGGATCGACGAGCCCAGCGCCCGCCATGCGGACTGAGCCGGACCTCATCGCATCTGCGCTGGCTGAGGACATCGGCTCCGGTGACGTCACCACGCGGTGGTTCACCGCAGACGATCGTCAGGCCAGTGCCCGCATCATCGCCAAGCAGGATTGTATCCTCGCCGGCGGCCGGTTGGCAGCTGACGTTTTCTCCCGTGTCGATCCTGCACTGCACGCCCGACTGCTGCGTCAGGACGGGGATGCATTGCGGAACGGCGACCCGGTGCTGACGGTTTCTGGCCAGACTGCGGCTATTCTGACCGCCGAGCGAACCGCGCTGAACTTCATCCAGCATCTTTCGGGCATTGCCACAATGGCCCGCCGGTTTGTTGATGCAGTCGCTGGCACCGGTGCCGTCATCCTGGACACACGCAAAACCACCCCTGGACTCAGGGCGCTCGAAAAGGCGGCTGTCGCTGCCGGGGGTGCCACGAACCACCGCAGGGGGCTCTTCGATATGGTCATGGTCAAAGACAACCACCTGGCCGACGGACTCACACTTTCGGAACTGCAAGCCGCCATCGACAAAGCGCGATCGTCGGACCCGTCCTTGCGAATTGAAATCGAGGCAGACACGCTGGATCAGGCACAGGCATTTTTTCAGCTTCGAGGCGTCGATGTTGTTCTGCTGGATAACATGCCTCTCGATGCGCTGCGCACTGCTGTGCGGTTCCGTCCGCCGGGGATCCAACTCGA
>Ga0209398_1001631_pt1 | contig 11291 bp, 13 predicted proteins | sample AshMeaBigSpring_FD_184125 | JGI IMG/M metagenome (GOLD analysis project Ga0209398, IMG submission 184125) | Groundwater microbial communities from Big Spring, Nevada to study Microbial Dark Matter (Phase II) - Ash Meadows Big Spring (SPAdes)... | ecosystem: Environmental > Aquatic > Deep...
AAGCACTACCGCCACCGCAAGTCTGGCTTCCCGCATTTCCCTGTCCATCCTTAATACGAATAAGAATGATTCGCATTAAGGATAACTGATCAGACTGAGCTTGCCAAGTGGTCCCAGGGAGCCTCCCATGACAGCAAGACTCGTCCTGTTGAGCCTCCTGGCCGGCCAGAAGGCGGGATACCTCGCGGGGCAGCTCGCGGCCTTCAAGGAGGGCGAGCGCAAGAACGACCTGATGAACGCGATCGCGGCACAGCTCGACGCCGACGATATTGCAGACGTGTCGGCATTCTTCGCCGGCCTGCCGGGAGCGCCGGCACTCCCCGGCCCGATGGCTCCATGATCATGGTGGAGGTCTTCAATGCCAGGCTCGATGCCCGGCAGAACCCGGTGAAGGGAGACGACGGACATTTCGCTGCCGGCGAACTCGTCGCCTACGCAGGCATGGAGAATCACGCCGGCTGGGGCGCACAGGTCCCGGACATGCTGCGCAATGGCGACTGGAACCATGGACAGCTATCTGTTCACGCTGCCACCGCTACGGGAAGCCGCGGCGAAGAACTAGACTGTCCGCATGGACCGGTTCTCCATCGGCGGCTTTGCCTGGCGCATCGGCTTTGCGCTCGCGCTCGTCCTCGCCACTTTCAATCCTGCTGGCTACAGCTACTACCACTGGCTGCGCGACCAGCAGCCGGGGGTCACGCCGGCGCAGGCGGTCGTCGGCATCGCCCTCCTCGTCCTCTGGATCTTCCTGTGGCGTTCGATGTTGCAGGCGGTCGGCCTGTTCGGCCTGCTGCTGATGGCGGCGTTCACGGGCGCGCTCGTGTGGCTGTTCGCGTCCTGGGGCTGGCTCGACGTGCGCAATGCCACGACGATGACCTGGGTCGTGCTGGTTGCGCTCGGGCTCATCCTGGGCGTCGGCATGTCGTTCGCGATTGTGCGCCGCGAGCTGACGGGACAGGCGACGGTGGACGAAGTCGACGACAACGCCTGATCCGGTCCATGCGCCCCCGCGGGAGCCGGATCGGACGGCTAGGGCGTCTTGGCGAACGAGACGACCTTCGAGTCGGCGGCCGAGCCGGCCGCAGCGGTCGCAGTTTCGTCACCGGTGCGCAACAGCTTGCCGTCCACCACGGCGCCGCAGTCCAGCTTCAGGGTCCGGTAGGTGATGTTGCCGGTCACGCGGGCGCCGGGCTGCAACTCGAGGAAATGCCCGACTTCCATGTCGCCTTCGACGCGGCCGTTGATCACCGCGTCGTAGACCTTGACCGAGCCGACGATGGCGCCTTTTTCGCTCAGGACCAGGAGGTCGCGGCCGTCGGGCTTGCCGAGCACACTGCCTTCGACCCGCCCGTCGATGCGCAGCCCGCCGGCGAACGTCACGTCGCCCCTGACGCAGGTGTCGGCGGCCAGCAGGCCCGCCAGCCGGCCCGCGTCGATCGTCATCGTGTTCTTGCGGCGAAACATGGTGCTGTCCTCGGGTGTCATACCGGATTCTAGTCGGCGGTCTTCGCGACCGTCTTGCGGGCCCGCAGGAATTCCACCTGCCCGCTGAGCTCGGCGACCTGCGCGTTCAGGTCGATCGCATGGCGCTCGAGCTCGCGGCGCTTGGCGCGCTCGACGGCCAGTTCGGTCTGCAGGCGTTCGACGCTCGCGGTCAACGATACGCGTTCCCGGCGGAGCGCAGCGAGATCGCGCGCCTTCGAGAAGAGGTCGCCCAGGAAACCGTGGCCGGCGCCGACGGCCAGCACCAGCAGCAGCGCGCCCACCGCGACCTGCCGGCGCCGCCGTTGCTCGTTGGGCGCCGTCGGTTGGAATCGCGCGTGCGTCAGCCAGGTCGTGTCGATGGCGCGGTCTCCCGGTCGTCAGGCGTCAGTTGCCGTCGCCCGCGAGGTAGAGGTCCGGGCGCACCTGCCTGCCGTCGCGCAGGATCTCGAAGTGCAGGTGGGCGCCGGTCGAGCGCCCGGTCGAGCCGACGGTGGCGATCGGCTGCCCGGGGAGCACGACGTCACCCACCCTGACGAGGGTACGGTACACGTGCCCGTAACGCGTAACGAGGCCGTCACCGTGATCGATCTCGACGGTCCGGCCGTAGGCGCCGTAAGGACCGGCACGGCGCACGCGTCCGCCGGCGCTCGCCAGGATCGAAGTGCCATGGGGTGCGGTGTAGTCGAAGCCGGCGTGCCGGGCGGGCCGCTGCGTGAATGGGTCGATGCGGCGGCCAAATCCGGACGAAGCTTCGACGCCTGGAATGGGCGCACGGCTCGGGAATGCCATGCCATCGAGGTCGCGCCGCGCGACCATGGACGCGACTCCGTCGAGCCTCACCTCGATCTCGTCGAGGCCCTGGCTCACCAGCCGCAACGATTCGGCCGTGCCGGGTCGGTCTCCAGGCACCGGTTCGATGAGCGGTCCGCCCGCCGGTTCGTGGGTGACCTTGCCCAGGGATTCCGTGGCGGCGGCGTTCCTGGGTGATGTCGCGCCAACCCGCTTCGTGAGGCGGCTGGCAACCGCTTCAAGCTGGATCAGCCGGCCGGACAGGCTGCCGATTTCCCGGATCAGCGCCTGGTTCCCGGGCTGTGCGGGATCCAGCTCGACGTCGCCCGGCGCGGCCGTGTGTGCCGCGCCACCGAGCCGGTAACCGAGTGCGAATCCGCCCAGCAGTCCGGCGCATGCCAGTGCGCCCGCCGCCGCCGCCAGCGGACGGAGCGTCACGGTTCGCAGCCTGGAGCTCGCCAGGGTGCCTGCTGAGACGATCACTAGCGCCATGGTCCGACCCTCGCGGATGGCGACAGAATGTTGTCAGGCCCACGCCGGCCACAACGTGATGGAAACCGCAGTGTCGGGAGCGGCGGCGGGCGGCGCCTACAGCATCCGATACGGGGCCCGGCCGCGGACCGCGGGGCGCGATTTGTGTGACGGGTATCTCACTCTCCGTCAGCGCGTGCGACATCGAGCGTATGCGCGATTCCGGGTGACGTCAGGATCACCGCGGTGACGGCGGCGGATTCGTCGCGCGCGACGCGGCTATGGTGGCCAGGGGCTGGACCGAACCACCGACATGCGGATTTTTCTCAGGCTTCTTGAAGGCCAATCTGAGGAGACCCGACCTGACACCCGAGTTTAGTCCCGGACGGGAGTAGAGTCTGCTTCACCAGGAGCAGGCCATGAAGGCGACGAGATATACGGAAGAGAAGATCATCGGGGTGTTGAAGGAAGCGGAGGCCGGAGCGAAGACCAAGGAGCTGTGCCGGCGGCACGGAATCTCGGAGGCCACGTTCTACAACTGGAAAGCGAAGTTTGCCGGCATGACGGTGTCGGAGGCGCGCCGGTTGAAGGAACTGGAAGCCGAGAACACGAAGCTCAAACGTCTGCTGGCCGATGCCGAGCTCGACAAAGCGGCGCTGAAGGATCTGCTGGGCCGAAAATGGTAAGCCCGCAAGCGAAGCGCGAAGCGGTGACCGTGCTGATGGCGGAACGGGACTTCGGTGTGACGCGCGCTTGCGGGCTCGTAAGCTCCCCCGCTCCGGACACAGGGAATAATAGACTCTCCCGGTTCAACGGGAGGGGAGATGAAGAAGTCGAGGTTCACGGAATCACAGATCGTTGCGGTTTTGAAAGAAGGGGAAGCCGGGGTCGGGATCAGTGAGTTGACCAGGAAGCACGGCATCAGCCGGGCGACGTACTTCAACTGGCGCTCGAAGTACTCGGGGGTGACCGTGTCGGAGCTCAAGCGCATGAAGGAGCTCGAGGCGGAGAACGCGAAGCTGAAGCGCATGTACGCCGATCTCGCGCTCGAGTATGCCGCGATCAAGGACGTCCTCTCCCGAAAACTGTAGCGCCGTTCGCGAAGCGGCAGGCGGCTGATGTGTTCGTGAAGGACCACGGGCTTTCGATCAGCCGGGCCCGCCAAGTGGCAAGGCTGTCGCGCACGGCGTGGTATCGGCGACCGAGCTCCAGGATGGAACGTGATCGGCCGGTGATCGATCTCTTGAACGGGATGGTGGCGCGTCGGCCGCGCTGGGGCTTTTGGAAGCTCTACGATCGGTCACGGCTGGATGGCGAGCGCATCAACCACAAGCGTCTGCATCGGGTGTACTGCGATATGAAGCTCAATTTACCGCGTCGGACGAAACGCCGGCTGCCGACCCGGATCCGGCAGCCGCTGCTGGCGCCCATCCGGTTGAACGAGATCTGGGCCTTGGACTTCATGGCGGATGCGCTCTACGGCGGGCGTCCCTTTAGGACCTTGAACGTGATCGATGAGGGCAATCGCGAGGGCCTCGGCATCGAGATCGCGACTTCGATCCCGGCCCGGCGTGTGATCCGGGTGATGGAGCAGCTGATCGAGATCAATGGGAAGCCACTGGCGCTGCGGCTCGATAATGGCAGCGAGCTGACGTCGACGGCCTTCACGGAGTGGTGTGCCGAGCAACAGATCGAGCTGCGCTTCATCCAGCCCGGCAAGCCCGATCAGAACGCGTTCATCGAGCGCTTCAACAAGACCTACCGCGACGAGGTGCTCGATGCCTACGTGTTCGACTCGCTCGACCAGTTGCGCGAGATCACGGAGTCCTGGCTGCCTGAATACAACGAGGAGCGGCCCCACGACAGCCTCGGCCGGGTGCCGCCGCTGACGTTCTTGCCGAGGCCACAACGACCGGCAGAGTCCAGTTATGAACTGTGTGCTTGACGGGGGAGCTTACGTCTAGGCCTTGATTATCGCCCCAATTGCGGATGGTCAAGGCGACCCTGCTCTATGCCCCTAGATGAACAAAAAGGGCTGAGAAAAGCCGTAAATGGCAAAGCGAGGAATGGTGGCCAGGGGTGGAATTGAACCACCGACACGCGGATTTTCAGTCCGCTGCTCTACCAACTGAGCTACCTGGCCGTATTCAGGGCTGCGTATTAGACCGGGTGCCCTCGGCAACCGTCAAGGAAGCACCGGTGACGAGGTCGGCATTGGCGGCCTGGAGCGCCTCCCCGAGTGGCCTGAGCTGCGCAACATAAGCGTTAGCCCGACCCGCGGGCTCGCCCGGCGGGCGGCGGGCCTGGACGGTGCTCATGGTCGCGATCATCCGGTTGGCCGCCCAGTACCGGCCGCAGGCCGGTTCCCACTCGAGCCCGCAGGCGGCGATCAGCGCCGGCGCAGCCGCATCAAATCGGCGCAGGAAGTCCTCGTACCGGATGGTCGTGAAGCGCCCGGCGGCCACGCGCTCCCAGTGCGCCATCAGCCGCGCGTACTCGCCATAGTAATGTGCAATGTCCTCAAGCCGGTGCGTGAAGGCCGTGAGCCGCGAGAACTGGTTGCGGAAGATCGAGAACGAGGTCTCGACCGGGTCGCGGCGGACGTGGACGATGCGCGCCTGCGGGAACAGGCGCAGGATCAGGCCGATCGCGTCGAAGTTCCAGGGATTCTTGTCGGTGACGAGCGTCGCGCCCTGCAGGTCCGGGAGCTCGCGCCAGTAGAAATCGCGCCAGCGCTGCCAGGTCTCCGCCGGGATCGCGCTCTCCGGCTGGCGCCGGCGCTCGTCCAGGTACTCCTCCAGGATCCAGCGCATCGCCATGCGCTCGCCACCGGCGAATACCTGCGAATGCGCGCCGATCACGCTCTCGATCAGCGTCGTGCCGGAGCGCGGCATGCCGACGATGAAAACGGGCCGCGGCGGTTGCGCGCCGTCCGCGGCCTCCGCGACGCGGTCGAACAGCGTGATCAGTTCGTCGGTCTGCGCCGCGCGCACGGCCGGGTCGTAGACGCCCTGCGGTCCCGCCCGCTCGCGTGCGAGCGCATTCGCCCGCTGCCAGGTCGCGAATGCCGCTTCGGTGCTGCCCTCGGCGTCCAGGCAATCGGCCAGCGCGAAGGTGGCGGTGACGCGGTCCTCGTCGCGCAGCGTCGCATCCGCCGCCAGCGCCTGGAGCGCGCGGAACTCCTCTGGTTGCAGCTTCCCGCCGCAGAGTTGCACCAGTGCCTTCAAGGCATCCACGTCGCGCGGCTTGACCGCGAGCGCGCGCCGGCAATGTTCGCGCGCCTCCTCGTGGCGGCCCATGAACATCAGCAGCACCGCCTGGCCGGACAGCAAGTGGGCGTTCTTCGGATCGAGCCTCTCCGCTTCCTCGAATGCGCGCCCGGCGGCTTCATACTCCATCGCGGCCAGGCACAGCCGGCCGAAGGTCGCGAGCGCGTTCGCATCGCGGCCGCCGAGCGCCAGCGACTTGCCGTACGTCTCCATCGCCTGGCGCAGGTAGCCGGTCTCGAGCTGCGCCGTCGCGAGGCAACGCCAGGCCTGCCAGCTCTCCGGGTAGACGTCTATCCACTCCTTCGCCGCCTGACCGAGCGCGACCCATTCGGTCATCGCCTGGAAGATCTCGGTACGCAGCCGCAGGATCGTCTCCTGCCGTGGCGCGAGCCGTCCTGTGCTCTCGAGAATGCGCAGCGCCTCCATGGGGCGGCCGGCGTCGAAGCAGGCCCGCGCCCACTTGAACTGCAGCGCGGGATCTTCGGCGCGCAGCCGCACGGCCTCGGCAAAATGCGCCGCCGCCTCGGCGAAGCGGCCGCGGCGCGCCTCGATGTCGCCCAGCCGGTCCCGGGCCCACCAGAGCGATGGCTGCTCGCGGACGACGCCCTCCACGAGTGCGGCGGCTTCTTCCAGCTGGCCGCGGTGCACGAGCCAGCGCGCGAAGTTGAGCCGGCATTCGGCCCGCGCCGGGTCGAGCGCCATCGCCTGTCGCAGCGGATCCTCGGCCTCTGCCACGCGGTCCATCAGCAGCAGCAGCAGGCCGCAGACCGTGCGGGCCTCGGCGCTCCGGGGATCGAGCTCGATCGCCGCGCGGTAATGCTGCAGCGCCTCTTCCAGGCGCCCCTGCTGGCGGGCGGCGTGTCCTTCGCGCAGTCGCGCGGCCAGGCGGCTGTCTTTCATGGCGGGCTACGTTACCGGATTCGGGGCGGCGTCAGGCGGGATCGACGTAGCCGTCAGGCCGCTGCGAGCCGGCACCGAACAGGAACTTCTCCATCTCGCCGGCCAGGAACTGGCGCGCTTTCGGCTCGAAGACGACGAGCCGGTATTCGTTGATCAGCATCGTCTGGTGCGCGAGCCACTTCTGCCAGGCTTCCTTCGACACGTTTTCAAGGATGCGCTGGCCGAGCTCCCCGGGATACGGCGCGCGCTCGAGGCCTTCCGCCTCGCGTCCGAGCAGCACGCACTTCACCATCCTTGCCATTCCGGGTCACCTCGCGTCCGCCGCCGGCGGCCAGCCCGGCCGCGAGCAATTTTGCCACGGGCGCAGGCAGCCCGACCGAGGGATCCTTCGCGGGATTGCACCACCGCTCGTCCGCGGCGATCACGGCTCGTGCGGCGCGGTCCAGTCTCAGCACCCAGGGCAAAATGTCCAGGTCGAAATGCGTAAAGGAATGCCGTAACACCGGCAGCCGCCGCGGTTCCGCGGCCCCGGCGCCGACGCGGGCCCGGAAGCGTTGCATCGCGCCGGCATCGGCGAATTCCGGCGGCGCCCACAGGCCGCCCCAGATGCCGCGCGATGGCCGGCGCCGGAGCAGCACCCGGCCCCCTTGCAACAGGAACACCATGTGCGTCCGGCGCAGCTCGCGGGGGCGCCGCCTGCGGCGTGCCGGCAGCTGATCCACCAGGCCCGCGGCGAGCGCCCCGCAGTCGCGCGCGAGCGGGCAGTGCGCGCAGTCCGGGTTCGCGCGCGTGCAGACGGTGGCGCCCAGGTCCATGATCGCCTGCGTGTACTCGCCGACGCGGCGCATGGGCGTGCAACGCTTCGCGAGCCGCCACAACTCCTTGGAGGCTTCCCCCGGCGGCGCGCGCACGACGAACACGCGCGCAAGCACGCGTTTGACGTTGCCGTCCAGGATCGGGTGGCGCTCACCATGCGCGAGCGCGAGGATCGCGCCCGCGGTCGAGCGCCCGATGCCGGGAAGCGCCAGTAGCCCCTCGATCGACCGCGGCAGCCGCCCGCGATGCCGGGTGACGATCGCCTGCGCCGCACGATGCAGGTTGCGGCCGCGCGCGTAGTACCCGAGGCCGGCCCACAGGCCGAGGACCTCGTCCAGGGACGCGGCGGCGAGCGCTCCGACGTCCGGAAAGCGGCGCAGGAAGCGCTCGTAGTAGGGAATCACGGTCGCCACCTGCGTCTGCTGCAGCATCACCTCCGAGACCCAGACGCGGTAGGAGGACGGGTTGCGCTGCCACGGCAGGTTGTGCCGGCCGTGCCGGCGGTGCCACGCCAGCAGGAGCGACGCGAGCCTCCCGTGCGGCAAGCTCATTCCGCGGCCGGCTGGCGCTCGATGCGCACGACGGTGTCGCGCAGCGTCGCCCCGGCGACCTTCGCCTCTGCGACGCGGATCTCGGCATCGAGGTCGAGTTCGCGGAGCGAGGCGACCGCGGCTTCCAGCGTCGCCTTCTTCTCCTTGCGCGATTCCCGGCCGGGCGCCAGGTAGCGATCGAGGTCGACGCGGTCGGCGCTCAGCCGGATGATGCGCTGCTGCGGCACGACGCTGCCCGTGACCCTGGTGTCGTCGAGTTGCGCCTCGATCGGGTCGAGGCGCAGCACGCCGTCCTCGAGCGCGCAGGTGAACGTCGCCTGTACGGCGCCAAAGGCCTCGGGGTCCCGGGTCACAGGCAGCGGCCGTCCGAACGCCACCGCGGGCGCGCGCGGCGCGAAGGTCTCGGTCCTGACGCGCAGGTTCATGTGCGCGGATTCGTCACGAAGCGACAGGTCGCCCGAGAACTCACCGGGCACGCCGGCGAGGTTGAACGAGCCGCCACGCACGGCGGCGGATTGTGTGGGCGCATCCCAGGTGAACGACCCGACGCGGCCCGACAGTTCCACGCCCGCGAGCGGCAGCGGCTCGCCACCCGCCCAGCCGCGGAAGCCGAGCGCGCTGGCGCGGTAGCGGCCGGCATCCGGATCGAGCGCCGTCATGCCATTCAGCGCGAAGTGGAACGTGTTCGGCCCGGAAACGCCGGCGAGTCGCAGGTCGACGGGGAAGTCGGTGCCGGGCGCGACATCCCTCGTCGCGAGCGTGACCGCCGTCAGGCGCCATTTCGACCCCTGCGCCGAGTCCACGAACTCGATTGCGCCGCGCTCGAGCGTGAGTTCGCCGACCGACCAGGCGGCCTCGCCCTCCCCGCCCAGCTCGGCCAGGCGGTCCAGCATGCCGGACCAGTTGTTCGAGCCATCGGCGGCGAGCGCGGGGCGAACCACCGCGTCCGAGATCGAGACGGAGTCGACGGCGGAGGCTCCGAGCAGGCTGCTCCACGGCAGGTCGATGCGCGCCTCGCCCACGTCGAGCAGGTGGCCCTCGCCGAATCCCGGCGGCTGGCCGAGCGCAAGCCCGCCCACCTCGAGCGACGGTCCGCGCAGGAATCCCGGCCGCAGGCGCTCGACGCTTGCCGGCAGGCCGGTGGCGTCGGCGACCCAGTCGGCCGCCAGCCGCCGCGCGAAGGGCGTGAAAGCCGCGAGCCAGAGCAACAGGAAGGCCGCCACCGCGAGGATCGCGATGGCGGCCGGAATGGTGACGAGGGGTCGTTTCAGCCGCATGAACCCGGGAGCCCAAGGGGATTCCCGGATTCTATCAACGGTCGCAGACGCTGATCTCGCCGCTCAGGGTCTGCAGGCGGACGCGGGCGCCGCCGTTGCCCTGCGTCATGCGCAGCTCGCTGCCCGGGCCGTACTTGCTCGTGGCACGCGCCTTGCCGCCGAAGCAGCTCTCGATGTCGCCGCTGAAGGACTCGATCTCGAACTCGGCGTTGACCGGCGGCTTGACGATCAGGCCGATCTCGCCGCTGATGGATTCCATGTCCACGCGCGCATCCGCCGTCAGGTCCGCGGTCATCTCGATGTCGCCGGACACGGCGCCGAGACGCAGGCGCGATGCCGCCGCCACCGTCGCCCGGATCTCTCCGCTCACGACCTTGCCCTCGTAGCTGCCGCGGATGCCGCTGACGGCCGTGCTGCCACTCACGCTCTCGGAGCGCACGGCCGCCTTGCCACCGGTGCCGGTGACCGTGATGTCGCCGGACACCGCGCGCACGTCCACGGCCTCGTCGTAAGCCTGCGTGTCGAGCGTGCCGCTCACGGTGCCGATGCGCTGCTCGCCGCGCACGCCGGCGATCCTGATGTCCGCGCTCACCGTGTCCACGGCGAGCCGCGCGCCCTTCGGCACGCGCAGCGTGAGGATCGCGTCTTCGTCCTCGTCGTACCGGTACTTGCGGTCCGGCCGCGAGACCTTGATGCGCACCTGCTGGTCCGTCGCCTCGTATTCGAGCTGGTCCTTGTCGCTCTCGAGCACGGCGACGAGTTCCACCTCGTTGCGGTCCCAGGCGGTGACGTCCACGCGGCCCTGGACGTTCTCTACGTCCACGAGCGCATTGGCGACGACCGTTGCGCGCTTGGTGATGTTCTGGGCCGCGAGCGCGGATGGTGCCAGCGCCGCGAGACTGGCGGCGGTCAGGAATGCCATGCGTATCGTCATCTCAGGTTCTCCTCGGTGAGCCGTCACCGGCGGTGACGACCCTTGAATACAGTCCCAGCTCCTGGCGGTAGGTCCCCACCAGCATCTCATTCAGCAGCCCGCTCGCCGGGTCGGCGGCGAGCGCGGCGTCGATCTCATCGGCGGCCTGCTGGATCACCGCGAGGTTCTTCAGCACCACTGCCTGCGTCCCGGGCGCGAGACGCGCGAACCGCTGGCGGAACTCGGGAAGCAGCTCGTCACGCGCCGCGAGTTGCGCCGCGCCGATGCCGGAGTTCGGGCCGTAGTTCACCGGCACGAACTGCGCGGGCGCCGCGCTGTCCGCCATCGTGCCGGCGACCGGCGCGGGCTCGCGCAGCAGTCCCCAGGTCAGGAGCGCCGATACGGCCGCGACCAGGAATCCGGCCGCGAGCGCCGACGGCCAGCCGAAGGCGCGCGGCGCGGGTCGCCCGGCCTCCTCGCCGAGGCGGGCCTGGATGCCGGGCCAGAGGTCGCGCGCCGGGGCGACGTCCTTCGGCAGTTCCCCCGCCTTCGCGATCAGCGCGTCCTCGTCCCGGCGTGGTCCGAAGGGAATCGTGGTCATGTCCCCGCCTCCATCCGCATGCGCGCGCGCAGCAGGTGCCGCGCGCGGTGCAGCTGCGCCTTGCAGGTGCCGACCGCTACGCCCAGCATGCCGGCTGCCTCCTCGTGGCTGTAGCCGTAGATGCCGTACAGCACGACGATGTCGCGCGCGCCCGCCGGCAGCGAGCCGATCGCGCGCTCGAGGTCGATCGGCGTCGCCTCGTCCATCGCGTCCTCGGCC
>Ga0209398_1001632_pt1 | contig 11289 bp, 9 predicted proteins | sample AshMeaBigSpring_FD_184125 | JGI IMG/M metagenome (GOLD analysis project Ga0209398, IMG submission 184125) | Groundwater microbial communities from Big Spring, Nevada to study Microbial Dark Matter (Phase II) - Ash Meadows Big Spring (SPAdes)... | ecosystem: Environmental > Aquatic > Deep...
CGCTCGATTGTGTCGATGTCGCTGTGGAGGTAGCGGACCTTGAGCCCGATGTCGCGGAGGTAGTCGGCGAGGTCTTCGGCCGTCCGCTTGGTCAGCGTCGTGACCAGAACGCGCTGGCCCTGCTCGATCCGGCGCCGGCAGAGCTCGATCGTGGCGTCGATCTGCCCGGCCAGCGGCCGCACGGTGATCTTCGGATCCAGGAGCCCGGTCGGGCGGATGATCTGCTCGACAACCAGCGGAGCCCCCGGGGTGGTGACATCCAGAGGCGCTGGTTCGGTGCCGTCCAGGCGGCTACCGCCCGTGTTGGAAAGCCGGGTCGCGCCGCCCTCGCCGAGCTTCTTGTCCGGATTGGCGATCCAGGCGCTGTTGCCAGCGACGCTGTTCCGAAGCTCGAACTGCCCTGGCGTGGCGCTCACGTAGATCACCTGCCTGGCGATCTGCATGAACTCGTCGAAGTTGAGCGGACGGTTGTCGAGGGCGCTCGGCAGTCGGAACCCGTAGTTCACCAGCACCGATTTGCGCGAGCGATCGCCGGCAAACATCCCCCCGATCTGAGGGACGGTCGCATGCGACTCGTCGATCACGAGCAGGTAGTCCTCCGGCAGGAAGTCCATGAGCGTGTACGGCCGCGATCCCGGTGGGCGGCCGGTCAGGTGGCGCGAGTAGTTCTCGATCCCGCTGCAGTAGCCCATCTCCTGCATCATCTCGAGATCGAACTCTGTGCGCATTTTGATCCGCTGGGCCTCGATGAATTTGCTGTCCCTCTCGAATTCCACCACCCGCGCCTCCATTTCCTGGCGGATTGCGCGCATGGCCGCATTGAGCTTGTCGTGCGGGGTCACGAACTGCTTGGCCGGGAACAGTGTGAACGTCGTCATCGTCGAGCTCACGTGCCCGGTGAGCGGGTCGAACCGGCTGATCCGCTCGATCTCGTCGCCGAAAAATTCCACGCGGACCGCCTCGTCCTCATTCTGGGCCGGATGGACTTCGACGACGTCGCCGCGCACGCGGAACTTGCCGCGCGCAAACGCGATGTCGTTCCGTTCGTAGAGCATCTCGACCAGCTTCGAGAGGAACGTCTCGCGCGTCATCTGCTGGCCGGGCCGGATCGTCACGAGCATCTGGAGGAAATCCTCCGGCGACGCGAGGCCGTAGATGCACGACACGCTCGCAACAACGATCGTGTCCCGACGGGTGAGGAGCGAACTCACCGCCGAAAGGCGCAGACGCTCGATCTCCTCGTTGATCGACGAGTCCTTCTCGATGAACGTGTCCGAGCGCGGCAGGTAGGCCTCGGGCTGGTAGTAGTCGAAGTAGCTCACAAAATACTCGACCGCATTCCTCGGGAAAAATTGCTTGAACTCGCTGTAGAGCTGGGCCGCCAGCGTCTTGTTGTGCGACATGATCAGGGTCGGTCGTCCGAGGTCCCGGATCACGTTCGCGATCGTGAACGTCTTGCCCGATCCGGTCACGCCCAGGAGCGTCTGGTGGCGGTTTCCCGCCCGGAGCGTGCGGTCCAGCGCCTCGATCGCCTGCCCCTGATCCCCGCAGGGCGAATATCCCGACTCCAGCTCAAATTCCATAGCCGGCCAGTATCGCCCCGCCGGTCCACAAGTGCAACAGCTTGGAGCAGCCCCGCGCATCCCGTGCATCTTTCGTTGACAAAGCCCCGCGGACAACGACAATGGAAAAGTTTCTCCCGCTGGGAGGCACTCCATGGTGGCCGTAGCTCAATGGTAGAGTACCAGATTGTGATTCTGGTCGTTGCGGGTTCGAGTCCCGTCGGTCACCCCACCTTTTTTATGGGCTGAAATGCCTGGAAGTATTGATAGATACAGCGTTTCCAGCTGATCAGTCATAAAATTCCAAGCGGCAGAAAAAGGACGAAAACGGCAGCCAGTTTGTCACAAACTGTCACAAACTTTCCGCGCCCCCTGCGGGTCGTTGTGATTGAATGATTCGCGCGACGACTTCGCCCATCGAATCATTTTTCCTGATTCTTTTTCAAAATCGTAAGATTTCGCTTGACAAGAGCTGGAGTTTTTACTATTATTAAGTAATAACTCCCCATGAACATTGAAGCTCATTTATCGGCAAGACTCCATCAACTCGGATGCGAGCGTTTGCCCTCGGCCGTGATCAAAGCCCTGCGTGAGAGGGTACCCCCCCGCCGCAGCCGTGCTATTCATCACCAACTGCCCACGTTCAACAGGCACCGAAATCCGTCGCGCAATTTCCATCGCAGCTATCAACTGCGCCGCTTTCGCGCCCTTCAGCCCTTTGATCTCCAGCAGCGCGATGACCGGCGCTTCCACCATCGCACGCAACGAACCGAACTGTTTCAACATCTGCCGCGCCATTTCGACCGCATTCGTGCCTTTAAAGCCCACTCGGATCAAAATCGCGACCAGCTCCGCATCCGTCATTGCCTGGGCACCTTTCGATAAAAGCCGTTCCCGTGGACGTTCGTCCTGCGGCCAAGAGGAGATGCCTGTCTGCATTTTTCTTGAATCCTCCATTACTTGGGTTCTGCACCATTTTTCAAACTCTGTCTTGCTGCCAAAGGCATAGAGCGTGAGGAAATCTGAAAATCTGGGAACATCGAAACCGGAAAACTCTCAGAAAAGTGAGCGCTTGGCCAGCAGAACGCTCCTTGCTGCTGGCCGCGATCACCGCGATCACGCGTTGGCATCCAACAGTCGTGTTGCATTGCTTCTCGGAAATGGGCATTATCTTCAGGTGAATATTCACCACAAGAACATTGGAATCGGAACTCGTTATAATCGAGCGCGTTGCGGAATTCTGCCCTTGTAAGAAATGGAATTTTCAGCGATCACCCAAGGCGAACGCCGCAGCCTAGGGCGGTTTGATACTCCGAGGCCCCTTGCTCAGGCACTCGCTGACTGGGCAATCCGGGATGGTCGGGAGAATGTTCTTGAGCCTAGTTGCGGGGGCGGTGTGATTGTAAAAAGCGTCATCGCGCGACTCGCGGAACTTGGATCGCGGAAACCTGCACGGCAAATCTGGGCCTGCGACATCGATCCCCGTGCTCTGGCCGAGACCCGGCGCAACATTGCGCCCAATGAACCCAACCTCGTTCTTGGTGATTTTCTGAGTTCACCCGCATCTTCTTTTGGGGACAAAAAGTTCAGCGCGATCATCGGTAACCCGCCATACGTGCGACTGCACACAATGACTGCAGCCACACGGGAAACTGCGAGGGGAACGCTTCCTTTTCCGAGCCTCTTGGACGCGAAGGCAAGTTTGTGGGCTTACTTTCCTATCCATGCTTATAAATTCATGGCGAAAGGCGGGCGTATGGGGTGGATCCTGCCGGAAACGCTTTTACACTCTGAATACGGAAAACAGATTCTACGATGGGCAACCCAACATTTTCACAGATGTATTGCGGTCAGCCTCCGAGAACGGTGTTTTTTGGCCGACGGGGCAAAGGAAAGAGTCGTTGTTCTTTTGCTAGCTGGCGCGGGAGGGCTGGCGGATCGTGAAATCGAGATGATCGAGTTCGCCTCTGCAAATGATTGCATTGCGGCACTGCCCGGACTCGCTCACCCCAAATCACCTCATCTCCCCCAGCTCAATGGGCATGCGGTGCCCCATCTCGTTTCGGACTTTGCGGCCATCGCAGCACAGGCAATGGAAACCGCTTGTGATCTAAAAAGATTCGGCGATTTCGCTGACGTGAAGATTGGCGTTGTAACCGGCGATAACAATTTCTTTTTGCTCACTGAACAACAGCGCGTTTCTGCCGGCCTGAAGACTCGCCACTTTCAGCGCGTTGTCGGCAAGTTCGCTGATTTGGGAGATGGATTCAGTTTCACAGAGAAACAGGCGAAAAGATATTCCGTTTCAGGATCAGTGCGAGTGTGGATGCTTTGCCCAGCACCAACGAGCATGGACACGCGTCTCGCTGAGTATTTAGAAACGTATTCACCCGCGGAAATCGCCCAAAACAGAACGATGGCCAAACGAATGAATTGGCAAGTGCCGCAACTCGGTGTTGTACCTGACGCGTTTTTCCAATACATGGGCAAGCATGGGCCGAGAATCATGCTCAATGAAGCCGGGCACTATTGCACAAACACACTTCACCGAATCTTTTTCGACAAGAAACTGACCCGAGCTCACCGCAGGGCAATTTGCCTGTCACTTCATTCCAGTTACAGCCAGCTCTCCGCTGAATTTGAGGGCCGACAGTATGGCTCTGGGGTGCTGAAGCTTGAACCTTCCGAGGTAAGGCGCCTCCTATTCCCATTCAATCAATGTTTGGTGAAAGCCATGTCCGGCGCTTGGCCAGCACTGACGAGAGACGCTCTGGCACGCGGTTGGGAGCAAGTTGTCCCTAGGATAGATGCTATCGTGGCAGAGAATTGCATCAGCTTGCATGAAACACTTCACGTAGAAAAAGTGCGTTCTTTGCTTCTAACGGTTCGCCAACGGCGCAACAGCAGTTACTTGGCGACCGGAACGTAAAGCGCTTTCAGAAAACCTTTTTCGGGGCGTTCGTCAATTATCCTAAGACCATCCATAAAATAGGGACGTAACACCGCCGCCTCTGCTTTTTTTACCAATTCATTCCAATGCCAAGCCGTCAGGAAACCAGATACTTGTTCGCTGTCGCTATACTCCAAGAACGCCCAGTGCCACAGTAGTGCAGTGCAGATTGGAAGAGAAGGAAGTCGTGGCTTATCAATTCCCTCGTTCCAGCACACGGTCGGTCTGCTGTGTGGGTGCTGTCCTAACAGCGACGTAAATACTCTCCCGCCCATCTGAACATGAGGTGAAGGCTTTTTCTCTTCTGCTTCAGGATGAAAATCAAAATCAATATGCACTTTTGCAAGGAACGACTCCGCATCGGCCAAACATAGAAAATGTGTTACCTGAGCATGAGATTTCGGCTGGGGCGGTTGAAGACGAGTGCCGAGCAGCAAGGTATGCGCGGCCTGAGAACGCGGGTCGGTCACAGCGAACTTGACTAGGATATTTAAAGGTCGGTCTTGGTCGTGTAGAAACGGTGTAACCTCTCTAAGTGCAGCTTGGAGACTCTGATTGCCAGGCATGGTTGAAATGTTGTTCTTTGCAGCAACCAGACCATCGAAGAATGCATGTTCCGCAGCGACTACCTTCGCGTAATCCCTAGAATCAGCAAAATACCAAGGTTCCCCGGCTGGCGAGCGCTTACAATTCTTGCTCATGGCTTGCTGCGTGGCGCGTAGACTCGCCGCGCTTCGAATCCGAATGCTGAGTTCACATCCCTTTCATCTACGATTGTGTCACCAAAAAGCGACTGCACGCAGTCATCCTCTTCTCGCTCGTCATCTCTGTAAGCGACGCAGTCCGGAATTTCATCCGAACCTTTGCGTCCGTATGGTCGAGCCAGAAGCGTTTTTCTTTCATCTTGATTGACGCCGACGCTTGCTAGCAATTCCTGACGCAAACTAGAAACACGCACGTTTGCCGGGACGGAAATTATTTTTTGGACGGCTTCCCGAATCGCACAGACCCACCAACGGGGTCTTTCATCTGAAGAAAAAACACCTTGGTAACGGGCTGCATCGAGTTTTGCTCGCATCCGCTCAAAACCCTTAAGATTCAGACCGAGGTGAGTTGCGACCCCTAATTGATCGAACAAAAACCCCGGCAGCCCTTGAAAGTCGTGCCAGAGCCATCGACCAACTACGTGAGGTGTCTCCTCATCCCAGCGCCCTCGCAGGTTGGATGGAATCGCAGCTTTGAACAAACCTGCTACGTTCGCGGGCGGTTTAACAAGGCCCACCATGAGATCAACGCCGGATTTCCCATCTTGCTTCTTGAGAGTTCGGCAAACAGCACTGTAGCCGGACAGCATAGCATCTATGTCTTTGAGGGGTGGGTGAAGTCCCATTAACAGATCCCGTTGGAAAAATGCCAAAAAACTCTCAAGACGAAACTTTGGAATCTCGCACTCCCGCTTGTGGCTGATGCCAATGACGGGAATAGAAGGATGCGCGGCCCGGATTTCAGCTGCCCAAGTTGTGCCAAAGGTCATCTGGCCCTCTTCACCGACCGCCGTCAGTTCGTAGTCCATCAAGACACCACAGGTCCTTTTTCCGACAAGTGTCAGAAGCAACTTTCCGAATTGCTCGCGGTCCTTAATAGTTTCTACCTGCAAATGGACATTTAAACCATTCTCTAAGCGACGCTTAGCGGCTTCGTTTGGCGGTTTGCTTTTATCGTGCGTGTCGTCGATCCAGTAGAGTGTTTTCATGTCGGAGTTGGAAGTTCAAGGTGAAGGCGCGTTGTCCAACCTTCGGTTGGGTCAACGAATTGGACGGTCCCTTTTCTATTTTCCAAGATACCTTGGACAATTGACAGCCCCAAACCAGACCCTTGCCCTAGTAATTGACGGTCTTCAGACGCAAGTCGTTCCTCCAATGCGTCATATAGCTTGGACGATGGATCGGAGACGAGGGGTGTGAATACAGTGCTGCGTTCATCAGGCTTTAGGCCAATTCCGTTGTCTTTGACATCGAGGCAAATCTTGTTTCGCAAATGATAAGCGTGGAGTTCGATCAAGCCCTTGCTAGCCCCGCCTGCGATCACGGCCTTAATCGAGTTTGAAAGAACGTTGAGAAGAATCGCGGCCAATTCACCTTTGAGCATGGGTCCAACCAACAGCCCATCATCAATTCTTTGAGTTATGTCCACACGGTAGGCGTTCGCGACGCGCTGGAACCGTGCGACCGCGCGCTTTGTCTGCCTAGCAAGGTCAAGCCGCCCTGCTGCTGCCTTGCGATCCAACACTCCCATATCCTGAGTTAGGTCACCGAGGGCATCCAAGCTCTCCTTTGCTGAGCTAACGGATTCCAACACCTCTTGACAACGTGTTTTTATCGTCCCTTTGAGATCTCTTATCGCCTCATGCAAATCGACAGTCAGGGTGGTCAGCGTTTGGGTCAGATACTTTACCTCATGGTGGTAAAGCAGGCTCAACGTAGCAGCTGATGCAACCAACTGGAAGCGCAGGAGGTCAGCACGGCTAGTCCTGATTTCCGATTCGAGTAGGGAAGCCGCTGATGCCAAATTTTTTACTTCATCTTTCGTAATTGATGATGGGGCATTACGCTCCTGTGCAGCACGCAGTTGAGCTACACCTTGTCGGAGAATCTTTAGTGCAACATCAGACTGCTCAGACGGTGCGATGGGTGTGCCCCCTGTGCCACGTTCAAGCTCTTTTCGGAACTTCTCTGTTCGTTGCCTCTCCCGCTCCTTCACCGCAAAATCCCGCCATATCATTGCCCAATCAATTGCAAAACGGACAAATTGCCTAAGCTCTTTGAACGTCGAATTCTCGATAAAGCCTTCACGGTCCGCCTTGGCCTCTAAACCTTCTTGCCTCTCGCCTACCTCGATGGCTCCAAGGTATGCTTTGTGAGAAAGCATATTCAGCAGAACGCGACCCGTATCGAGAGGCGTGCGGGCTTTGATCGTGTTGGCGAAATCGATCAAATCATCTTGTGGCGGCTTTCCGAGTCGGCGAGCGCGGTCCTTTTCAATATCGAGCCAATCATCACCGGGGTTTCCATACGGAAAAATTCTCACGCCGCGACGCCGGAGTTGTACACCGCCCCAGTCGTTCAGAATGCCGTTGAGTTTGCCAAGTGGAACCAACTTCTCGTCACGATTCCATCCTGGTTCTTCGACAAATACAGCGAGTTTAAGCGAAGCATCTCGAAGAGTTTCGAACTTGTGACTGCTTGTAAAATCACGCTTGCCCACCGGCGCGGCAGCATCAAGTTCGCACTTGATTTTCCCATCCTTTCCAACATGGGCGGTGAGCAACGCCCATCCCGCATTCATCAGTCGCTCGCGAATGTCTACCGCCAAACCTGGATCTTTTTCGTCGACGAAGTTCGCCAAAGCCGCCCCATATTCGAGCGCGGGGGCATTGAGGATAACGCGAAAACCAGGATCGGGCTCAAACCCGCGCCTTTTCGCACCTCTGTTGGCTGCGAGCGTGGACAATTGCCTCAACAGGTATGCATAACTACGCTGATCCTCAAGGGAGTGCCATTCGCCACGCCGGGCACCTGACATTATCAGCTTCACCCCCGTCTCATCTCCTGATTCTATCCGCGACGTGCCATTCACAGGCACTTTTGCCACATCGTCGCCCGCGATAAATTTGGTCCAATCGATCTCGAGTGTGTTGAATTCAACCCTATGCCCGGACTTTGCTCTTGATTCCAATTTGACTCGCGTTCCGAGCCTCCGGACACAAAATCTCCCGATTCCTTTACTGCCGGTTAGCGGACGCCCATAGAGCTTGGAATGCTGCTCTGAGTCCTTATGAGTATTGCCGATTCGCATCCAGAATTCTCGGATCTGTTTTAACGTCATGCCACACCCATTGTCGCGAACTTCGATTTCGGGTCCTCCTCCGTCGCTTTCGCGAATATCGACGTGAACCTCGGTAGCGTCGGCGTCATACGAATTCTTCACCAACTCCGCCAAGGCTACGTGTGGCGTTGTGACGAGGCGCTCACCGAGTTCCTGAAGCAAAGCGCTATCGACCGAGAAATTTTCAGAAAAATGTGACATCGATTTACTGCGCTGAAAACATCATGTGGGCAAAGATGCCCTGCCGATGCAAGGCGATCCATTTCATGGAGTGAAGGTATAGCCGTATCGGCGCGAGCGGGCGAGTGGATTTCCGTGAAATTTTGGAATTTTTGGAAATGCCGCTCCTGATTTCGACGGATCAGATTTTTCCCAACAAAACCTTTCGCAGAATGTGCCTGTGGCAATGCTGCTGATCTTCGTCGCAGTGGCACATCAAGGTCACCGTGCCGTTCGCGGCGAGTTTTTGAAGCAAGCGCAGCGTGAACTTCTGGCCGTGATTTTTGATCGTCCTGTTTTTGGCGTCAATCGGTCCACCCTCGAAAAGCTCTTTCCTGTATTCCCGGCTGAACTCGCCCCACCCGATTTTTCCGCTCTGTGCGTCCTTCAAAAGTGTTTCACTCGGGCCGAGATTGGCCATCCAGACGTGATAGCGCGTTGCTGGCATCCCGCGTCCCCGAAATCGCGTGGCCAAAATGCGCAAGCCATCCTTGTCGGGCTCAATGGGGGAAAACACTGATTTTGTTTTGATCACGGGTAAAATTGTTGGCAGGCAGTCAGCTTCGGTCTGAATACGACGGCAAATCTTACCCTGTCTGAATCTGGAGTCGAACCGAAAAAGCCCGAGAGGATTGCCCCCCTCGGGCTGATCGGCTGGGATTCCGGTCAAAGCGGAATTTCTTCAAATTCGAACTCTGACTTTTTGGCGAGCTCACGGTTGATCGCATCCCTGAGGTCCGGCGCGCAATGGGTGTGCCCATTGAGCCCGAATTCCTCGATCAATGCCGGTGTGGCATTCCTCACCCATTTCTCTGCGGTGGCGGCGCGGAGGATTTTCATCTCTTCGGCCACCAGTCTTTCATGTTCATTTTTCATGGTGTTTTTCATTTTTGGTTTCCTTTGAGCCAACGGCGGACACCCTAATCACCGGACTTCCGGGATCCGGGGTCACGCCCGTCAGCTCAAAAATTTCTTCTGCGCTCGGCACGTCCTTCAGACCAGCACGAGCAGCGCGCTCACAAATCAAAACAAAAAGCGACTTCGCCTCATCGACACTGCGGAGTCTCCGCGACAGGCGCATTTGAAGTTCACGGGGCCTGAACGGCTTCCCCTCGCGGAGGCATTTCTGCCTGAATTGCTCTCCTCTACGGATCAAATCCTCGAAATCGGCATATTCTGTCGCGTCGAGAATGACGCGCAGATCGGCCAGGTGGAGCATTGCCAGCCGGAAAGCCCATCCGATGTCCTCCGCATCCAAAAACTTTGATCCCTTCCCGAGCATCCAGTGAAACACCACCGCGTATTTAAACGCGCGAAACTCGACGCGGCGGACAAACTCTTGGTCCCCCATACCCCCGATCATCGCCCAGCAATGCTGGATCTGGGAAATCGCAGCCGGTGAAAATTCGTACGCTGGATGAACCGGGGTTTTCCTCATCTTCTGAAATTCCCTGCGGATCTTCTTCTCATCGACTTTCAACAGTGCGAATTTCGGAAGCCGCCAATCTCTGTCTGGATCACTGTCCGCGCCCGCCAAGACAAAAGCAATTCGCTGACACATTCCGGAGCGCCAGTCCTCAGGAGGAATTTGACCGGAAAGGTTTTCCGTGACGGTCGTCCCGAGAAACGAAAGGTAGGGGCTTTCCACGACAACCTTTTCGGCCTTCAACCCCTTTCCCACGCTTTCCCCATCATAATTTAGGAGGAGGAGGCGCTTCGTCCCCGCGTGGCTCTCCTTGTCGAGCTCCGTCCAAAACTCCCCGAATTCCTCAATCCTCCAGAGGCTTGCTTTGCCATCGCTTTCCTTGAGCTGCGCGAGAAGTCCGGCCGTGCTCCCAGGATCAAGAATCTGGCGAGGGCTCCATTCTGCTCGGACGGCCGATAACATGCGATTTAGCGACCACGACTTCATGCTGCCCGTCGAAGCGAGGATTACGGTGTAGAGGTCGAGCCGAATCTTCTGGTCGCCATAAATGATCGTTGCCCCTTCTTCAGCTAGGAACTGGCACAACAATGAAATCCATCCAATGTAAACAAGTTCCAGTGCAATCGGGGTTCGCTGTCGAAACTCCGCGAGCACGACCTCCAAACTGGATCCGGGAGGGGTCGCGACAAGCCACTTCCAGATTTCGACTCGGGATCTTGAGAAGAGAATGGCCCTCATGGTGGATCTCACGGATGGAGAGGACAGGAACATCCCGAGCTTTTCAGCTATTTTGGAATTCTTGATCAGGTTTTTCTTGTGTGTCTTCGGGCGGCGTTTGCCTCCACCAGCAAACTGCAAACCGCCAACGGCAAACGCTCCGGCGAGCCAAAGCCACAAAGGAACAATGCCATTCCCACCCCCTAAACCATTCTGCAAACAACCCGCAAACAAATCATTCATGCCCTTATTAAAGAGCATTAAAGAATCGCAAACGGACAAATCGGGTAAAAATCTAAAAAAACTTCGCTGGGGTCTTTCAGCGGTCGGGATCCACTCCCTCCGAGGGGGTTTTTCTCGGGAACTTCCTCTCGCCCCGTCTGCATGTCTTTTCGAATGCCGCCTCATCCATCTCCTCAAGAAACGCCGTGACTTCCGGCTCGATGACCGAGAAGGAGAGCTGGCAGGGCGAGGAAGTCAGAGAGTTGCGCGAAGGGATATGGCAGCGTGCACTTGAAGGCTTGCTGAGG
>Ga0209398_1001636_pt1 | contig 11263 bp, 10 predicted proteins | sample AshMeaBigSpring_FD_184125 | JGI IMG/M metagenome (GOLD analysis project Ga0209398, IMG submission 184125) | Groundwater microbial communities from Big Spring, Nevada to study Microbial Dark Matter (Phase II) - Ash Meadows Big Spring (SPAdes)... | ecosystem: Environmental > Aquatic > Deep...
TGGTTGATAGCCCAAACTGTCTAAAGCATTTCTTTTCTCTACAATATCGTTAAACGTTACAGCTAAGAATTTTGGCTTTTTTTGTAAACTATCAAAAGCTTCTTTGCTTTCAATTTTTTCAAATTGCAAATTGGGTAAACCTTTTTGGTAAAAAGTAAGCGGCAAAGTGCTTTCTGTTTCTAAAGGCGATCGATGAATGCAATGAACAACCGTTTTTTCATTACCAAAATATGCTTGCATTGTTCTAGCAAAATGAACCGTTTGTGCATAAGGTGTTCCAATAAACACTACTAATAAAAAAGTATTTAATGCAATACCCATTACCATTGTAGCTTTTATTAAATACTGTAGCCATTTTTTACAAGTTTGCAAATAAGTGATAAAATATTGCAAATACCATCCAATAACCAATGGTAAAATATTAAATATGGGGAAAAGGAAACGCTCTTCTTTATGACCAACCAAGCAATGGCCAACAAGAAAAAATAAAACCGATAATACAATCGGATGTTTCCAGTTTTTTAAAACACTTCCTATTCCTACAAAAAACAATACAACACTGAATAATGGAGCTGATAAAACAGCAGCTAAAATGGCGATATAATTCAAGAAAGAACTTGTTCCAAACGAATTGGCTTTTCCCCCAATAATATTTACCTCAAAATATTTATACGGCGTAAAAACCCATTGATGATAAAACCAATAATCTAACAATACATTTCCACCAATTGTAATAATCAACGCAAGCATTATCAATAAAAATTGTTTGTAGGCTTTGGCAATAAAAAACAACCAAACAAACCATCCTACCATTGCCAATGCCATTTGAAATCTTGCAAAAAATGCCAAACCAAACAATACACCTGTAAGTATAGCAACCGTTATTGGTTTTACTTTATGTTTAGCATCGTATAACCAAACGCCTGCAAAAAATAAAAAAGAAGCTACTATTTCAGAACTAAATAAAGAACGAACAAACGGAAAACTCCAAGATGCATTTAGTAATAATAAACTAATGTATAGTATCTTTTTGCTACTATTTTGTAGATAATACAAGGTAATGCCATTAAACAATAAAAACATACTTATACCTGTAAGCAATTGCAAAATGGTTAGTTGTGTAAATGGATTGTGAACACCAATGGCCTCACAAAAAAGAAAAAAAGCAGAAAATAAATGTATTTGTAAACTTGGACGAATCATGGCTTTTAGCTCCCAAATGGGTGCTGTTCCATTTGGGTTGCCCAAGTGATACGACGAAAATTCAATGATTTGAAAATGCTGATCTGGATGTAAAAAACCAACAGCCTGATAAGAAAAAATAAGTTGAATAATAAATAACCCAAACAGCAGCCAAAAAAGTTGCTTATTGGTTTTTATAGTTTGAATGATGGACGACGACATTAGCAGCAATAATAACGTAAACGAGAAAATTCGATATCGAATTTTCTCGTTTACAAAAGGTTATAAATGGTTGTGACTACCATCACAAAAAGGAGGATTTTTGGTTTGTTTACAATTGCAAAGCCATACTTCACCATCTTCTTCAGCAGTATATTTTAAACTTTTAAAAGGAAAAACCATTGTTCCCTCTTCTTCTGTAGCTAGTGTTTTATGCTTACCATCACAAAACGGATTTTTTTCACTTAATCCACAAGTACACCAAGCATACGTTTTTCCTTTTTCTACTGCAACTGCTGTTGGTTCTTTTTTAAACGGTACAGGATAAGACATAATGAAACAATTTTTTTAGATGAAATTCGAAGTTAATGAGTTATTATTTCTGTTGCAATAGCAATTAGCGTAATTAAAAAATTTATTCCTCACAATAGGGTTGAATAAAATTGTACAAGTTAAACCGTTGCAACAAATAGGCTTGCTCAATTGCTTGTTGTAAGGTTGCTTTGTTTACGCTTTTCATTCTGTATTGTTCTATTAAATGAAATGCTTTTTCTGCCAATAAATAATATTTTTTAGGATTTGTTTTAAATGCTTGTAAATGTGTTTCTATAGCCATCAACAATTCATCTATTCCCTTTTTCTCCGAAGCAATGGTTTTAATAATTTCAATGGTTTCTTGTTGGTGAGCAAAAGCAGGGGCAAGCATTTGCTTTAGATTATACACAAACGCATCTGCATCTGGTCTATCGGCTTTATTTACGACAAATACATTGGCAATTTCCATTAAACCAGCTTTCATGGTTTGTATTTCATCGCCTGCTTCTGGCACAACCACAACAACAGTAGTATCTGCCAAACCAGCAATTTCTACTTCACTTTGTCCAACACCTACGGTTTCTACAATAATATAATCGAACCAAGCAGCCCTCATTACATCGGTAATTTCAATAATTTTAGGATGCAATCCACCCAAACTTCCTCTTGTTGCTAAAGAACGAATAAACACTTGTGGATGATTGTACCATTGACTCATTCGAATTCTATCGCCTAACAATGCACCAAAATGAAACGGAGAAGAAGGGTCTACACATAAAACACCAACACTTTTTTGCTCTGCAACCAATTGTTCAATTAAAGCATCGGTTAAAGTGCTTTTGCCTGCACCTGGTGGCCCTGTTATACCAATTACGGGTGTTTGTACATGGGGCAATTGTTGTAAAAAAGAAAAATAACCTTCAACCTCATTTTCAATTAACGAAATGGTTCTTGCCAATGCCTTTACATTTTGTTGTTGAATTGCCGAAAGAAGGTTTTGCCACATAGCTAAATAGATAGAAGTTTAAATGTAGTAAAAAGCATTTGTTAATTACATTGTAATTTAGCAGTTGCTAACAAATAACCTAGTATGAAAGTTACCGGATTTACATTTATCAGAAACGCTATTCAACTAGATTTTCCGATTAAAGAGGCTATAACATCTATTTTGCCTTTGTGCAATGAGGTTGTGGTAGCCGTTGGTGATAGTAAAGATGGTACAAGAGCATTGATAGAAAATATTGATGCCCATAAAATTAGAATTATAGATACAGTTTGGGATGCTACTAAAAACGAAAGAGGTGAAGTATTGGCAGACGAAACCAACAAAGCATTGCAACAAATAGATGCAGAAACTACTTGGTGCATTTATATTCAAGGCGATGAGGTAATGCATGAAAAAGATTATGCAACTATAAAACAGGCAATGGAAAAATATAAAAACGATGATAGTGTAGATGGATTATTGTTTAAGTATTTACATTTTTATGGATCGTACGATTATGTAGGAGCATCGGGTAAATGGTATAGAAATGAAATAAGAATATTTAAAAATAATAAAGGCGTTTATAGTTATAGAGATGCTCAAGGTTTTAGAAAAGGAAACAATGAAAAGTTAGTTGTTAAAGCCATAGATGCATCTATACACCATTATGGTTGGGTAAAAGAGCCTAAAACAATGTATACCAAACAACGGAATAACGATATTATTTGGGGTGGATACGATAGAAAAGAAGTTGAAAATAGAGTTTTAGCAGAAAAAGAATTCGATTATTCTGAAATAGATGCTTTACAATTATTTAAAGGCACACATCCACAGGTAATGCAACACAGAGTGAATAGTAAAAATTGGCAGTTTGATTTCGATTTATCTAAAAATAAAATCACACTAAAAGATCAATTTAAAAATATTGCAGAAAAGTTGTTTGGAGTTAGACCATTTGAATACAAAAACTATAAATTAAGATAACGTTTTTTGTGCTATTGCTTTTGTAATTGCCACTCTTAATTGTTCATACATTTCCCAAATATATTCGGCTGCATTTTCTGTAAATCTTGGAATGTTTTGTATATTTTTTTGATGAATAAATGTTTGTATTTGATGTATTAAATCATCATTTTTTCCTGTAGCATCATAAAATACAATTGCATTTTGGTTTAATACTTTTGGTTCAGGCAAATTATTGCTTCCCCAATAAATAGGTATACAGCCTGCTTGAATAGCTTCAAAAATTTTTTCTGTAACGTAGCCACTATAATTGCTGTTTTCTGGACAAATATTAAAAGCTACTGTTTTTAAAAAACTTATTTTATGATCGTTAAACTTTGTTTTTAATGCATCTGTATTATTTAGCAATTTGCCTGCACAAGCTACCGAACCTATATTTTGTTCAATAAATTGTACCATTTTTTTTCTTTTGCCAGCTCGTTTATCATGGCTTGCAATCATGGCAAATTGAGTTGGACGAATAATGGCATTATCAGAAAAATTGTATTGCTGAACAATTGATTGAATCGTTTCAAAACTTGCATCAGGAGGAAATAAATACGTAATCCATAAAGGAAAACGAACATAATTCAATGCCTCTATTTCATCAAAACCAATGGCAACATCAGCAATGTCTATAGCGTTATTGCTGTATTTTTTAAAAGTTTTATAGTGTACATTTTCTCCCGTAAAAAAAATATTAATATCCGTTTTGTTTAACAAAGGTTTTTTTCCGAAAACAGAAAATAGATGAATGGAATGATGTTGCAAAAAGCGATACAACCAAAAGTTACCAAAATCTTTACTTGGCCACATATTGGTAACCTTGTACAATGGATTAATTTGAATTGTATTATTTGGCTTTTGAAATAAAAAAGAAAACAATCCCATTTACCAATAATTTTTACAATACTAAAGTAAGAATGTAAACGAACCACAATAAACAACAAATTATACTTTCTGCGGCTATCTTTGTCCGGTGGTTTTTATAAATGATAAAATTCATTTTTCAGTTATAAAAGCGGCTGTTACATCACTTTCTAAAAAAGTATATGCCTATAATTAATGAAGCCAATAAAGCATACGATTATTTAATTGTAGGTGCAGGTTTGTATGGAGCCACTTTTGCTTATTGGGCTACCAAAATGGGCAAAAAGTGTTTGGTAATTGATAAACGCAACCATATTGGTGGCAATACTTTTTGCGAAGAAGTAGAAAACATTCAAGTTCATAAATACGGAGCACATATTTTTCACACCAATCATGAGCCTATTTGGAAATTTGTAACAGGTCTTTGTTCATTTAATAGATATACGAATAGTCCACTTGCATTTCATAAAGGAAAGTTGTACAATCTTCCTTTTAATATGAATACATTTTACCAATTATGGGGCGTTATTACACCTGAAGAAGCACATGCAAAAATTAAAGAACAAACATTAAAATATGCCGATGTAGAACCTGCTAATTTAGAAGAACAAGCGATAAAATTAGTAGGTACAGATATTTACGAAACATTAATTAAAGGATATACAGAAAAGCAGTGGGGTAAAAAAGCTACTGAATTGCCAGCCTTTATTATTAAAAGATTACCCGTAAGATTTACGTTTGACAATAACTATTTTTCAGACAAATTTCAAGGCATTCCAATTGGTGGTTATAACGTACTTACAAACAAGCTTTTACAGAATATAGATGTTTTATTAGAAGTAGATTTTTTTAAGGATAAATATGAATTAACTAATAAAGCAACACAAATTGTTTACACAGGTGCCATTGACGATTTTTTTGATCATCAATTTGGAACACTTGAATATAGAAGCCTGCATTTTGAACATAAAACCTTGTTCAATACAGCCAATTTTCAAGGTAATGCAGTGGTAAATTACACAGAAGCTGCTATACCTTTTACTAGAATTATAGAACACAAACATTTCGATTTTGGCACACAAGCTTCTACCGTTATTACACATGAATATCCTGCTAATTGGACCAAAGGTTTAGAAAAATATTATCCTGTAAACAACGATATCAACAATCAAAAATATAAAGCATATCAACAGTTAGCTGCAACAAACGCTAATCATGTAATTTTTGGAGGAAGACTTGCAGAATATAAATATTACGATATGCATCAAGTAATTGGGGCTGCTATTGCAAAACTAAACCACGTTTTTGAAACAGATATTTATCAATACATTTAAACCATCATCCTGTTTTTTAAATCCAATTTTATATCATGAATGTTGTTGCTGTAGTAGTTACACATAATAGGCTTAACTTATTAAAAGAATGTATACATGCTTTGTTGCATCAAACACATCAAATAGCATCTATCATCGTTGTAAACAACGAATCTACAGATGGTACAACAGAATGGTTGGGTACACAAGCTGAAGCAGTAACAACTATTTTCTCAGAAAATAAAGGAGGAACTTGGGGATTTTATACAGGCATAAAAGTAGCAGCACAATTAAACAGTAATTGGATTTGGATAATGGACGATGATACCATTCCATCGAACAATGCATTAGAGCAAATGTTGGTTGCTACACCCAACTTGAATGCGTTCGGTTTTTTAGCAAGTAAAGTTGTGTGGACAGATAATAGCATTCATAAAATGAATGTTCAACACCACAGCCATAAACATTCATTATACAATCAATATTTGCGACAAAATATTGCATTGATAGAACATAGTTCTTTTGTTTCTTTATTGGTAAATAAAAAAGCAATAGAACAAGTTGGCTTGCCAATAAAAGAGTTTTTTATTTGGAAAGATGACACAGAGTTTACCAAACGAATTATAAAAGCCGGTTGGTTAGCCGGTTTGGTAAATAACAGTGTTGTACTACACAAAACAGCAGCAAATTATACTGTCGATTTGTTTGATGATGTAAGCACCAATAGTTGGAAATATTTTTATGGTATTCGTAACGATTTGTTTGTACGAAAAAGTGTAAAAGGTAGAGGTAGTTATGTTCGAAATATCTTAAAAAACTTTACACTTGTTCCTTTAAAAATCGTAGTAAAAAGAAAATCTGCTAGATGGCCGTTTGTAAAATCTGTAGTAAAAGGCACTTGGGCAACATTTTCATTTAAACCATCTATCGAGTTTTTGTAAATGCTTTAATGTACCAAACATGCAACAAAACAATAGCTTTCATTTTTTTAATCAATACTTCTCAAAAGTGTATGTACTTACACTAGAAAGAGCTACCGATAGGCATGAAAAAATTACAAAAAACTTAAGCAATCTTAATTTCTCATTTTTTTATGGTGCAGATAAACAACAGTTTGACATTGAAGATTTAATCAATAAAAATATTTACAATAAAGAAAAAGCAATTCAATTACAACGCTATCATAAGCCCATGACAGGCGGTCAAATTGGTTGCAGTTGGAGCCATCGATTAATTTATGAAGATGTTATTAAAAACAATTACCAACGTGTACTCATTTTAGAAGATGATGTGGTACCTAATTTAGAAAATTTACATTTATTTTCAAACATTGTAAACGAATTGCCACAACATTGGGATTTATTGTATCTCGATTATCATAAAAATATTCATACCAATATTTCTACATTCTTCAAACAAAAAACATATCAAATACAACGTTTATTAGGGCATTTAAATTGGAGTAAAAAAACCATAAATAACTTATATGCAAAACCCTATTCACAACATTTAAAAAAGGCGGGTTTTCACATGTACACAAGTGCTTATGCTATTACCCCCAAAGCTGCCCAAACCCTTATTCAACTACAAACACCCATAGCACATGTAGCCGATCATTTGTTGGCACATGCAATTACCAACGAATACATCAATGGGTTTATTAGTGTGCCTAAATTGTTTGAACAAGAAAGCCAAGGAAATACCAAGTTGGTGAACAGCTATGTAGATTAATTCTGAAATTATAAACAAAATGATGCCGCCAATTTCTGTTATTATTATTGCAAAAAACGAAGAAAACAATATTGCAGATTGTGTAGCTAGTGCTTTGCAAATTAGTAACGATGTTGTAGTTGCAGATACAGGTAGTATAGATAATACCATTGAAATTGCAGAAAAAGCAGGTGCTCATGTTGTTCAATTACAGTGGTTAGGCTATGGATTAACACGAAATAAAGCAACAGAATTTGCACACAACAATTGGATTTTTGTAGCAGATGCCGATGAAAGAATAACCAAAACTTTGGCTACAACGATTCATCAACTTGTGCTTGATGAAAAACTAGTTTATGGTTGCAAAAGAGAAAGTTTTTTAATGAATAAAAAAGTGCGTTTTGGAGAATGGGGAATAGATAAGGTATATAGATTGTATAATAAAAACCATACAAAGTGGGATGATGCCAAAGTGCATGAAAACTTAGAAACCAACCATTTGCAAAAAAGAATAATTGCAGGAAGTCTTTTACATTATACAATGGAAAGCATGGAAGAATATTATGGTAAAACTGAGATTTACGCCAGATTAAGTGCAGAGAAATATTTAATAAAGAACAAGAAAAGCAGTTGGATAAAAAAGTATATTTCTCCTGTTTTCAGCTTTATTCAAAACTATATTTTTCGACTTGGTTTTTTAGATGGTAAGGTGGGTTTTATTATTGCCAAAGAATCTTGTAAATATGTGTACTTAAAATATGCATATCTACAAAAACTACAACTATCAAAAACAACAAATTAACCAACTATTCAACCAGTGCAACATTAAAATAAATTAAACTTTCGCTTCTAGTTTTATGGTTTATAAATGTGCCGTTTAATTGGCTAACATGAAAGTAATTGAACTGTTTTGCAATGGTTACTTTTCTAGCTTTTTGTTGCAGTTGTTGTAAAGTTGCATCATCTGCATACACCAATAAAGGTTTTTCACGAGTAAGCAAACTATCAATTGCTGTTTCTGCAACATCAAAATTGGGGGCATTACAATAAAAACTAAACGAGTAAGAAACCCGATTTACACTATATGTTTTCTTATTCGGAAAAGCCTTGTTTACAAATGCAGCCGCTTTGCTTCCTGCTTGATATTGCAACAAAGCAGGGTAAAAGAAAATGTTTAAAAAAGCAAATACACACAAAGCAATCCAATAGCCATTTATGAAGTTACGCTCATAAAATTTTAATTGTTTAATCAATACTATTCCTGCCAATAAAACAATCCACCAAACTATAATTCCCCAAACTTCTGCAGGTCTAAAAAAATACCACAATAAAGCCACAACAGCTATCATACAAATAGCTACAAAATTTTGTAAATAACTAATCCATTGTAACGGCTTACTAGTAATATTATATAAATAGTTGGCTGCTAAAATGGCAAAAAAAGGAAACAAAATATTGGTATAATGTGGCAATTGAAACTTTGATAAAGAAAAAATAAGTAACGTAATAATGCTTGCCCAAATGGTTACTTGTTCTTGTTTACGATTATTTATTTTTTTAAACTTATATACAAACGCTGCATACAAAATAAAACACCAAGGTAAAAAAGCCCACAACAAAGTATGTACAAAAAAGAAATAATCGCCTTCGCCTTTTATTGGACCATTGTTAAAAAAACGCCCAAATTGGCTATCCCAAAAAAAGAAACGAATGCCAGAAACACCTGTGGTATCAAACACCGTTTTTTCAGGATGCAAATCAAACTGAACATACAGGCAATAAATTTCTGGTACAATAAAAATTGCAGTAAGTAATAAGCATATCCACCAAATAGGGCTAATAAATTGTTTCCAATCTTTTTTCCAAATCCATTCAACTACAAAACCTCCACCAATGGTAATTAATACAAATGGACCTTTGGTCATAATAGCTAGGGCTGCAAATAAACTTCCCCAAAAAACATTGATCCATTTATTCGTTTTTGTATAGGCCTTGTGTAAATGGTAAACGCTGCCAATAATCATTCCTGTTAAATAAGGTTCTGCTCGTACATCGTTGTTAGAAATTACCAAATGTGTAGAAGAAACATAAATTAATGCGGCAACTTGAGCAACAGTTATATGATAATTTTCTTTCGCAAATAAATAGGTATATCGTAAACCCAATAACCAAAAAATAAATGCAGGAAGTTTATATGCAAAGCTTGTAAATCCTACAATTTTATAGCTAATAGCAGCTAGCCAAAAAGGCAAATGTGGTTTATCTAGCCAATCTTTTCCACTCACTTTTAGGTTAATAAAATCGCCAGAAACAGCAATTGTTTTTGCAATGTTGGCATATAAAGTTCCATCAGAATCTAAAATAGTTATAAATAATCCTGTTGCATTTACCAAAATACCCAATAATAATAAGGGTAGAAAGTATTTATTAATGGTTGTGCTCCAAGTAGGAGGTTGGTTGTAATACATAAATGCAACTTAAAATATGTAATAGAGAAAAGTAATAAACAAGGTTACGTAAACAAAAGTACATGCATATACACAAACTAATAAATGAACAGTATAGATTATTTATACGGGTAAATGGCTACCGCTTTTTTATACTTATGTTTGCAAATTCAAACAGAACATGTTTTTACAACACACTTCATGATTACAAAAACCAATATTACTGGCACTTATATTGTTCATGGTATAAAAGGATATGATGATAGAGAAGAACGATTAAAAAACATTTTTAATAATCAACTTTTTGTGCCTGTAGAATTTGTTACAGAATTCCACAACGATGAGGAGAATAAAAAACTTATTCGTAATTATTTTGATGATACGGTAAACAACTACTTATCTAAAGGTGCTATTTATTGTACATTGGTTCATATTCTTATTTATGAAAAAATTGTAGCTGAAAAACATGCAATGGCTCTTGTTTTTGAGAACGATGTGTGTTTTATAGGCAATAATTTTATAGATAAAATACAAAAAGTGGCTAAAGAGGCGGCTAGTCTAGAACCTGGTTTTATGATTTCTTTAGAGAATGCTACATTAGAATTTCCATCTATTTACAAGGTTAAAAAAAACAAATATTTATATCCTGCAAAAAAAGGCAGATGTGCCGGTGCGTATTTAATAGATTATACTGCTGCACAAATCATGTTGAACGATTTAAAAAATAAAAAATGCACAACAGTTATAGATTGGTGGCATAATGAAATGGTAGAGAGAAATGTTCTTAAAATGTATTGGGCTCATCCACCTTTAACCGAACAAGGATCTTTTAATGGAGCATTATCTTCTTCAATTTCAATTCGGTCTAATGGATACATTCGACGATTTAAATGGCTTTGCCAGAAATACTATAAAATGTATGTTCTACGATTGTTTAAATTTTAATTCTACTTTTTTACGCAGTTAAACAACTAACAATGAAAGTATTTTTTCGTATTCTTAGCTTTTCAAAACCATACAGGCATTATTTGCCAGAATACATTATTTATATTTTTTTCTACATCATTTTCGGTCTTTTAAATTTTTCATTGCTAATACCATTGTTAGATGTGTTGTTTAACAATGCACAACCTGTAGTTAAAAACGTTCCTGTTTTTAATTGGCAAATAGATTTTTTTAAAGACTATTTCTATTACAACTTAAATAACTACATCAATGAA
>Ga0209398_1001637_pt1 | contig 11254 bp, 10 predicted proteins | sample AshMeaBigSpring_FD_184125 | JGI IMG/M metagenome (GOLD analysis project Ga0209398, IMG submission 184125) | Groundwater microbial communities from Big Spring, Nevada to study Microbial Dark Matter (Phase II) - Ash Meadows Big Spring (SPAdes)... | ecosystem: Environmental > Aquatic > Deep...
CAGATACCGCCATTTTTAGTATATACGAATTAAGTACTAATAATTATTGAACAGTAGTTGTTACAGTACCACTAATTTTCATAGGTGCATTCATTCCCATTACTTCCATTGTTCCAGAAAAATCAAATTTTTGAGCACTAGCTTTAAGTAACTTCGTTGATGCATCGTATAAAAGAACGGATGTTTTGGAACCTGTTAAGTTTTGTTTTACATCCATTCCCATTTGTTGAACATTACCAACAATGTTTGCAGTTTCATTTACTGTAATTTCAACTTCACTACTTGTTAGTTTAGTAATAGTATAAATGGTTGCAGATTTTGCACCTTCTTTTGAAGTATACTCAGATGTCCATTTAAATAATTCGGCTTTACCCTCAGCCTCGTTAGGTAAAAGAATATCTTGCATTGTTAAAGCCAAGCTATTTTCCATATTAACAGGTGAATTATTATTAGCTGTACTTTTTTTATCAAGACTAATAACGACATCTTCTGACTTGTTTAAAGATTTCAGCATAGGTGCAATCATTGGATTATTCGCTGCATCTTTATCGTCAGAATCAAACTTCTGTTCTTGTCCCATACCACTAAAAGAACCTGTAATTTTTTTGATGGTTGCTGAAAATGTGACAGATTTATTATCTACCAATTTGACCTCAGCAGCTGTAGTAGTGGTTCCATTAATTAATATTTCAACATCTTGTCCCATTGCTGAAGTAGTATTGGTAATTTTTTGAGTAGTTACCAATTGTATTTTTTTGCCAACAGGCAAAGTCACCTGAGCATCTACAAAAAATGCTAATAAAAATGCAGCTACTACTAAAAATTTTCTTTTCATTTTATTTAATTATATAACGATGATTCAATAAAAATTACCAATCTCCACCTGCACCTCCACCTCCACTATCACCACCACCAAATCCGCCAAATCCACCACTATCGTTGCTTCCACCTCCAAAACTTCCGCCTCCTCCAAAACCACTTCCACTAAATAGTAAAGGAGTTAATAAATCTAACCCACTGCTTCTTCGATTTCTACCACCACCACCTCTTCCTCCACCAACAATTAGAATAACAATGAACAGAATAACCACAAAAATGATCCAGCTATTTCCATCTTTTTTGGAAGATTTGGTTCGTTTAACATTGTATTCACCAACTGCTGCTTTGGAAAGATTATCAATTGCTAAATCTAATCCTCTGTAGTAATTACCCGTTTTAAAGTTTGGTTTAATATAGGTGTTTATGATGTCTTTTGTAAACACATCGGTGATTGCACCTTCTAATCCATAACCTATTTCTATCCAAATTTTTTTTTCTTGAAGAGAAAAAATAATGAGTATACCATTGTTGATTTTTTTATTACCAATTTTCCAACTACTAAAAGTAGCTTCTGCAACTTCTTCTATTACTTCATTATTGAGACTTTTAACAGATATGATTGCAATTTGATTAGAAGAGTTGTTGTCTAATGCAACTAATTTCGCCTCTAAAATTTGTTTTTGTTCTGCTGACAAAACGCCAGCAAAATCATTCACCAATTGAGGAGGATTAGATTGGGGTAAAATTTTTTGAGCTTGCAATTGCATAAGCCCAATAAACATGAATAATATAAATAAGAATTGCTTCATTCGATAAATATGATGCGTTCTGTAGAAGTTATAAAAACTTGTGTTTAGTTGCCAAACACAATATCGTCGGACAATTCGTTGGTATCTGAAACCTTATCGTAAGGAAAATGCTGGTGCAATGCTTCACCAATAGATGTTACAATGCTAGCAATTCCATCGGCATAATCGTTTCTATTGAAATGATGAAGCATCCGTTTTACTTGTTCGTTCCAAAATTCGCTTCCCATTTTTTTATAAATACCATCATCTGCAAATACAGCTAACTGCCTATCTTTCATAGCAATATAAACTAAGACAGCGTTTCGTTCTTGTGTATTATACATATTTAAGCCATCGAATAATTCGATGGCTCTATCTAAAGCATTTACAAACCGACATTTACTTTCGATATATACTCTTATTTCTCCGCTTGTACGTTGTTCGGCATTTTTTATAGCCGTAACAATGGTGTCTTTTTCATTCGGAGAAAAATAATCAACTGCTTTTTTCCTATACCATTTAAACATGTAAATGAATTACTTAATATTGAATTGAATATCTGGTGCTTTTTCGCTTCCTGCATCTGCTTTATAAAATGCCTTCTCTTTAAAGTTGAAGATATTTGCAAAAATGTTATTAGGGAAACGAACCACTTTTAAATTGTACGATTCCACACTAGCATTATAATCTCTACGAGCTACGTTAATTCTATTTTCAGTTCCTTCAATTTGAGTTTGAAAGTCTTGGAAAGCTTTTGTTGTTTTTAAATCAGGATAAGCTTCAGCAACAGCCATTAACCTACCAAAAGCACTTTGTAATTGACCTTGAGCTGCTTGGTATTTTGCCAAAGACTCTGGATCATTGATATCTACTTTTACTTGAGTTGCACTAGCTCTTGCAGCCATAACATCTCTAAGTGTAGATTTTTCGAAGTTTGCAGAACCTTCAATAGTTTTAATTACACTATTGTACAAATCTGTACGACGTTGGTAGTTTGTTTCTACATTACTCCAAACTTTTTTAACATCTTGATCTCCTGTTACTAAACCATTGTAACTGTTACAACCACAGCCACCTAATAAAAGTAATAACGCTCCTATAACTATTAGCGTAATTGTTTTTGTGTTCATGTTTTTTTGTTTTACGTTTTAAAGATATAGCAAACCAAGTACCAATTATAATTTTGACGGAATGACAGTTTATATTTTATCACTAATAGTTTTGTCGGCATGACCTAAATTTTTTGTAGGATTCACTTGATCTCTTACCAATTGTTTCATTTGTTTAGTTTCTATAAAGCCGCCAAATTGTTTTCTATCAAAAACTATTTGATGATCTACCAAAACTGTAAACCTTCCATTCATATCGCTTGGTTGTAACATAACACCTTGCACATCGTCGTTAAATGTTGTAAGAAACTCTTGAGCCATATATGCAGCTCTTAATAGCCAATTGCATTTGGGACAATAATGTATTGTAATGGTTGGTTTCATGTTTAAATGGGTTTAAATTAAAAAAGCCAATTTAAGAATATTAAATTGGCTTTTTATGATTTTGAATAAATCATTTATTCTTGAATTGCAGCAATACCGGGTAAAGATTTTCCTTCAAAGTATTCTAACATTGCACCACCACCTGTGCTTACATAACTCACTTTATCTGCAAAACCAAATTGATTAACTGCTGCTACACTATCACCTCCACCAACAAGGCTAAATGCTCCTTTAGCAGTAGCCTCAGCAATAGCAATAGCTACAGATTTTGTTCCGTGTTGAAATTTTTGCATTTCAAAAACGCCCATTGGACCATTCCATAAAATGGTTTTAGAGCGATGTATAACATTAACAAATTGCTCACAAGCCATTGGCCCAATATCTAAACCCATCCAACCATCTGGCACTTGATTACTTGGGGCTGTTGATGTATTTGCATCGGCAGAAAAATTATCAGCAATGGTACTATCGCTTGGCAAATGAATATTCACACCTTTCTCAGCTGCTTTTTTTAACAATTGATTAGCTGTTTCTAAACGATCTTCTTCGCATAAACTTTTACCAATATTTCCTCCTTGAGCTTTCATAAAGGTATAAGCCATTCCACCTCCAATAATGATATCAGTAGCTCTTTCTAATAAATTTTCTATGATCAAAATTTTATCAGAAACCTTTGCTCCACCAATAATAGCGGTAAATGGTTTTTCACTTTCATGCATTACTTTTTCTGCACTAGCAACTTCACCATTCATTAATAAACCAAACATTTTTTTATCTGCATCAAAATATTTAGCAATTACGGCTGTACTTGCATGGGCTCTGTGTGCGGTACCAAAAGCATCGTTTACATATACATCACCGAGTTTAGCTAGTTTTTCTGCAAATGCTTCATCACCTTTTTCTTCTTCTGGGTAAAATCGTAAATTTTCTAGTAACAATACTTCGCCTGGTTGTAAAGCTGCAGAAAGTTCAATAGCTGCATTACCAATACAATCATCAGCAAATTGTACATCAACACCATCTAATAATTCGCTTAAATGCATTACAATGTGCTTTAACGAATATTTTTCTTCTGGTCCACCTTTTGGTCTGCCTAAATGGCTCATTAAGATTACACTACCACCATCTGCTACTATTTTTTTAATGGTTGGAATTGCTGCTCTCATTCTATTATCGTCTGTAATTGCTAATGTTTGCTTATCTAAAGGCACATTAAAATCTACCCGAATTAATGCTTTTTGCCCTGCAAAATTGTGATTTGAAAACTTGCTCATATTTGTTTGTTTGTGATTATTTTAAGAAAATTGGATATATGGAATAATTTTTTCGAATATAAAACAAAAGCCGCAGAAATAATTCTACGGCTTTGCCTTTATACTAGTTAATACAAATTTGTTGTAACTGTTTTAATGGTATTTTTCTGCTATAATTCATCACAAAATTATTTGCTAATTAAACCAGCAAAATATTTTACTGTACGTACCAATTGGCTTACATAACTCATTTCATTATCGTACCAGCTTACTACTTTCACCAATTGTTTGTCACCAACAGTAATTACTTTAGTTTGTGAAGCATCGAATAATGAACCGTAAGTAATACCTACAACATCGCTACTTACAATTTCATCTTCTGTGTAACCGAAGCTTTCGTTGCTTGCTGCTTTCATTACTGCATTTACCTCATCTACAGTTACTTTTTTAGCAACTATAGCTGTTAATTCTGTTACAGAACCAGTGATTACAGGAACACGTTGTGCACTACCATCTAATTTTCCTTTTAATTCTGGCAATACCAATCCAATTGCTTTTGCAGCACCTGTACTGTTTGGAACAATGTTCGCTGCTGCTGCTCTTGCTCTACGTAAATCTCCTTTTGCATGTGGAGCATCTAAAGTGTTTTGATCGTTTGTGTAAGCATGAATAGTAGTCATACTTCCTGCTTCAATAGTAAATGCATTGTTAAGTGCTTGAGCCATTGGAGCTAAACAGTTTGTTGTACAAGAAGCACCACTAATTACCGTTTCTGTACCATCTAAAATTTCGTGGTTTACATTAAATACAACTGTTTTCATTTCACCAGTTGCTGGTGCAGAAATTACTACACGTTTTGCACCTGCTGCAATATGTAATTCAGCTTTTGCTTTATCTGTAAAAAATCCAGTGCTTTCGATAACTACATCAACACCATGTTGACCCCAAGGAATTTGTGCAGGATCTTTTTGTGCATAAATTTTTACTTCATGACCATTTACCAAAATTGCTCCTTCTGTTGCAGAAACTTCTGCATTAAAACGACCTTGAGCACTATCGTACTTTAACAAATGTGCCAAAACTGCTGGACTTGTAAGATCGTTAATAGCTACTACTTCTATTCCTTCTAAATTGAAGATTTGACGATATACTAAACGGCCAATACGACCGAATCCATTAATTGCTACCTTAACCATAATAAATGTAATTTAATTTTAATCAATTGTGTTTGGAGCCGCTAAGGTAAAGTAATGTTTAGATAAATGAACATGATAAATAACAGATTTAAATAAGTAGCACTAATAAAATATTTAAAAATTAACAATAAGACAGCCAAAACACTCAGTTTACAAATGATATAAAAAATTAAACAATATATACAAATTATTCTTTTCAAATAGCCCATTCCTTCAACTTCGTTACTTTTGCCGCATGACCGAAAAAATACTTATTCTAGATTTTGGAAGCCAGTTTACTCAATTAATAGCTCGTTGTGTAAGAGAGGCAAATATTTACTGTGAAATTATTCCATTTAACAAGCATTTTGAAATAGACCCACTGTTAAAAGGTGTTATTTTAAGTGGATCTCCTTGTAGTGTAAATGATGCTGAATATCCCACCACAGATATACCTGCAATTGCTGCTAAAGTACCAGTATTGGGTGTTTGTTATGGTGCACAATTAACAGCCAAAGAGTTTGGAGGAAAAGTAGATAAAAGCAATAAAAGAGAATACGGAAGAGCCATTTTAGATACACAAAAAAACGATGTATTGTTAGAAGGCGTTAGCCAACATACACAGGTTTGGATGAGCCATAGCGATAGCATTGTTGCCTTACCAGAAAACTTTGAAGTGTTAGCAGTTACAGAAAGTATTCCTGTTGCGGCTTTTAAAAAAAATGATGGAATTGGATTTCCATTATACGGCTTACAATTTCATCCAGAAGTATATCATTCTACCGAAGGAAAAACCATTATTCAAAATTTCTTATTAAAAATTTGTGGTTGCAAACAAGATTGGACGCCTGCTTCTTTTGTGCATGAAACAGTTGAGCAACTAAAAGCCCAAATTGGCGATGCTAAAATAATTATGGCATTAAGTGGTGGTGTAGATAGTACTGTGGCTGCAACATTGGTAAGCAAAGCAATTGGTAAAAACTTATATGGCATTTTTGTAGATAACGGTGTTTTACGTAAAAATGAGTTTGAGCAAGTTTTAGACATTTACAAGCAATTAGATTTGAATGTAACAGGCATTGATGCGAAACAATTGTTTTATGATGCATTGAAAGGCAAATCAGATCCTGAGGAGAAAAGAAAAACAATTGGCAAATTATTCATTGATGTATTTCAGCAAGAAGCCGCAAAAGTTGAAGGAGCTACATTTCTTGGTCAAGGTACTATTTATCCTGATGTTATAGAAAGTGCTAGTGTACATGGTCCTTCTGTAACTATTAAATCGCATCACAATGTAGGCGGTTTACCAGAAAAAATGAACTTAAAATTGGTAGAACCATTGCGTTCATTATTTAAAGACGAGGTAAGAAAAGTAGGTTTAGAATTAGGCATTCCTTACGATTTATTGTATCGTCATCCTTTTCCTGGACCAGGTTTGGCAATTAGAATTTTAGGAGAAGTTACTGCAGAAAAAGTAAAATTGCTACAAGATGCAGATGCCTTGTATACAAAAGCACTAAAAGATACCGAACTATATAATAAAGTATGGCAAGCTGGTACTATTTTGTTACCTGTAAAAAGTGTGGGAGTAATGGGAGATGAAAGAACTTACGAATACACCGTTGCATTAAGAGCAGTAACAAGTGTAGATGGAATGACAGCCGATTGGGCTCATTTACCTTATGATTTTCTAGCCAATATTTCGAACGAAATCATTAACAATGTAAGAGGTATTAATCGTGTTGTTTACGACATTAGTAGTAAACCTCCTGCAACTATAGAATGGGAATAAATTAACAAAAACGTTGTAAGCACTAAAACTTACAACGTTTTTGTTTTATAGAATAACTCAATCAATCTGCTACTTGAAGATAGGTAATCCTTTTAAAGCTTGTACTAAAAAAAATGTTACCAAAGCTGCGTAAACAACTGAAAAAGAGATGATGGTGCTTGGTTGTTTTAATATGTAAAATCCTATAATGGGCAATAATTGTAAAGCATGTATACCAAAGAAGTGAGCTATTCTTAAATCACCAAAATGTTTACTCCAATTTACAATTGCAATACCATCAGAGCCATCAGCTGCACCAACAGTATGTGCTAATTTTACCCCCATAATTCCACCTTCAAAAGAAAAAATTACAAATAATAAAATACCCAAACGAATTCCCCATAAATATCCTTTCTCTATATGTGAAGTATCAGAAATACAAAACTGAAAACCAATAAAACCTGTCCATAAAGTAAGTATAGAAATTGCAATTCCCATTATTGTAAACAAGCTAGCATATAAAGGTGTAGACACATTAAAATGCGATAATCGTCCATTAGCTGCTTGCCAAGTTATGACAACCAATTCTAAAGTCATTACCAATACCACCATTATACTAAATGCATTAACATTTATTGTTGGCAATTCATACATTAACCAAGCCATTGTAAAACAAAAAATTGCTACACTAAAAAAGAATTTCATCGGTTTCAACCAAGCACTAATATTGTTTACCTGAATAGTAGTAGTTTTTATCAGTATACTACATATAAAACCTGCTATTATACATAAAGTACCATACCAAAATAGCAATGCATTTCTTTGCATTAATTGCATTATCCATTCCTTCATAAATAAGTATTCTTTAAGACTTCAATATTCGAATTTATTGGTTGTATTGTATGTTACTAAAACTGAATTCGGTATAATAAATCTGGGAAAAAGCCAATTTGGTTTACCTCTCCTACTTGTTTTCTTTCAGCATTGTATCTTCTTAAGAAAATGTTCTTTTGGTTGGTAACATTTTGAAAATCGAGATAAAAAATCTGGCTTCTTTTCTTTTTGCTACTGTTTACTCGAATACCAAATTTGGTATCTAATCTAAAGTATCCTTTTAGTTGCTCGCCATTGTAATTGTTTTCATTTAAAATTTCTCTGTTTGCTGCAATTGAAGCTGTTAAGTTTACAGGTGTTGCATATCTTCCTCCAAGTGTTGTTAGTTTCACATCAAACGTGAAAGCATTTTTTCCATTTTTACCCGTTTTCCATTCTTTTCCTGCAAGTAAATTGGCTGCATAGCCATAGTTGAATGTTGAGTTTCTTTCTATGCCATCGCTTCCTTTGTATTTTGATTGAAAAATAGAACCTGTGGTAAGTACATAAAACCCTTTGGTTAAAAATTTCTCGATGGTTAATTCAATTCCATAATTTCTACCTGTACCGTTGTTTACCAATCCGGCTTTTTCTGGAAAAGTAAAATCTGCACCTGCATTTAACATACTAAAACCAGATTGAAAACGTTCTACAGGAACATCGAACAAATGCTGATAGTACACTTCTGTTTTATAACGCCAATTGTTTTGGGCTCTTATTTCATAGCCTAATACAAAGTGATGGGCTTTTGTAAAGTCTAAATCTCTATTGGTTTTATCTGTAAATCCAAGTGAATTAGTGGCTTGAAACAAATACACAGGCAATGGTTGTAATTGTGCATGCAAACCATAATTAAAAAGAATAGTATTGCTATTATTAAGTTGATAACTAATGCCTAAACGTGGCTCTACAATTGATTTTTTATTAAACGTATAATACATTCCATGTAAGCCACCTGTAATAGATAGTTGGTTGATTGGTTTTAGTTTGAACTGACTAAAAGCCTGCAAAAGTGTACTGTTTCCGTTATAATCTTGTTCTACTTTAAAAGCATCTACACTTGTTCTACCTTCTCTTGATAAAACATTCGATTTTGTTTGAAATGCTTCTGCTACAACTCCATTTCTCCAACTGAGTTTTGCATTTATTTTTGTATTGATAAAAGATGAAAATCGAAGCGTATTGTTTTGATTACGAGAAGAAACAGTGAGCCATCTGTTGGTATACGTTAATGGCAAAGGATATTGGTATTGATCAAATTCGCTTTTAACAGATGCAAAAGAAACCACAGTTCGGATAAACGATTTTTTTCCAACATCGATGGTGTGTTTTGCTCCAAAAACAAATAGATTGCTTTTTACATCAGCGTCTTGATCTGTTCTACTATAAAAATCTGTTGTATCGGTATCTTTTCCAACAAAATTAATACTACTTATTCCACCCATTCCAAACAAGCTAAACTTGCCTGCTTTGGATTTTGCGAATTGAATATTGTATACCCAATCTTGGTATTTAGGAACAGCACTTGTACCTACATTGATTCCTAAACTTTGACCTATTTGAACAAATGAATAGCGATAACCAATCATGTAAGATGCTCCATTTTTTTGTTTACTTAAAGGGCCTTCTAACATTAATTCTAAACCAGAAAATAAATTCAGTTGTACTGTTCTTTCATGCTTATCAGTATTTCCAGTTCTTAATTGAATATCGAAAACTGCAGCATTTGCATTGCCATATTCTGCTGGAAAAGCTCCTGTATAAAAATCAGATGTTTTTAAAGCATTGGTATTGAGTGCAGAAACAGGACCACCTGTTGTACCAGCTGTTGCAAAATGGTTTGGACTAGCTGTTGGAATACCTTCTAAACGCCAAAGAACACCTGTAGGCGAATTGCCACGTACCACAATATCGTTGCGGCTATCGCTACTAGATATAACGCCTGCAAAACTACTTACCAATTTAGAAGGATCGTTTCTTCCACCTGCAAAACGAGTAACTTCTTCCATACTAAAACTACGGCTGCTTGAGCCTGCAAATTCATTAGTGGCATTGCCTTTTTTAATTTTGCTAGATGTAACGGTTACATCGTTTAAGGTTTTAATTTCTTGTTCTAAAGCAACGTCTATTATTACTTCTTTACCTGCAGTTACCAATACTTCTGGAATAATTGCTGTTTTATAACCCACCATTGTAACTACAATAGTAACTCTACCGCTTACAATGTTTTTGAGAACATACAATCCATCATTGTTAGATGTAGTGGTAAATTGTTTTCCGTTAGAAACTGTAATGTTTGCACCAACTAAAGGTTTTTCGCTGGTTTTATCGGTAATAATACCTTTTACTACTTGTGTATTGTTCTGGGCAAAAGAAACAAAACCTACACAAAAAAAACATAAGAATAATAAAACTGATTTCATGCTTGCTATAAATTATTTTCGATGCAAACATGAAATTTCTTTTTTCAATTTTGATTGATAAATATCAATATGCAGAAATGAAGAGTATTTATTGATAAATGTCAATGGGCTTGGCAGATTTCTTTTTTCGAATTCTGCTTAAATGTTCTGGAGTAACACCAATATAAGATGCCAACATGTATTGAGGAATTCGTTGTAACAATTTTGATTCGTTGTCAATCATTCGTTGATAGCGTTGTTCTGGCGTAAGCAATAACAAGGCATTTGAGCGTTCTGTTATCCATATAAATAGCATTTCTGCCATTATTCTTCCAAACAATTGATACACAGGAAATTGTTTGTACAAAAACTGCATATCATCGAAACTAAGCATGTGCATTTCTGTATCTTCTAATGCATCTAAATTTTCAAAAGCAGGTTTTCTAGTTAAAAAGCTATCATATGCAGAAACATATTCATTTTCACCAATAAATCCGGTAGAAATTTCTTTTCCATTTACAACTTTATGAAATCGGCAAAATCCTTTTTCAATATAATAAACATAATTGCAAACCTCACCTTGTTTTACAATTGACTCACCTTTTTTAAAGGTTTTTATTTGCAATCTTTCTTCTAAGGCAGCCCATTCTTCATTAGATAAATGAGGAATAATGTTTTGA
>Ga0209398_1001641_pt1 | contig 11244 bp, 8 predicted proteins | sample AshMeaBigSpring_FD_184125 | JGI IMG/M metagenome (GOLD analysis project Ga0209398, IMG submission 184125) | Groundwater microbial communities from Big Spring, Nevada to study Microbial Dark Matter (Phase II) - Ash Meadows Big Spring (SPAdes)... | ecosystem: Environmental > Aquatic > Deep...
CCCGGTGGATCGCTACCGCGCCTATGCGAAGGAATTCCATCCCGTGAAATACGACCCCGCCGCGTGGGCCGCCCTCGCGAAGGAGGCGGGCATGCGCTACATGGTCATCACCGCCAAACACCACGACGGCTTCGCCCTCTTCCCCTCAGACGCCAGCGATTGGGACATCGCCGACGCCACCCCTTGGAAGAAGGACCTCATCGCCCCGTTGGCGGACGCCGCCCGCTCCCATGGCCTGAAATTCGGCCTCTACTACTCCCAGGCCCAGGACTGGACCCACCCGGGCGGAGCCAAGGCCGGCGCGGAGGATGGCGGAGGCTGGGACGACGCCCAAAAAGGCCGCTTCGATGACTACCTCGACCGCATCGCCGCCCCTCAGGTCCGCGAAATCCTCACCCGCTACCAACCGGACGTCCTCTGGTGGGACACCCCGCACCTGATGAACGACGCCCGGGCCGCGAAACTTGCCGGCCTGCTGCCCCTCAAGCCCGGCATCATCCACAACAACCGCCTTGGCGGCGGCTACAAGGGCGACACGGAAACCCCCGAGCAGCACATCCCCGCCACCGGATTTCCCGGCCGCGACTGGGAAACCTGCATGACCATGAACGACACCTGGGGATTCAAAAGCTACGACCAGAACTGGAAGCCTCTCTCCACCCTCATCACCAACCTCGTGGACATCGCCAGCAAGGGCGGAAACTACCTGCTCAACGTCGGCCCCACCGCCGAGGGCGAAATCCCAGCGGAATCCGTGAAGCTCCTCAGGGAAGTGGGAACCTGGATGAAGGTGAACGGCGAGTCGATCTACGGCAGCCACGCCAGCCCGTTCCGGAAACTCCCGTGGGGCCGCTGCACCTCCAAGCCCGGAGGCGCGGACACTCTTCTTTACCTTCATGTGCTCGAGTGGCCCGCCGACGGCAAGCTCACGCTGCCCGGGCTGCGCAACCCGGTGAAATCCGCCTCCCTGCTCGCCGACGGGAACGCCCTATCCGTGGGAACCTCCGAGACCGGTCCTGTGATCAACCTTCCTGCCAAGGCCCCGGACCCCGTCTGCTCCACCCTCAAAGTGCTCATCCAGGGGCCGGCCGATGTCGCGGAAACCCCGATTCTCCCGGACAAGGAAGGCTCGATCCGCCTGCTGCCGGAGGACGCTCTCTGCGAAGGCGAGGTGAAGGCCGAGGGCCACGGCGAAAAATCCAACATCGGGTTCTGGATCAATCCCAAGGACTCCGTGTCCTGGAGCCTCCGTGCCGGACAGGACGGAAAATACGACGTGCAGGTCGAAGCCTCCGCCCCGGACGATGGCTCCGTGCTGCTCATCCAAGGCATCGGCAAGCTCGCCTACTCGATCCCGAAAACCGGCGCGTTCGAAACCTACCAGTCCACCAAGGTCGGTGAGGTTTCGCTCACCAAAGGCGCCCGGATCACCCTCACCTTGCGACCCGTCGCGGACGGTTGGCACCCTGTCAACGTGCGCAAGGTGGAGCTCATCCCCCAGCCTTGAGCGGGAGGAAAGGGGTGCCGCCCCCCTGTAAGCCGGATTCTGTCCACCCCTCGCGGGGCTGGACGGCCATTTCTCTCACTCCGCCGGAGCGGAGCGCCCCGCTTGCGCGGGATGCGACTAATACCCGGGGTTTCTAACGGGCGGGCCGCCCTTCCCCTGTTCTGTCTTGCACCGCGCGGGGTTTTCAGTGCCGCTCCGGTTGCCCTCGGCGCGGTGGGCTCTTACCCCACCATTTCAACCTTGCCTGTGCCCTCGCGGGCCATCGGCGGTGTGTTTTCTGCTGCACTTTCCGTCCGGGTTCCTCGCGGTTCCCGTCCCCCATTTTCATGGGGCGCGCTGCCCTGTGGTGTCCGGACTTTCCTCACCTCCCGCTTGCGCGGAAACTGCGGCCGTCCGGGGAGCGGCGGAGAGAACCTGCTCCCTCCGCCGGCCGTTTCCAAGGAAAACCTTCACGCCAGCCCACCCGCGTTCGGCTTGTTCCGCAGCCATGCGCCGGCACCATCCAGACGGCGCTTGATGGGTTTCAATTCACCGGTGACCGGTTGGCCAGATGCTGGCATCGACCACCGGGCCTTGCAGCAGCTTGGTGCCGCCGGAGCCGTCGTCGTACTCGAACTTCACGGAGAAACGATGGCGGGCGATGACCGGGGATTCAATGCGGAGGAAAAACCGGTCGCCTTCGCCGGCCTGGATGTATTGCGAGAGGTCGCAGCTGACGGTGTAGCTCTCGCCGCTTTCCCGGAGCCTGACGGTATAGAGAGGTTCCGGATCCTTTCCGGGCTGGACCGGCTTCGCAGCGGGCATGGCGGCCAGCGGAACTTCGAAGGGGATGTCGTTCACGCGGCCGAACAAGGTTTCCTCGATCCCGGGGCGGGGCGCGCGTGGAAGAGGAAATTCCCAGACTCCTTTTCCGCCTGCCTTGCCCGCCACGGGGTCGGACAGTTTGGTCAGGTCGATGCTGTCTTCCGGTCCTGCGATGCCGAGGCGGATCGAGGGCGAATTCCCATCCGTGCCGCCCGGCGAGCCGATGGCAAGCACGCGTGGCAGCCGGGTGCCATCCAAGAGCCAAACCGGCCTGGTGTCCGGCAGGCTTGAGGAAACCTCGATCACGGCCCGCTGGAAAAAGGCGGTGCCCGGTCCGCCGTTGAGAAGTTTCAAATCAAGCTCGACCGGCGGGATTGCGATCCATGCGCCCTCGCCCGCCGGGGAAACGACGGTGACCTTGCCCGGGACCGGCGCGTTGACGGCTTCGATGGTTAGAACGCCATCCGCCTCGGACGACTGGTAACGCGGCGCGTTTCCGGAAGCGAAATACCCTGCGATCACGCCATTCCCCGCGCCGGCGAGGGAAGCGCCGAGGGTGAGACCGGACGATGCCGCGGCGGGAATGACCGCGGCCGTTCCCGGCGGTGCCGGCCGGGAGCTTTTCCATGCGAAAACCCCTCCGGCAGCGGCGAACATGGCAGCTCCCGCGATGATCCAGGGTTTCTTGTTCGCTTTCGCCCTGAGCGGCGCGACGGGAACCGGCAACGGACGATCCGTATCCAAGCCGGCCTCGCCGATCAGGCCTTTCACCGAGCGTGCCAGGTGGGCGATGTGGGCGTCCATCGGCGGCTGGATCGCATCGAGCCAGTGACAGGAAGCGAGAAAGAACTCCAGGCCGGGGGACATCGGCGTGTCCTCGATGCGGAACGGGATGATCGGCTTACTGTGGTGCATCGCGCGTTCGGCTTCGCGGATGACGGCCTGCGAGACATTGGTGGCTTCGGAAAACACGAGCACCATCACCTTGCAGCCGGCGATGGCGTGGACGATGGATTCGCCGTAATTTTGCCCCGGCAACACATCGCGCGGGGCGATCCAGCAGCGCAGCTTCTCCACCTCCAGCCCCGCGCAAATCGCATCAGCAACGGGCTTGTTGCGCGAGGAGTAGCTGATGAAGACATCGTGTGCCATGTCACTCGGCGGAATCCGCGGCCTTGGATTTCAATTCGAATTCCGCACCGCGCGGCAACAGTCCCGCGAGCTTCACCCTGCCGGCATCGATGGATTTCCCGTCGGTGGTCACGAGGCTGACGGAGAATTCATGGCGGCTGGTTTCCGGCACGCCGAGAGTAACATCGAAACGCGCGATGCCACCCGGTTTGATGACATGAGAAACCGGCACCTGCAGGGTGTAATCCTTCCCTTCACGCGACAGCATCGCCTCGTAATGGCCTGCCACCGGCCCGGGCGCGCCCAGACCCTCCGGAGGGATCACCAGGACCGGGCAAATCACGGCCAAGCGCTGATCCCGGGTCTCCGCGCCCTGCTGCCATGAGATCGTCATCCAGCCGTGGAGCCAGCACTTGATGACGGGCAGTTCGGATTCGTCCCTGCCTTTCCAAAAAGGCCCGCAGCCTTTTTCAGCCATTGCGAAAAGCTTCTCATACAATTCCCCCTTCCGCTCTTCCAGCTTGTTGAAGCCGCCGTCCTTCTCCAAAGCCTCCCAATCCGTCGTCGTCGATTGGATCGTTTCGACCTTCCGCTCGATCTCACAATACTCCCTCGCGGCGGCGACCAGTTCCGGAGAAAGCCCCTTCTTCTCCAACTCGTCATGCAGGCTCAAAACGGCGTTCTTCGTCACGCGCTGGAGGCTGCGCTTGAATGGCAGCCCACCGGCCGGCTTGCCTTTCGGCTCGGTGGAAACGAGGTCGAACTCAAACTCGGCCTTCTCGATTTTTCCCCAGCCTTCGTTGAAGAGCACGATGTGCTGCACCTCCGAGTAACCGCCGAAAACCATCGGCAGCGGTGTGGGGTCCGGGCGGCTGTCCGCCACCTTGAGATCAACGCGCGAAATGTGAAGGGCCGCCTTGCTGTTGTTCACCACCCGCACATCGATGGCGGGGAAAAACACATCGTATTGCGGGCCGCCGAAGGTGACAGGTTCGATCGGACCGCCCGCCTTGAGCTCCACGAGATAGTCGGTTTGCCTTTCGCCGTGGGTGAGTTTCGGCTCGATGTTGAGCACGCCGTCCACGGCCTCCCCGCGGTAGCCGATTCCGGGAAACACGCCTTCCGGCTCCTCGTCACCCTCCGCCAGACTGGGCCTCGCGTTCGATACCGCAAGTTTCACCCCGACACCTGGAATCTCCGTAGCCTGCGTGCATGCAAGAGCACAGAACCACATCGGTCCAGCGAGGCGCGCAATCCGGTAAGCCTTCATTCGGTCTCTCAGGTGGGAGGATTCACGGCGGAAAATCGTTCATGACGAGGCTACCCTCCCGTTCCACGCTGCCAAGAATTCTTTTGCCGGATTCTTGTGGCAGCTCGTGATCGCGCGGCCGGGTTGACGGCTGACTCTGAGAGAGCAAGGGCGGCCCAGCGTTCGTTCGCGTTGGGACGGAGTCAGGCCCGCCCCGCTTTCCGGGGCTTTCCCGCCTCAGTTCATCTGCCGCTCCAGCGCCTCGTCCATCGCCTGCTCGACGAGCCGTGCGGCGAGGGCCTCGGTGGCGGCGTCGAGGGTTTGGACCGCGGCCTTGAGGGGATTGGCCGCGCCGGCGGCGAGGGCCTTTCTCACCGACTCGGCGGCGGCTTCGATTTCGGCCCGTTCGTTTTCGAGGGCGAGGCCTTGAGCGAGGACCATCTCCACGGCGGGAAGGAGTTCCTCCGCCTTGAGTTTCGCCTCGGTGAAGACACGCTCGGCCATGTCGGTGAAGGCGTGCTCGACGGACTCGCTGACCATGGATTCCACGGCTTCGTCGTCCACATTGACGGCGGCGTTGCCGAGTTTGACCACGGTGTCACGGCCGGTGGAGACGTCGCGGGCGAGCACTTCGAGAATGCCGTTCTCATCGATCCGGAACTGCACGCCAACGCGCGCCCGGCCTTTGGGGGCCGGCTCGAAGGCAACCTCAAAGCCACCGAGTTCCCAGTTGTCGCGGGCCATTTCCCGCTCGCCCTGAAGGACGCGGACCTTCATCGCCCGCTGGCCGTCGGCGGCGTTGGTGAACATTTCCCCCGCCTTGCAGGGGATGGTGGTGTTGCGCGGGATGAGCACGTTCATCAGCCCGCCAAAGGTTTCGATGCCGAGGCTGAGCGGTGTGACATCCAACAGGACCATTTTTTGCAGCGCGCCGCTCATCACTCCGCCCTGGATGGCGGCTCCCAGAGCGATCGCCTCGTCCGGGTGTTGGGAAACATCCGGCTCGCGGTTGAAGAGTTGCGCCACGGCCCTGCGCACGGCGGGGATGCGGGTGCTGCCGCCGACGAGCACGACGGCGTGGAGATCCTCGGGTTTCAAGGCGGCATCCGCCAGCGCCTGGCGGCAGTGGCGGATGGTGCGTTGGATCCAGGGGGCGGCGATGGTTTCCAGATCGGCGCGGGTGAGGGGCTGCTCGATGCTGTGGACCCCGTCGTGGAAGGGGATGCGGAACACGGTCTCGTCGGAATCGGACAGCGCGCGTTTCACCCGCTCCGCCTCTTCCATGAAGCGGACGCGCGGGGCTCCCGCCGTCTCGCCGATGCCGGCGTGTTCCTCGATCCGCCGGACGATGAGGGCGTCCAGATCGTCGCCGCCGAGGCGGGTGTCGCCGTGGGTGGCGAGCACTTGGAAAACGCCCTCCTGCATTTCAAGAATGGAGAGATCGAAGGTGCCGCCGCCCAGGTCATAGACGGCGACGCGCGAATGCTCGCCGAGTTTGTCGAGCCCGTAGGCGAGGGCCGCGGCGGTGGGTTCGTTGAGGATGCGGACGACTTCCAGCCCTGCGAGTTCGCCGGCGCGCTTGGTGGCTGCGCGCTGGGCGTCGTTGAAGTAGGCTGGCACGGTGATGACGGCCTTTTGAACGGAGGTCTCCATGCGCCATTCGGCGATGCGCTTCATTTCCTTGAGGATTTCCGCACTGATCTCCTCGGGGGATTTTCCGAGCACGCGCGGCAGGCCGTCGCTTCCGGTCGCCACGGGCACTGGGAAATGTTCCTCCACCTCCGCGGTGCGGCAGCCCATCAGGCGCTTGATGCTGGTGACCACCCGGTCCGGTTCGAGGGTGCGGCGGCGCAGCGCCTTTTCCCCGACTTCCACCGAGCCATCCCGCCCGATCCACACGGCGCTGGGCGTGATGCGTTTGCCGTCGGCGTTCGCGAGCAGGATCGGGAAGCCGGAATCCACCACGCCCACGGCGGAGTTGGTGGTGCCGAGGTCGATGCCGAGGATGAGGTCGCTCACGGGCGGAACCCTTGCCGCTGGAGTCGGGCCCGTCAATGCCGGGCGCTTCCCGGAAACCCGGGGACGCGGCGGGGTTTTGGGGAACCACGTTCCGCGTTCATCCCGCCTTGCACACCTTCCGAAGCTCCATGACCTGGAGCGGCGGCACGTTGAGCAGGCAATGCTTGCTGCGGACCAGATCGAAGTGCTGGTCATCGGAAATCCGGGTGGACGCCTGATAGGTGATGAAACGCGTGTGAGGTCCCATGGCGCGGGCGATCTTCGCGAAAAGCTTCTCCCGCAGGCCCCGCTCCATGATCGTGAAAGGGATGCCGGAGACGATGTAGTCCGGTTCGCCGACGCCGAGCGTTTCCAGGGTCTCGGCAAGATGAAGGGCGTTGGCCTGGACCACGGTCACGCGGGAATCCCCGGCGAACTGTTGTTCCAGATGGCGGGCGAAGTGCTCATCGAGCTCGATGAGGATGAGTCGGGTGCCCGGTTTCATCCGGCGCAGGATTCTGCGGGTGTGACAACCTTCGCCGGGCCCGAGTTCCACCAGGGTCCGGGCCTTCGAAAAGTCGATGAACCTCGCGGTCTGGCGCGTGAGGAACGGAGAACTGGGGACGATGTAACCGACCCGGACCGGATTCGCGAGGGCGCGCTTGAAGAAGAGGAGACTCATGGTTGCCGAAGGCCAATAAGAACCCTCCGGCGGCGTTGGTCGAGCACGAGATTGGATTGCCGCAAATTCGCACGAGCCGCCCGGCCGGATGCCGTTGTGCGACATCCGGCTTCATGCCCGGAGACCACCGGGGGGCGGAGTCAGTCGAGTTTGTTGCTCATCCGCTCGGCGGCGTGTTCGTCGGCGACGAGCACATCGTGGGCGCTGCGTCCGGCCCGCAGGTTGTACCAAAGTCCGATGCCGACCACCGCGATGGTGATGAGGATCGCCAGATAAGGCGTGCTGTGGAGAACATGTGGCATGTAGGGCTCCAAGGCCTTGTCGCCTTCGATCATCTCGCCTGCGGTATAGGCGATGAGTCCCGCTCCGATGTAAACGAGCACCGGGAATTTATCCATCGCCTTCATGATGAGGGCGCTGCCGAAGACAACCAGCGGGATGGAAAGCGCCAGTCCCAGGCCGAGCAGCGTGTAGTTGCCCTTGGCCACGCCGGCGATGGCCAGCGTGTTGTCGAGGCTCATCACCACGTCGGCGATGAGGATGGTTTTCACCGCGGCCATGAGACCGTTTTTTCCGTTGGGATCTTCGCCGACGGGTTCGTCGGCCTCGACGAGCAGTTGGTAGGCGATCCAGACTAGCATCAGACCGCCCACGAACTGCAGGAAGGGCACCTTGAGCAGGGCTACTGCAAGCACCGTGAGGATCACCCGCAGCACGACTGCGCCACCGCTGCCCCAGAGGATCGCGGCCTTTTGTTGGTTCTCGGGCAAACCACGGGCCGCCATCGCGATCACTACGGCGTTGTCACCGCTGAGCACGATGTTGACGATCATGATTTGCATCAACGCCATCCAGAATTCAATGTTCATGGTATCTAGTAATGTTCGGGTATTTCAGGGTTTTTGAAATTTCAGTCTGGTGTGGGTTTCGTCAGATCAGGCCCATGCCCTTCAGGATGGCGAGCATGATGGAGGCGGCCATGACCGAGCCGATCTGGCCGCCGGTGTTGGCTCCCATGGCGTGCATGAGCAGATGGTTCTGATGGTTGGTCTTGAGTCCCTCCACTTGGACGATGCGCGCCGCCATGGGGTAGGCGGAGATGCCGGCCGCGCCGACCAGCGGGTTCATCTTGCCGCCGGAAAGGCGGTACCAGATTTTTCCGAGGAGGAGGCCGCCGACCGTGTCCACAATGATGGCCATCAGGCCGAGGGCGAAGACCTGCAGGGTCTGGGATCTGAGGAACTCGTGTCCGTCCATGGTTCCACCGATGGCCAGGCCGAGGAACAAGGTGCTCACGTTGGCGATCTCATTCTCGCTCGCCTTGGTCAGACGCGTGACGACGCCGCTCATTTTCAGGAAATTGCCGAGCATGATGGCACCCATCAGCGGCAGCCCCTTCGGCGCAATGATGCCGGTGAGGACGACCACGACGATCGGGAAAAAGACCAGCGCGCTCTTGGGCACCTTGTTGCTCATCGGCGGGATCTTGGTGGCCCTTTCCTTCTCGGTGGTCATCAGCCGCATGATGGGCGGCTGGATGATGGGCACGAGAGCCATGTAGGAATAAGCCGCCACGGCCAGCGCGCCGACCATCGAAGAATCGATTTTCCCGAGTCCGGCGAAGAGGTTGGACACGTAGATCACGGTGGGTCCGTCACAGGCGCCGATGGAGGCCACGGAGACGGCGAGTTCCTTGGGGAAGCCGAGAGCGAGCGCCACCATGAGCGTGAGGAAGATGCCCAGTTGGCCCGCCGCGCCAAAGAGGATCATCTTCGGTCTCGCAAGCAGCGGCGTGAAATCCGTCATCGAACCGATGCCGACGAAGATCAGCAGCGGAAAGAGCTCGTTTTCGATGCCCATGTCATACATCACGCGGAGGAACCCCTCCTGGTCCATCACATCGCTGAGCGGCAGGTTCGCGAGCAGGCAGCCGAAACCGATGGGCAGCAGGAGAAGCGGCTCGACGTCCTTGCGGATCGCCAGCCAGAACATGACCAGCGAGATGCCGATCATGACCAGATTGGGCAATCCTGCGGGGGAAATGAAGTAGCGGGCACCCGCGCCAAGCGCGGTGAGGGCGTTGAGGATGGCCTCACTCACGGCTGCCTCCTTCCGATTTGGGTTGGCATACGCGGGTGAGCCATCCGATGAGGATGGCGAGGATCCAGAGGGTCAGCAAAGTGCCCCCCATGCCGACCAGCAGCATTGTCAGTCCGAATGTCGTATTGTCCATGAGGTGTGGTGATTGGGAATTTGGCGGATGATTTCCGCGCCGTTTCACTGGAGGGAGGGTCAATCAGGAAGACGGCCTGCGGAGGCGGTCCAAGGGCACGGCCTCGTGGACTCGTCCCGGGTCCGCCACTCCGAAGCGGAGCGTTTCCACAGGGTGGAATTGACGGCTCCGGGAGCCCCGAAGGCTCCGATTCGAGAGGAGGGGACGCGGAAGATCCCGAGTGCTTCCCTGAAAATTCATGGGCGGAGGATGACGCGATGCGAGGCCGCGTGCTCCGCGTGAAATGTGGATTTCAGACTGTATTGCATCAAAATTCGCGAAGTGTGGGCGCGATGCGACGCATTCCCTCCCCGAACCACGCATGTCGATCCGGTTCGTTCGTTCGTTCCCCACAGGTGAACATCAAGGGCCGGAATCCCGCTGGCGCGCGGGATCTCCTTGCGACCATTCTTGCGCGATCCCGTTTCTTCGTTCATCACATGGGAACCCACCTGCATGATCGCCGAATACCTGCCTCAGATTCGCGAAGCCGCGCCTGTGATCATCTCCCTCATCATCATCGAGGGACTCCTCTCGGTGGACAACATGCTGGCGATCGCGGCCCTGGCCTCCGAGCTGCCGGAAAACCGCAAGAAGATGGCCCTGCGCCTGGGGCTGGCGGGGGCCTACGTGTTCCGGGGCGTCGCCCTGTTTTTCGTGGGCTTCATCATGGCCAACCCGTGGGTCAAGTTCCTCGGTGCCTTCTACCTCATCCACCTGATGGCGGAGCATTTCAGCAACTACGTCGCGGAACATGACGACGATCCTGCGACGAATCCCACCCAGCCCCGTTCGTTCTGGCCCACGGTGTTCGCCATCCAGTTGATGGATCTGAGTTTGAGCGTGGACAACGTCGTCACCGCCGTGGCCATGAGCCCCAAGATCTGGGTGGTCTGCCTGGGCGTTTGCCTGGGCCTCTTGACCCTTTGGCTGTTTGCAAGCGTCAGCCTGAGGCTGGTGGCGAAATATCCGATCCTCCAGCACACCGCGTTTCTGCTCATCGGCTATGTCGGCGTGATCCTGCTCGCTGAAATGACGGCGGAGTATGGTTTCCACAGCCGCCTTCACATCGATCCCGAGCGGAAGTTCATCGGCATCGCCATCATTGTGGCGCTTTCCATCTGGTATTCGCGGAGTGAGCGGTGGTGTGGCCTTTGCCGGCCGGTGGTGAAAGCCGCCAGCGTGCCGATGGTGTGGTATGCGAGGGTTTCCGGCGCGTTGATTGGAGCCGTCCTGTGGCCATACAAGGCTCTTGGATCGTGGATTCGAAAAAGGTCCGGCTTCGGGAGGGGAAAATGGGCATGACGGAGTCCTTCCGGCCCGGCGGGTGGGACGGTGTGTTTTCGAGGAGCGGGGATTCTCCTCCGCGTTGTGGGTCGGACCGGAATCCGCGGGTCTCGGAGGATGCCCGTGCGCACGGAGCCGTGTGTGGGCCGGTGAAACCTCACCACTTCAGCAGCCGCGCCACGGCCGCACGGAGGGCGGTTTCGAGGACCGCGGCCTCGCCGTGCGCCATCGGGATGGCCACCTTGCGCAGCGATTTGTCGGCCGCGTCCTGTCGCGAGACGCTGACAAGATAAGGAGCCCGATCCGGATCCTCC
>Ga0209398_1001646_pt1 | contig 11230 bp, 11 predicted proteins | sample AshMeaBigSpring_FD_184125 | JGI IMG/M metagenome (GOLD analysis project Ga0209398, IMG submission 184125) | Groundwater microbial communities from Big Spring, Nevada to study Microbial Dark Matter (Phase II) - Ash Meadows Big Spring (SPAdes)... | ecosystem: Environmental > Aquatic > Deep...
GCGTATAGCTCGCCCGGATTTCGCAATGCAGCGACGAGGCCGGCCGTGCACGACATCAGGTGGATCCGCGACAACGCCGCCGCGTTCGACGCGGGGCTCGCGAGCCGCGGACTGCCGGCGCAGGCGATGCCACTGATCGCGCTCGACGACGAGCGTCGCCGGCATGTGACCAAGCTGCAGGACGCACAGGCGCGGCGCAACGCGGCCTCGAAGGAGATCGGCAAGGCGAAGGCATCGAAGGACGAGGCGAAAGCCGAGGCGTTGATGGCGGAGGTGGCGTCGCTGAAGCAGGCTATTCAGGACGGCGAGAGCGCGGAGAAAATGATCGAGGCGAAGCTGAAGGCCGCGCTCGAGGTAATCCCCAACCTGCCGCTCGACGACGTGCCGAAGGGCAGCGACGAGAAGGCCAACAAGGAGGTGCGCAAGGTCGGCACGCCGCCGAATTTCTCCTTCGCGCCGAAGCAGCACTTCGAGATCGGCGAGGCGATGGGCCTCATGGATTTCGAGACGGCGGCGAAGATATCGGGCGCCCGCTTCGTGGTGCTGAAGGGCGCGCTCGCCAAGCTCGAGCGGGCGCTCGCCCAGTTCATGCTCGACATCCACACCGCGCCCGCGAGCGGCCAGCTCGGCGGCTACACCGAATGCCAGGTGCCGCTTCTGGTGAAGGATAACGCGGCCTATGGCACGGGCAACCTGCCGAAGTTCGAAGGAGACCTTTTCAGGACCGCGCCAGACTTCTGGCTGATCCCCACCGCCGAAGTGTCACTCACGAATTTCGTGCGCGAGAGCATCGTCGCCGAAGACCAACTCCCCATGCGGCTCACCGCCTGGACGCCGTGCTTCCGTTCCGAGGCCGGTGCGGCCGGCAAGGACACCCGCGGCATGATTCGCCAGCACCAGTTCTCCAAGGTCGAGCTGGTCTCCATCACCACGCCGCAAACCGCGCTCGCCGAGCACGAGCGCATGACGGCATCCGCGGAGGAGGTGCTGAAGCGGCTCGGCCTGCCGTTCCGCACCGTGCTGCTCTGCACCGGCGACATGGGCTTCGCCTCGCGCAAGACCTACGACATCGAGGTCTGGCTGCCGGGCCAGAACGCCTACCGCGAGATCTCGTCGTGCTCGGTGTGCGGCGACTTCCAGGCGCGGCGCATGGACGCCCGCTTCCGCAGGAGGGACGGCAAGGGCGTCGAACACGTGCACACGCTGAACGGCTCCGGCCTCGCGGTCGGGCGCACGCTGATCGCGGTCATCGAGAACTGCCAGCAGGCCGACGGCAGCGTCACGATCCCCGAGCCGCTCCGCCCCTACATGGGCGGACTCGAGCGCATCGCCGCAGCGTGATCGGGGTCCGACCCCGCCGCGAGCGCTCCGGCTCACTCGACCGCGACGACGATGACGCTGATGTTGTCCTGAAAGGGGCTCCGCGCTGCCTCGACCGCGCGGAGCAGTGCGTCGGCAATCGCCTCGGGGCCGTCGCTCGCGTAGCCCGCGGCGACGCGCAAGATCTCGCTTTCCTCGAGCGTATGGATGCCGTCGCTCGCGAGCAGCACGACGTCGCCGGTCGCGAGCGCCAGCGGCTTCTTCGAGAGATCGACGAGGTCGAGCTCGTCTCCCGTCACCGCCGAGCGCAGCATGTGCCGGCGCGGATCGCTTCTCGCCTGCTCGACCGTGATCTTTCCCGTTGCCGCCATCAGATCGAGCGCGGGGGCGAGCGAGTGGTCCTCGTTCAGCAGCGCGATCTCGCCGTGGCGGAGCAGATAGAGCGGGCTGTCGCCGACCGACACCCACTGCAGGCCGCTGGCGCCGAACGCGGCCCCGATCAGCGTCGAGCCCATGCCCGACATGGCGGGCTCCGCGCGTACCGCGCGCTCGATCGCCGCATTGGCGGCATCGAGGCCGGCGCCGAGGCGGACCGGGACTGCCTCGTCGCCGGCGGCGAAGGCCGCCAGGAACTCCATGCACACCGTCCGGCTCGCGGCCGCGCCGCCGGCGTGGCCGCCCATGCCATCGGCGAGCGCTGTCACGAGGTCGCAGTCGCGGCCGGCGGAGGCAAGACCGGCCTCTATCGGGCTCGGCCCCGGAAAGAGCGCGACCGAATCCTCCTGATAGGGTCGCGCACCTCTTGCCGTGCGCCACGCAGACTTGAACGATGGCATCAGACCTTGACGTCCGGAAGCTCCGACCAGTCGAACTCGGGCCCGCAGAACGGGATGAATGCGAGTTGCGTGCGGCCGACGGTGATCACATCCATCGCGGCGAGCGGCACGGCGCCGGTCGGGCGCTTCTCGTTCACCGAGACGACGTTGGTCTTAGCAAGGTTCGGCACGAAGAGAAACGAGCGTTCGGCAGAATCATAGCGGATGTAGGCCTGCTCCTCCGAGGAAATCGCCTCGTCGCCGAAGTCGATGGGGATGCGCTGGGTCGAGGCCCGGCCGATCGTGTTGTTGCCCTCGAAGACCGGACGGAACGCGCCGAGGCCGAGGCCGCCGACCACGACCAGCCAGCCGACAACAGGATCCTGGTGGAACTCGCCGCGCTTGACCTTGCTCTTGCCGCGCAGGAGCTCGGTGCGCGCCGGCCCGGACTCAGGTGACGCAACCGCGCCCCGCACGACGCGTGTCGTCGGTGCCGCCACGATCTCCACGTGGTGGTCGATCGGCGGAATGTTCGGTGTGCCGCCGCGGGCCTTGTGGGCGGCCTCGGCGGCGGTCAGCGGCACCGCCTCCCGCCTGGTCCCGGGCGCGGACCTCTCGGTGGCCGGCGCCGGGATCGGGATCGGCGCGGGCTCGAGTCTGACCGGCGGCCGCGACGGCTCCTCGCGGCCCGCGGCCGCCAGGGCTTCGCGCAGTGAGCCAAGGAACTTCGCCGGCAGGCTGCCCGCTCCGTTCGACGCCTTGTTGTCAGCCATGTCGATCCTCCGATCCCTGGTCTCAGAATTCAGTCAGACGCCACAGTTCCGCTCAGTCACAGGCCGCTCTCAGTGCGGCCGCATCTCGAAGCTGAGGCGCACGTCGCCGAGTTCGATGCGGTCGCCGTGGGCGAGGCGCGCCTCCGCGATGCGCCGGCCGTTGACCCGCACGCCGCGGCCCCGCCGGTCGGAAATGTCGGTGATGACGAAATCGCACTCCGGCGAACGGCGGATCATCGCGTGATAGCTCTGCACCGTCGCGTCGGAGATGCACAGCTCGTTGTCCTCCTGGCGGCCGATGCGGATCAGCTCGCCCGAGATCGGGAACGGCTGCGCCTCGCCTTCGAGGCGGATGTGTCCGTCGCCTGGCCGGCCGGCCTCGGCGGCATCGCGCAGCGCCGCTTCGCCGCGTCCGGCGCCGAGCATCATCAGCCAACCGACGAGCGCCAGCACCGGCACGGCGGCGACGAGCGCGAGGCCGATCATGAGCACCGGCGCATGCTCGTAGCCGGCCACCGACCATGCGGCGGCGCGCTCGAAAGCCGATTGCGCGAGGTCGCGCCAAGAGGGTGATTCGGCCAGCGCCTGCTGCGGCACGAGCAGGGCCGAGCCCGCAAGGGCGGCGAGCCAATACGTTGCGACAGTTGCTGCGCGGGCCGGCATGGCCTCCCCCGTGTCTCCCCCGAGGAATGATGCATTTGTCGCCTTCTTTAGCGGCAGCAACATGGCACCGGTCCGCCAACGACCGCGACCTCGCCACATTCTTGGCGACACTGGCGCCGGGTGTGGATTCCATCGATCGTGACGACCAACGGGCGGCAGCGAGCCGGATGACCAACGTTTTGGCCTTGCCGGTCGGAACCGAGCTGGTCGGCGACTATCGCATCGGCCGGGTGCTCGGCGCGGGCGGGTTCGGCATCACCTACCTTGCCCAGGAGATCGCGCTCGGCCGCTCGGTCACGATCAAGGAGTATTTTCCCTCCGATTTCGCCTCACGCGCCGGCGGCAACGACGCCGTGCCGCGATCCGAGCAGTGCGCCGGCGACTACAAGTGGGGCCTCGACCGCTTCATCGAGGAGGCGCAGACGCTCGCACGCTTCGACCACCCCAACATCGTCAAGGTGTTCCGCTACTTCCGCGCCAACAACACCGGCTACATGGTGCTCGGCTTCGAGGAGGGGCAGAGTCTCAAGGCGTGGATGAAGGGCCTCGGCCGCGCCGCCCGCCAGAAGGAGGTCGACCGCATCCTGGCACCGCTGCTCGACGCGCTCGCCTACATTCATGCCGCCGACTACCTGCACCGCGACATCGCGCCGGACAACGTCATCATCCGCACCGACGGCACGCCGATGCTGATCGATTTCGGCTCGGCGCGCGGCGAGATCGCACAGCACACGCGCACGCTCTCAGCTCTCGTGAAGCCTGGCTACAGCCCCTACGAGCAGTACGCCGAGACCGGCCACCGGCAGGGACCGTGGACCGACATCTACGCGCTCGGCGCAACGCTCTATCACCTCGTCTGCGGCAAGCGCCCGCCGGACTCGCCTTCGCGCGTGGTGAAGGACGAGCTCGTGCCGGCGAAGGACGCCGCGCTCAGCGCCTACCGGAGCGGGTTCCTCGCGGCGATCGACCGTGCGCTCGCGCTCGAGACGACGAAGCGACCACAATCGATCGCCTCATGGCGCGGCGACCTCCTTGCGCCGGATCCGAAAAAGCCCGGATGGATCAGCCGGACGTTCGGCAAGAGCGCATCCGAGCAGCCCGCACCCGGGCAGGCGGCGCCTCATGCTGCCGCCCCGCCGCCAGCGGCAACCGCCATGCCGCCACCACCCGATGCGCCGGGGAACAAGGGCGGCATCCTCGATTTCTTCGACGGCCTGAAGAAGAAGGTCGAGCCGGCGCCGTCGATCGACGTTCTCGCCAGGGCCGAGCCGGCACCGACCGAGAAGCTCGCACCCGAGCCGCCGCCCGCGCCCAGGGCGGCAAAGCGGAAGGCCGAGTCCAAGGCAAAACCCGACAAGCCGAAGCGCGCGAGGCCCGTGCCGGCGCCGCACGGCCGGACATGGCGGCCGCGTGCAGCGCATCTGGCGTTCGCGATGCTCGTCGCCAGCGCCGCATTGCTCTATCGCGACAAGGTTCCCCGCCTCGAGATCATCGGCTCGAGCATCCTCTCGAACGGGGCGAAGGACCGCCGCATCGCGGCGGAGGTGCAGGGCCACAAGGGCGGCACGACCGCCGTCGCCTTCACCGATGACGGCAAGTCGATCGCCACGACCGGCGCGGACGGCACGCTGAAACTGTGGAATGCGGCGACGGGCAGTCTCGTGCGCACGCTCGAGCTCGACAACGGCCCGGCGCTGTCGTTGGCGCTCTTCGGCCGGCGCGCGGTCACCGGCCACGGCGACGGGACCGTCGCGCTGTGGGAGCTCGATCGTGCCGACAAGGTCGCGAGCTTCAAGCGCAACGGCGCGCAGATCTGGTCGGTCGCCTTCGCCGGCGAGCCGACGCGCGTAATCGCATCTGGCCACGACTGGGCCGTCTCGCTCTGGGATGCGCGCGTGGGCAACGCACCGGTGCATGTGTTCGAGGGCCACGACAATGCCGTACAGGCCGTTGCGTTCTCGAGTCGCGGCCCTTACGTCGCCTCGGGCAGTGCCGATCGCACGATCAAGCTCTGGAACCTCGCGAGCCAGTCGATTGTTCGCACCTACCGCGGCCACAAAGACTTCGTGACCGCGCTCGCGTTCTCGGGCGATGGCAAAGTGCTCGCCTCGGCGAGCCTCGATGGCGGCATCCGGTTGTGGTCGACGGCCTCGGGCCGCCTGATCCGCTCCTGGTCCGGGCACAGCCAGCGCATCGGCGGCCTCGCGTTCGCGCCCACGGGCGAGCAGCTCGCCTCCGCTGGCGACGACAGCGCGGTGAAGGTGTGGGACGTGCGCAGCGGACGCATCGCGCGCACGTTCGGCATCGGCGGCGCACCGGCCAAGGCGCTCGCCTACGCACCGGAAGGCCGGCGGCTCGCGGCCGCGGGCGATGACGGCGCGGTGCGCATCTTCGAGGCGCCGGTTGCAGCAAGGTCGAAGGACGAATAGCCGCTCAAGTGCGCTGATCTCCCGGCACGCCGAACGCGGGCGCTGCCGAGGGATCGAGTGCGCGAGTGACGTAGGCCTCCATCTGCGGCGCCCACAACTGCCAGAGCGCGGCGAGCGCGCCGATCGGATCGGTGTCGTGCCAGTCGACGCGGAGGTCGACGATCGGCCAGTCGACATCCCGCACGATCTTCAGGCCCGCCGAGTGCACCGGCCCCTCTTCGCCGCCGGCGGCGAGGCCGGCCTGCATCGCGAGGAGCAGGCGGTCGGCGAGGCGCTGCGACGGCGCGGCGATGAAGGCATCGCGCATCGCCTGCGGCACGCCCGCGTGCTTCAGGATGTTGCCGGCACAGACGACGTTCAGGCCTTCGGCGGCGGCGTGGATGCCGAGCGTCCTGGCGCCGGAGAACGCGGCCGTCCGGCCGTTCCGGTCGACGATCATCAACTGGCGGTAGGCGACGAGGCTGCCTGCGTGCTTGCACACCTGCACCATGGCGTCCGGGGCGGACTTGCCTGCGGCGAGAGCTTCGAGGGCGATCGTGCCGAGCCGCGGGTCGGTGATGTTCTGCGAGGCGGCGGCGCCGATGCCGGCGCGCGCATGCGCACAGCGTGCCGCGACCGCCGGGCTCGACGAGGCGACCGCGATGCCGAGCATGCCGGTTTGCGGGCAGCGGGCGGCGATCGAGAAGGTCATGTCACATCGTGCCCTGCCGCTCACGCGCGGACTGCTGGGAGAAGAACGAGGCACTCTTCGGGTACTGCGGGATCTCGACCTCGAACGCCTCCGAGCGCACGCGGCGGGTGTCGGCGCCGCGCACGATCAGGCCCTCGTGCCGGTTCGGCACCGGATTGGGCGTCAGCGGCAGCGCGTCGGCCGCGCTGTAGACGGCGATGAACATCGTGCGCGGCTTCGCCGATGAATTCGGCACCGAACCGTGCGCGAGTCGCGTGTGCATCAGGCAGACCGTGCCGGCCTTGCCCTTGCAGATCACGGCCTTGCGCTTGTAGCTGGCCTCGACTGCGTCCGACATCGCGCCCGTGAACACGCCGTCATGCCAGATCGAGTGGAGGGGATCGCGGTGCGAGCCCGGCGCCACCTCGAGCGGACCGTTCGCGTCGGTCACATCGTCGACACAGAGCAGGGCGGTGACCAGATCTGAGTTCGAGTGCGGCGTGAATGGGAAGTCCTGGTGCCACTTCACCTCGGTTGCGCTGCCCGGCAGCTTGGAATTGATCTTGTTGTGGTGGTGCTTGACGTTCGGGCCGATGAGGTCGGCGACGGCGTCGGTCATGCGGCTGTCGCGCATGGCGTCGAGATAGGCCTCCGACACGTCGCAGGGCGCGTTGACGCGGCGGAGCTGCGGCTTCTCGGCGGAGTGATCGGGATGAACATCGAAGCGCGGCCGGCCGTCGACGATCTCGCCGTAGGGCTTTGCGTGGCGCTGGCTCTCGGCCACCCAGCCGTCGAAGTCGCGCCTCAGGCTGGCGAGCGCAGCGGGCGACACCGCATCCTCGAGCATCAGGTAGCCGTCGCGCCAGAAGGCATCGAACTCAGCCTTGGTGAGCACGCGCATGTTGCAACTCCTCCGAGCCGAAACCTCAATCCGGAATGACCGCAGTGACGTCGATCTCGACCACCCACTCGGGCCGCGCGAGGCCGGAGACGACGAGCCCGGTCGAGACCGGGAAGACGCCTTTGAGCCAGCGGCCGACCGTTTGGTAGACCGGCTCGCGGTAGCGCGGGTCGGTGATGTAGACGACGATCTTGCAGATGTGGCCGAGCTCGGCGCCCGCCTCCGCGAGCAGCGTCGCGATGTTCTGCATGGCCTGGTCGGCCTGCGCGGCCGCGTCGCCGATGCCGACGCTCTTCGCCGTCGCGAGGTCCTGTCCGACCTGGCCGCGCACGAACACCGTCCTGCCTCGCGCCACGACCACCTGGCAGAGGTCGTTGTCGAGCTTCTGGCCCGGGTAGGTGTCGCGGGTGTTGAACTTGCGGATGCGGGCGTGGGCGAGCTTCTGCGCCATGCGGACCTCGGCTCGGCGGGGACTTTTCGGATGCGAGCTTACCCCGGGCACGCATCCGGCGGAAAGCACCGCCGCACGTCGAGCGCACATGCGGGCCGCGCAGTCCAGCACCCGGCTCATCCGCGATACCAGGGAACCGCATTCAGCTCGAACTCGTTCGGGCCGAGCGCCGATGGCGCCAGCCCGACATGCAAGGCGGGCGACCTCGGGCCTCACTTCGCTCGGCGCCAACCTGCTGTCCACATCCGATCGTCCTACCTGGGGAGGACGACAGGAGGACGGGGCCGTGACTGGAACTGTGATCGGGGTCACGCGATCAAGCGCCGCGCGGATCGACACGAGCCGGAAAGACGCGAGGCGCTGCTGCAGAAGGCTGCGGCTTCGATGCTGTTTCTATTCCGCCGCAACGACCTCCGGTCGGGGCGCGCCGAGGCCGAGCTGGCGGCGGGCCTCCTCACGCAGCGCATCGATCGGCTTCAGCCGTCCCTCCACCTCGTAGTGCCAGAACGTCCAGCCGTTGCACGCGGCCTTGCCCTGCACGACCGCGCCGAGGCGATGGATCGAGCCCTGTGCCTCGCCGCTCCCGCGTGTGCTCGTCAGCGCGAGCGTGCCGTCGGCGCGCACCTCGGCCCAGATGCGCCCGCGCTCGTCGGTGAGCCGGCGGCCGGGCTCCAGGATACCGAGCTCGATGATCGTGCCGAACGGCACCCGCGGCTCGCTCCGCTTCGAGCGCGCGACTTCGAGGGCGGCGGGTGCGAGCGGCGCCACGCGCGTGATGCGCTCCGCGGCGGCCTTCACGTAGTCCGGGTCGCGCTCGATGCCGATGTAGTACCGGCCGAGGCGGTGCGCGACCGCGCCGGTGGTGCCGGTACCGAAGAAGGGGTCGAGCACCACGTCGCCCGGGTTGGTCGTCGCGATCAGGATGCGATGGAGCAGCGCCTCCGGCTTCTGCGTCGGGTGCGCCTTGCGGCCGCCGTCATCCTTCAGGCGCTCCGGCCCCGAGCAGATCGGGAACAGCCAGTCGGAGCGCATCTGCAGATCGTCGTTGCCGGCCTTCAGCGCCTCGTAGTTGAAGGTGACGCGGGACTTCTTGTCCCGCGCCGCCCAGATCAGCGTCTCGTGCGCGTTGGTGAAGCGCTTGCCGCGGAAGTTCGGCATCGGGTTGGTCTTGCGCCAGACAACGTCGTTCTGCAGCCAGAAGCCGAGATCCTGCAACGCCACGCCGAGGCGGAAGATGTTGTGGTAGGAGCCGATCACCCAGATCGCGCCGTCGGGCTTGAGCACGCGGCGGCACTCCGCGAGCCAGGCACGCGAAAAGCGGTCGTAGTCGGCGAAGCACGAGAACTTGTCCCAGTGGTCGTCTACACCGTCCACCACGGTATTGTTGGGACGAAGGAGATCTCGGTCGAGCTGGAGGTTGTAAGGAGGGTCTGCAAAGACGAGGTCCACGCTGGCGCTATCGAGGCCTCTAAGCTCGTCGAGGCAGTCTCCTGGGCAGATTCGATCCAAGCCGCGACGCGGCAACGCACGACGACGTTCGACCATTGGACGCAACTCTCCGCCACTTCCCACAGGTGCCACAAATCCATGACACGGCCCCACCGATCAACCAGCCACACCACTCGGTTAAGAGATGGTAAACGGCGGAGGTTAAGAAACCGTTAAGGGCAGGCTCGGACGTTGACCTGTCGAGCTCTCGATAGCCGGCCTTTGCGGCGAACAAAAGGCGAACGCGATCGGTCGGACGGCCGCTCACTTGCCCCACTTCATCCAGTAGACCCCGAACAGGGCGTCCTCGCTCGGCCGGTCCTCGGGGATGGTCGTGACGAGGTGGGTGATGTTGACGAACTGGCGCCAGTTGAGATTGTCGGAGAAGCTGTTCGCCTGCCAGGTGCCGCAGCCCATGGTCAGCGTGAAGGCCATGCCGTTGTCGTAGCCGCCGCCGTTGCCTGCCGATCGTGTGCGCCTTGTCGACCAGCACGCGCTCCACGTCGAGGCGGTCGACAACCGTGAACCACAATCGGCGATCGAAGACCTCGTTCGAGGAGAAGTGGATGTGCATCGGGCTAAAACTCCGAAGCTGCACCGCCCACGGCGCCGGCCGTTTTCACGACCCTCATGCACCGCTTCAAGGTCGCGCTCAGGGCTCGACGACGGGGACGGTGCCTCGAAGGCCTGTGGCGCGCTTGCCAAGTCGACGGTCGAACGTCGCAAATGCGGAACAGCCTCTTGCTCCCGCAAGGTGCAGGGCATCCGCGAAATCGACGCCGTCCGCATAGTGCTGCAGCGCCAGATGGACCACGTCGACCTCTGCGACCGTGACCTGACGCAAGCCGCAAACGACACGCAAAGCGCGATTGATCTGCGCCGGGGAATAGCCATAAGCGCTTCGCAGGACCCATTCACTTTCCAGAGCGACACTGGTCAGCAGCAACACGGGGCCCGACGCAACAAGAGCTTCTGCACGCCGGACCTGACCGGCGTCATCGGCGGTGATCAGGCGTACGATGACGTTGGTGTCGAGCGCAATCATCGGGCACTTCGCCGCCAGCGCCTTTTCGCCTCCGCGAGCACGGCGGCATCCATCTGCTCGATAGACTTCGGCCGGCCACGCCATTTGAGTATGCCGACGACGTCCTTCATCTCGGTCTCCGGAAATGGACGGGCGGGGCGCAACAGCAATCCATCCTTCGTCTCCTCGACGACGAAATTCGTGCCGGGGGTCCAGCCGCGGGCGTCGCGGACCGCCTTCGGAATTATGATCTGGCCCTTGCTGGAAAGCCGGGTGGTTTCCATCGTCGCCTCCACGTGGTAAGATTGAGGTAAGATACGACAAAGCAAGCCGCCAAGCAACGTGGTGAGCGCGATCCGGTTAGCGATTTGTGACAGCGCCGCCGCCTCACTTGCCCCACTTCTTCCAGTAGACCCCGAACAGGGCGTCCTCGCTCGGCCGGTCCTCGGGGATGGTCGTGACGAGGTGGGTGATGTTGACGAACTGGCGCCAGTTGAGATTGTCGGAGAAGCTGTTCGCCTGCCAGGTGCCGCAGCCCATGGTCAGCGTGAAGGCCATGCCGTTGTCGTAGCCGCCGCCGTTGCCTGCCGATCGTGTGCGCCTTGTCGACCAGCACGCGCTCCACGTCGAGGCGGTCGACAACCGTGAACCACAATCGGCGATCGAAGACCTCGTTCGAGGAGAAGTGGATGTGCA
>Ga0209398_1001647_pt1 | contig 11219 bp, 2 predicted proteins | sample AshMeaBigSpring_FD_184125 | JGI IMG/M metagenome (GOLD analysis project Ga0209398, IMG submission 184125) | Groundwater microbial communities from Big Spring, Nevada to study Microbial Dark Matter (Phase II) - Ash Meadows Big Spring (SPAdes)... | ecosystem: Environmental > Aquatic > Deep...
CGATGTTTTTCGGCGGGGTGGGGGACATTACGGTCGCTTCCGGCATCGTGCCATCCACGCCTTCCCGCATGTCGCTCACCAAGTCGGGTGCCGGCACGCTCACTCTATCAGGAGCCAACACCTTCTCGGGAGGCGCAACTCTCAACGAGGGGAAAATCATCGCCACCACCTCCACCGCCCTCGGCGCGGGCCCGGTGGTGAACCATGGCGCGCTCGACCTCAACGCCGGGGCGGTCACCTACACCGGTCTCTCATCCTCTCTGGCCGGAGGCGGCGTGGTCAACGTCACCCTCGGCACCGGCACCGCCACGACCACGCTCAACGGCAACTATTCCAATTTCACCGGCACCTGGAACGTCGGTGTCGGAGCCGCCCCCGGCGCGGGCAAGGTCCAGATGAACGGCCAGGACCATCCATCCGCCACCATCCGCGTTCTTGAGAACGCAACCCTCTACACCACCGTCGGCACCCACTCCGCCTCCCTCGTCCTGTATGGTGGAAACACCGGCGAATCCCTCGGCCAGCTGCGCATTGAGAACGGCGCGACCTGGGCCGGAAGCATCACCCTCGCCGGGCCGATCAGCGGCAGTGGCGACGGTCACGTCGGAGCCATCTCCGGCACCGGAACCATCAGCGGAAGCATCGGCGAAACCGGCGGAGCCCACGCCCTCGTCAAGGATGGCGACGGCACAACCGTGCTATCAGGAATAAACACCTACACCGGACCCACCAACATCAACGACGGCATCCTGCTGGTCAACAGTCCCGGCTCCCTCGCCGCAGCCAGTGCCGTCACCGTTGCCAGCGGAGTCACCCTCGGCGGCAGCGGAGTCATACACGGACCCGTGACCGTGGCGTCGGGCGGGACGCTCGGAGGCTCCCTGACTCTCAACGGCCCGGTGACCGTCCAGAGCGGCGGCACGCTCGATGCAACCAAAGTCGTCCAACCCTCCATCAACGCGACCGGCACTCTCACACTCGGCGGTTTCCTCGACCTGAGCATCGACCGGACCCGCACGCCCGCTGCCAGCAACCTGACCATTTCCGGCACGATCAAACGCGGCGGCACCTTGCGGATCATCAACACCGGTCCCGCGCTGCAGTCGGGAGACAGTTTCACCGTCTCTATCAGCGGCGGGCAGGTGACCGGAAGTTTCGCCAGCACGCTGTTGCCCGCTCTGGATTACGGCCTGGCCTGGAACACCAGCCAGTTGGCCACCAGCGGCATTCTCACGGTGGTCGCCAACACCGGCTTCACGCCTTCCACCGTGACGCTCACCCCCGCCACCACGAACCAGCAGATCCACGGCATCGGGGCGAATTTCTGTCTAGGCCCTCAGAGCATTGCGTGGAACACGTCCAACTTCAATCTGGCCTTCTCCCCGTCCGGTCTCAACATCTCGTTCGCCCGTTTGTCCAACTCCTTCGAGTGTGCTCTGGATGAACCGGAAATCTTCTGGTACGGATGGGATTCGGACAATGTCAGATTCATCCAGATGTTCCGCGCCATCCAGCCGGACGGACTGCTCACGATGTCCTCATGGTCGCCACCAGGACGTTTCAAGAGCAGCGGCAGTGCCAACGGCGGAACCCTGGCAAAGACGGGCAACGCCTATCGTTACGCGGACTTCGCCAACTGGTGGCTTCGCTCGCTTCAATACCTCCGCGACAACTCGACGCTGCCGGTCGAAAAGGCGATCCCCGATTTCATCTCGATCCAGAACGAGCCCGATTTCACTCCCAGCGGGAATCCGTTCTACGCCGCATGGCAGGCCGGCTGTTATCTCGACAGCTCGGAATCCAGCACCAAGGCCGGTTATCCCCAGGCGCTCGCCGCGGTGAAGAGCGCCTTCCAGTCGAACGGGTTCGGCTTCGTGAAATTTGTCGGACCCGATACCACGACAGGCAGCCCGTCCCTCATTTCCAGCTACGTAAACAACGTCCCCGCCGGCTCCTTCGCCGCCATCGCCCATCACCCCTATCAGGGATCCACCAACAATGTCGGGAATAACACCTCGAACCTCTCCGGCCTGCGCTCGGCTTTTCCAAGCTCCACCATCTACATGACGGAATTCTTCGGCGACGACAGCTACGGCCCCGGCATTCCCGCCTGGATGCAGCACGCCCTGCCCATGCACAACCTCTTCGCCATTGAAAAGGCCAACACCTACCTGATGTGGGGTCTCAGCCTGTCGCCCACATCCCCCACCTTCTGCGCCCTCGGGCAATACAGCAAGTTCATCCGGCCGGGCGACTGGCGCTCCGCCGCGACCAGCTCCGACCCGAACTTGAAAACCACCCTCTACCGGCACTCCAACGGCCCGGGTGTTCCCGACCGGTTGATCCTTGTGATGATCAATAACAGCGCCGCCTACAGTTACCCCACCGTGCAGACCTCCGCCCACTGGGCAATCGACCCGGCCCGGCGACTCTGGAAAGTTTACAAAACCGCGGATGACGGCTCGACCCAGCAGCGCATCACCCTCACCGAAAACCTCAGTGGCGCCGCCCTCACCGGCAACCGCGGCCTCGTCCTCGCGCCCTATTCCATCACCACGGTCCTGATCAACTCCGACGCACCGCTGTCCAATCAAGAGGCATGGCGTCAGCAACACTTCGGCACCGCCGCCAATCTCGGCAATGCCGCCGATTCGTTCGACTCCAACAACGACGGCGAGACCAACCTCTACGAGTTCGCCACCAACCAGGATCCCCTCGCCAACACCCGCGTCACGCCATCGATGCTACGCAACGGCGCGAACCTCGAATTCACCTACACCCGCTCCAAAGCTGCCGTCCTCGGCGGGACCACGTTCACCGTCGAGTGGAGCGACACTCTTGCGGACGGAAGCTGGAGCACCTCCGGAATCACCAATCAGAACCCGCCCCCCATCGCGGAAGATGCGGAGACCGAAACCCTCGGAATCCTGGTCCCCGCCGGCAGCGGCAACCGACGCTTCGCCCGTTTAAAGGTCGCGGGTCCTTGAGCGCATGGCCGGCAAGGAATCCTGATCCCGATGGAGGATTCCAGTCACCAAAGACCGCCTCCGGCAGTCCACCACTCCATGGGAAAAATCCCCCCTGCGGGGGATGGCCAATTTTTGGCACCGGCGACACATTCGCAGAATTGGAATCGGATCGTGCCCATCCGCCGTCACCGGTTTCCAGACCCTTTCAATAGCCCACAAGCCCCATCCGTTCCGACGGCCGAATTCAAACCAAAAACCTTAAAACCAACCCAAATCCATGAAACCCAAATACCAAATCGCCTGCCGTCTCGCCCTCGTCTCCGCCATCGCCTTCACCGCTTCCGCCCACGCCGCCAACCTCACCTGGGACACCGTTGCTGGGGATGGTGCCTCCATTACTGCCAACGGCGGAAACTGGGATACCTCCACCGTCACCTGGAACGACGCCGGAGCTGATGTCGCTTGGTCACAGACCAGTGCCACGGCTTCCCTTCATGCCGCGATTTTCGGTGGTGCCGATGGCACTTACGCGATCGACGTGCCGGTCGGTATCGCCGCCCGCTCCCTGACGTTCAATAACAGCGGTTATACCCTGAGCGCCGGCGGAACGAGAACCGTCACCCTCAATCCGTCCGCATTGAACGGCGCGGTCAGCGTGACCCTCGCCGCAGGGAAAACCGCAACGATCGGAACCAACGTCTCGGTCTCCGGCTCCAGTGGCTCGCCACTGACCGTCGCGGGAGCCGGAACCCTAAGTATCACAGGCACGGGCGCCCGCTTGCTCAGCACCAGCAACAACTTGACCCTGAGCAGCGGACCGATCGTCGAGGTGGGCACCGGCGGCACTCTTTCCACCAACGCCCAGTTGATCGTTGGAAGCAGCACTTCGTCCAATCTTCTCAACGTGAATGGAGGCACGGTCTCCGCCGGAGCGACCGGTAGCACCGGGGCGAATCAACAGAATATCGTGCTCTTCAACGCGACCACCGCCGGTGCCGCCGAGTTGACCATCTCCAATGGCGGTTCGGTCACCAATCTCGGAACTGGAAGAGTGTCGAGCACCGGCAACCCCGTCGGCAGCGGAGAAAGCGGCCTGCGCTTCGGCAGCACGACATCCACCACCAACGCGGTTTCAACCACGGTCAACCTCAACGGCGGAACCCTAACCGTCGCTCGTGTCTATGAGGGAAACACCGGCATCGGCCTGACCTCCACCTTCAACTTCAACGGCGGCACCCTCAAGGTGACGGCCGGTGCCGGCAACGCCGCCAACTTCATGACCGGCCTGGATTCCGCCAACGTGCTTTCCGGAGGGGCGAAAATCGACACCAACGGTGTGGATGGCACCATCGCCCAGGCCCTGCTCGATGGCAGCGGTGGCGGCGGCCTCACCAAGGAGGGCAACGGCATCCTCACCCTTGCCGGAGCGAACACCTACACCGGCGCCACCATCATCAACGGCGGAAAGCTCAACCTCAACGCGCCCTACAACGCGATCACCGCCACCACGATCAATTCCGGCGCCCGTCTGCGCGTGACCACCGGCACCTCGGCTTCGTCCATCCCCTCCGTCACCGTGAACACCGGCGGCGGTTTCGAGGTCAACACCGGCAACTACAACGCCAGCCAGCTTGCCGGCATCTCCACGCCCACCTTCAACAATAACGACAACTACATGGTGGATCTCACCGGCGAGAACATCGTGCCGGGCGACATCACGGTGCTCACCTATACTAACAAAACCGGCACCGGCACCCCCTCGCTCGGCTCGTTGCCACCCGGCGTTACCGCCACCATTTCGGACACTGGCAGCGCCATCGTCATCGATGTCGATACACCGCAGGTTCCCTCGATCATCTGGTCCGCCGGCACCGGCAACTGGGACACCGTCACGGCCAACTGGACCGGCGCGACCTACACCGAGGGAGCCGTCGTCACCTTCCCGGAAATCGCAGGCGACAATATCGTGACTCTCACCGCCGCTCGTTCGCCGTTCTCAGTGGCGATTTCCAACAACACCACCAGCACCTACACCTTCGACGGAGCGGCGATTTCCGGCTCCGCCTCGGTGGCCAAGACCGGAACCGGCGCCGCGTCCTTCGATGTGGCGAACAGCTATACCGGCACCACCTCCATCAGCAGCGGCGGAATCCTCGTCAATGCCGACGGCGCGCTCGGCACCACCGCCGCGGGCACCACCATTGCCAGCGGCGCATCACTGGGTCTGGCGAACGGAACCTCCTACGCCACCGCCGAACCGGTCTCCGGTTCCGGCGCGGGAATCGTCACCGGATTCGGGGATTTCACTGCCGGATCCCGCGGCTTCATCCAGAGCATCAGCGGAAGCAGCACCTTCGCCGGCCCTGTGAAACTCAACGCCAACGGGACCAGCCGCATCGGCGTACAGGACAACTCCCAGCTGACCCTCAGTGGTCCGATCACCATGGCCGACGGAGTCACGACGGCGGCCGTTCTCTTCAGGGCCGGGGCAACCGATGGCGATTTCATCACCCTTTCCAACAGCGGAAACTCCTGGGGCGGTGGAACGCAGATCTTCTCCACCAACGATGGCAGCACCGGGATCGTCGGCGTCAGGTTGGGTGTGGACAACGGACTCCCCGTCACCACCACCCTCTCCGGCGGCGGGGTTTCCACAGGCAACGGCACCACCCTCGACCTTGCCGGCTACGACCAGACACTCGACGGCCTAGTCAATTCCAACAGCCGACTCCATATATCGAACAGCTCCGCCTCGCTGTCGACACTCACCCTCAATCCCTCACAGGACCGCTCTTCCGTCAGCGACGGCAGCAACCCCACCACATTGATCGAGGATGGTGCTGGCTCTGGCACCGTAGCCCTTGTCAAAACCGGCACCTTCTCCCAGACACTGCATGGTGCCAACACCTACTCCGGCTCCACCACCATCAACGGCGGCACGCTCGCATTGTCCGCCACCGGCACCATCGACAACACCGGCACCATGACCATCGCCGCCGGGGCCACCTTCGACGTCAGCGCAAAGGCCACCTACGCCATCCCTCCCTCGATGCCCGTCACCTTCAAGCTGGATCCCGCCGCGGCCGGTTCGGCGGGCAGGATCAAGGCTGCCGCCGATCTGGACATCAGCAGCGCGGCCATCACGCTTGATCCCGTCGCCACGCTTGACGATCCGGTTTACATCCTCGCCGAATACACCAACCTGACGGGCACGCTCCAGTTCGGCTCGGTCATCGGCCTGCCCTCCGGTTACTCGATCAAATACGACCATAACGGCGGCACCCAGATCGCGCTGGTTGCCGACGGTTTCGCCTCGTGGGCCGGCGGCTTCGGCCTCGCCCCCGCCGATCAGGATCCGACCGATGATCCGGACAATGACGGCATGGAAAACCTGTTGGAGTTCGTCCTCAACGGCGATCCCTCCGTTTCCGACGGCACCATCCTGCCGGTCCTCGCCGTCACCTCCTCGGACTTCGAGTTCACCTATCAGCGTCGTGACGATTCGGTCGCCCCGGAAACCACCCAGACCTTCGAATGGGGCAGCACCCTGGCGGCCTGGCCGGGCAGTGCGGTCATCCCGCCCACCAGCAACACGGTCGGCGTGGCCACCATCACCGTCAGCGCCGGCACGCCCAGTGACGCGGTGACCGACACCGTGAAAGTCAGCATTCCGAAGACCGAAGCCGGCGGTGCGGGCAAACTCTTCGGCCGCCTCATGGTCGAGAAACCCTGATTCCGGGATTCTTCGCCTCCGTCGGCAATTCCGGTTGGAATCCGTCGCCGCCTTCATCCCACGCATTCGAATCGCCGCGGACCCGCCAGGGCTCCCGCGGCGATCTCGTTTGTCCACCGAAATGTGCCGGGCACCTCGGATGCCTACCCGATCAGGCGGTAGCGGAAATGCCGGCGCATGACCACACTGCGAAGCAAATCCGCGAGCCAGTGATCCCCTCGATCCAAGTCCCAAATCTAACATTACGCCGCGACTCTGGCGAAAAATCCCCCCTGAGGGGGATAGTCAGGTTTCCGCATTTCATATCATCGTGCATCGCGTGGCTGCGCTCCCCCCTTTGCCACCCTGTTCTTTGCCCGGACATCCCCTGACCAGTCCATCAGTCCAAACCCACCCGCCCCCATGGAATCAACGAATCACTGTTCGGAATTCTTCTCGCGCGCCTGCATTTGCGCCTTCGCCACATCCATCGCTGTCATGTCGAACAGTCCGGCGGCTACCTACAACTGGAACCTCACCTCCGGCGGTGACTGGGACGCCACCAGCGCCAACTGGGCCGGGGCAGGCTCCACCTGGGTCAACGCCAACGACGCGGTATTTGCGAACAATACCACGACCTCCGCATATGCCATCGCCCTGCCGGGAACCATCAATGCGTCGAACGTGTCCTTTGGTAGCGCGTCGGCTGCGTCGGCGAAAGACAACAGCTACGATCTCACCGGCGGCACCCTCAATGTGAGCGGCGCTCTCGTCGTGCAGGGCAAGAGCAATAACGGTGCCACCTATTCCAACAACACCACGGTGACCATCAATTCCACCGTGGCTGTGACCGGCGACACCCGCATCGGAAGGTCGAACCTCACCATCTCCGGCGGCACCTACACCACGAACCGGTTTACCGCCAACCCCGCCAGTACGGATTGGGCCAACCTCACGATTTCCGGTGCGGGAACCTCGGTCACCGCCACCAACGGCATCGACGGCACCTACGGAACCACCGGCTCCAACGGTTCCACGGCGACCTTCGCAGTGAATCTCAACGGCGGAACGCTTTTCACCCCGTTTTTCAAAGTGGCCGACCGCGAAAGCTCCGGTGTCGCCGTCATGACTTTCAACGGCACCACGGTCAAGGCGACGGCCAGCACGACGAATTTCATCACGCTCCATGGCGGCGGTCAGAATGCCTTCATCTCCAACGGCGGCGCCATCCTCGACACCAACGGCTTTGACATTGGAATCGGGGTCAATTTAAAGAACGCCAGCGGACAGACCGGCACTTTGACCAAGCAGGGCACGGGCACGTTGACGCTTTCCGGCACCAACACCTATACCGGCACAACGACCGTCTCCGATGGAATCCTCAGCGTCTCCGGAGGCAGTCTCGCCAGTGCTACCCTGAACGTGGGAAATAAAACCTTTTCCCAGACGGCCGGCACGACCAATTTCACCAGCGGAGTCACTACCTCCGGCTCGGCTGACGGTGCGCTCATTTCGGTCACTGGCGGCAATTTCTCGGCATCTTCGGTGACGTTGGGACGGACGAATAACTACAGCACCGCACCGACGCTGGCCGCGCCGATCGCTGCCTCCACGACCAGCGGTCTCTATGTCAACGGCGCGACAGCGAATGTCAGTCTTGGGAGCCTGACCATCGGCACCGCCAACTCTTCCGCATCCGCGCGTATCGGAAATGGCAGTCTGTCCGTTTCCGGGAAAGTTCTGGTCGCCAATCACAACAACTCGACCCGCTGGAGCATCCTCCATGTCGCGGGCGGCACCTTCACTTCCAGCGATTCCACCGACGGCATCGTCATTTCGGCCAACCGGGGAACCTACACCAACAACGGCCAGGTTTATCTTTCCGGTGGCGTAAGCACGGCTGAGAAAATCGCCTTCGGCGCTGCCACAGACACCAAGGGCGGCAACGGCTTCCTCATCCTCGGTGGCGGAACGCTGTATCTCGGCAGTGGTGGCATTGTGAAAGCCTCCACCACCTCCGGGGCGGATCTTTACAACTACACCATCGGCCTGACCAGCGGTACGCTCGGGGCCAAGGACAACTGGTCGTCGTCACTCAACATGACGCTCGGCACCAATCCCACAATCAAAGCTGCCGATGAGTCCAACGCGGCGAAAAACATCACCCTGAGCGGGCTCCTTTCCGGAACCGGCCTCACCAAGACCGGCGACGGCACGCTGACGCTCCAGGGCGACAACACCTACTCCGGTGCCACCACCGTCTCCGAAGGCACACTCGTCATCAACGGCAATCAATCCACCGCCACCGGCAATGTGGGTGTGAGTGGCACCGACACCCGTCTCAAGGGCACGGGCACCATCGGCGGCGACACCACCCTCAACGCCGGTGCCATCCACTCGCCGGGCAACGGCGTGGGCAAACAGACATTCCACGACGGCACCTCGACCACACTCACCTATGCCCAAGGCTCGATCTTCGAGTGGGAATTGGGGGCCACGTTGAAGGATTCCGACACCATCGGAGCCCTCCGCGGCACCGATTGGGATGCGGTCAATGTTTCCGGAACCTTGGGCACCACGGGCACGAAAGCCATCTTCCGCGTGGTCCTGGACGGCAGCACGACCTTTGGCAATACCTTCTGGTCCCTAGACCGGAAGTGGACGGACATTTTCAAAACCTCCGACCTAGGAAGTGCGGTCAACTTCCAGTCGGTTTTCTCCAGCTTCCAATATTACAACTATAGCGGCGCGGGCGGCTCTCTCGCGGATCTCGGAAATCCCGGCGCCTACGGTTCCTTCACCATCGATGGCAGCACCCTCAAATGGACCGCCGTCCCGGAACCCACCAGCGCACTCGCATCCCTGCTGCTCGCCGCCGGCATCCTTCGCCGCCGCCGCTAGTCTCCATCCTCTCCCGTCCATTGTCATATCCATCGCTCGCTAGCCCATAAACCCATGAAACCGAAGAACCCTATCGCCTGCCTGGCTCTCGTCGTATCCTTCCCAATTGTCCTGTCATGCTCCGTTCTGGCGGACACATTGTGGTGGAACACCGCCAGCACCGGGACTTGGTCCACCACCACCAACTGGTGGACCACCGACGCGGGAACCACGACCCCCGCAACATCACCCGCCTCCGGCGACTCCGTCGTCTTCAACGGCACCGGTCAGGATGGCGACACCGTGGTGCAATTGAATGCCGATGCCGCCGCCACCGGCATCACCTTCAATAACAGCGGCACGACAAGCATCGGGAATTTCGACGCCACGCCCCGTCTGCTCAGTATCGGTTCGGGTGGCATCTCCATGGGTTCCTCGGCAGGAAACCCATCCATCAGCGCGAACATCGCCCTCACCGCCAATCAGAATTGGTCTATCTACCAGAACAAGATCCTCACCGTCAGCGGCGAAGCCAAGGGGGCTTTCAACCTCTCCAAAGGCGGTGGAACCACTCAGTCGGGCACCTGGCTATTCACCACCGGTGCCGATGTGAATGTTGGTGCGATTGACAGTTCGGGCAGTGCCGATCTTGGCCTGATCAGCATCACCGACGGCAATTTCGCGGCGACATCCCTCACACTACGCCGTTCCTCAGCCTTCAACACAGCACCCACCCTTGCAGCCCCGATTCAGGCAGCCACCACTTCCGGACTCTATGTCAATGGTGCATCCGCCAACGTCATACTTGGATCGCTGAACATCGGCACCGCCAATTCCTCCGCCTCCGCCCGCATCAACAACGGCACCGTCACGGTCAATGGAACCCTGAGCTTGGGCCGCAAAGGCTCCGGTAGCACCCGCTGGGACATCCTCCAGGTCAGCGGCGGCGCTTTGGATGCCCCGGACACCACCTCGGGAATCGTCATTGCGCAAAACAATGGATCCACCGCCAACAATGCGGAACTCTACCTCTCCGGCGGAACAACCACCGCCGGTCGGATCGGCTTCGGCGCAGCGACGGACACCGTCGGCGGCAATGGCTTTCTCATTCTCGGCGGCGGCACGCTCTATCTGGACACGCCGGGAATCGTCCTTGCCAATACCACCGGCCTTTACAACTACACGATCGGCATCAACAGCGGCACGCTCGGTGCCAAGGAGAACTGGGCGTCGTCACTCAACATGACCTTGGGCGCGAATCCGAGCATCAAGGCCGCCAACGCCGCCAACTCCGCGAAAAACATCACCCTGAGCGGGAATCTAACCGGGGCAGGATTCACCAAATCCGGTGGTGGCATGCTCGACCTGTCCGGCACCGTCAATCTCACCGGAACGGTTGGCAATGCCTCCAGCGCGGACCTCGGCCTGATCCGTATTTCCGGTGGTTCGTTCACGGCCGGCTCGGTCCAGCTCGGGCGCTCGTCGAGCTATTCGACGGCACCGACCGTGGCTACGCCGGTTCCTGCCGTCACGAGCGCCGGCTTCCATGTCAACTCGGCTTCTGCCGTGGTCAGTCTCGGAACGCTGAAAATCGGAACGAGCAACTCATCCGCCTCCGTCCGCGTGGACGACGGCGATGTCTCGGTATTGGGGGAAGT
>Ga0209398_1001648_pt1 | contig 11215 bp, 5 predicted proteins | sample AshMeaBigSpring_FD_184125 | JGI IMG/M metagenome (GOLD analysis project Ga0209398, IMG submission 184125) | Groundwater microbial communities from Big Spring, Nevada to study Microbial Dark Matter (Phase II) - Ash Meadows Big Spring (SPAdes)... | ecosystem: Environmental > Aquatic > Deep...
GCCGCGCTCAAGAACATCGGCTGGGGCGTTCGCGCCGTTGATTGGGGAGTCGCCACGGATTCTCCCGACCGCTCGATCACCTATCTGCACATCCTGAACCCGCCCCGGGAAAAGCGGCTCCGCATCGGCATGCCCGCCACCGCCGTGCGCTTCAAAGTCGCAAGCCTCCTCCCGTCAGGAAAACCCGTGTCCCTCGAAATGGACAAGGCGGGCTACATCATCACCCTGCCCGGCGATGAGGGATGGAGCCCCGTCCACACCGTGATCCGGCTCGAGCGAAAATGATAATACCTGAAAATCCAGCGACAACAAGCTTGCTGGCATGGCCTCTTCTCAAAACGCTGACGCACTGACCAGCAATCCCTCCCGTCCTTTATGAAACTCCAATCGCTGCATCTGCACCTGATTCTCGGGGCATTTTCGCTCTCGGCAATTGCTGACACCTTTTCGCCGTCACCGGGCTGGTCGCTCACGAATTCCCCGGCTGTTCCCGCGCCCGCACCGGTCAATAGCAAAAAACCTGCCGACCCGAAGAGCATCCCCGAAGAAAAAATGAATTTTGCCACCGCGCCCGGCCCGTTCGAGCCGACGTGGGATTCCATCAAGCAGAATTATCCAGGTGTTCCTGATTGGTTCCGGCAGGCAAAGTTCGGGGTGTTCGTCCACTGGGGGCCGCAGGCCTCGGGCAAAAGCGGGGACTGGTATGCGCGCAACCTGTATCGTCAGGGCCATCCCGCCTACGCAAACCATCTCAGGAACTTCGGGCACCCCTCGGAGGTCGGCTACAAGGATGTCCTGAACGCATGGAAGGCGCCGAAGTGGGATCCGATGAAGCTGACGCAGGCGTTCCACGACGCCGGGATGCGGTTCATGATGGTCGTCGGTGTCCACCACGATAACTTCGATCTTTGGAATTCCAAATACCAGCCGTGGAACTCGCTCAACGTCGGTCCGAAGAAAGACATGATCGGAGGATGGGCCGCCGCCGCCCGCAAGTATGGAATGAGATTCTGCATCACGTTCCACCACGAATACAGCTGGTGGTGGTGGGCGGATGCCTACAAGTCCGACAAGACCGGCCCGAAAGCCGGAGTGCCCTACGATGGAAACCTCACCCTCGCGGACGGCAGGGGGAAATGGTGGAACGGCCTTGACCCGCGGCTCCTCTACAACATCAACCTCGGCGAATACACCGATGGCGCAGGGCATGGCGTCACCGAGATTGCATTCGGGCATCAGGGGATTTTTCAGGATCATCAGGCTTACGCGAAATGGTATGCCGAGCGCTGGGCGCTGCGCATCATGGACGCGATTGACAAATACGACCCTGACATGTTCTACACGGACGGCAATTCCTCCGAGCCGTTCAGCGGCGATCACAGCGGCTCGGGGTTCAAGAGCGACGCTGCCCGGCGCGTGGTGGCGCACTTTTACAATCGCTCGCTTGCCAGGCACGGGAAGGCGGACACGCTGGCGCTCATCAAGTTCCAGCAGGGCAATCCCGCCGTCGGCATGACGTACGAGGTGAACATCCCCGACAAGGTCATGACGAACCAGGCGTGGATCGGCGAGAATCCGGTGGGCGACTGGTATTACGCTCCGGGGTACACATACGATGCGGTGAATCTCGTCCGCAGCCTAGTAGAATACATCTCGCGCGGTGGCAATTACGCCTGCGCCGTGCCGATTGACCCCGAAGGCGGTCTTGAGCAGCAGTGTATCGCCATGCTCAAGGACACGGGCGACTGGATGCGGGTGAATTCCGAAGGCGTCTATGGCAGTCGCGCTTGGGACGTGTGGGGGGAAGGCAGCGTCGTCATGCCCAACGGCGCGCTCGGGCCGGCCCAGGTCAAAACGCCTTACACCGCTGCAGACATCCGCTTCACCGCCAAAGACGGCGCGCTCTATGCCTGGCTCATGGCCTGGCCGGCGGACGGTAAGGTTATGATCAAATCGCTTGCCAGCGGCGCGGGCAAGGTCACCGGTGTTCAACTGCTGGGCAGCACAGACAAGCTGGTCTGGCAGCAAGCCGACGAGGGATTGGTGATCCATTTGCCGGCGGGAAAGCCCTGCCGGATGGCATGGTGTCTCAAGATTGCGGGCGCGAACCTCAAGGCTGTTCAACCCAGGCCCCCGGCAGTGGAGTCGGCCGCAACGGGCTCCTGATCCTGACGCAATAAGCCATGAAGAGAACCCAAAGCCTCATCCGCATCGGCGCCGCGGTCTCGATCGCAGCGCTCAGCCTGGCGGCAGCCGCACGGGCCGCAACCTACAACTGGAACACCACAAACGGCACGTGGGACACGTCCACGGCCAACTGGACCGGTGCGGGGTCGACATGGGTCGATGGCAGCGATGCGGTATTTAACAATACGGCCAACGCTTCCACCATCAGTCTCGGTGAGACGATCAACGCCACAAGCGTGATTCTGGGAAGCGCGGCCGCCGCAAACAACAACGGCAACTACACCCTTGCCGGCGGCGCGCTTAACGACGGCGGCACGCTCGTCGTCCAGGGAAACAGCACCAACAGCGGCGTATACGCCAGCAACCCCACCACAACGATCAATTCGACGGTTGCCGTCAGCGGATCCACGCTCATCGGACGCGCGAACTTCAGAATCACGGGAGGCACCTACACGACTGACCGCATCACAGCGAACCCCGCCAGCGCCGATTGGGCGAACGTGACGATTGCCGGCGGCAACGTGACCGCGACCAACGGCATCGACGGCAGCTACGGCACCAACGGCAGCAATGGAACCACAGCCACTTTCCAGCTGAACCTCAACGGCGGAACGCTCTGCACGCCGTCCATCAAAGTGGCCGACCGTGAAGCGGGTGCGAACAATAACGCCTGGCTCACATTCAATGGCACCACGGTGAGGGCCACGGCCAGCACGGCGACATTCATCACGCTCTACGGCGGCAACCAGACAGCATATATATCGAATGGCGGGGCCATCCTCGACACCAATGGCCACGACATCACGATCGGCGTCAACCTGAACAACACCGCAGGGCAGAACGGCTCATTGCAAAAAACCGGCGGCGGAACGCTCACGCTCACCGGAACGAACACCTTCACGGGCGGCATCGCCGTAAGCGCCGGCTCTCTGCGACTCACCCTCCCGTTGATTTCGTCCGCATCCCCGCTCAACGTCAGTTCCGGAGCGACTCTGGACCTTGATTTCAACGGCTCCGTCACGGTTGCGGGGCTTGTCCTCGACGGGGTCGCCCAAGGCCCAGGTGTTTACGATGCCTCCACACATCCGTCGGCAATCGCGGGCACAGGCAAATTGCGCATCCCGGTGCCTGTTGCTCCGGTGCCTTCTGTTCCCGCAGCAGGACATGGCCTTTCCAGCTTCAGCCGGATGAAATACGGTTTTTTTGTCCACTACGTCACAGGCGGAGGCTCCTACACCCTGACTGTCAACAAGGATGGCTCCAGCCCTGCCGGAATCAACGATCTTGCCAACCGTTTCGATGTCCCTCGCTTCGCGGCCGATCTCGCCTCCATGGGGGTGGAATACGTCATCTTCACTGCTTGGCACGCAAACATGAACCTCCTCGGCCCGAGCCAGAAGCTTGATCAGTGGATCCCCGGTCATACCTCGCAGCGCGATCTTTTGGGGGAAATGATCGACGCCGTAAAGTCGCGGGGCATCCGCGTTCTGCTCTATACCCATCCGCGCGACGGGCACGACATGGGACCTGCCGACCAGGCCGCCACCGGCTGGGCGCCGAGCGGCTACAATCCAGACTGGAGCCGCTTCGATCGGCAGAAGTGGAACAACTTCATCAACGACGTCTATGGTGACCTCGTTGACCGCTATGGCGACCGGATCGACGGGCTTTACCTCGATGAGGGAAGCCCGTCCGGCGACAGCCAGCGCGTGGTCGACTACCCGCGCCTGCGCCAGACCATCAAGGCCCGCCATCCCGATCTGCTGATGATCCAGAACAATTACGGGAACCTCTATTCCTGCGACATCGGGGACAAGGAGATTTACTACGGTTCTTCCTGGAGCCCCGGCAGCAATCCGAATGCCTGGCCGGCTTTGGCTAATCCCATGTCCCTGGTCATGGGCAGCATCTTCTGGGCGAGCGTCGGCCAAGGGACGGTGGTGACTCGCTACAACACCACCGAGATGTTCCGCCTTACCGTGCTCCGCGCCGGGATTAACTCGGCCGACGGCGGGGGAGTCAACTGGGCGGCCGGTCCATACCCCGGCGGCGACTGGGAGGATGGCGTGCTCGGGCAAATGCAACAGCTTGGCTCATGGATTGCTCCCATCCGCGCGTCAATCTGCAACACCCTTCCCAGCCAGTCATGGATCACCGCTCCCAGCTCCACCATAAACAGCATTGCGAACGGCATTGTCGCCACGCGCTCGGCGGCGGACGGCAGGGAATTTATCCACGTCCTGCGGCCGCCCGAGGGAAATTCCCTCACCGTGCCCGCTCCCGCCGATGGCCGGGGCTATGCGTCCGCCTCGCTGTTGGAAAACGGAATTCCGGTCGCGATGGTTCGTGGCGGCGATGGCAGCATCACCTTCACCCTGGATGGATGCTGCCCATGGAATCCGCGGAACACGGTGATCGCGCTGGAGCCTGTCACAGTTACCTGGACGGGAGCGGATAACACGCTGGGCGCAAACTCCGGCGTATGGTCGGATTCGATGGACAACTTCAACGGAGGCATCCCCGTTGCGACGCGCTTTCGCAACGGCGACAACGTGCGCTTCAATGGCGCCGGCCACTCGGACGTTTATTTCCAGCAGCCCGATGGAAAGGTGGGCGATCTGGCATTCTCCGGCATCGACCACCATATTTACCCTTCGGGCGCAGCGACCATGAACCTGACCACCGGCAACATCAATGTGGCTGCGGGCTTCACGACCACGTTCCATGAGACGGGCGCAGGCGGTTCGCTCCGGTTGGCGGGCGCCGCCGGCCTCACAAAATCCGGCGCAGGCACGCTCGTTCTTGACCTGCCTTCAGACGCCACCGGCAGCACCGTTTTGAGCAGCGGCGTTCTCAGCATCCGGGCAGGGGCGCTGGGCGGTGACGGCAGCATCGCCTTTAACGGCGGCACGCTGCGCTACCTGCCCGGAAACACGCAAGATCTCTCCGCAAGAATCCGCCACTCCGAATCGGATGTGGTCATCGACAGCGGAGGCGGCGACATCGTCTGGGCGACGCCGCTTTCCGGCAGCAACGCGGGCGGACTCGTAAAACTCGGCTCCGGCACCCTCTCTCTCGGAGGAGGAGCCTCCGTTCTGGCCGGGCCGTTCATCGTGAAGAGCGGCCGCCTCAAGCTGGCGCCGGCGGGCACCGGCTTGGTTTCCACGCCCAATTCCGGCTTCGAGTCTCCTGCCTACAACCCGCAGGCATGGGCCTACGCCCCGAGCAATACCGGTTGGACCTTCACATCCTCCGCTGGCATCGCCTCAAACGGCTCCCCGTGGATCAGCGCCGCTCCCGAAGGCACACAGGGCGCATTCCTGCAAAACAACGGAGCCATGAGCTGCCAAATCAACGTCTCTGCCACCGGCGATTACCTCCTTTCCTTCCGTGCCTCGAACCGTCCCGGTTACGTCCCCTCGGGCGTCGTGGTTTCCATCGATGGCACAGCCCTCGCCACCTTCCTTCCCGGCCGCATCGGGCTCGGCGGGGATTTCAACGAATTTAAACTCCCTGCCACCCGCCTCTCCGTCGGCACGCACACCCTGGCCATTCAAGGCCGCCAGAATGGCAGCGATAGCGGCACGATCATTGATGATGTGCGCTTTGCCGCTGCCGCTGCCGGAGCCCTTCCCGCCGGTGCGGTGCTTGAGCTCGGCGGTGCGGATGCCTCATTTGAGCCCGGTCCCGGCAGCGTGACGCTTGACGCGCTGGACGGCATTGCAGGCTCTTCCGTCGTTCTGGCAGGCACCGAACTGGTGGTCACCGGAAACGATCACGACGCCACCTTTGCGGGCTCCATCACCGGCACCGGCAACCTGACCAACGCCGGCACGCTCCGCCTCGTTGGAGACGCCACGCTCGGCTTCAGTGGAAAGTTCATCAACAACGGCGTGCTCGATGTGATGACTTGGAACGGCACGCTGCCTGCCGACTTCGTGAATTCCGGTATCGTGTTCGACCGCAGCGCCGTGAAGATCTCGAGCTGTTCGATGGAGGGAAATGCTTTACTCATCACCATTCACGGATACTCCGGCCACAGCTACCAATTACAGTCGAGCTTGAACCTACAGGACGGCAGTTGGCAGAACTCCGGAGCGCCGGTGCCGGGAAACAACGAACCTATAACTATCACTGTTCCTGATGTCGCCAAGGCGTCCCGGAGCTTTTTCCGCTTTGTCGTGGTTCCCTGACGCCAAAGGCGTTGGCCAATAAATGTTCAACTTTTCATAAAAACCCGTTGTCCGAGTATGCAAAATTTATCCCGTTCGCCAAAGGCGGCCCGGTCTGCATCGACAAGTTCCCGTTTTCCGCTCCACATCAAACGAGTAAACCCGCTACCGTCTGCCCGGAACCCCCAATGCCCTCAATGAGAACTGCAATCCCGCTTCTGCTTGCCATATTGATTTCGTGTACGCCGCTCCGAGCCCAGCCGGCCGGCGGGCCCCAACCGACGCCGCCGCCCGCCGGCATGGCCGAATTCCAGAGGATGAAGTACGGTTTTTTCGTCCACTACGTCTGGGGAGGGGATGCCTATTCGGCGACGGTGAACCGCGACGGCTCGATGCCGGCGGGACTGGATGATCTGGCGGACCGGTTCGATGCCAAGCGGTTTGCCGACGACCTTGCGGCCATGGGTATCGAATACGTCGTGTTTACCGCCTTCCACGCCGGGATGAATGTGCTCTACCCGAGCCAGGCTATGGAAAAATGGCGTCCCGGCCACTCCGCCCGGCGCGACCTGCTTGGCGATCTCATCAAGGCGTGCAAGGCGAAAAATATCGCGGTCCTGTTCTATACCCATCCCCGTGACGGCCACGATTTCAGTGCGGGCGACCAGGCTCGCACCGGCTGGGCGCCCACCGGTTCGGCTGATCCCGATTTTAAAAAATTCGACAGGCAGAAGTGGAACGACTTCATCAACGACATCTACGGCGAGTTGGTGGATCGTTACGGAAATGACATCGTCGGGCTCTACCTCGATGAGGGGAGCGGAGCCGCCGACAGCCAGCGGGTCGTCGACTACCCGCGGCTGCGCAAGACGATCACCGCAAAGCACCCGCATCTCATGATGATGCAGAACGACTATGGCAGCCTCTATTCCTGCGATATCGGGAACCAGGAAATCTTCTATGGAAAGTCGTTTGCGTCGCCGGACGGGGACAGCTGGAATTCCTACAAGATCCCGATTTCCATCGTCGTCGGCAGCATTTTCTGGGCGGCATTTCCCGAAGGCAAGGATGCTCCCGCGCAGAAAAGTGCGAAGGTCGGCTTCAACAAGTGGATCCACTATTCGCCGGAGGCGATGTTCCGGTATACCGTGCTCCAGGCCGGTACGAATACAGACGGCGGCGGCGTGCTTTGGGCTGCCGGACCATATCCCGGAGGGGGATGGGAAACCGGCGTGCTCGACCGGATGAAGGCAACGGGAAAGCTTGTCCAGGCGGTGGCCCCGTCGATCAAAGGCACTTATCCAAGCACCTCGTATCCCACCGCACCCGGGAAGCGCATCGCCGACCTGGTCTGGGGGGTCGCTACGCAGTCCCCCGACGGCCGGACCGAATTCCTTCACGTCCTCAAGGCGCCGGCTGGCTCGAAGTCGCTGAGCCTCCCGCCGCCTGCCGACGGAAAAAGGTTTTCGAGAGGATTTCTGCTCCGGAACAGTAAGCCGGTTACTCTCAAACAGACCTCCGCCGGTCTTGAGCTCGCGCTGCCTGCAGTCGACAGCTGGGACCGCCTCGACACGGTGATTGCTCTGGAGGTGGCTCCGGGCTCGCCGCCTCAGGACATCGCGTTATGGCGGCCGTTCCGCGCCTCGTCGCTCGACGGGAAAAGCTACCCGATGCTCGCGGTGGATGGCAATCCCTCGACTGCCTGGCGAAGCGCCCCGGATGATCCGGCGCCTTCCTGCTACGTGGATCTCGGCGAAGTCCGTCCGGTTTCAAGGATCGAGATTCAGGGGAGTCTCCCGTCTGGGGCGGTCCTCGAGGCGGCCGATAACTTCGAGTTCAGCAATGCGAGGCGGCTCGCTGTCGATCCGGGAGCGAAGACGCAGGAACTGAAGATCGTTCGCGCCACCTATGGCGCGGGCCAAAAGAGTGCCGATGTCACCGGCAAACTCCGCGCCGCCGCGGCCTCCGGAGCGCTGAGTATCAAAGTGGAGAACAGCCTCGTGGGGCGCGATCCCGCTCCGAACATCACGAAGGAGTTGAAGGTGGAATACATTCTGGATGGCAAACCGGAGACCGCGACCGTGGGTGAAGACGGCACTTTGACCCTTGGGACAGCGCCGGCTTGGGCGATCGAGCTTCCGGAGGCCGTCCCTGCCCGTTTCCTGCGCATTTCAAGAAAGCAGCCGGGCGTTTTTTCGATCGCCGGAATGCGGGTCTTCGGCCCGGCTCAGTAAGTGAAGCCAGCGGGCTGAAGATCTGGATGCAGGCAGTCATTCCTGTTTTGAACCATGAATGAGCAGGGACAAAGGGACGAGATGGATGGAGCAAAAGGGAACGTGATTGATCCGGCCTGAAGAGTGCTCTGTGAACTTCTCCATCAAAGAGTTTCCTTCGTCCAATCAAGGCCATGCCATCCCTCTCTGATGGCTGTTATTCAGGCAGGGGACGAACTAAGGGCCACTCGTTTCCAGTAAATGCGATTGAACGGCCGCCGATTTGTCAATTTGAATTTGCAAGCCGGGCTTTCTTTGGCATCAAGAATATTCATGCATCGACTAACCGTCCTCCCTGCCGCACTGTTTTTTTTTATGACCTCATCCCTGCCGGGCCAGGAGCCAGCGCCGTCTGCTCCGCCTTCAGCCGGCGTGGCTGATGCGATGAGCTGGAAATTCAACGATCGCGAGCGCCCGCTGCCGCCGGTTGTGCCTCCGAAGCCGGAGGGGGAACTCGCGGAGGCGGCCAAGCCGCCGGCGGGGGCCACCGTCCTTTTTGATGGCAAGGACCTCGCGCAGTGGAATCCCTCCAAGTGGAAAGTCGAAAACGGCGTTGTCGAGACCGTGCCGAAGTCCGGGTGGCTTGTGAGCAAGCAGCCGTTCGGCTCGTGCCACCTGCACCTGGAGTGGCAGACGTCGGACCAGCCGCCTTTCAAGGACGGGCAAAATCGCGGGAACAGCGGCGTTTTCCTGATGGGCGAATACGAGGTCCAGGTTCTCGATACCCATGAAAACAACACCTATGCCGACGGCATGGCCGGCGCCGTCTACGGGCAGTATCCGCCGAGTGTCAACCCGATCCGACCGCCCGGGCAGTGGCAGTATTACGACATCGAGTTCCACCGTCCGATTTTCGATGCCGCCGGAACCTTGACGCGTCCGGCCCGCATCACTGTCGACTTCAACGGGGTCCGGGTGCAGGACAACGTCGAGGTGCTCGGTCCGACCAATCCCCCCGGCCGAAGGCCCTACAAACCTCATGCGGACAAGCTTCCGCTGAAATTACAGGATCACAATGAGATTGTCCGCTTCAGGAACATCTGGATCCAGCCGCTCGCGGACTGAGATCCATGCGGTCCGGCGCATCCCGCACAGGGGCCGGGCTGGAGCAGGCGACCCTGTCACGATCGAGTCGCAGGCGGCGGCGTTCCTTGCAACGATCGAACCGGCCGCGCATGTCGAGGAACTCGTGAGTTTCCTTCCCGACGTTAACTATTTCGCCAAGGACCGGTTCGGTCGCTTCATGCTCATGGACGAGGGTTTCGTCTCCCTGCTCGGCTGTGCCCGCCGCAGCGAGGTCCTCGGAAAAACCGACTTCGATTTTTTCCCGCGGGACATCGCCTCAAAATATGTGACCGACGACGCCCGGGTGATGCGGACCGGGCGGCCGCTCCGGAACCTCACCGAGCCGATTCCAAATGCCGACCGGACGTTCAGCTGGTGGATGGTCAACAAGGTCCCCCTCCGCGATCGCGCCGGAGTTTCCGCCGGGGTCGCAGGGCTTCTTTCGAGGCTTTCCCTGCACAACGCGCCTTCGCATTACGGAAAATCAATGTTTGCCGTCCTCGAGCACATCGGCCGCCACTACCAGGAGGAAATCACGGTCAATGTGCTTGCCGCGGTTGCGGGGATGTCAGAGCGGGCGTTCTCACGGAATTTTGTCTTAACGTTCCAGATGACGCCGATGCGTTACGTGAACCGCGTCCGCCTGCAGGCCGCCCGCCATGCGCTTCTCAATTCCAATCTGCCTCTGGCCGGGATTGCCGAGGAGAGCGGATTTTACGACCAGAGCCATATGACGGCCCTGTTCACGCGTCTTTATGGGGTGAGCCCGCGCCGATACCGGGCGGCCCGACTCGGGAAGGTGGCCGTTTTGTCATAAAATTATGCATAATTTTCAAAGACGCGCACGAATCTCCGCGTATAGTGTGCCCGATCAGTTTTTCCCCACTATGAAAAGACGTTCCTTTCTTCGGATGCTGGCGGTATCGTCGGCGGCCGGTTTTCTCCCCTCGCTCTCTCGTGCGGGCGAAGCCTCCGGCCCCCGCAAGTCGCCGGGCGAGCGGATCACGCTCGGGTTTATCGGCGTCGGCAGCCAGGGCACAGGACTCCTCCGGGGAGCGCTGGGGGAGACGCGAGCACAGGTGGTCGCGGTCTGCGACGTCGACAGCAACTCCGCGCGCGAGGCCGCCCAGAAAATCGAAGCCGCCTACGGGAAAGACAAGGCTTCCGGAACATTCAAGGGCTGTGATGTCTTTACCGATTTCCGCGAGATGCTGGCGCGTCCGGATATTGATGCCGTCGTGATCGCGACTCCGGACCACTGGCATGCGATCCTTACGATCGCGGCTGTCGAGGCCGGCAAGGACGTCTACGTGGAAAAGCCTGCAGCGACGAGCATCCCCGAAAGCCGCGCGATGGTCGAGGCTGTCCGCCGGACCGGCGCTGTCTGTCAGGTCGGCAGCATGCAGCGCTCAAGCATTAATTTTCAGCGCGCCGTCGAGCTCGTCCGGCATGGCCTCCTGGGAAAAATCACCGCCGTCAGGGTCTACCTGCCTGACGGCATGGGCGTCCGGGGGGGCA
>Ga0209398_1001649_pt1 | contig 11214 bp, 8 predicted proteins | sample AshMeaBigSpring_FD_184125 | JGI IMG/M metagenome (GOLD analysis project Ga0209398, IMG submission 184125) | Groundwater microbial communities from Big Spring, Nevada to study Microbial Dark Matter (Phase II) - Ash Meadows Big Spring (SPAdes)... | ecosystem: Environmental > Aquatic > Deep...
CATCGGCTGCGGCGGGGGATGGTCCGGGATCGGCATCGCCCAGGCCTATCCCAAGGTGCGGGTGGACGGCTACGACCTGGACGAGGCCTCGGTGGCGCTGGCGCAGACGAACGTGGCCGAAGCGGGCCTGGGCGACCGCGTCCGCATCCTGCGCCGGGACGCCGCCGACCCGTCCCTGCGGGGGCGTTACGACCTGGTGGCGGCCTTCGAATGCGTGCACGACATGTCGGACCCGGTCGGTGCGCTTCGCACCATGCTGGGCCTGGCCCGCGACGGCGGATCGGTCATCGTCATGGATGAACGCGTGGGCGACCGATTCACCGCCAGAGGCAACGACGTGGAATGGATGATGTACGGCTGGAGCGTGCTGCACTGTCTGCCCGTTGGCAAGGCCGACGGTCCGTCGGCCGAAACCGGTACGGTGATGCGTACCGATACGCTGAGGCAATATGCCGCGGAAGCCGGTTTCTGCGATGTCGAGGTCTTGCCCATCGACAACTTCTTCTTCCGCTTTTACCGCCTGAAGGCTCTGTGTCGTTGAAGGGTTTCAGTTCGGCGAGGACCGTTCGCTCGGGCGGATGCATTCCCGTTCCGGTGGGATGGAGCTCGGCAATGTCTCCGCGGTTGCCGGCTCGGCCGAAGGTTCGGCGGAAATCGCACCGAACACGATGCTCTTAATCGCCTCGAGATACTCGGCATTCCGTGACAGGTAGAACGACAACGGCCGGGGGAATTTGGCGCCGAGAATTCCGTCGATAAACATCTGGCTGATTTCGCGGTGCCGGTGCAGGGTGAATTGGGAGCTGGCCAGGATCTGGCGCTCGTCTTCCGACAGTGAATGCACAAATTGCCGGAGGGCGGTGCGCGCGCGCGGCTGGTACATCCAGAAGTACAGCAGGTCCAGCGCGTGCACCATGATGATCTTCTCCAGGTCGCGCGCCTCTGTGCTGGGCCTGCGTTTGAGCTGGCCGGAGCGCTGCAGCACGGCGAAGGGCTGGACATCCGGGTAGAGCAGTTCAAGCTGAGCGTAGATGTCGAAGAGCTGCTCGAATTTCGCTTGGTAGTCGCGCAGCCGGGCCTGGATGTTGCGGTGGCGGTCCGCCAGACCTTCGATGAATCCGGCCACGATGTCCGACGCCGTCTTGGAGATGATGGCGGCCCATTTCTGCAGCACGGATGCGACCTCACCACTACCGCCGGCGGCGAGAATGCCGCCGGCGGCCGCGTTGATGAGGACCGCCACGGGAATGGAGGCCATGCTGCGGAAACAGTTGCCGTACACGGCCGTTTTGGGAAGTCCGCGCAGAAGGTTGTGACTCGAAAGGTAGACCCCGTTGGCCAGCGCCATGAAGGTGTAGAGCAGCGCCGGCTGGCTGGCGGTGGTGATGCCGAAGCCGCGGTCCAGGATGACCGTTTTCATGAGGTAGTCCAGCAGGGGTACGGAAAAGCCGGTGTACATCAGCGAATCGGTGATGCGCGCCCAGCTGACGTAGTCGTTCCAGTTCAGCAGCGGCGAGCGCCGGAACCCGCCGCCGCCCAGAACGGACTGCACGATATTGCGCAGGCCGGTGATGCCGAACCAGATAAACGCACCGCCGTAGGCCAGGAGCCACCAGTCCTTGGTCAGGGCGAAGGTGGCGAAGGCCGGAATGAACCCGATCAGGACTTTCAGGACGTTCTTGAGCCGCGAGTTCAAAAATCGCCACCGGAAGCCGCTGCCGGCACCTGCGGCTCTAGCTCCGGCGAGAATCAGGCCGTTGTCGATGGCTTTCTGGGCACCCCCCAGGGTCACGATGTTGCCCGGTGAAGCCATGCGCGTGTGCAGGGCCTCTACCTGCCAGCTTTCTTTAAAAGGAGATACCAGAAACGCCAGGGGTCCGGCGCCGAACCGGCGCCGCAGGCGTTGAAGAAGGGTCGAGGTGCCGGGGGCATGAACGAAGCTTAGGGTTCTATGCGCGCAGATCTGGATCGGGATGATCTCGCGCCTGCTCCCCGCGCTGTTTTTCGCGATCTCCCGCTGCGCTCTGCGCGGCAGGGTTTCCATGATGGCGAGCCCCATTCCGTGCAGCCGGGCCGAACGGCCGGTGGAATCGCTGCCCATACGGGCCTTGAGCGCCCTTCCGGCGTAGTAGGACTTGAAGGTGTCGATGTCGTAGAGAATCGCGGTCAGCTTTTCAAGCTGCGCTGCTTTTCCGGGCACACTGGAGTCACGCAGCCGGCTGATGATTTCCCGGATGACCTGTTTCAGGTGGATGACGCTGCCTTCGTTGATCGCCTGCATCAGGCGAGCGATTTCAGGAATGTTTCCGGTTTTGCCCGCGGAATAATCCTTCAGGTTGAAAATCTCAAGCCGCGTAATCATGCCCTGGCAGTCGTAGAGCAGCTCCAGCACTTCATCCGCTTTCAGGTCGGTCAGGTTCAGCGTCACGCGGTAGCCGGAATGCAGCGCCGCCAGACGGCCCAGTATCTCCGGCGGGCTCAGCCGCAGCAGCTCCGGCACGTCCGGCCCCTCGAAGGGTCGGTCGGGGAAAGCGATATCCGGGTTCTGCGACGGCTCCAGGAACCCGTCCACCAACGCTTCAAGGTCCATGCGATTCAGGCAGTCCACCCAGTCGGTGATTTCCCGGCGGCGCTCCGCAGTCGAGCCGGGCAGCTCCCGGTCCAGGGCGGTGACTCTCGCACTCAGCGCCTTCATCAGCTTGTCATGAATGAACTTCGACAGGTGCAGCTTGGATTTCTGCCCGATGCCCACAAACGCGAGAAATTCGGCCTCGGCGATGGGCGCCAGCCCGATGCCGAGGCGCTGGTTGAGCAGCGGAAGATGAACTTCGTTGAATTTCTGGAGCAGGCTGATGACATATCGCTGCTGGTAGCGTGAGGCCCGGCGCCCGGCTTCCATGAGGTTCATCACCGCCGGCTCGACGAGAAAGCAGAGAAACGCTTGGGAGTCGGCAAAGCCCCGCGGAACCCAGATGAGCTGAACGTATTTGTCGCGGAAACGGGCGGAATATTCGATGCCGATACGCACATCGATATCCAGAATTCTGGCGGCTTCAAACAGCTCGGCGGCAAACCGCGGTTCGATGAAGTTGTAGTGGATGACCCGCAGCCGGCGGATGCCCTTGATCCAGGCGTCCATCATGAGGTGCGTGGAGGATTTGCGGCCTTTGGTGTTGACGTCGTGCACATGATCGTCGAACGCGATCTGGTTCCACTCTTCGGGCATCTCCAGCAGGTGATACTGCCGGAGCTGGCGGCGCACGATGCGGGGTTTGCCGGAGGCGGTCATCCGAAAATCATGCGCCAACTCCAGCTGGCGCCGGGAGTCGCCGTGGGCCCGGACCAGGCTTTTCATGATCTGCAGGAGCACCCGCGCCGTGTTCTTCGGCAGGGGGCCTTCGGCCGAGTCGATTACTTCCAGGCGCAGGGAGCGCAGGGCGTTCAGGCGGTCTTCCACCCCGCCGATTTCAAGGGAGCTCAGGAGCTGCGCCACCGCATAGGCCGTTCGCAGGCCTTTGGTCTCCGCCATCTCCTTGATGCCGCTGGGGTGAAAATAGGGGAAATACAACCGGTGGGCATACTTCGTGCTGCTCAGGACATCGTTGACGATCTGGATCAGCTCATGATCTTTCCGATCGAAAAGATAAGGTGGTATTTTCGGATCGATACCCATTGCCCGGGCTTTATGGTAACCTAAGTTGCTCTCTTACCAAACTATAACATAAAACTAACAAAATCCTAACAATTGCATATGGGAGCAAAAAGGAGAGTTCTGAAAAAGGCACCCTCATGAAGCTGAACAACAAAGAGTTCGACCGCATCGTCAAGGCGTCCATCGCTCGGATTCCGGAGGAGATCCGGCGGCATCTCGAAAATATCCTGATTGCCGTGCAAAAACGACCTGATCCCGAGATGCTGACGGAAATGGGGTACCCGCCGGATGAGCCGTTGCTGGGGTTGTACTGGGGGGTGCCCCTGAACGAACGCACGCTGGGCGAGCCTCCGCTGTATCCCGACACCATTTACATCTTCAAGGAGCCGCTCGAAGAGATGTGCGTGACGCGCGCGGAGCTGGAGGAAGAAATCGAAATCACCGTGGTCCACGAAGTGGCCCACTTTCTCGGGATGAGCGAGGAACGTCTGGCGGAACTGGGCTACGAGTAGGCCTGGCCGGCTTTTTGGAAAGCCGGCGTTGGTTGACACCGGGAGCGGAATGCAATAAAAACTCTCTGCGACCCCATAGCGTTGCTCTGCTCAACATCGCAATCCACCCATACGGAGTTGACCACTATGGACCCCCAGCCGCTGCCTGCCCCCGCTCCTGAAAAAATCAACTGGCGTCTTGTCGTCCGTGGTGTCGTGCTGATCGTTCTTCTGGCCCTGTGCGGTTTCGGCCTGGCGGCCAGCCCGTTCTGGAAGCAGCATAGCCTGGAGTATTGGATCCGGATGGTACCCTGCTTCGGCGGCGCCTCCCTTCTGATGTGCCTGCTTTCGGAAGGCCAGCGTCAACGCAAGCTGCGCTGGAAGGTTCTTAAACACCAGGTGCTGCAGTGGATCGGTACCGGCGCTGCGGTGTATCTCGTGTTCTGGCTGATCCAGCAGAAATTTTTGAATGCGGATGCGGCCGGCCCGGCCGTGACCATCCTGATGGCCCTGTCGCTTTACGTGGCGGGGATCACGTTCGACTGGCCCTTGATCGTGGTGGCGCTGCTGCTCGCCGGCATGGCCGTGGGGGCGGTTTACTTGGAAAAGGTCTGGCTGGTGGTGGTGGGCCTGGCGGTCCTGCTTATCGTCGCCTACCTGCTCCTGCGGCCGATGATCAGGAACTACCGCACCTCGCCCGTTCAGGAATCAACGCCTGAGCCTTCGGACGCAAGCGTCGCCTCCGAACCCCACGCGGCAGGCTGACGAGGGGGCACGGCCGGAGCTGCCGTTTTTAAGCAGCCTGACGGGCCGCGGCCGACCCTCCGCCCGGTGGAAGACCGCTCCGGGCGCTTTTGACGATCTCCGGGTGCCGACGTGTTGTTCGAACCTTTCCAGCTCGGTTCCCACACCCTCCGAAACCGCCTGGTCGCCCTGCCGGTCTTCAGCGGATATGCCTTGCCGAACGGCCGTGCCAGCGATCTGCTGATCGATCACTACCACGGCCTGGCCCGAAGCGGCGTCGCCATGGTGGTGGTCGCCAACGCCGCGGTGAGCGCCGATGGGATGGTGGCGGTCAACAACCTGAGGGCGGATGCCGATGAATTCGTTCCGGGGCTCGAGCGGTTGGCCCGGGCGGTCAAGACGAAGGGCGCTCTGGCCATTTTGCAGCTCAACCACGGCGGCCGCTTCTCCCGGACCCCGCACCCCTTAAGCCCCTCCGCGCTGAATGCCGACCATATCCCTTTCCAATTGGCCAGCCTGAAGGAGTTCATGGAATTCTTCCCCCTGGAACAGCGCTTCGGCCTGACCCGGGATTTCATGCAGCGGGCGACCTCTTGGACCCGCTCCATGAGCCCCGGGGAGAAGGAAATGGTTGTCGCCGCATTCGGCCAGGCCGCCGCCAGGGCCTGCAAGGCCGGCTTCGATGGGGTCGAGCTGCACGGCGCCACCGGCTACCTGCTGACCCAGTTCCTGTCCGGCTTCACTCACAGGGATGCATCCGGTTCGCCGGCGGGCTTCCAGGAGCGCATTCGCTTTCCGTTGCAGGTGGTGCGCGAGGTCAAACGCCGGCTGCCGGAGAGCTTTCTCTTGGGATTTCGCCTGCTGCTGCACGAATGGGTCCCCGGCGGCATCGATCTGGCGGAGGCGCTGGCCTTTGCCGAAGAGCTGGCGGCCGAGGGCATCGGATATCTGTCGCCGAGCTCGGCGACCTACTATTCCATGTTTCTGCCCGAGGTGCGTGCGCTCACGGCCCGGCCCGGCTATCTCCGGGAGGACTGCCGGGCTCTCGCACAGCGCGTGGCGGTGCCGGTCATCGTCTCCGGCCGGGTGCTGTCACCGCAACTGGCCGAGCGGCTGCTCGCCGAAGGCGCCGGCGCCCTGGTCGGGCTGGGCCGGGGGCTCAGGGCCGACCCACGCTGGATTTCCAAGGCCCGCTCCGGCAGGCCGGTCACCGCCTGTCGCAACTGCAATATCTGCCTGCGCAGGGTGGTGCTGGAGCGGGGGTTCTCTTGCACCCGCTGGCCGGGATGGATCAAGGAGAGGGCCGATCTGGAGCAACGGCTGCTAAGACGCGATACCGCGAAGACCTTGTGGGTGGTGGCCGGCGCCGACGACCTGGAGCTGATGCGAACGCCGGCGGCGGCGATTCCCGCCATGTCCAGCGGTTCCACCACCGTTTTATTCCTGAAAAGCGCCGAGCCGGAGCCCGATTTCGAGCGGCGCGTAAGCGAGTTTACGGCCTGGAGCCGCACCCTGTGGCAGTGCCGCAATGGCGGGGACGCCGGGTTGTTTTACAAGACCGCTGCTATCCACCAAGCGCCGGACAGTCTGATTGCCGCGGAAATGGCGCACGGCGGATTCGGAGCCGTCATCCTGGCGCGCAACCATCGCGATCGCTGGCGCGACCGCTTGTTGTACAGACAGCGGGCCAAGGCGGTCAGCCTGATCGGAACCCATCCCCGCTGGTCGCAGGTCCTGGTGGCGCTCGACCTCGGCCTGGCGAGCCTGCTCGTATTGCGTCATCTCGAACACACGTTTATGACCCACCCGGAGAGTCAACTCGATTTCGTGCATGTCCTTCAAAATGAGGAACAAAGCGCCTGGGCGCTCAAGAGATGGCGTGAAATCCACAAGATCCTCGGATGGCGGAAACCGGCTCCGCTGCGCACGGTGGCGCCCCTGGGTGGCGATGTGTCCGCCACCATCCTGCGGGAGCTCCACAATGGCGACTTCGGTACCCTCGTGATGGGCAAGCGCGGATTGTCCCGGATCAAGCAGCTCCTGCTGGGAAGCGTCTCCTCGGCCGTTCTTCAGGGACTCACGACGCAAACCCTGCTTCTCGTCGACTGATGGCGCCGGCAAAAGCCCAACCGCGCCGCTGTGCTTCACCCCGCGCTCACCGCGACCCACCCGAAGTCCGCCTCGTTTGGCAGGTTTGCCGCCTTGATCCGGCGCCCCAAGCCCCGCCATCAGCATTGAAATCCTTGCCGGGTTGCGGCTAAGATGGGCGCCTGGCAGTCCGTGTACACGCCGCTGGATGCGGCCGTGCAGCAGCTGTTGGGAATCGACCGACGGTTTTGCCGCGGGCTGCATGCGATGTAGGACAGACAAGGAGGCGACCCATGTGTGAAACATGCGCAAACTGGACCCGCAGGAGTTTTATCAGGAAAGTGGTTGTCGGCGGCACCGCGTTGGGGCTGGGGCTGTGCGGCAGCCGCCTATCCCGGGCCGAATCCACCAAGCTCAAATTCAGCACATGGCACCCTCCCCTGAGCCGCGAAACCAAGACCGTTTGGACGCCCATGCTCGCTGAAATGAAGAAAAGGAGCGCCGGCAACCTGGACTGGGCCGTTTACGCCGGTGGGGCGCTGGGCAAGGCGCCGGAGCACTACGACATCGTGGCCAAGGGGCTATCGGACATGGGTTATTTCACGGCCACCTTCACCCCAGGACGCTTTCCGCTGACGGATGTGCTCTCGCTTGCGGCCTGGGTGGACGGCAAGGACCTAGCGGTCGACATCGGCAACGCCGTCTATGAACGCATTCTGAAGGACGAGTTCAAGGACGTCAAGGTCCTCGAGCTCAACGGCTGCATCCAGTCCTACATCTGGACCAAGAAGCCGGTCGCCAAGATGACGGACCTCAAGGGCCTGAAGCTCCGGACCCCCGGCGGCCACCAGACCAACTACGTGAAGGCGCTGGGCGCCGAGCCGGTGTTCATGCCTCCGGGCGATGTCTACATGGCGATTGAAACCGGCACGATCGACGGCATCGTCACCTGCCCGCCCGTCATCCTGGCCTTCAAACTCCACGAAGTCGCCAAGTACGGGGTCGTCACCACCTTCGGCTGCGTCTCCGAGGGCATGGTGATGAACCTGAGCGCCTGGAACAAGCTGCCGGAAGACCAAAAGAAGATCGTCAGTGAGCTCGGCACCAACCCCTTCCGGACCTCGGGTGGGCTGACCCGCAGCGAATACCCCAAGTTGATCGAAGAGATCACCAGGGGGGGTATCGAAATGGTCGAGCTTCCCAAGGATGAAGCCCAACGCTGGTTCGGGCAGTTCCAGGAGGTAACCCGGCAATGGGTGGCGGACCTCGAGGCCAAGGGCCTTCCGGCCAGGAAGGCGGTGGCAATCATGAACGAGGAGTGCGCAAAGCGCAACGTCCAGGTCGTGGCCTGCCCGCCGGAGTTCAAGATGGCATGAGCCGGAAGACGCCGATCAGGGTTGGGCGCTGATCTGGGAAAGGAGTGCATGCAAGCGCTGGAGCGGTTCCGCAAGCTGGTGAACCGGGCGAGCTACGGCGCCTGTTTTGGGGGAATGTTTCTGACCATCCCCTTGATGCTGCTCACCGTGGGCGACGTGATGGGCCGGTCGTTTTTCAACAAGCCCATTCCCGGCACCTTCGAGCTTTCGGAATACATGCTGGCCGTGATCGTGCTGCTGGGGGCCGCGTATACCCAGCAGGTCAAGGGCCACGTGGGGGTCGACTTTCTCACCGGCCGCTTCCCGCCCAGAGCCCGGGAAGCGCTTCGGGCCGTGACGACCTGCGCCGGCCTCCTGATCATCGCCATTCTGGTCTGGCAGGGCTATGTCGAAGGCATTCACGAGAAGGCGGTTTCGGACCAGCTGCGGGTGCCCCAGTGGCCGTTCAAGCTGCTGGTCGCCGTCGGCGGGCTGCTCCTGTGGCTCGAGCTCCTGCTGGATTTCATCGCATCCGTGCTGAAAATCGTCCGGAGGGATTAATGGACCCGATTGCCGTCGGCGGGCTCGGAACCGCAATGCTCGTCGTTCTCCTGTTGATGGGCATGCCCATCGCGTTCATGATGATGCTGGTCGGCTTTTTGGGCATCTGGAAGCTTTCCGCCCTGAGCGCCGCCCTGCCGGTCGTGGCCCAAACGGTTTACGGCGTCGCCTCGCACTACCCTTACACCATCATTCCGCTGTTCATCCTCATGGGCAGCTTCGCCGGAGCGGCCGGCGTCACGCGCGAGCTCTACGTGACCTTCGACAAGTGGTTCCGCCGCCTCCCGGGCGGCCTGGGGGTGGCGACCATTGCGGCCTGCGCCGCGTTTGGCGCGGTGAGCGGGTCATCGGTAGCCGCGTCCGCGGCTATGGGCAACATCGCGCTGCCCGAGATGCGGCGTTTCGGCTACGCTCCGCGCCTTGCGACCGGCGTGGTGGCCGCGGGCGGCACCCTCAGTTTCCTGATCCCGCCCAGCCTGGGCTTCGTCGTCTACGGGATGCTGACCGAGCAGTCCATCGGCAAGCTGCTGATTTCAGGCATTTTACCCGGCCTCCTGCTCGCCGGCGCCTATGCGGCGGTGGTGATCGGCTGGGTCAAGCTCAACCCGGCCCTGGCACCGGTCTCGCCCGAAAAAGTAAAATTCAGGGAAAAGGTCGCGGCCCTTAAAGGCGTCTGGGAAACGGCGCTCGTATTTTTCATCGTGATGGGCGGGATCTACCTCGGCTTCATCAATCCCACCGAGGCCGGCGCCGTGGGGGCCTTTGCGCTTTTCATCATCGTCACGGCCAAAGGACGCCTCACCGGACGCGCGATCGTGACCTGCCTGCTCGAGGCCACCCGGATCACGGTCATGGTGCTGTTTCTGGTCGCCGGGGCCACGGTGTTCAGCTACTTCCTGGCCTTGTCGACCATACCGACGACGGTTTCGGCCTGGATCGCCGGACTGGAAGTCTCGCGCTACGCGGTCCTGGCCATCATCGTCGGAATTTACTTCGCCCTCGGCTGTTTCCTCGATGCGGTGTCCATGATGGTGCTGACCCTGCCGGTGGTCTTTCCGGTCATCGTCTCGCTCGACTTCCATCCCATCTGGTTCGGGGTGGTGGCCGTTCTGATGATGGAAGCGGGGCTGATCACCCCGCCGGTGGGCCTGAACGTCTACACGCTGGCGGGCATCGCCAAGGATGTGCCCATGGCCGAGATCTTCAAAGGCGCCACGCCGTTTCTCGCCTCGATCGTCGTGACCGCCGTCGTCCTGACGATCTTCCCCGAGATCGCGCTTTACCTGCCCAGCCTGATGGGACGATAGCCCTCAGGGTTCGGGGCTCAGGTAAAAAAATGGTTGCCGAGGCTTGATCTCCGATTATCTGATTCGCTCGTGTGCGATTAGACCGAAGATTGCAGCGGCTGCCCCCATAATTGGAACCTGGAGATTTGACTTCAGCCACCGTGAAATTAGGATTATGTTCACAAGAACAGTTGCCCTGGAGGAGTGAGGTGGAGGCGGCATCCCCTCGCGATGCGCCGGCTTCGCCAAGGCAACCACTGCGTTTGGCAAGGACCCTCTGCAAGGAATGATGCCATGCCTTTTAGAAGAGCCTTCGTGATCGCCGGCCTCATCCTGGGATGCGCCGCAGCGCCGCAGCCGCAGCTTCAGGTGGTGCCTTCCGTGGACCTGAGCCGTTATGTCGGCCGGTGGTACGAGATCGCGAGCATTCCGACCTGGTTCCAGAAGGGCTGCGTCGGATCGACCGCAGAATACAGCCTCAGGCCGGACGGTGACATCGATGTCGTGAATCAATGCCGCAGAGAACCGGGTGGTGCGCTGGATACGGCCAGGGGCAAGGCATGGGTGACGGACCCGGCGACGAACGCCAAACTCAAAGTCCAGTTCTTCTGGCCGTTCCGCGGCGACTACTGGATCATCGACCTCGGCCGCGATTACGACTACGCCGTGGTGGGCCAGCCCAGCCGCGACTATCTGTGGATTTTGAGCCGCAGACCGCTGATGGACGCCGAGATGTATGCACGCATCCTGGAGCGGCTTCGGCAAAAAGGCTACGACGTGGAGCGGCTCGTCAAAACCCGGCAACCCGGTTAAGGCTCAACGATTTGCTTGCGGGCAGCGCTTGGGGTATAAAAAACAATACCATGGGACTGCAGCCTCAATACTGGCACTGGCTGGTCTTCGGAATGATTCTGATCATGGTCGAGCTCTTCGTTCCGAGCTTCACCATCTTCTGGTTCGGGCTGGCGGGGCTCATCGTCGGCGGCGTGCTCCTGGTGGCCCCCGCGACCACCCTCACGTGGCAGCTTTTCCTGTGG
>Ga0209398_1001652_pt1 | contig 11206 bp, 11 predicted proteins | sample AshMeaBigSpring_FD_184125 | JGI IMG/M metagenome (GOLD analysis project Ga0209398, IMG submission 184125) | Groundwater microbial communities from Big Spring, Nevada to study Microbial Dark Matter (Phase II) - Ash Meadows Big Spring (SPAdes)... | ecosystem: Environmental > Aquatic > Deep...
GCACACAATTTGCGGAGGAGCGGAATAGCCGACTGCGTCGGCAGTTTTCAGTGTTCGGTTTTCAGTTTTCAGAGATGAGGATTTCACGCGGAAACGCGAAGGCGCGGAGAAGAAAAAGCGAAAAGTGAAAACCGAAAAGCGGAAACGAGGAATACGTGCCAGCGGGCGCTGGCCGGATAGCCTGCCCACAGGGCAGCCCGGAGGGCGAGACGAGCGGGAGCGAGCGAGGCAACATTTACGTGCCAGCGGGCGCTGGCCGGATAGCCTGCCCACAGGGCAGCCCAGCGGGCGGAGCCGTGCGGGGACACGGTCCGGCAACCGGGAGCGAAGGAGGCAACATTCACGCGGAGGCGCTGCGCGCGGAGGGTGAGATCGGCGGGCTCGGCGATCCCGCCCCACCGGTTAGTCTCTGTGCATTTCTTTGTGCTCCCGTTCTCTGCGGCTGATAAACCTGCTTCGCGAAAGATCCCGGACGGAAACCTGCTTTATTCTACAGCCCGCGTTGAGGCTCTATTGATTTCTGATGTGGGCACGCACTTGGTTGTGGTTTCCCACAAAGCAGAGGTGGAAATCTCCTCCCTCCGGCAAAAAGAGAACGCGCAAATCAAGACCGGCACGAAACTCAAAATATTTACCGAACGGACGCAATCCGATCCCCGAGTGCAGATGCGGCCGGCCAAACACGGATTCCAGCCGCGCGATAGCGGCATTTACAGCCGCAGCTTGTTGTGAGGTCAGGGAGCGATAGGCCCGGTCGAACTTTGGCCGGGTGTAAATCACGGTTTCCAAGGCTTGAGCCGGCCGGCTTTGCGGTCGCTCTTGATTGCCGCCAAGTCGCGCTTGGCTGACTTTTCCACTTCCTCGTGGGTGATCCGATACTCCTCAAATGGTGAAACTGGCCCGACGAAAAAACTCCAAACCGCTTCCTGAACTGCCGCCGAGGCATCTTTGAATCGTCCAGTCTTAACCTGCGTGTCCACAAGACGGATCAGAGGCTCCGAAAGCGTGATGTGTCGGCTGTTCATGGTTCCATGATGCGCCAGCGGGTAGAATAATCAACCTCGAAGGTCAGAGGTTTTTCATTTCCGGGTGACGAGGGACACGAGGCCTCGGGTGTGGTGAGCGGGGCGAAGCAAACGCGGGCTGCGGCGTCGGTCGGGAGAAGTCGGCGGGCTCGGCGATCCCGCCCCACCGGTTAGTCTCTGTGCATTTCTTTGTGCTCCCCGTTCTTCGCGGCTCGGGAGGATTCGCTGGATTCGGAGCCGCTACAGACTTGTTCAATGTCGGGGCCGCTCGGGCTTGAGCCGGAAGAATCGGCTTGCAGTAAGAGTTCGTGCGCGAGAGATAGAGGCACACGCCATGCGAAAACCTCCCCCAAGCGAAACGGCCTCGATCGCGGTCGTACACGATCCATCGAAGTCCTGGGGACGGCGGATCATTTCCGGCGTGCTGGAATACGCGCAGCAGCACACGCCGTGGCAGATCACGATCATCCCGGTCTTGATCGATGACGCGGTTCCCGATTTCGGGAATTGGAGAGGCGACGGGATCATCACGCGCATCACGGGCCCGGAAACGGTGAAGGCAATGAAGAAGACCGGGCTGCCGATCGTGAATGTCGGGATGCCGCGCCCAATCGATGCACCATTTCCCCGCGTGTCCGGCAACACGGAGGAGATCGCCTCGATGGCAGCCGATTTTTTCTGCGCACGCCAATACACCCATTTTGCGTGTGTCGGAGAAATCCGGAAGGGGCTCGTGCGCTCATGCCTGGAGGCGTATTGCGAGCTTCTCGCCTCTCGCGGGCATGCCTGTCTGCTGCAGGACCTCGAAGCTCCAGCCCGCAAAATCAAGGCCTGGCTGACGTCCCTCCCCAAGCCTGTGGCCTTATTCGTCTGGGGCGCGGATGCCGGCCGCCGGATCATCGAGGCGGCGCGGGCTGCCGGGCTCACGGTGCCGCACGAGGTCGCCGTGCTCGGGAGCGACTACGACGACCTGATCAACGAGGCCTCGTTCCCCGCACAGTCCGGCATCCAGCTTGCCCCGGAGCGGATCGGCAGGGCTGCGGCAAAAGTCATGGACGACATCCTGCGCGGGCGCAAGCCGGGGAAGAGGGACCTTCTTCTGGGGCCGGTCGGCATCGTCGAGCGCGCGTCGACCGACTCGGTCGCGGTCAGCAATCCGGCGATGGCGGCGGTGAGCCGCTATGTGCTGGCCCACGCGCTGGAGCCGATTTCCATCGACGACGTCATCAAGGCCCACCCGATGGCCCGCCGGAGCCTGGAGCGGAAGTTCCGCGAGACGTTCGGTTGCACGATCATCGAGCAGATCCGCGGGATCCGGGTGAGCAACGCCCGCCGGCTCCTCGAGCACAGCGACATGCCGGTGACCCAGATTGCCGAGAAGTGCGGGTTCGGGAGTTACAACTACATGGGCCGGGTGTTCCGCGAGGCCATCGGACTTTCGCCCAGCGAGTGCCGCGACCGGGCGCTGCGTTCCCGCAGCCGCCGTGCGTAGAGCGGCGGCCGCCCGCCCGGCCGGCGCTACGAAACCAGGTGCCTGGTTGGCGGAGCGCATCCGCCACAACCGGCTCCCCGCGCGAAGAAAGCAGTTGCAAAACATTTCAAACTAAGGCTCAGTGTGCCGCTAATATGGATCTCACTCATATCACCAGCCAAACTTTGCGCCGGGCTATCAGCCTTTCGGAGCGCAAAGAGGAACTCGTCAAACTCATTGCCGAACTCGAAACCGAGCTTGCCAAAGTATTGACTGGAGTCGCGGTTTCCGTGCCCGGAATCGTCCGGCAGCCAGCTTCCCGGAAGCCTTCCAAGCCGGCGAAGGCCGCTCCTGCGCGGAAGGGGAAATCCGGAGCGGTGAAGGACCGGATCCTTGCCCTGCTCGACGCCGCCGGCAGCCAGGGGCTCAAGGTGAAGGAGATTGCCGAGAAACTCGGCTCGCCAGCCGGCAACATTTCCGTGTGGTTCAGCACGACCGGAAAAAAGCTGACGCAAAAAATTGAACCCGGCCGCTACGCATCGAAAGGCGTGAAGGTTGCCGCTCCCGCAGCAGCGGCCAAGCCCGCTCCGGCCGCGAAGCCGGTTGCCGCCCGCAAGGGGAAGCTCACCCCGGAGGGTCGCGCCAAAATTGCCGCAGCCAGCAAGGCCCGCTGGGCCGCCCACCGGTCGAAGAATGCCGGCAAGCCGGCAGCCAAAGAGAAAGCTCCGGCCAAAAAAAAATCAGTCAAAGTGGCCAAAGCCACTAAGCCTGCTCCGAAGGCATTCCGTCTTCCGAAGCCTGCCAGAAAGTCCTGATCATGGCGGACGGGATCAGGATTCCTGATCCAGCCGGATGCACGGGGTTCCGTGCCGCTGTTCATCCGTGCCGCGAAGTTCCGATTGCAGCGTCCGCTCCGGCGGCGCGCATCGGGACTGGCAGGACGCGGGAGAAAAGCTACCGTCTGGATTTTGTGACCAGCCAGCCCACGAGCACGGCGAGGACAGCCACCAGGGCTCCTGCGGCAAGAAGGTGGCTGAGCGGGGGGATATCGTCCAGCGTGCAGGCTTCACTATCGCACTCCCGGTTGGTGGTGAAGCATTTCAACTTTTCGAGGAATGGGCACTTGGTCATAGGGATGACAATGGCTTAGTGACCTTTGTCTGAATAGGCAAGGCGAATTCCAGCCCGCACGCGCGGGGGATCAGGGCAAAATTCCGGCAGCAGGGAATTTGGGATTGCGGGCGAGGAGCGGTCCATTCAGGCTGGTGGTTTTCCCATGGCTACTGCATTTGATCCTGAATTGTCCGCCCGCATCGAGTCCTTCGGCGTGATTGCGGTGCTGGTTGTCGACCGCGCCGATGACGCCGTTCCCCTTGCCGAGGCCCTGCTGGCCGGCGGCGTCGGGGTGATGGAACTCACGATGCGCACGCCCGCCGCGCTCGAAGCCCTCAAAAAAATCCGGACCGCGCTTCCGGAGATGATCGCCGGCGTCGGCACGATTCTGACCCCCGACCAGCTCAAAGCCGCGCAGGATGCCGGAGCGGCGTTCGGGGTCGCACCGGGAACAAATGCCCGCGTGCTCGCCGCGGCGGCCGCCGTCGGACTCCCGTTCGCGCCGGGGATCGCGACGCCATCGGACATCGAGGCCGCACTGGAATTCGACTGCCGTCTGCTCAAATTTTTCCCGTGCGAGGCGTCGGGCGGGCTGTCGTATCTGAAGAACATCTCCGCGCCCTACGCCCACCTCGGCCTGAAGTATGTCCCGCTGGGCGGGCTGAACGAGAAGAACATGGCGACCTATCTCGGCGAGCCGATTGTCGGCGCGCTGGGCGGATCGTGGCTGGCCCCGCGCGACCTCATCCAGGCGGGCGACTGGCCGGCGATCACCGGCCGCTCGGCCGCCGCCACGGAAATCATCAAATCCATCCGCAACAAATCATGAGCAACACGACCATTGTCACATTTGGAGAAATCATGGGGCGCTTCGCCCCGGCGGGATTCCTGAGGTTCCGGCAGGCGCTGCCGGGTCCGCTTGACCTGACATTCGGCGGTGCGGAGGCGAACGTGGCCGCGTCGCTGGCGATTTTCGGAGCCTCCGCGCGCTTTGTGACCGCGCTCCCGCAGCACGCGATCGCCGACGCCTGCGTGGGCGTCCTCACCGGGCTCGGCGTGGACACCAGCCACATCGTCCGCACAAAGAAAGGCCGGCTCGGGCTTTACTTCCTCGAGAGCGGCGCGAACCAGCGTCCGAGCAACGTCATCTACGACCGCGCGAACTCGTCGGTGAGCATGACGCCGGCGGCCGACTACAACTGGGACGCCATCTATTCCGGCGCCAAATGGCTGCACACGACCGGGATCACGCCGGCCCTCTCGCAAGTCTCGGCCGAGGCGGTGCTCGCCGCGGTGAAGGCCGCCAAGGTGGCGGGCCTCCAGGTCTCGTGCGACCTGAACTTCCGCAAGAAGCTGTGGAACTGGGAGCCGGGGACCTCGGCCGGCGCGCTCGCCAACCGGACGATGCGCGCGATCCTGCCGTTCGTCGATGTCGTCATCGCCAACGAGGAGGATGCCGCCGACGTGCTCGGGATCCACGCGGCGGAGACCGATGTCCACTCGGGAAAAGTCGCCGCGGACAAATACCCCGACGTGGCGCGGCAGATTGCCGCGCAGTTTCCCAACGTCTCGCTGGTCGCGATCACGCTGCGCGAGAGCTACTCGGCCTCGCACAACAACTGGGGTGCGATGCTCTATGACGTGAAGGCCGGCAAGGCCCACTTCGCCCCCGTGCGCGACGGGCAATACGAACCCTGGCCGATCCGGAACATCGTCGACCGCGTCGGCGGCGGCGACTCGTTCGGCGCGGGGCTTATCTTTGCGCTCAATACGCCCGAGCTGTCGGATCCCGCGCAGGCGATCGCCTTTGCGGTGGCCGCCTCGTGCCTCGCGCACTCGATCGTCGGCGACATCAACTACACGACCCGCGCGGAGGCGGAGGCCCTCATGAAGGGCTCCGGCGCCGGGCGCGTCGTCCGCTAGCCGGCCCCGCCGGCAACCCATCATGTCGCTCGGCTTCGTGCGGGAGTTTTTGCGTTCGCCCGCCTCGGTGGGGGCGATCTGGCCGTCGTCCCCCGCGCTCGCGCGGATGATGGTCCGCGCCTCCGGCGTGCCCACCGCCTCGCGCGTGCTCGAGCTCGGACCCGGGAGCGGCGCATTCACCGGGGAGATCCTTAACTCGCTCGGTAGCGGCTCCCGCTTCATCTCGATTGAAAAGAGCCCGGAGCTCGCCCGCACGGTCGCCGCGAAATTTCCCGCCGCCCGCGTCATCGAGGGCTGCGCCACCAGGCTCTCGGTCCATCTGGAGGAAGAGGCATTCGGCCGGCCGGATGCCATTTTGTCCGGGCTGCCCTGGGCGGCGTTCGACGACGGTTTGCAGGCGGCGATCCTCGACCAGATCCTCGCATCTCTGGACGACCGGGCGGTCTTTTCCACATTCGCCTACTTCGGCCCGCACTGGCTCAAGGCCGGCCGCGCGTTCCGCAAGCGGCTCGAGGCATCGTTCCGCGATGTCCGGCGGACGGAGGTCGTCCTCGCAAATATCCCGCCGGCCTTTGTCTACTACTGCCGCAGGTAAGGGGACCGCAGGGCCTCATCTCTGCAGGGTGCGGTGGAAGGTGTCCCGACCTGACGGTCCGTGCCCATGGGCATCCCGCGCCGTTGCGGGAATCAAACTCCGGGCAGCGGGCGGGCCGCTCTACCCGCTTTGACTGCACTCCCCCGAAGGCGATGGCGCTCAGCCGAGCCCGCGGTCTTCGACGTCGTCCTCGTCCCATCCGACAAGGTGTCCGATCTCATGGAGAAGCGTGGTGCGGACCTCATCGAGATAGATGTCCTCGTCGCCATCCGAGAAGTCCCAGATGTTTTCCAGCCAGAGCCGGATGCGCAAAAGCCCGCCGGCGTCCTCGTCGAAGTATCCCAGCGTGTCTGCCTCAATGCCGGTGGAGATATCTTCGGGCGAGGGAACATCCTCGAGGAGGACCGGGACTTCCTTGAGCCGCTCGCGGAGCGGCGGCGGAAGCTCGCGGACGGTCTCCGCCACCTCCCGCTCCGCCAGTTTTTCCAGGTGCTTCCAGTGCATGCGGGTCAGGGCGCTGGAAACTTGCACGCGACGAGTTCGCCGAAGACGTAGCCGATGAAAATGTTGACCTCGGCGCGGAGCGGGATGCGGTCGGCGTCGTTCGAGATCCAGATCGTTCCGCTGCGGAATTTGCTGTGGGGTTCGAGGCGGCCGCCTTTCTTGAGGTTGATCCGCTGGATGCGGAGGTCGAGCTTGATGGCGTCCCGCCGGGTGCCGGCGACCGAGATCGACTCGTTGCCAAGCACCCTCATATCGACGAGGAAGGGGGCGTCGCCGGGGTAGATCACAACGGAAACCTTGTCGCCGGGCGCCAGGCGCTGGCTGCGGATGAACATCATCCCGGAGACGAGGTCGCGGACCGGCGTGATCTTGATCTTCTTCCACTTCGCGGGAGATCCGCCTCCTCCCGGGATCGCTTCGCGAAAAACCCAAAACCCGTCCGGCTTCATCGCCATTCGGGTTTTGATCGTGCGCTTCGCATATTTTTCGACCTGCTCGGCCTCGATCGGGAGGAACCCGTTCCGCTGGCTCCGGCACGCGTGGGTGGCATCGATCTGGTAGAGTGCGCGCGCGAGGCCGTTCGTCCCGCCCTTGGCGCGGAGGAGAAGTTCGTCGCCCTTGTAGGAAACCGATGCGGTCGTGCGCGCAGCTTCGATCTCCGACCACCCGAAGCGGTATTCGGCCTCAAACGGTCGCACGTCGGGAAACGGACCCGGCACATTGGGCGTCAGGGACTCGCGCCAGTCCGCATGCAGCGGAACGGCAAGGCCCAGCACCGCGGCCAGGATCCAGCTTCTCACGCCGGAGGGATGACCGGAACGATGCCCTCGGTGAGGAACCACCCGCTCTTTCCGGCAGGGAGGCGTCCGTAGAACCAGCGCCCGCGCTGCGAGAGAATCCGCACCAGGCTGCCCTCGGGCATCGGCGCAACCTTCTCCGACTGGTCGGCGGGCGCGCTGAGCATGTCGGCACCGCCGGTCTTCAGGACGATGGCCTCGGTACGGAGGCTGATCCGCGGATCGCTCAGCCAGACGAGCCCGAGCGCGGCGAGTCCCGCCAGGACAAGCACGGCACCGCCCGCCGCCCGCCACCCGCGTCCGGACCGGATCGCGAAGAGGACGACAAACGCTCCGAGCCAGAAGAGACCGGCCCCGGCAATCGTGAGGGCATCCATCGGCACGCGCGTCAGAACAGCATCGAGCCAGCGGGGAGTTGTGGACGAGATGCCGAGCGCGGTATTGCTCTCCTTGAGCGCGGCGGCAGCAGGCGCGAAGCGCGGGTCGAGCACAAGGGCGCGGCGGAAATTCAGCGCGGCGCGCGCCTCGTTGCCGGTCTTGCCGAATGCGCGTCCAAGCTCGTAAAAGACCGCGGCTGTCGGTGCGCTTTTTTCCAGTGACTGTTCGTAAAGCTTGACCGCCTTGTCGAACTCACCGTCGGCAAAGCGCGCGCGGGCGTCGGCCAGCGGGTCGGCCAGCAGGGCCGGAAGGCAGGCAGCCAGAGCGAGGAGAAGAAGGAGGCTACTCTTGATCCCATGCCGGAGGCGCGAACGAACTTGCCTGTGGCATGGGCATCCTGCCCATGCGATTTCAGACACGGGCAGGGATGCCCGTGTCACGGTTGTTCCTTTGCGCACAGGCGGGAAGCCGACGGTGCTAAAATTACTTTTCATACTGGGAATGGAATTCGGCCAGGACGGCGAGCACGTCGCTGCGCTCGTCGACCGCCGGCTGGGCCGGGCGTCCGGCGGCATATTTCGATTCGCCGTGGCGCTCGAGGATCCGGTGGAGCGAGGCCTTGAGGGCATCCGGCAGCGCGGAGGCGTCGATCCGGCCGGCTGCCGCGAAGGGATCACCCCCGGCGCCGAGCCGGGCGCAGACGAAGGCAGCGGCCAGCTCGTAGAAGGTCTCCGGACCGGCCTGCCGGACGCGGCCGAGCATCTCCTTGAGTTTCTTCTGCTGCGCGATTCTGCGTCCGGCGGCGGAGCCGGAGAACCCGCGCCAGAGAAAGAAGGCGAGGAACGCAATCCAGATCAGCGCGAGAAGCCCGTTCGCGATCAGGAAGCCTTTCTGAAGCAGGAGCGCGGACCAGCTTGTCGAGCCGCCAGCCATCGTCGAGATATCGGGCAGCGTGGGAACCGGCGTGGGGGTGGAGCCGGCGGCAGGCTTGGCCCCCGGAGTGGCTGCGGAACCCGCGGGCGCCGTTGCTGCGGGCGCGCCGGCCTTGGCTTCGACAGGAAGCGGCGGCTGCGTCAGCGTCACATATTTTCCCGCCGAGGGATCGAAATACGAGAAGCTCAGGCCGGGCGTCTGCTTCTGGTCCTGACGCGCGATGATCGGGAACTCGAAGACCTTCTCGCCGGTGAAGCCGGTGGCATCGACCGACTGGAGCTTGTCGGTCGGCGGATACGAGCGCCAACCCTCGTCGCCCGTCAGCACAGGCGGGCCCATCGCCTCCAGGTTGCCCTGGCCGGCGACGTTGGCGCGCAGGGTCACCGGCTCGCCGGCGGCGGCTTTTTTCGGGCTCACGCTGGCCTCGAGGGTGAATTTCCCGACGGCCCCGGAGAAGTCTTCCGGCCGGCCGTCTTTCGGCAGCGGGAGCACCTCGATCTGGACCGGCTTTGTCTCGAGGGCGACCTCCCGGGTGTCGGTAAACATGCCGGGCGGCACCGCGCCGCCGAAGTTGTTGAAAAAGTCGGCGAGGCCCTGCGGCGCGTTCCCGGGGACCTGCAGGCGCGCCTCCAGCGTCGCCTTTGGAATTTCCAGCGTGCCGGATTTCACCGGGGTGATCGCGGTCTTGAAGACGAAGACGACGTAGTTCTCGCCATCGATGACCTGCTCGCGCTTGTCGGCATTCGAGAACTTCTGGACCGTGAATCCCTCGCCGGAGAAGTTCGGGCGCTCGCCGACCTGGCCGCCGTAGCGCGAGTTAAAATAGAACCGCAGCTCGGCCGGAATGATCTCGCCGACATACGCCTTCTTCTTGGTGAGGAGAAGCTCGGCAAAGAACGGCCGTGCGTCGCTCGAGGCCCGGCCGCCCCCGGAGGGAGGCATCTGCGGGCTGCCCTGCATTGGCGGAAGCGTCGGCGACTGCGGCACGCGCGGGCCGCCCGCGACATTCAGCCGCATCGCCTCGGTACGGAATGTTTTCCTGTCGATGCGGATGTCGAACGGCGGGATCGTGAACTCGCCCTCGAACTGCGGAACGACCATGTAGGTGTAGGTCAGCGTCGAGCTCAGCTTGAAATTGTTCATCTCGAACTGCGTCGAACGCCCGGCCAGGTTGATCCGGAGACCGTTGACCGAAAGTGTCTGCGGAACCTCCGCTCCACGGGCACCGCGGACGGTCACCACCAACTGCACCGGTTCCCCGACCTGGGCCTCGTTGCTGCTGAGTCCGGCGGCCACTTCCTGGGCCCGCAGGCCTGCCGCAAAGACCGTGCAGATCATCAGAAGGAGCGCAAGCGGAGAACGGACCCGGGATTTCCATCCGCAACCAGGACCCGGGCATTTGCAAGAGTCATCCGCTTTGGCCCCAGATCGAACAGTTCCGGAAATCAGTCCCTGTCGGGTGGCCGGCTCTGCGGTGCTCATTGATGTCGTATGGCGGTCCATGTTCGTTAGCTATTCTACCAGTCGCGGATCACGTCCTGCGAGGTTTGCTGCTGCATGAGGTTCACTTTTTCTTCTTCCGAGCGCAAGGCGTTGAGCATCGCGCGGGCCTGGGCGGCGCTCATCTCCCCGTCTTTCTCCTGCTGCTCCGCCGCTGCGGCCGCCGCCTGCTGCTGTTCGGTTTCCTTCGCATCTTTCTTTTCCTCGCCGCCGCCTGCTTTCAGATCCCCCTGCTTCTTCTCGCCGGGAGTTGGCGTCGGAACCGGCTGCGGCTTCTTTCCGGGCTCGTTCTTCTGCAACTGGCTTTGAGGAGGCGACTGTTGCTGGTCCTTCTTGTCCTGGTCTTTCTGATCCTTGTTCTGCTGATCCTTTTGGTCCTGCTTCTGCTGGTCCTGCTGATCCTTCTTGTCCTGATCTTTCTGATCCTTGTTCTGCTGATCCTTTTGGTCCTGCTTCTGCTGGTCCTGCTGATCCTTCTTGTCCTGATCTTTCTGATCCTTGTTCTGTTGATCTTTTTGGTCCTGCTTCTGCTGGTCCTGTTGATCCTTCTTGTCCTGGTCTTTCTGATCCTTGTTCTGCTGATCTTTTTGGTCCTGCTTCTGCTGGTCCTGTTGATCCTTCTTGTCTTGGTCTTTCTGATCTTTGTTCTGCTGATCCTTTTGGTCCTGCTGATCCTTCTTGTCCTGGTCTTTCTGGTCCTTGTTCTGCTGATCCTTTTGGTCCTGCTTCTGCTGGTCCTGCTGATCCTTCTTGTCTTGGTCTTTCTGGTCCTTGTTCTGCTGATCCTTTTGGTCCTGCTTCTGCTGGTCCTGTTGATCCTTCTTGTCCTGGTCTTTCTGATCCTTGTTATCCTGTTTTTGCTGGTCGTCCTTCTTCTGTTCCTGCTGTTTCTCCTGTTTTTCGAGGTCCTCCAGGAGCTTCTTGACGATATCGCGGTTCTCAGCGGCCTGCCTGTTTTTCGGGTCGA
>Ga0209398_1001662_pt1 | contig 11152 bp, 5 predicted proteins | sample AshMeaBigSpring_FD_184125 | JGI IMG/M metagenome (GOLD analysis project Ga0209398, IMG submission 184125) | Groundwater microbial communities from Big Spring, Nevada to study Microbial Dark Matter (Phase II) - Ash Meadows Big Spring (SPAdes)... | ecosystem: Environmental > Aquatic > Deep...
ATGAGTCCCCTCCGATTACCTCCATTTTTCAAAAAGTTGAAAAATGCATAATTTTGGGATTTTTATGCGTTATTATTTTTGTTACAAATGCAAATACAAATATTTGCATATTATAACATATATTTACTATATTATTGGGCAATTTTTGCCCCGAAAGCGTTCTTTGACATAGTTGCGTTACATATTTCATTATTCGCACAAAGTTTATCCACAATGAGCGAGAGTAAGCCCATAGTTTATGCTTGGCAAGACCTCTATATCGGCTCTTGTCATTTGAGTAATGGTATCCTATCTGAAAAATGGTGGCTTCCACATTATTTCTAATGCAAGTTTCTTCAATTGGAATGTCCTTGAGTTGCTGCCTTAGTGTGGCTGCGCGGACACTTTCCATATCGAAGTAACGATGTTTACCTTCTTCAGTTTTGATTTTCCATTTCTTTTGCGTTGGGTCTTTACGTGTATTTACTTGTTGTGCTTCAATTACTTGATTTGTTTTGTTATCGATAACTATTAGTTTGTTTTCATCTTGCTCGTCGAGCGTTATATCGTATCTTGGTATAGCTCCCTGCATGGCTGAGAGCAGTAAATTAATGTCGTTGTTTTGGCAGTATTCTTGATTATCAGTGCTGTTGTAAGCTCCATCGGTATATGCCTTTTCTATTTTATTGGGAACTATTTCTTGTGTATTGTCTAATGCTTTTTGTAAATAACTGTTATCTTGTGTCGATACCACATCCACTTGTACGTCGGTAATCAGGTTTAAAACCGGTTTACCATCTTCGGTGGGTTGGTCACAAGTTTCGGTTACATTTACCGAAAAGCCTTTTACTTTATTACCGTCTTTGTTGCGGTAATGGGCATCCGTATCGTGAGGCGATTGAATGGACTTGGCACTGATTTTTTCGTTTTCGAGTGGCACTACCATTTTGTCTTTGCTTACCGAGTATTGTTGCTCAAATACGGTTTTAAGCGTACTGTATTCGCCATAATTGTTTGATTTAAAAAGTATTATAAAACGATACATGAGTTTGCCCAATACAATAAGTCGGCTGTCAATCTCCAATTTTGTGCTACGATATACTACTTTGTTGCCAGTTTCGTCCAGAATGCTTTTGATAAGTGAGAATTCATCTTTTGACAAACTTTTTTTGTAGATAAACTCCTCTCTTTCAATAATAAACTGTCGAAGTGTTTCGTGTATCAGCTCGTAACGGCTCAGCCAGGCAATGTTACTGCCCAACAGCTTGCTATCCATGCGAACTTGTTTGCCACTTACATTGAACTCAAGTATTTGACTTGCAGTGATTTCATCCTGACACTTCTTATACAAATCTACGCCATATTCTTTGTTGTACAGCACAAGATTGCGACGAAACAGATAATAAGTTGAAGCCACAGGCACTGCATCTTCAAGTGTCATCAATCCTAATGCGCTGCGAGTCAATAGATTAAAGTTGCAGTTCTCGAACAACTGTTCGTCGCTCCAGCCGTGAGCTTCTTTAAGTATCATCATGCCTATCAATACACGTATTGAGGCATTAGGAGCGCCTGTAATTTCAGTGTACAGTACACTAAATATGGATTCATTTACACGCATTACAACCTGTTTTCGAAACTGGTTATGCCAAGAATCATTTTTTAGATAATAATTCATCGTAGAGTCTTTTAAATACTCAATAGGCGATGAAAAAGCATCTAATTGCTTATGTTCGTGGGATTTTTTAAACATTTTCAGTGGTTTTTTACACTGCTAAAGTAATGAATAATAATGATATACGCAATATTTCAAAGAACTTTTTTCGGGTTATTTCACCCAATTATATGACTTTTTTTAAAACAAATTATTAATCAACTAAAATCGTCTGCTCGGACTTTTCGGAGTGGACTCAATATTGGAAAAGTTATAATTGTTCGTATCGATGGAAATAATAATTTGATTGGAAACCTAATTTTAATTTTTGAAAAGGGAAAAGATATTCAAAATTCAGCATTTGTCGAAATGTTTACGTTTCAATTGGGTCAATATCTCGAACGATTGAATGCAGAGGAGGCATTAACAATAAAGATTAGCGAAATGGAACGGTTCCACAAACTCACTATCAACAGGGAGTTGAATATGATTGAGCTTAAAAAGGAAGTAAATGAATTATTAAAGCAAGCGGGTAAAGATGAAAAATACCGGATTGTGAATTAATTTTGTAAGAAAGTAAGAAAGTAAGAAAGTAAGAAAATAAGAAAATAATACTCAAATAAACAGCAATTTAATTTCTTAATTTATAAATTTATAAATTTCCCAATTTCTTAATTTCTTAATAACTAAAAACATGAAAGAAATTATCGAAAAATTACAACTAAGAACAGATGTGTCGGTTTACAGCCCCGATTTTATTCGAAATATGATTCAGAATAGAATGCAGGAGCTTAAAATTGAGGATTTTGATTTGTATAAGCGGGTTATTGATACGCATTTATCGGAGTTGGACAAACTCGAAAATCAATTGAAGAATTCGTACAGCCGCTTTTTTCGTAACCGCTTAACATTCCAAACTTTAAGTAATGTAATATTGCCCGTATTATTATTGAAACAGGGTGATAAAAAGGAAATCCGTATATGGTCGGCAGGTTGTGCTGCCGGTCAGGAAGCTTATAGTTTGGCCATGGTTTTTGAATCTTTTAATTCTGCAAATATTCAAAAATTAAAATATCGTATTTTTGCTACCGACAGAGAATATAATCAGTTGGAAAATGCTGTGTTGGGCGAATACCGAAAAGCGGATTTGCTGCAGGTAACGGTTGGTGATTTAGCTGCCTTTTTTAGTACAAAGGGGAATGTGTATAAGGTAAATAATGCGTTGAAACAACATATTCAGTTTGAGCTTTTCGATCTCAACAATAATGAATCGCTGTGTCCGGCATCAAGTATTTTCGGCGAATTTGATATTGTAATGTGTGCCAATGTGTTGATATATTATAACAAAGAAATACAAAATCGCATTTTATCCAATTTCAGAAAATGCATGTCGAAAGACGGCTACATACTCACAGATGAGGCAGAACGTGAAATTCTGCTTGCTCATGGTTTTTCCGAAGTGTATCCACAATCCTGTATTTTTAAAATGTAAATTTGTAAAAATTGAAAATATGAACTTAAAGAAATTTAGTATTGGAAATCAATTATTTTTTAGCATTACAGCTATTTTGATAGCTATTGTAATTCTGGGAGCAGTTTCGTTTTACCAAAGCGAAATTCTATACAAGCAAACTGAAAAATTATATAATCATCCTTTAAATGTACGTAGAGCTATAGCTGAGGTGGAAATTGGTATTGCAAAAATGCGTATATCTTCGCGCGATTTGCTGGTTGCAACAAAAAAAGTTGAGCAGGATAGTATAATTCAGGATGGATTAAGGGCAGAGCAAGATGTGGAAACGAATTTCAAAGAAATATACAGTGCTTATTTAGGACCCAAAGTAGATATTGATAATGCCTATGCTGCATATAAAGTTTGGAATGAGGCTCGCAAAATGAATAATGTTTACACTTTAGAAGGCAAATTGGATGAAGTAAAGCATAATATTTCGCCAGCCGGAAACGTAGCAATTCTTCGCAATAATATGCTTGCAAAAGTGAACGTAATTTCTGATTTCGCCAAAAATAAAGCTACTTCATTTTATTTAACATCCAAAAGTGCTGCTTATTGGTTGACAATTGAACTTCTTATTATTTGTATAGTAGTTTCCGGCTTTACTATTTTTATAGGGTTTTACTTAGCACGAAAAATTAGAAGGCCTTTAAAAGAACTTCAGGATGTGGTCACAGCATATCGGGCTGGCGATTTGGATGTAAGGAGTACCAACGATTCGGGCAACGAAATAGGAACTGTGGCTACCGTACTCAATGATTTGTTGGATAATGTAAAAGTTGAAAGATTGATTTCGGAGAAAATTTCCCGAATTGCTGATTCTATGCTGATTGAGGATAACTCACATCGTTTTTTCAGAAGTTTGTTGCCTGTTTTGGCAGTCGAAACAAACTCGCAAATTGCAGCTGTCTATTTGTTAGATGATTCAAATTCAGAATTTTACTTATACGAATCAGTTGGTTTGAATGCCGAAAGTAAAAAAATGCGTTTCATGGTTTCGGATTTCGAAGGTGAATTCGGGGCTGCATTGGCTACCAAAAAAATACAGTTTGTCCGTAATATACCTTTGGAAACAATATATACGTATAAAACTGTAAGTGGAAATATGGTGCCACGCGAAATAGTTACGATACCTATATTAGTAGGCGATAAGGTGATAGCCATGCTTTCGCTTGCAGCGGTTCGCAAATATACTACCGAAACGGTGAACATGATTTATAAAATTTATGATGTACTCACAGCACGTATTGATGGCATTATGGCATACCGCGAAATGCGTAAAACAGCCGCACGCCTGCGCGAGCAAAACATTGAGTTGGAACAACAACGTAATGAATTGAATCAGCAATCGACTGAACTCGCTCAGCAAAATGCAGAATTGGAAGTTCAGAAAAATCAGTTGAAAGAAGCAAGCCGCCTGAAAACTACTTTTCTATCGAATATGAGCCACGAGCTACGTACACCGTTGAATTCTGTTATTGCTTTGTCGGGGGTATTGAACCGCAGACTTCTGAACAAAATTCCGGAAGATGAATATAGTTACATTGGTGTAATTGAACGCAATGGCAGACATTTATTAACCCTGATAAATGATATTTTGGATATTTCGCGCATCGAAGCCGGACGTGAAGAAGTGGAGATTAATGAGTTTGAAATAAATGATGCTATTGCCGATGTGGTTGAAATGATTCGACCTCAGGCTAATGAACGAAAAATACAGCTTGTTCAACTAAAAAAGGAAAACCGGATTATATTGCAAAGTGACAGTAAAAAAGTACGTCATATTTTACAAAATCTGATTGCTAATGCGGTGAAATTTACCGAAAAAGGCTCCGTGGAAGTTTGGGTGAAAAATGCAGATAAGAAAATTTCGGTACACATAAAAGATACCGGAATTGGAATTACGCCCGAACATTTAGAACATATTTTCGACGAATTCCGTCAGGCCGACAGCAGTACTTCGCGGCGATTTGGTGGTACCGGTTTGGGACTTTCTATTGCCCGTAAATATGCCCGTTTACTGGGCGGAGATATTCAGGTAACGAGTGTACCCGACAAAGGTTCGGAATTTACACTGGTATTACCCGAAAAAGCGGGTGAAAAAGTGAAAATACAGGAAATAGATACAACTTTCGAATTGTTAGCTACTCCATCTGTCAGTGTTTCCAAACTGCAGGAAGTTGCTGAAAACAAGGATACAAAGTATATTTTGTTGGTTGAAGACAGCGAACCTGCTATTATTCAAATACAGGATATGCTCGAAAGTAATAATTACATTGTCAAAGCAGCACGTTCGGGGGCTGAAGCTATCCGGCTTTTAGCTGATTTTACGCCCGATGCCATGATACTCGATTTGCAAATGCCCATGATGGATGGCTTCGAATTGCTCGAAAAAATCCGGAATTTTGAAAAAACCAAAGATGTACCTGTGTTAATTCTGACTGCCAAGCACATTACTAAAGAGGATATTACTATGTTGAAAAACAACAATATTCATCAATTGATTCAAAAGGGAGATGTGCAGCGCGATGCCTTATTGCATGCTGTATATAGCATGGTTGCAACGCCTGAATTGTTGCAGCCGGAAGGCAAACCTCGTAGAGACGCTATGCATAGCGTCTCTACAGAATCGCTAAACACGGAACACGAAACGCAAAACACAAAACGCAAAACGCAAACAGTTTTAATTGTAGAAGATAATCCGGATAATATGACTACTGTAAAAGCAGTAATTGGCGATAAATTTAAGGTTATTGAGGCTGTAAATGGAGTAGTTGCGGTGCAAAAAGCGCAGGAATTTGTACCCGATTTTGTGCTAATGGATATTGCCTTGCCTGAGTTAGACGGCATTGAAGCATTCCGACAAATTCGCAATAATCCCCGGTTAAATCACATTTCGGTAGTGGCGCTTACTGCCAGCGCTATGCTATCGGACAGGGAAACAATTTTAGCTTATGGTTTTGATGCCTATATTCCGAAACCGATTGATGAAAAACATTTTTTTGAAATATTAAATAAAGTCTTGTATGGAAAATAAAGAGCTGAAAATATTAGCTGTTGACGATATTTACGACAATCTGATAACACTCAAAGCACTTATTTTAGAGTCGTTCCCCAATTCTCAGGTGGTATTCGCACTTTCGGGGAGTGAGGCTTTGTCGCTTGCCGAACGAATATTGCCTGATATTATTTTGTTAGACGTGGTTATGCCCGATATGGATGGTTTTGAAGTGTGCAAAGCCTTAAAATCGGATATAAACTTAATGGATATTCCGGTTGTGTTTATTACAGCATTGAAGGGAGATAAAGAAAGTCGTATCAAAGGATTAGAATCTGGCGCTGAAGCATTTTTGGCAAAACCGGTCGACGAAAGTGAGTTGGTAGCTCAGATTCGGGCAATGTCAAAAATCAGGGAAGCTAATATCTTACGCAGAACCGAACAGGATCAGTTATCGGCTATGGTGTCGGAAAAAACCATGCAACTTGAATTGAATAATGTTGCTACACTGAACCTGCTCGAGGATTTACAAAAAGAAATTGAAAACCGAAGAAAAACAGAGGCCAAACTACTCAGAAGTGAAGCAAGATTGCGTCGTGCTGAATTGGCATCAAAATCGGGAAACTGGGAATACAACCACGAAAACAATATGTTTCATTTGTCCGAAGGTGCTGCATTTGTATTAGGGTTTAGCGATACATATATGGAGTATTCCATTTTTATTAATATGATTGAAGAGGCCCAGCGAAAAGGGTTTGAACTGTCGCTGAAGCGCCTTGTAACAAATAACCTGCCTTTTAATGCAGAACTTCGAATGTTGCCAAACGGACATTCTGAAATGATATATGTACGTATTTTTGCAGTAAAAGAAAAAGAAGATCAATTAGTTTTTGGGGTTTTACGAAATATTACTGAACAGAAAATTGCGCGCGAGAAATTAGTAGAAAGCGAAATGAAGTTTCGGGAATTGATGGACAACTCTCCCGAAGGCATTACCATATATGTGGATGGCATAATAGCTTATGTAAACAAGGAAGCTATGAATGTAATGCGGGCGAAGGATAAAAAAGAGCTGATTGGTAAGTCATTATTCGATTTTATTCATCCTGATAATATTCCGATAATCATGGAACGTATGCAGTTTGTGGCCATGACACCTCTGAATACAGCCCTGCCATCGGTTGAAGAAAAGTACCTACGTTTGGATGGGACCGAAGTGGATGTTGAAATTAAAGTGATGCCTATTATGTATGAAGGTAAACCTGCAGTACAGATTTCGGGACATGATATTACTGATAAAAAATTAGCTCGTGAGGAGATTGAGAAAAACCGTAGGGAGCTAAAAACCATCTATGATAATGCACCGGTAATGACGTGTGTGGTAAACGAAAATGCCGAAATTCTGTTTTCGAACAAAGCGTTGAATGCATTTATAGATAATCCTGAAAAATTAACATCCAATATCACTTCCTGTGGAAATGTATTCGGCTGCATCAATTCGCTTGATAACCCCGAAGGTTGTGGGCATGGACAAAATTGTGGTAATTGTGTACTCCGACATGCATTGTTAGATACTTTTGAATCCGGAAAGGAACACAATAATATTGATTATCAAACAACTATTATTCGGGGTAATGAGCAGAAGAGGGTTGCATTATTAGCATCAACATCGCTTATCGAAAATGAAGGAGAAAAGCGCTTATTGCTCTGTATGAACGATATTACTGTACGACTTCAAGCACAGGAAGCTTTACTGGACTATCAAAGGCAGTTAAAAGACTTTGCAGCTCACCTTCAGACAGTTCGCGAAGAAGAGCGTGTAAATTTGGCGCGTGAAATTCACGACGATTTAGGTCAGGTATTGGTAGCCATTAAATTCGACCTCGGTATGTTGGGCGTTAAGTCCAAAAAGTTCATTCGCGAAGAAGCAGTAGAGGAATTTAGCAAACAATTCAAACGGCTCGAAGGTTTTGTAAATAACAGTATAAAAAGTGCCCGTCGAATTATGACTGACCTGCGTCCTGAATTACTCGATATGGTGGGTCTCGTTGAAGCATTCAAAGAACATATCAATGCGTTTAACGAACGTCAATCCATTCAATGTGAGTTTGTTAATAAAACTACGGGAGTGGATTTGCCGCCCGAAAAAGCGGTGGCACTTTTCCGGATTTTACAGGAATCGCTCAATAATGCATCAAAATATTCAGAAGCTTCCAAAGTTACAGTTGAATTAGGAAGCCGCAACAATACAACTTACCTCGAAATTATTGACGATGGAGTTGGTTTTGATTTATCAATTAAAAAGCGAAGCGATTCCTACGGACTTACAGGTATGAAGGAGCGTGCATATCTGCTCGATGGTACTGTTGATATTTGGAGCGAGCCCGGTAAGGGAGTTCGTATTACAGTTGAAGTGCCGGATTAGCATAAAATTTAAGTTTTAAAATTTATTTTTATCTGTTTTGTTGTATATAATTGTAAAAAAATATTTATATTTGTCTCATAATTGCACTGTTTGATATTCTGAAACAAGTATAATTTTATTAATTATTCGTATAATGGAATTTAATCAGACACAATTATCTAATTATTAGTGTCTTATCAATTATGTTATATGAAATCCAAACAACATTATTCGGAAGATATTGACTACAACGAACAGGTTGTGGTTGGTATCGGCGCTTCGGCTGGTGGGTTAGAAGCATTGCAGGATTTTTTTAAGTCGATGCCGGTTGATAACGGACTGGCATTTGTTGTTATTCAGCATCTTTCGCCCGATTACCGGAGTATGATGGACGAACTGCTTGCTCGGCAAACTAAAATGAAAATCTTCATTATTGAGGATGGAATGTATGTGGAGCCCAATTGTATCTATCTTATTCCTCCCCGCAAAAACTTATCAATTTTTCACAACCAGCTATTCCTTGAGGATTATAACCTGAAAAAGGGACTGAACTTACCCATCGATATTTTCTTCCGTTCGCTTGCCAACGAAAAAGGTAAAAACGGAATTGGTATCATTCTGTCGGGTACAGGTAGCGATGGTGCGCTTGGTACACGTGCAATTAAGGAAACCGGTGGAATGATAATGGTGCAGGACGAAGCAACTGCTAAATTTGATGGTATGCCACGCAGCTCAATTTCTACGGGTGTGGTGGATTATATTCTTGCTCCCGATAAAATGCCTGAAGTGCTTTTGGATTATATCAAACATCCGTTTATTCAGAAAAGCACTGCTTCCGAAAATATTCTTACGCGCGATTTGGATAACCTGACTAAAATAACCATGATTCTGCGCGATTATTGTGGAATCGATTTTACATATTACAAAAGCAATACGATTGTTCGCCGGCTCGAACGTCGTGTAAGTATAAATCGCTGTAACTCAATTGAAGAGTATTTAGTGTTACTATCAGAGTCGGATAAGGAAAAGGAAACACTTTATCGTGATTTGTTAATTGGCGTTACCCGCTTTTTTCGCGAACCCGAAGCTTTTCATTATTTAAAGGAAAATGTAATCCCTTCTTTCTTTGTAACCCGAAATAAGGTGGTTAGAGTATGGTCGGCAGGCTGCTCTACCGGCGAAGAGGTTTATTCGTTGGCCATACTTTTGGCCGAACATATCGAAACGCTTAGTTACGAACCTGAAATCAAAATTTTTGCTACAGACATTGATCGACAATCACTTACTATTGCCGGACAAGGTTTTTATCCGGATAATATTATGGTGGATGTGGATGCTACTTTACTCACTAAGTATTTCAACAGAGTAGAAGGTGGGTATCAGGTAAAAGAAGCAATACGCCGAATGGTGGTTTTTGCTACCCATAATTTACTCAAAGATCCGCCGTTTTCGAAATTAGATTTAATAGTTTGCCGCAATCTGTTTATTTACCTCAAACAAGAAGTACAATTCCGTATTCTGGGTGTGTTCTACAATAGTTTAAATGCAGGTGCACATTTGTTTATGGGAAGCAGTGAGTCAATTGGCGAACTTACAGAAGCTTTTACGGCTGTGGATGCTAAAAATAAAATTTACCAACAAAAACATGGCTTTAAACCTGAAATAAGTAAAGAGTTAGGTTCTGCGTTGCAAAATTCAAAAAGTTATAACGAGTCATATTTCTCAAATACCAGATTATTACCGACTTCAAAAAGCGAACGTTTGCTCGAGAAGATTTTACCTGTTTACATGCCACCTTCAATTATTATCGATTTAAATGATAATATTGTTCAAATTATTGGTGATGTGAATAAATTTACGACTATCAATCAGGGACGCTTTTCGCAAAATCTGTATTCTATTCTTCCTGATTCGCTTGGAAAATATGTGTCGAGTTTTGTACGCCGCTTGCGAAATCAGAATCAATCGCTGCGTTCCGAAGGATTTATAACCATTAAAGAGCTCGATTCCAATCAGGTACGAATCGAAGGGCATATTATTGAAACGGAGAAAAATTTTTACAATCTGATTGTTTTTGAGTTTAAAGCTGTAAATGAAGAAGATTTAGATAAATACAAATCGGTACAGCTTTCTGATGATATGTCCGAACGTATTACGGGGCTCGAACGAGAATTGCAGTTAAATAAGGAAGCACTTCAGGCTACCATCGAGGAGCTCGAAACTTCGAACGAGGAGTTACAATCGTCCAATGAAGAACTAATTGCCTCGAATGAGGAACTACAAAGTACAAACGAAGAGTTACAATCGGTAAACGAAGAACTTTATACTGTAAATTCTGAATTTCAACTCAAAATAGAAGAGTTGGAAAGGATGAATAACGATATGAGTAACCTGCTGAATAATACCGAAATAGGTGCTATTTATCTCGACAGGAATTTGTGTATCCGGAAAATTACGCCTGCAGTATCGCGTATTACAAATATTCTTCTTAGCGACGTTGGACGTCCTATATCGCACATTTCGAGTTTCAACTACACACAACCCATTATGGAAAATGTGTTGAAAGTGACTGAAAATCTGCAACCTATCGAAAGTGAATACAATTCA
>Ga0209398_1001663_pt1 | contig 11148 bp, 11 predicted proteins | sample AshMeaBigSpring_FD_184125 | JGI IMG/M metagenome (GOLD analysis project Ga0209398, IMG submission 184125) | Groundwater microbial communities from Big Spring, Nevada to study Microbial Dark Matter (Phase II) - Ash Meadows Big Spring (SPAdes)... | ecosystem: Environmental > Aquatic > Deep...
AACGTCCTGGGTAGGCCAGAAATCCTGTGCGGGCGGGCTTCGGTCCGCATCCTACTACAAGTCACGCGGCCGAAGCTCGCCCGTGCCTCACGAAAAATTCCATAGATCGCCAAGGGATGAATCCGTCCGGAGTGTGGCGCGTCGTCGATCCGGGCTTGCCCTGCCGGTGACACGTCACGACGCGGCGAAAACACTCGGCACGCAAGGCCGGGGCTTGTGCGCAGGCATCGGCACACCTGCGCCGCAGAACCGTCCGAGGCTCGCCATAAAGCGCCACTAGCCATGCGACCATGCCGTTCCTCCGGGCGGCCCGTCCGATTCGATGCCCGATTCATGCTGGCGCTGCTCAGACTGCTGACCCGATGCGGCGAGCGCCTCCTGCTCGTGCCCGTCGTCCTTGCCCGCCTGCTCAATTTCGGCAGCGGGATCAGCATGCGGCTCGGACCGCTGCGCTACGTTCTCTACGGTGCGCTCGGCTACGTCGTCTTCGCGCTCCTGCTGGTCTACGTGGTCGCCCCGATCCGTGGCGTCACCGGCGCCTACACGATGTCGGCGAAGCTGCGCTACGACGCCGAGCGCTGGCTCGCGACCGCGATCTATGATGCCCGGGGCCAGTTCGTCGGCACGTTCGATCCCCGCCTCGACAGCCGCCGCGACATCAACTACACCGACGCCGCGATCACGGTCGGGGACTACGTCGCCAACCCCGACCACAAGTCGATCCCCGTGCGCGAGACGCCGCAGCACTACTGGCAGTGCCTCTCCCACCACGAGGACCGCCATATCGGCACGCTGCTCAATCCCTACGGCATCGATCTCGCCGGCGTGCTCAAGATTCCCTATTCGACGGTCAAGCGCTCGCTCGCGCTGAAGCGGCCGAGCCTCGGCGTCGGCGGCTCGACCTTGCCGATGCAGTTCGCGCGCGTCATCTACAAGACGCCGCCGCATGCCGACGAGGGCGGGCTCACCAAGCTCCGGCGCAAGCTCAAGGAGTGGTGGCTCGCGCCGGTGATCTATCATGAGCTGACGCGGGGCGGCGACGCGACGCCGCTGAAGCAGTGGGCGGCCAATCACATCTGGCTCGCGCAGCGCACCGGCGGGGCGCCGCTGCATGGCGTCGAGGTGACGAGCCGCATCGTGTTCGGCAAAGAAGCGAAGGACCTCACGACCGCCGAGCAGTTCGTGCTCGCCTCTGCCGTCAACAAGCCGATCATCCTGCTTGCCGGCAACGAGAAGCTGAACGAGGTGCGGCTCGACCGCTGGCGCTACATCACGGAGGTGCGCGCCCGCACCTGCGCCGAGAAGCTCGTCACGGACGCGGCCGAGCAGAAGCGCATCGTCTTCGAGCTCGTGCAGATGGCGAGCGGTCCGCCCGATCCGCGCGTCAAGCCGCGCCTGCAGGAGGCGCTGGAGCACTACGTGCCGGCAACCGCGAAGCGCGCGCAGGCCAATCCGGAGATCCGGGCCAACGCGCTGATGCCGTCGGCGCGGCTCGGCATCCGCGAGGAGATGAAGCAGGCATTCGGCTTCGACTGGCGCAACTACGTGCGCGGCGTGACGACGACCTTCGACGTGGTCGAGAACCTGGCGTTCCGCGAGCGCATCCGCGCCGAGCTCGTCAAGCTGGAGGCCGCCTGGTCGGCACGGCTCAACGCCGGCTTCACCCTCGATCCCGACAAGGCGGGAGAGCGCAGGAGCCCGCACGTGGTCGTCGCCGCGGCAAATGCGGATGGCGAGATCGTGCGCTACTATGATTCATCCGGGTCTGCCTCCTATTTCGGATCGCCCCTCGCCCGTGACGCTGTGACCGGCCGCTACGTCGCCGCGCGCGAGCTCCGCGCCATCGCCTCAACCGGCAAGATCATCGCGGCGGTTGCCATCGCCAACGAGCATCGCGACGGGCCCGAGACGCTCTATGCCGACAGCGAGGCGCCGGAGCGTGCCCTCGAGACCTGCGCCAAGGGCGGCAGGAGCGGGCAGGGCCGCAAGGCGATCGTAGCGTTCGCGTGCTCGCTCAACCGCCCGATCGAGTGGCGCGCGGCGCAGCTCGGCCAGGAGCGGATCGGCCGCCTCATCCAGGACTTCGGGCTGACCATGCCCGCCGCCGCCAGCAGCGAGCAGGCGACCCCCCCCTCGACCGCCGCCGTGCGCGGCCTCGTCACCGCCTCGCCCCAGCGCGTCCACCAGATGTCGGGCGCCGTGCTGGCTGCTCTGCTCGACAGGGGTGGCCGGCCGGTGAGGCTGCCGACGCTGGTCAGGGCCTACGACTTCACCAGCCGCGATGCGGCGCTCGCCTTCGCACGCGACAAGAGCACGGACGTGGTACCGAACAGGCTGATCCGGCGCGACGGCCACGCGATGCTGAAGGTGCTGCTGCAGGCGCCGCTCTGCTACTCGGCGGGCGGCCAGGCGCACGGCACGCTCAAGGGCCTTGCCGGCTGGTGCGCGGAGCGGCGCGCGGACCTGCGCCTGCACTTCGCCAAGACCGGCACGCACACGACGTCGGACCCGAGCGAGAGCGTCGACGCCTGGATCACGGGCGGGCTGCAGTTCGCCAACGGCGCGGCCTACAGCTACGTGGTGCTGGTCGGCACCGGATCGACGGCCGAGCCGTTCGCACGCAATCTGCATGCATCCCAGGTCGGCGTCCCGCTGGCGGCGGCGCTGCTCGAGGACCTGCAGGGGCACGCCAGGCGCCATCCGGCAATGGCGCTGCTGCCGGCAAGGTCGGTGCCGCCTGCCGGCGCCGGGCCCGACGCGGGACCGCAGACGACGGTTGCAGCGAAGCGCAACGCTGGCGGCCGGCTCGACGCGGCTGACCTCTTCAGGCGACAGCAGACAGGCGCCAACTGATCACCGCCGCCGCATCTCGTCGCGGCGCTGCCATACTCGAGCGCTACCACAGCACAATGCGCCGCCACGCCCCGATCGCATTGCTCGCTGTGCTCGCCGCCGCCTTCCCGGCCGCGGGCTTCGAGCGCTGGATGACGACCAAGGAGATCACGGTCGCGTTCTCCGGCCGCGTCGTCGACGGCTACTATGTCGACGGCGTGACGTTCACCGAGACCTACGAACGCAACGGACGCATCGACTATCGCGAGGCCGGCCGGCAGCTCGCCGGCAAGTGGTCGGTCGTCAACGACACGTTCTGCACGATCTACGACACCTCGCCGACCGGTGGCTGCTATCGCGTCGTCCACACCAGCGCAAACTGCTTCGAGTTTTATTTTCTCGCCCGCGATGAGCGGGAGGCGGCGCGTCCCGATCCCGGCCGGCCGAGCTGGACGGCGCGCGGCTGGCGCAGGGACCAGCGCTCGACCTGTGCCGATGCGCCGACGGTTTGAGCGAACCGCGGACGGGCTCAGCTCAACTCCGCGCCGCGATGATCCGTCGCCGCGCGCGAGTGTGACGTCCGCGTCGACGGACGGTTGCGATCTCGATCGTGCGCGGCGAGTGACGGGGAAAAGGTCGGCTGCCGCCATTGAGGCGGGAGCCCACGCATCGCTTACTGACCCGAGTTGAATTCGCCGCCGTGCTCACGGGCTCGTGGGCTCAGGCGGCGCTGTACGAGGGTCCCGTCATGTCGGTGCAAGTTTCCGGCGCGCCCCAGAGCGCGGTCGTCGATCGGTTCGCAGCGCTCGAGGCGGAGGTCGAGACTTTCAGCGGGGCCATCGACGACCTCGGCCGCAAGACCGGCGCGCTCCGCCGCTCGCTCGACGACCTGAGCGCAACGCTCGCCCGGGTGCCGCGTCGCACATTGTGGCGGCGCTGGCGGAGGGGCTGAGCGGGCGATCGAGCAATCGGCTTGGTCGATACGATCTACGGCCGGTTGTCGTCGCCGAAGGCTGTCTCGATCGACCAGACGAAGCCGGCCATCGAGGCGCACACGAGCAGGAAACCCAACGCGGCCATCACGCTGCTTCACCTTCATCGGTTCCAGAACGGCGCGGCAGGACCAGCGCCGCTGGCCCTGCCGCCGTCACGTCCCGATGCCATCCCTACGCAGTACTCGATTACGCTAACGCTACGCGACGCGGATACTTTCGAGACGTTCGACGCTTCCAAGCCGCCTGACGCGACACGAGGGCGGCCCGTCCGTCGTGCTTGCCGGAACAACGGGACCAAGTCCGCCAAATTCCTCGCTTCGCGAATGTAATTGGGGACAATTCCGGCGGCACAGGTGAGCCCGGCGTGGTCGCGCGCGGAACAAGCCCGAAAAACCGGCGTGGCCGACCGGCCTGCATTCTTTCTGCAAGTGCCGGCATCCACTGGCGGTTCCCATCATATCCACAGCTTTGCACGGCAAGGCGCTTCCCCGCAGGGGCGCGAATCGATTCTCGATGCGCCGAGCGCAGCGACGATGTCTGCGGCAGGAGATACGGCATGGCGAATTTCACCACCCACATTGCAGTCGGCACGATCGTCAGCGGGACGCTCGCAACGCTGACGCTCGCAGCAGACGTGATCGCGCCCGACAACCTGATCGCGGTGACCATGGCCGGGGTGCTCGGCAGCGTGCTGCCCGACATCGATCTCAAGGACTCGCGGCCGGCCAAGGCGCTGTTCTCGGGCCTCGCGGTATTCCTGTCGTTCACCGTGCTGTTCTCGTTCGCCTACAACTTCTCCATCGTCGAGATGTGGATCCTCTGGCTCGGCACGTTCTTCGCGGTGCGCTACCCGATCAAGGCCACATTCCACCGCTTCTCCTACCACCGGGGCATCTGGCACTCGGTGCTCGCGGGGCTCTTCTTCTGCTTCGTCACGGCGGCGCTGTTCAAGTTCCGGTTCGGCCGCCACGAGGGCGTCGCCTGGCTCGCCGGCGGGTTCATGTTCGTCGGCTACCTGACGCATCTGGTGCTCGACGAGATCTACAGCGTCGATGTGCTCGACACGCGGGTGAAGGCCTCGTTCGGGACCGCGCTGAAACTGTTCGACGGGCGCCGGCCGCTCGATTCGATCGCAATCGCGGCGGCGGCCATCGGTGCCTTCATGCTGACGCCGCCGCCGACCACGTTCGTCGACGGCATCACATCGCGGTCGCTGTGGGCAGGCCTGCAGCAGCGGTTCCTGCCGCAAGACAACAAGCTCTTCGGTATCGTCGCCTATCCGAAGCGGCTCACCGCCGAGCCTGCCGCCGTCTCGCCGATCGCGACGGGATCCATCCCGGCCCCTGCCGCAGCCGTGCCGCCGGCCGCTGCGCCGCCGACGGCACTCGAGGCGTCGCCGCCGGCCACCGACAGCAAGTGAGCTGCCCCTTCGGGGCCGCGAGCGACAGTCGCAGCACGCCGTGCTAGCTTTTGACCTGCGGAAATCATGCCGCGGGTAGGGAGCACGATGCCGGCCGAGTTGACGGTGCCGTTCTGGGTGGCGATCCTGGCCGGTTCGCTGGCCTTCGTCTCCATCCTCGACTGGATCATCGTGCCGATCGTCCGAGCGATCCTCGCGCGCCGCCGCGAGCGGTCGATCGCCGTGCTCAATCGGCAGCTGCGCCTGCGGATCGCGCCGTTCAAGCTGGCGCGACGGAAGGACCTGATCGCGCAGCTGCTGCTCGACGCCGATGTCCAGAAGGCGATCGAGGAGGAGGCGACACGAACCGGCAAGCCGATTGCCGCGGTGGGCAAGATCGCCAGAATCTATGCGAAGGAGATCGTGCCATCGTTCAGCGCGGCGGTGTATTTCCGCGTCGGCGCGCGCCTTGCCCGCTGGCTGGCGACCGCGCTCTATCGCGTGCGGATCGGCGCGAGTGACGCCAAGGCGGTCGAGGGCATCGACCCCTCGGCGACGGTCGTGTTCGTCATCAACCACCGGTCCAACATGGACTACGTGCTCGTCACCTACCTCGCCGCGCAGAGCTCGGCACTGAGCTACGCCGTCGGCGAGTGGGCGCGGGTGCCGGGCCTTGCCGGTCTCATCCGGCTGATGGGCGCCTATTTCATCCGCCGTGACAGCGGCAACCAGCTCTACCGCCGCGTGCTGTCGCGCTATGTGCACCTCGCCACCGCCGCGGGCGTGACGCAGGCGGTGTTCCCCGAGGGTGGTCTGTCGCGGAATGGCGCGCTGCAGTCACCGAAGCTCGGGCTCATCGCCTACATGGTGACCGAGTTCGATCCCCAAGGCGCCCGCGACATCGTGTTCGTGCCTGTCGGGCTGAACTATGACCGCGTGCTCAAGGACCGGATGCTGACCGCGGCAGCGGCGGCGGCGAAAGGGCAGCGGCCCAAATTCGGCTTCAACCCGCTGGTGTTCGCCGGGTTTCTCGCCCGCAACGTGATCGGCCGCATCGCCGGGCGCTGGTATCGATACGGCTATGCGTGTGTGAGCTTCGGCCGGCCGGTGTCGCTCTGCGAGCATTTGCGCAATCGCGGGTTCAATCCGCGCGCTGCGAAGGCCGAGCAGCGCTTCGCCGAGATCGAGCGGCTGGGTGAGCGCCTGATCGGAGAGGTCGGGCGGGCCGTTCCGGCGCTGCCTGTCTCCCTCGCGGCGTTGGCCCTGCTTTGCGCGGGCGGACAGCCCCTCTCTCGGTTCGAGCTCAAGGGCCGGGTGTTCACGCTGATGCGGGATCTCGAGCGCAGCGGCGCCGATGTTTACATCCCGCGTGCCGATCTGGACTACGCGGTCGACGTCGGCGTGCGGATGCTCATTCTGCGCCGCCTGGTCGTCGAGGAAAGAGGTCTCTTGCATCCGGTCGCGGAGGAACTCGGGCTGCTCGGCTACTACGCCAATGCGCTCGTCCACCACATCGCGCTGCCGGCCTTCGCGGTGGGCGAAGCGGCGTCCGGCGTCAGCACTTCGCCAACTGGCGCTGCTGATAGACGAGACCGTTGATATACGACGTCACCAGCTCCTCGACCAGCACGTGGGCCGACTCCGAGGTGATGGTCGACAACTTGTCGGAGGTCGACAGCGACGCGATGCCGTGCACGCCCGCCCAGAGCACGCGCGCGGTCCGCCCCAGCGTAGCGGGGTCGGCACGCTCGAACAGCGGCCTGATGGCGTCCTCGACCCGCTGCAGCAGCCCGTCGAGCTTGGCCTGATACCAGTCGGGAATCGCCGCGGAGCTCGGCAGATGGTGCTCGAAAAGGAGGTTCCAGAGCCGCGGTCGCTCGCGGGTGAAGCTCAAGTAGGTCGCGGCGAGCCTCTGCACCGCCTGCAGCGGGGTCGCGTCGGTGACGACGGACTGCAGCCGCCGGTCCAGCTCATCGAGCACGTTGGCCTCGACATGCAGCACGAGGTCATCGAGGTTCTGGAACATGTTGTAGAGCGTGCCCGGCGAGTATTCGATGCGCCGGGCGATGGCGCGGGCGGAGAGGCCGGCGAGGCCATCACGCTCGATGATGTCCTGTGTCGCCTGCAGGATGAGCGCCTTCAGCTCCTCCGGCGTATGCGCGGAACGTCTTCCCATTGGGTCCCCTGATGAGGCTTTTTTTGCTTTCCCTCTGGATCAGACTGTTAGGTGATCAGTCGCCTGACGGCAACCGCGGACCTCCTGCGCGGGCGGATATTCTGTTATCCTGCAACGACAAAGCCCGGCGCTATGGCCGGGCCGTATCTTCCAACTGGCCGAGGTTCTGGAATCGTCAGCAGGTGACGTCGTTGAACTTCACGTAGCTCGCAAGACGCGGCTTCAGGTAGAACTTCTCTTCGAGGTTGAAAGCCGACTGAATGAAGTATGTGAAGAGCAGCGGCGTGTAATCGTAGGTCACCTCCGTCACAATCACACTGTTCCCGGCCTCCACGATGCCCGGCGGGAGCGTGTAGGCTTGGCCGGTCGCATAGGTTGCGACGCCACCGTTGTGATTGTGGGTCCAGCACACCGTCGTGTTCGATGCGCTCGCCATCGCGGCCTTCACGTTCGATACGGTCAGCTTGAGCCGCGTCTGGTCGTAGGGCTTCACCAGCTGGTTGATGATCCCCATGATGCCGTCCAGCTGCGAGGTGGTCATTGTCTTCTCGCGGGCGATGAGATCGGCGGTCGAGCTGGCGATCTGGGTCACGCGCCGGTCGACGGTGATGGCTTGGCTGAACTCGACGGCGCCGACGAACAGGAAGAACATGATCGGCACGATCATCGCGAACTCGAGCGCGGCCATGCCGCCTTCGGCGCGTCGGAACCGCCGGGCGAACCATGCCAGCCGCGGCGCCTTCGGGAGTGTTGCTGCAATCGACATGCTAGGTCCTTTTTGCGGCTAGATCGCAGCGGGCCCGGTGTGCCCGCCGCTTGCGCAGATGTTGACGATCAGCTCGGCGGGGCGCTTCCGTACGGCTCGGTCTTGAAGGTCGTGGCAGCCTGGATCAGCGCCGAGCCATTGCCCATCTCGCCGAGATGCAGGAACGGGATCTTGCTGGCGAGCTCCATCTCGTAGCAGACGGTCACCAGCACATAGTTGCCGGAGCCGCCGGGTGTGAACGTGGTGCTCGCGGCGGGAACGAGCGCGCCGCCGGAGTCGGTGCACGAGGGCGGCGCAAGCGTGCCTGGATCGGCGCCGCTGACGACGTTGACCCGCATCTTGCCGGCGCAGTCGACGTATCCGGGCGCGTTCTCGCAGACCTTGGTCTTGAACTGGTCTGCGGTCATGCCCGATTCCTGGGCCTGGCCAGTGCGGATCAGGCGGGCGGCCTGGTCGACGGCGTTTTCGAGCGCGAAGGTCGTGAAGAAGAAGAGACCGACCGCCATGATGCCGAACAGAAGCATCAGGAACCAGGGTGCGACCAGCGCGAACTCGACTGCGGTGAACCCGCCAGCGTCATGGCGAAGCGCCCGTCCTTGGCGGCGCACCGCATGCGAGATCCGATAGGTCCGGCGACTACTCATGACAAATGCCTCTTCGGATGCGGCTCATCCAGCATGCAGTTAGAATTATATGAGTGAATATTTCCTTTCAGGGAACTGTCGAATGAATGCGTGGTGAATTGCCGACTGGCAACATTCACACTTTGTTCAGGATTATGCGGGGGCTGCTGCCTTTAAGTGATCATTAGGCGAGCAAACGGGTTCGTTATTGCGATCCGCGCGATTTGGATCAAGATGTCGATATCAACCGGGCTGTAGTGCGAGCGGACGCGACGCTCGGTGCCGCGGGGCCGGTGAGTTGTGCGGCGTCTTCCGCCGCGCGCAGCGGCGGCGCCGGCCCGGAATGCCCCTGCCGGGTTGGCGCCGCTGCGAAGCTCGAACGGATCGAAGGATCGGTCCGGGCGCTACTGGCCGCTCTGGCCGCTGCCGCCGTCGGCGTTGCCCTCGGACAGCTTGATCTTGCGCTCGGACGTGCGCGAGATGTCCTCGAAGTACTTGGTCTCGTCGCCGATCGTGATGGTCGGGTTGCACTGCGGCGAGCAGTTGTAGGTCTCGCGCTTGCCGCCCTTGTGCAGATTGACGACCTTGAGCTCGTCGCGCTGCACGAGCACGCGCTGGTCCTGGATGACATTGCGCTCGGCGTCGAGGGCGATGATGTTCGTGAGCCCAAACGACTTGCCGGTGATGACCAGAAGGTTGCCGGCCTGGATCGAGACGTCGGCGACGGTGGGATTGCCGATGATGATCTCGGCGGCCGGGCGCGGCAGCCTCAGAAGCTGCGACTGGTCGTATTTGACGACGAGGTCGTCAGCCTTGGCCCGCGACGTCTCGAGTGCGATCCCGGCAATGAAGACGGTCGCGGCGATCAGGGCGATGGAGCTCGATAACCCACGGCACGGCATGGAATGGGCGGCAGGCATGGGTCGATGATCCTCTGATGGATGGACCGCGCCATTTAGCCATCAATTGGTGAATGAAGTGGTAACGGCCGTCGCGGAATAGTGCGCGGCCATGTTGCCTGGTGCGATCCTGCGCCTGCCGACCGGCGTTAGGAAGTGATTGACCACACCGAATGAATCTGCCGCCCGGTTGCTAGTTTTCCACGGTACCGCGAGCCGCCTTAAGGGCCCTCTGACCACTGCGTGATAGTTTCGGCCCCGTCGGTCGATCACTGAGATCGCATCAACTGGTGTGCGCCAAGGCGCAGAGAGTAGAGAGTTGGGAGAGTAGCTATGCAGAACCTGTTCGCTCGTTTCGTGAAGTGCGAGTCCGGCGCCACCGCCATCGAGTACGGCCTGATCGCCGCGCTCATCGGCGTCGCCATCATCGCCGCTGTCAACCTGGTCGGCACCGAGGTCAAGGGCACGTTCACGGGCATCGAGACCGGCCTGAAGAAGCGTCCTGCTGTGTAATCATCGCCGGGTCGGCCGGCCTCGCGCCGCCGCACCTGTGGTGCTTCTGCCCGGTCCTGCGCAAGCGGGGCCGGGCTCTAGTTTTTCGCAACTGCCTAAACTGCATGGCGATCGTTCCATAATGAATTTCGCTCAAGTACTCATAAACCAGAAATACATCAAGTTATCTACTTTCACGACTCGAGCTGCCGGAATAACAATCTAGAAACGGTGCCGCGATATGGTCGATCGACGTTCAGCGATGCGATCTCCATCAGTGGCGCGCATCACGGATCGTGGTCACTCTGAGTTGGGAGAAAGTCATGCAGAATCTGTTCGCTCGCTTCGTGAAGTGCGAGTCCGGCGCCACCGCCATCGAGTACGGCCTGATCGCCGCGCTCATCGGCGTCGCCATCATCGCCGCGGTCAACCTGGTCGGCCAGGAGGTCAAGGGCACCTTCGAGGGCGTCGAGACCGGCCTCAAGAAGCGCCCGGCGGTCTAATCGCCGCGCGCGAGGGCGGCCCGATGCCGCCCCACTACGCCATCTCTCGCCCGGCGCCGTGCACGCGGCCGGGCGAAATTTTTTGCGGCTGAGCGCACGCGGCATTGCCGCGGCACATATCGGTTGCCGACCGGCGGTGGAGCCGGCGGGCCTCGAGGGTCGAGGCGGGATGCCCTGACATAATAGATCGAACCCCTCCTCAATCCATTATTATCCAAGATCGTGGACGAGTTTATCGATTTACTTCTAGAACGATCGTTTCAATTGCTTGTTAATAGGCTCGCGATAGGGTCGACCCAGTTCAGAGCCGCGGCGTCCGCAAGCGGAATGAACGGTAGCGCCAAGGCGCAGAGAGTAGAGAGTTGGGAGAGTAGCTATGCAGAACCTGTTCGCTCGTTTCGTGAAGTGCGAGTCCGGCGCCACCGCCATCGAGTACGGCCTGATCGCCGCGCTCATCGGCGTC
>Ga0209398_1001666_pt1 | contig 11144 bp, 11 predicted proteins | sample AshMeaBigSpring_FD_184125 | JGI IMG/M metagenome (GOLD analysis project Ga0209398, IMG submission 184125) | Groundwater microbial communities from Big Spring, Nevada to study Microbial Dark Matter (Phase II) - Ash Meadows Big Spring (SPAdes)... | ecosystem: Environmental > Aquatic > Deep...
CAGGCCGCCTGCGTAACCGACAAACCATCAAGCACTGCGCGGGCCATTTCCCCTCGACGTAACGGGGTCAATCTGGCATTCTTATGGATGTTCATTCGGAGCGATCCTGAAAAACTGAGGTGTGGTAGCTCCAGTCTGACAAATCTGCTCCGAATGGACAACCTCCTGAAAGCTCACATCTAGTCCGCCCCCAGAGCCAGTTGCGCCTCGAGCATCAGGCGGGTTCTGGCGCGCAGTTTCTCGGTGTCGCTTTTCAATTGCCCGCACGCGGCGAGAATATCGCGCCCGCGCGGCGTTCGGATGGGGGAAGCATAACCCGCATCGAAAATCACCTGCGAAAACCGCTCGATCTGCGCCCAGTCCGAGCATTCATACACCGTTCCCGGCCACGGGTTGAACGGGATGAGGTTGATCTTCGCCGGAATGCCGCGCAGCAGCCGGACCAGCGTTTTTGCCTCCGCGATGCTGTCATTCACGCCTTTGAGCATGACATATTCGAAGGTGATGCGCCGGGCATTGCTCGCCCCCGGATAGGTGCGACAGGCCTCCAGCAAGGCCGCGAGCGGGTATTTCTTGTTGAGCGGCACCAATTCATCGCGCAAGGCGTCATTCGTCGCATGAAGCGAGATGGCCAGCATGCTCTGCGCCTCCGCACCGATCCGCGCGATATCCGGCACGACGCCGGAGGTTGAAACCGTGATCTTGCGGCGCGAGAGCTGCAAGCCCGAAGGATCGGTCAGAACATGGATCGCGTCCCGCACATTGTCGGTATTATAAAGCGGCTCGCCCATGCCCATGAAGACGATGTTGGAAACAAAGCGCCCGCCATCCTTTGGCACAAACGCGCCATCCGGCGGGGTTTTGCCGGGGTAATCACCCAATCTGTCCCGCGCGATCAGCACCTGCCCGACGATCTCGGCGGCATCGAGGTTGCGCACCAGCTTCTGCGTGCCGGTATGGCAGAACGAGCAATTGAGCGTGCAGCCCACCTGCGAGGAAACGCAGAGCGTGCCCCGGTCACGCTCGGGGATATAAACGCATTCCACCTCCGCGCCCGTGTCATGCGGGCCTTTAGCGGGGAGGCGCAAAACCCATTTTCGCGTGCCATCGTTCGAGATCTGCTCGCGGACAATCTCGGGCCGCGCGAGGCTGGCCTTGGCATCGAGCATGGCGCGCAGGGGTTTCGAGATGTTGGTGATGGCGGAAAACTCCGTCGCGCCTTCCACATAAATCCAGTGCCAGAGCTGGCTGATGCGCATGCGGATGTCTTTGTCCGGCACGCCATGCGCCAGAAGAAACGCGGCCAGAGCCGGCTTCGGCATGCCCGCAAGCGTTGGTTTTGCAGAAGATGGCAGGATGCTCACGGGCATTCCTTCATCATCCGCTCCAAAGCCTTGGCAAAGCCGTTGAGCGAATAGGTGTCGATGGTTTCATTGCCGCGCTGCGAAGAGGCCTTGAGCGTGAAATCGCTGCCCTTTTTCATGGCTTCAAGCAGGGGCGCTTCCTGCGCCGGGTTCTTCAGAAACGCGTTATCGGCATTGGCAAGCAGCGCATAACTGGTGGTGCCGAGCGTGAGAACCCCGTCCTGCCCCGCTTTGGCGGCAAAGCCGAGCTTGAAGGCGATCTCGCCCTTCGCGCCATCGGATGCGCGGTTGGAGATGAAGATATAGGCCGGGTCGCGCTTCAGGGTCGCGGGTTTACGCTCTTTCGGCTGGGCGAGCGCGTAGCAGATTTTCGATTTCTCCTTGCCGCTCACCAGCGCTTTCCACTCGCCGAACGTGCCGAGGAGAAAGGTCTGCGCGCCGGTGGGGGAGGCTTCAGGCGCGGCTTTTGCAGCAGGGGCGGCTTTGCCGGCGGGCGGGGCTTTCGCGGCAGGCGCGGCTTTTGGCTGGGCTTGCGCAAAGGCCGGGTTGGCAAGAAAAAGGCCAAGCACCAGCGCCGCACAAAGCCGCATGATCATGATAAAAAATGCACCGCTACCCTGCATGATGATGCCCCGCCTTTGAAAGCCCGGCACCTGAATTGCCGGGGATAGAAAAAACCGATGCCGCAGCATTTTGTCACGATTGCGGCGTCTCGCCATCACGCCAAATCCATGCATCGCATAGCGCAATGCGAAGCGCCGGGAAAGCCGGAAGTTTTTCCTTCCCCGAAGCGGATGCGGCAATGAGGCCGAAGCTTCCGCAATTTTGCTCTGCAAAAAGCCTCGCCCGCCTTTTGCAAGACGTGCTAATGTCCGAAACTTGCTATTGTAGAGTTTGCATCAGGCTCGGCTTGGCAAATCGCATCTGCACACTACCCTGTAAGACTGAATCGTGCATAAACGGGCATGATTTACGTAAAATGCCCAAATCAGGAAGGGATAGAATTTGGTGTCGCCTGCCGCAGATTGGACGCCGCTCGTCAGGGCCGTCGCTGAACGACAGGATCAAGAGGCTTTCACCGCCATTTTTGATTATTTCACGCCGCGCCTTGAAGCCTATCTCGCGCGCCTCGGGCTGGACAGCGCGATGGCGGAGGAAATCGCGCAGGATGTGATGATGACGCTCTGGCGCAAGGCGAACCTCTTCGACCCCGCAAAATCCTCGCTTTCCACCTGGCTTTACCGCATCGCGCGAAACCGGCGCATCGATGTATCGCGGCGCGAGCGGCTCGATTTCATCGACCCGCAATCCCCCGCCCTGCTCGATCTTCCGGCCGAAGGGGCGGCAGACCAGATCATGGATGGCCAGCAGCGCGATGATATCGTCCGCATGCTTATTCTCGATTTGCCGCAGGAACAGCGCGATCTTGTCGCGCTCGCGTTTCATCAGGGTTTGTCCCATGCGCAGATCGCACTCAAAACCGGCATTCCGCTCGGCACGGTCAAGTCGCGCCTGCGCCTCGCCTTCTCGCGCCTGCGCCGCGCGCTCGAAGGCGCGGGCGTCATGGAATCACGCTGAAGGCGATAACCCATCCAGCGTCTTGCGGGCGCGGCTGCGATGTTCGGGCAGAATAGCGCCGCGCACCGTGGCAATCGCCCCCGCCAGCACGGCTGCATCATCGCCATAGCCAAGAAGCGGAATGAAATCGGGCACGGCATCGAGCGGCATCACGAAATAGGCCAATGCCGCCAGCAGGATGAGCTTCACACGCGGTGCGGTGTTCCTGTCCATCACGCAATAGGAGGCCGCCAGAACATCCTCCGAAAACGGCAGGTTGAGCGCGATGCGGCGCATGAGCGCGAGAACATCGGCAAGAATACCCGCCTCGTCGCGGGTTGCACGCCGCGCTGCATCGATCTCGGCGGCAGAGAAGGGTTTTTGCCAATCCTGTGCCGTGGTGCTTTCCGATGGATTGCGCATGCGAGACCTGCTCATGATGGAACAAAGCGCATTTCAGCCTGCCTTTATGACAAAATCAAGGTGAGCCAGGTGGCCCTCTCATGCTTTTGGCCTGCTTGTTGCCGGATAAATTTCAGCATAGCGTTTTGCATATGAAATAAGTCTGTTTCCCTTCAATGTCAGGAAAACCCCATGCAGCTTGATGCCTCGATTGCCGCGATTGTCACCGGTGGCGCTTCCGGCCTGGGGGAGGCCAGCGCGCGGCATCTTGCCAGCTTCGGCGTGAAGGTTGGCCTGCTCGATCTCAATGAAGAGCGCGGCAGGCGGGTTGCGGCTGAAATCGGCGGCCTGTTCCAGCCCTGCGATGTGACGGATGACGCCTCCGTTACCAAGGCGCTTGCCGCTATCCGCGAAAAGCATGGGGTGGAGCGCGTTCTGGTGAATTGCGCCGGCATTGTCGCCGGGCGGCGCACGGTCTCGAAAGACCGAGAAAGTGGTGTGCTCACCCCCCATGACATGCAGAGTTTTTCGCGCGTCATCTCGATCAACCTCATCGGCACCTATCGGATGATCGCGCAAAGCGCGGCGGCGATGGCAGGGCTTGCCCCCATCACGGCCGATGGCGGGCGCGGCGTGATCGTGAACACGGCTTCCGTTGCGGCGGAAGACGGGCAGATCGGGCAGGCGGCCTATGCCGCCTCCAAGGGCGGCATTGCCAGCCTCACCTTGCCGGTCGCGCGTGACCTTGCGCCTTACGGCATCCGCATCGTCAGCATTCTGCCGGGGATTTTCCACACGCCGATGTTTGATGCCATCACGGAAGAGTATCGCGTGTCGCTCGCGCAGCAGGTGCCCTTCCCGCAGCGCCTCGGCAAGCCGGAGGAATATGCACAGATGGTGGAGATGATCTGCCGCAACGACATGCTCAACGGCACCGGCATCCGGCTTGACGGTGCGATCAGGCTGGCGCCGAAATGACCCCGGCTTCAGAGCATGATATGTTCAAACATCCCCCCCTAATACTGGATGGTCGCAACAGCACGGAGCTCATCCGGCGTGGTCGTGGGGTAGCCAAAGAATTCGAGATAGGCCGGGATCTGCTCGAAAAGCATGTCGATGCCGAGCTGCACCCGGCAACCGCGCCGCATTGCCGCATCAAGGAAAGCGGTCGTCTCCGCCTTCATCACGACCTCGCCAACAAAGGCTTCAGGCGACAGACGACTGACGTCCAGCGGCAGCGGGTCACCGGCTTTCATTCCCAGTGGTGTTGCATTGACGACAATGTCGAAACCCGCAGGATCGCATGAGCCGGTCGAAACCTTGAGCGCTGGATAATGCGCGGACAATCTTTCACCAAGTGCTTCCACGGACGCCGTACGGACATCATATAGCGCGATGGTCGCGATGCCTCCCCCGGCCAGAGATGCCGCAATCGCCGAGCCAACGCCGCCAGCACCAACCACCAGCGCTTTTGCTCCTCCGAATTTGCACCCCTTGCGGGCGAGGCCGCGCACGAAGCCTTCGCCATCGAACAAATCGCCGACGAGCTTGCCTTCGTCATTTTTTTTGATTGCGTTGCAGGCACCGGCGATCTTCACCGCAGTCGAAACCTGGTCGAGCAGGCTGACCGTTGTCACCTTGTGCGGCATGGTGATGAGCGCGCCGCGAATGTTGGTGAGCGTGAACAAGCCCGGCAGGAACGCTGTAAAATCCTCGGCGCGGCATCCCATCGGCACAACGACGGTGTCGATGCCGTGCTTCTCGAAATACGGGTTATAGATCATCGGCGCCTTGAAGGTGTTCGTGGGATAGCCGATATGGGCGATGAAAGAAGTCTGCCCTGTGATCATGGTCCGGCCCTTGCTTTACAATGGAGGCCTCCAAACGAGGCCGTTGTCTTTGCCCTGAAAGGCGATATCCGCCCGACGACGCCAGAGCAATTCCAGCGAAAGCATGCCCCCGCCAAGGCGGGGGTGGGAACCGGTTTCGCTTGAAAATGCTCTAGAGCGGTTTCCGACCTGATTGAATCAGGTCGACCCCTCTATCTTTTTGTTTTAACGCATTTTCTTCCGATCAACCGGTATCCACTTGATCGGAAAATGCTCTAGTGTCGCCGGGCGAGGTGTTGAAGCGGGGGAAGTTGGGGCGGCACCCCAAACTTGCCCTTCCAGACCTGTCGCAGCAGACGAGCCTTACTTGCGAAGCGCTGCCAGCGCGTCGGTGATCTCCTTCACGAGGTCCTCGCCGACTTCCTTGGCGTATTTCGCGATCACCGGCTTTACAGCTTCGCGCATGCGCGCGATTTCGGCATCCGAAAGGGTGTTATGTGTCATACCGCCCTTCTTGAGGCTCTCGAGGGCGCTGGCCATCGCCTCGCGTGAGGTCTTGCGCTGGAAGAGGCCCGCTTCGGACGCTGCATCCTGGATGATCTTCTTCTCTTCCGCAGACATATCGTCCCAGGTCTTCTTGGAAATGAGCAGCGCCTGCACGTTATAGATATGCCGCGTTTCCGAGATGAATTTCTGCACCTCGTTCAGTTTTGCCCCGAGGATCGTGGGAAACGGATTCTCCTGTCCGTCGACCACCTTCTGCTCAAGCGCGCCATAGACCTCCGGCCAGGGCAGCGGCACGGTGTTCGCGCCAAGTGTGTTGAACAGGTCGATGAAGAGCGGTGATTGCAGCACGCGCAGCTTGATGCCCCTGAAATCCTCGATCCTGGTGATCGGCTGCCTGGAGTTGGTGACGTTCCGGAAGCCGAGCTCCCAGTAGCCGAGGCCGACAAGGCCCTTGTCCTGAAGGCTCGCGAGCAGCTTTTGGCCGATCGGACCGTCCACGATCTTGTCTGCCTCCTCGGGTGTATTGAACATGAAGGGGAAGTCCAGAGCGGCAAAGCGCTTGTCGAGACCGACAAGAAGCCCTGCATTCAGCACGGTGAAATCCACCGTGCCGCCCTGAAGTGCCGAAACGGTCGGCAGGTCGCCGCCGAGCTGGCCGCCGGGGAACTGACGGACATTGAGCTTGCCGCCGGATTTCGCCGCGACGATCTCGGCGAACTTGGCCATGCCGAGGCCGGGCGGCGAGGTCGCGACATTCTGCTGGGCGAAGCGCAGGGTGCGCTCCTTGATCTGCGCCTGGGCGGCGGCGGGCAGCAGGGCCGTGCCGATCAGGGCTGCGGTCGCGAGCAGGATTTTCAGGTGACGCATCGGGGTTTTCTCCGGGGTTTGTGAGTGGGTCGTTTCTGGGGTGGATTTCAAAGCCGGATCATCTCCGGCATTGGGCGGAAGATCATGCCAGCGCTGGAAACGCCGACATGCAGGATCAACCGGCAAGCCATCGGGCCGGGCCGGTAACAAGGATCGGGAAGAAGACGAGCAGGGCCAGCACGATCAGCTGCGCGATCATGAACGGCCAGACGCCCTTGATGATCTCCGCCATCGAGATTTTGGAGACACCGCACACGACATTGAGCACCGTGCCGACGGGGGGCGTGATCAAGCCGATGGCGTTGTTGATGATGAACAGCACGCCGAAATAGACCGGATCGATCCCCGCCGCCTTGATGATGGGCATCAGGACAGGGGTGAGGATCAGGATCGTCGGCGTCATGTCGAGCGCCGTGCCGACCACGACGACCAGCAGCATGATCACGACCAGCAGCAGGGTCTGGTTGCCCATGAAGGGGCGAACGAGATCGACGATCTGCTGCGCGACCTCCGCAATGGTGATCAGCCACGACGAGACAAGCGCCGCCGCCACCAGGAACATGACCACCGCCGTCGTGATGCCAGCCCGGATGAACAGTTTCGGCAGGTCTTTGAGGCTCAACTCGCGATAGATGCAGGTTGCGACGAAAAGCGAATACACTGCCACGACGACCGCCGCCTCTGTCGGCGTAAACACGCCGAACCGCAGGCCGAACACGATGATGAAGGGGATCATCAGCGCCCAGAAGCCATCGACAACCGCCTTGCCGATTTCAGCCAGCGATTTTCGCGGCATCGGCGCGACGTTTTCCTTGCGGACAACCCACCACCAGGCCGCCGCAAGGCCGACCCCCAGCATCACGCCAGGGAAGATACCTGCCAGAAACAGCTTGGAAATCGAAACCCCTCCGGCAACACCGAAGATCACGAAGCCGATCGAGGGCGGGATGATCGGCGCAATGATGCCCCCCGCTGCGACGAGACCGGCGGAATACGCCTTGTTGTGGCCTGCCGCTACCATCATCGGCACCAGAAGCGAGGCGAGCGCCGCCGCATCGGCCACCGCCGAACCGGAGAGCGAGGCCAGCATGCACGAGGCGAGGATGGCGACATAGCCAAGCCCGCCTTTCACGTGCCCGACAAGCGTCAGCGCCACCGCGACGATGCGCCTGGCAAGCCCGCCGGCATTCATCAGTTCACCGGCGAGCATGAAGAACGGCACGGCGAGGAGGGGGAAACTGTCAGCGCCGTTGATGACGTTCTGGGCGATGATCTGGCTGTCGAACATGCCGACCTGCCACATCAGCGCCACGCCGCAGACCAGCAGCGCGAAGGCAATGGGCATCCCCAGCATCATGGCACCGAGCAGCGAGAAGGTGAAGACCGCGATTGTCATGATGCCGCCCCGCTCAATGTTCTTCGGATTCGCGGATCGCGATCAGATCATCGTGTGAAACCCGCCCCATCAGCACCATGGCCAGCTCATAGGACAGGATCAGGGTCGCAGAGATGCCGAAGATGATGCCGATGCCGTAGAAATATCCGACAGACCAGCCGGTCGTCGGCGCGCTCACCTTCCAGTTGATGATGGTCTGGGCATAGCTGCCTTTGATCAGCAGGAGCGAACAGATGATCATCAGGATGTGGCTCGTCACATAGCAGAGGCGACGCCCGGTCGGCCCAAGCATGCGCAGAAGCGTGTCGACCCCGAGATGGGAATGCTCCTTGAGGCCGATAATCGCCCCCAGGAACACCAGCCAGACGAAGAACCAGCGCGCCAGCTCCTCGGAGACCGTGATCCCCGATCCAAAGGCGTAGCGCAGCACAACATTGCCAAAAACCAGCACCACCATCCCTGCCAACAGCAGCCCGACCAATGCCTTCAGAAGCCGGAAACATCCGCCTATCAAGCTGCTCATCGTATCCTCCCGGCGCAGAAAATGCGCTTTCATACTCGCAGGCGTTAATCGCCCATCGAAAATTCACCGGTTTGACCTGTTGAAACCTCAAATGAACTCAATGGTTAAATTGGTCAAGTAAAATTTAACCATCTAGTCTATTTACTGCTGGGCCGTTCTCGCTAAGATATGGCTGCGTCAGGTGGCAGTTGATGGACAGGACCGATGCTCGACAGGGCAGACCCGAAAAAACCTCCGAAGAAAGCCGCGACGTGGCGGCAGGACCCCGAACGGGTTCGCCGTGACATTCTCGACATTGCGCGGGAGGAGTTTGTCGAAAAGGGATTGAGTGGCGCTCGTGTCGACGAGATCGCGGCGCGCACTTCCACGGCCAAGCGCATGATCTACTACTATTTCGGGGACAAGGAGGGATTATACCTCGCTGTGCTCGAAGCCGCCTATGGCCGCATGCGCGCGGCAGAGATTTCGCTCGATTTTGCCAATATGAACCCCGTCGAGGCACTCGAACGCCTTGCTGGCCTGGCCTTCGACTATCATGTTGAGAACCCGGACTTTGTTCGCCTCGTCATGGTCGAGAACATACACAGGGCGCGCCACCTCAAGGCTTCGAAGGTGATCGGCGAATTGAACCTTTCGGCAATCCGTACCGTACGCAAGATTTATGATCGCGGCGTGACAGAAGGTGTTTTTCGACCCGGCCTTGATCCCCTCGATATCCACCTCACCTTCACGGCGCCAGCCTTCTACAATGTTTCGAACCGGGCGACGATCCGGGAAGTGTTCGGCCATGACATGGGTGATGCCGAAGCCCTGACGCGCCGGCGGCAGAGCGTGATCGAAGCCGTGCTGCGCTTTGTTGCGAAATAGCTTCTTTTGCGCTCTTCGGCCTCATACCAAATTCCATTGATCAGACCCCGTGATCCCTGTCTCTCCGGTCGATGGACATGATTTTCCGGGGCTGATCGACGATGCGGTTCCAGAGCAATTCCAGCGAAGATTGAGTTACCTGAAGCGCTCTACTCTCAAGTTTTTACGCAATTCCGGACGCGAAACCGGTTCCCACTTTCGCTGGAATTGCTCTAATTTGAATTTAATGCGCCCGTATGACGAAGGAGGCAAGCGTGAAAACCGAGCAAAAACCGTCTTTACCCACGCAATCTTTGCAAAATCCGGCGGATGTGACCGCACTTTCACTGCTTCAGGCCCCCTTGAGCGCATCAATGCAGGCTTATTTCGATAAATGCCTGGAAAAAATCGGTTTCGTGCCGAATGTGCTCCTCGCCTATGCGCATGCCATGCCGAAGCTCGAAACCTTCGCCGCCTTCTACAACGAGCTGATGCTCGCGCCCTCCGGCCTCAGCAAGCTTGAGCGCGAGATGATCGCGGTGGTCGTCTCGCATGAAAATCGCTGCTGGTATTGCCTTGTCGCGCATGGTGCGGCGGTGCGGCAGCTTTCCGGCACCCCTGCTTTGGGAGAGGCTCTGGTAATGAATTACCGCCATGCCGAAGGGCTTACCGGCAGGCAGCGCGCCATGCTGGATTTCGCCAGCAAGATTGCCACCGATTCTGCGAAAATCGAGGAAAACGATCGTCAGGCCTTGCGGGAGGCCGGGGTCAGCGATGCAGAAATCTGGGATATCGCGGCGGTGGCCTCGTTTTTTGCCATGTCGAACCGCATGGCCTCTGCTGTCGGCATGCAGCCCAACGCCGCGTATCATACGCTTGCGCGATGATGCGTGATAAAAAAGAAAAGGCGGCTTGCGGGGGGCGCAAGCCGCCATGCCGTCCGGCTGATCAATGATCGCAGGCAGAGCGAGGGGGCTGGGGGGCGTAAGGTCTCGCTCAACCTTGCCTGGGCAATGCTCAGTTAATGCCAGCCGCTTCTGGCGAGGGCATGGTGTAACCAAGGCAAAATTGTGGCTGTTCTGACATCCGCGTGAAGATTGCCCCCTCGGCTGCCTGAAAGCCCGGCAAGGATTTGTCACATTGAAGTTCGTCGCTTTAGAGCATTTTGCTTTTAGACGGAATCGATAGACTTCCTCAAAAGAAAGACTGGATTCCCGCTCGCGGCTCCGCATCACGATGCTTCGCCGCGTCGGGAATGACACGGTGTGGCTTCACCTGTCATTCCCGACGCCTCGAAGAGGCGAGCGGGAATCCATTTTACAACAGGGGTAACGCAATGGTTTGAGGCAGCGTTGCTTCCGTCAAAAACCGTCATGCTCTAGAGCATTTTGCGATTAAATGGAAGCCGGTTAATCGAAAAAAATTCGATAAAACAATAAGATAGAGCGCGTTTTTGATTCCATCAAAAACAAAAGCGCTTTAGAGTAATTCCAGCGTAAGCATGCCCCCGCGAAGGCGGGGGTGGGAACCGGTTTCGCGTTAGGAATTGGGTCAAAACAAAGAGATAGAGCGTTTCAGGTGACTCGGTCTTCGCTGGAAACGCTCTAGATGTGAGCTTTCCATAGGTTGTCCATTCGAAGCAGATCGAGGAGACTGGAGTTATCACACCTCAGTTTTTCAGGATCGCTCCGAATGAACATTCATAAGAATGCCCGACTGACGCCGCTGCGTCGAGAAGAAATGGCTCTCGCCGTCATCGAGGGTCGCGCGTCCAGAACGCAAGCGGCCCATGCCTATGGTGTCTCGGCCAAGATCGTTGCCCGCTGGGTCGAACGTTTCAAGGCCGGTGGACG
>Ga0209398_1001667_pt1 | contig 11143 bp, 8 predicted proteins | sample AshMeaBigSpring_FD_184125 | JGI IMG/M metagenome (GOLD analysis project Ga0209398, IMG submission 184125) | Groundwater microbial communities from Big Spring, Nevada to study Microbial Dark Matter (Phase II) - Ash Meadows Big Spring (SPAdes)... | ecosystem: Environmental > Aquatic > Deep...
CACCGTGACGCCGCAGGTGTTGGCGATCGCGGTGGTGACGAACGACGGGCCGGTGCGCCGCGCCCAACCAGCGACAGTAATCGTGACCGCGACGCAGGAACTGACCGACACACTTACCTATGCTTTTGACTGGAACAACGATTCGACCTTTGAGACAGGGCCGCAGCCCAGCAATACAAGCAGCATGGCCTTTGCCTTCAGCGGCGTGTACACGGTCGGCGTCAAAGTCGTCGACAGTGACGACGGTGTTATCACTGGCTTCACACTAGTGGCGGTGACGCCGCAAACGCTCCAGATCACGAGCGTCGCCAACTCGACGCCGGTCGTGCGTGGGCAGCCGGTCACGGTGGTCTTTACGGTCACGCAGCAGTTGAGCGACCCGCTGACCTACTCCTTCGACTGGAATAACGACGGCGTCTATGAGATCGTCGATCAAGCGTCGAACAGTGCCGTCACCCTCTATACCGCCACTGGTGCAAAGGTTGTCGGGCTACGCGCACGCGATCTCAGCGGCGGCGTGGTGACCGGCACGACGACGCTGATCGTGGCGCCGCAGAGCTTGCAAGTGAACGGCGCCGTCAACAGTGGTCCGGTGCGGCGAAATCAGCCGGCGACGGTGACGGTTAGCGCCGTGCAGCAGTTGAGCGACCCGCTGACCTACTCCTTCGACTGGAACAACGATGGCGTGTACGACGTGGTCGATCAGGCGTCAAACAGCGCCGCGTTTGCCTATCCTAACACCGGCGACAAGGTAGTGGGCGTGCGTGTACGCGATGCCAATGGTGGCGCTGCGGTGGGGGCGACAACGATCGTCGTGAAGCCACAGCAGCTCATCATTGCCGCAGTTGCCAACAGCGGGCCGGCGCTGCGCGATCAACCGGTTACCGTTGCGGTGACTGCTCAACAGGAATTGAGCGATGCGCTCCTCTACTCCTTCGACTGGAACAACGACGGTCTCTACGATGTGATCGACCAGGCTAGTAGCAGCGCCGTCACCACCTTTGCCACGAGCGGCGCCAAAGCGATCAGCGTGCGCGTGCGCGATGCCGACGGCGGCGAAGCGACAGACGGGGCGACCGTAATCGTCAACGCGCAGGTCATTCAGATCGTCGCCGTGACCAGCAATGCACCACAGCGGCGCGGCCAGCCGGTGACGGTGACCGTCACGGCGCAGCAGCAGTTGAGCGACCCGCTGACCTACTCCTTCGACTGGGATAACGACGGCGTCTATGACGTAGTCGACCAACCAGGCGCCAGCGCCGCCATGACCTACGGCGTCATCGGCGAGAAGCGCATCCGGGTGCGTGTGCGTGACGCCCAGGGCAGTGAAACCAGCCAGGAAGCCACCCTGCAGATCACACCGCAGGCGCTGACCGCGCCGGCGACGAACAGCGGGCCGGTGCGGCGCGGCCAGGCCGTGCTGGTGACGGTGAATGCGACCCAGGAACTGAGTGACGTACTGCGCTACTCTTTTGACTGGAACAACGACGGCATCTACGAGATCGAGCACCAGGCGGCGAACGCAGCGACGACGACCTTTGTCGCCACCGGCGACAAGGTAGTGGGCGTGCGCGTGGTCGATGCCGATGGCGGCGTGGCGACGAACACGACCACCGTCGTGGTGATGCCGCAAAGCGTGACCATTGCTGCCGTGACGGACAGCGGGTCGGTGCAGGTCGGCGAAACGGTGCAGGTGACGGTTGCTGCGCAGCAGGAACTGAGCGACGTGCTCCTGTACTCCTTCGATTGGGATAGCAACGGCGTTTACGATGTGGTGGATTTGCCGGCGAACAGCGCAACCACTGTCTACACCGAGGAAGGGCTGAAGCCGGTGACTGTGCGGGTGCGCGACAGCGACGGCGGCATCGCCACCGGGGCGACCACGATCTCCGTGACGGCTGTCACCGGCGAGGGCGCAGTTGAGTTGTTCATGCCCTTTATGAGCAGGTAAGCCAGATGAACCCACTGCGGATTGCGCTGGATGCTGGCTTGAAGGCGCGCTGGGGCGCTGAGATTGCATGGAGTTGGCGCCAGTTACTGACGGCGCTCGGCTTGCCGTGGATCGAAGTGACGCCCGATACGCCGTGTGACATTGCCTATTCTGCCCAACCGCCTGAAGCGACGCCGTGGTTGGCGTCGCTTCAGGCGCGTGTGGTGATCGTTGCTGATCCGCAGCGCTGGGAGAAGTCGGCGGCGTGGCGACTAGAGAGGTTGTTGCCGGCGGCTGGTGGGCTGCGCTTTGCAGGCGAGGCTGCGCCGGTCACCGCCCCAGCGCAAGCCGGCGCAACCATCTGGCTGCAGCGCGACATCATCTTCGACTTCTTCTGGCTGCTGACGGGGCAGGAGGAAGCGCAGTGGCCGCAGGACGCACACGGCTTCTACACGCTGCCCGAAGCGTGGCTGGCGTCGCAAGTGCTGGAACAAGCGCCCGCCTCTGAGATCGTCGCCGGTGTGGGTGAACTGCTGCGCACGGCTGGCCTGGGTGAGCCGCTGGCGCGCTGGCCGCAGGGCAAACGCGCCGCTGCTGCCATCACCCACGATGTCGATTACCCAGAGGTGATCCGTTGGCTGGAGCCGCTGCGCATCGTGCGACGGCAAGGCCGCCAGGGGCTCGCCCCGGCGTGGGAAGTGTTGACTGGGCGCCGCGATCACTGGGCTTTTCCGCAGTGGATGGCCTTCGAGCAGCGGTACGGTGTGCGTTCGGCCTTCTACTTCGTGGCGCGGCAAGGGTCGCTGATCGAGTATGCGCGCGGCACGCCCGACCCCTTCTACGACGTGACTGCGCCGCGCTTCCGTGACCTCTTGCGCACCTTAATCGACGGCGGCTGGGAAGTGGGGATGCATGCCAGTTATCTGGCCTACGCATCGCGTGAACGTTTCGCCGGCGAAAAGCTGCGGTTGGAGCAGGCGGCGGGTGCGCCCGTGCTCGGCAATCGGCACCACTACTGGCACATGAACCCGGCTGACCCGACGGAAACGCTCCAGTTGCACGCCGACATTGGGCTACTGTATGATACGTCGCTCACACATGACCGCTATCTCGGCTGGCGGCGCGGCGTCACGGCGCCCTTTTATCCGTTTGCGCCGCACACGCGGAAGGAGATCGGCGCAGTGCAGCTGCCGGTGGCGTGGATGGATGCACAACTGGCGCAGCGCACCGATCTGACGCAGCCGCAGCGCGACGCGATCGTAGTCGAACTGGTGGAGCGGGTGGCGGCGCAGCAAGGCGTGTTTGTCGCCAATGTACACGATTACGTCTTCGACGACGTGCTCTTTCCCGGCTGGCTGGCGACGCTGCGTGCGGCGCTGGAACACATCACGGCGCGCGGCGACTTCTGGTTGGCGACGCCGGCGGCTATCGCCCAGCACTGGGCGGATCGCTATCGACAATTGCTCACGCAAAGTTCGGGGCTGGAGGAAGGACGCTGACGCATGGCGCAATCCACGGTGCAAGGAATAGAGACGGTGGCGGGGCGCGCTGCCAACGGCGTCGCCAGCGTACAAGCAGGCGTGCGGCTGCTGGGCATCGATGCGCTGCGCGGCCTTGCGATCGTGGTGATGGCGCTGGATCACGCGGCGGCGGCGGTGCTGGTCAGCCTGCAGGCGGAGAGCTATGGCGGGCTGACGCCACAACTGGGCAACTGGCCGTCGTGGGTGTTGGGGCTGTTCACCAACCTGGCCTCGCCCACCTTCTGGTTTCTGGCCGGCGTGAGCATGACGCTCTACGCGCAGGGGCGGCGCAAGAAGGGCGGCAGCAACTGGGATGTCACCAGCTTCTTTCTGATTCGGGCCGGGGTGCTGGTCGTGCTCGATCTCACCATTGCCTGGCTGGCGTGGCGTGGCGGGACGCCATACACACACGTGCTGTTGAGCATCGGCATCAGCATCGCGCTGGTCAGTCTGCTGCGGCTGCTGCCAACGGTCGTGCTGGCGGTGACCGGCTTTGCGTGGCTGGCGGCCTATCAACTGGCGCTGCCGGGGCTGGCCGCGCACTTTGGGTTTGGCGAAACCATCGCCTACTGGCCGGCGCTGTTGGTCTACTTCAGCTACGCCACGACACCGGCGACGGAATTCTCGATCCTGGGCTGGGGGAGCTTGATCGCGCTGGGGTGCGCGTTCGGGACGGTTGTGCGACGGCCCTGGTTCCAGGCGCCGCGTAACTGGGTGTTGGTGGGCGCGGGGCTGCTGGCGATCTTTGCTGTGTTGCGCGTATGGGGCGGCTTTGGCGATCTGTGGCGCTACGACGCATCGCTGCCGCCCTATTACTGGCTTGTGATGAACAAGACGCCGCCGAGCCTAACCTTTTTGCTTTTCAACCTGGGGCTGGCGGCCTGGGTCTATGCGCTTTTCCTCAGCCGGGAAAGCTGGCTGCAGGTGCGTCCTTTCACGTGGTTCGTGACATTGGGACAGGTGGCGCTCTTTGCCTTTGTGGTGCATCTGGTGATCTACGGCGTGTTGGGGCGGTTGGTCGGGCTGCTGCCGGTGCAGGGGCCGGGCGTGGTGCGGGCGCTAGCGGTCTGGCTGATCGGGCTGGCGATCTTGATCCCGCTCAGCACGTGGTATCGCAGCTACCGCAAAGCGCGACCAAACACGCTGCTGCGGTATCTGTAGCGGGGGGGATCAACCGTAGATGACGCAGATTGCGCAGAAAGTCAGCGTCTTCATCTCTGCGCAGTCTGCGTCATCTGCGGATAGCAGGTCTTGATCTGTGTGGGGCGCAGCAGGATAAGTCAACGCGATGCGTACTTTGTTATTTGGCCTATTGTTTATTTTGCCGCCGTTTCTGAAGCCCTGGGTGTTGCGCCGCTTCGCTGGTGCGCGTGTGGGGAAACACGTGTCCATCGGCTGGTTCGCCAGCATCGCCGCGCGCGAGATCGAGCTGGGCGACTATGCCGCCGTGCGCGCAGTGACGCTAATCCGGCTGGACGGCGCGTTCCGGCTGGGGCGGCAGAGCGAGATCTCCAACTTCTGCCTGATCTACGGCGCGTCCGATCTGGTGATCGGCGACCAGTGCTATATCGGGCCACAGAGCCTGCTCAACTGTGACGAGTCGGTGCGCATGGGCTACTACTCTGCACTTGGCCCCCGTTCGATGGTCTTCACGCACGGGTCATTTCTGCCCTTCACGCAGGGTTACTGGGTCAAGCTGGCCGGCGTGACAATTGGCAGTCACGTCTGGTGCGCGGCGGGCGTCTTCCTGCATCCGGGCGTGGAGATCGGCGACGAGTGCTTCGTCAACTCGCGGTCGGTCGTCACGCAGTCGATCCCATCCGGGTCGGTGGTGGAGGGCAACCCGGCGCGCGTCGTGCAGGCGATGGACGCAGTGCGGCGCAAGATGTCGCCGCGTCGCGTGGACGCAGCGTTACAGCAGGTGCTGCGCGACTTTGCGCGCGTGACGCTGGAACGGGAGATGGGGATCACAGAGATTGAGCGTAGTCCAAATCGGCTAGCGTTTGTGTGGGAAGGGCGGCGGTATGAAGTGGTGATCGTGCCCTCCACCAGTCAGAAGGAGATGCTTCCAGCGTCAGCCGGCGACATCACAACTGTCTTCCTGGGAAACTTGCCAGAGCATACGCCACCAACCAATCTGCTCTGGCTCGACGTAGTAGGACTATCTGCCACCCTCAGCGACGATCCGGTCTATGTGGCGTTGCGCATCTTCATGCAGCGATATTACGGAATGCGCTTCGCGTTATAGGTAACAGAATTTCGCCCCCCCGCTTCGATCTGTCAGACAGATGTAAGGGCGGAATGCACGATGGCGTGGTAAAGTAGGGCCATGCGAATCGTTTTGCCTGTACATCACTTCCCGCCACGCTACTCGGCAGGGGCGGAACTCTACACGTATCGACTGGCGCGTTGGCTGCAGAAACACGGGCATGAGGTTGAGGTCATCGCCATCGAAGATATTGATCGTGGCAGCACCACCCAGATCGACGCCCGACTCGACAGGTATGATGACATTCCCGTCTGGCGGTTGAGTTTCAATCTGATGGCTGCACCGCAGCGACGTCGCTGGGAATTCGACAACGAATTGCTGGGGGCGTGGTTCGAGACCTACTTTCAGCGCCAGCGCCCTGACCTCGTCCACTTTCAGGCCGGTTACTTGATTGGTGTGGCGCCGATCTTTGCCGCTGCAAACCAGCACGTCCCCACGCTGCTGACACTGCACGATTACTGGTTTCTCTGTCCTCAACATACCTTGCAACGGAGTAATGGTGAACTCTGCGTCACGGTTCCGGGTGACCCGGCAGTGTGTGCGCGCTGTCGCATGTGGGGAAACGATCCGTACGTCCGGATCGGGCGTAGGTTGCCTTTATCGCTGCGTACGTTGGCAGAGAAGCTCCCGCTCGACGCCGACACGGCATTGATGACATTGCGGCGCGAGCGGTTGCAGGCTGCGCTGTCTACTATAAGAGCGGTTATCGCCCCATCGCGCTATATGTATGGTCGATTCGATCAGATGGTTGCGCCTGGTAGACTCGTATTCTCTCGCTATGGATTCGATGGGGAACACCTCATAAAAGACCTGGCGCGCGGCACCCGTGAGACGATGCGCTTTGGCTATATTGGCCAGATTGCTCCTCATAAGGGGGTGCATGTCCTTGTTGATGCTTTTCGTCGACTGCACACCTCGTATTATCAGGCGGTGGAACTTCATATCTGGGGCGGCCTTGATGTTCAACCAAGTTACAGCCAAAGCCTAAAGAGGGCTGCCGATGCCGACTCGCGTATCAAACTTCAGGGCAGGTTTGACCGTATTCGCTTGCCTGAGGTTCTTGGCAGTTTTGATTACTCAGTTATCCCATCGATCTGGTTTGAAAATAGCCCGTTTTCGATTTTGGAGTCTCATTCGGCAGGCATCCCAGTTATTACGTCTGATCTTGGCGGCATGGCTGAATTGGTCGACGTGGGACAAAACGGATTGGTTTTTCGTCCTGGGGACGCAATTGATCTTGCACGAATAATGCAAAGTGTTTTGGATAATGCTGAACTGAATGTTCGGTTGCAGTCGGGTGCACGGCAGCGTTTCGTGCGCGACACAGACGATGAGATGCAGCAGCTAACAAGGCTTTACGAGGTAGCTCACAAGGGATTCAGCGATTAGTGAATCATGTCTAAATTTTCGCACACGGTGGCGCGCAACTCTGCCTTTGGCATGGTTGCGCATGTAACGATCAAGATCGTATCTTTTTCGTTCTCGGTGCTCATCATCCGGCAGTTGGGCGCCGAGGTGTATGGACAATATGCTGCGGTGCTGGCATTTGGCGCCGTCTTTGTCTTTTTTGCTGACCTGGGGCTTAGCCCCTATACGGTGCGCCAGGTGGCGCGGTTGCGTGATCAGCCGAACGGTAAGGACGAAATCGAACGGCTATTCGGCACTGTGTTGGGGTTGCGCTTTCTATTATCGCTGGGCGCAGCTACTGCCATCATCGCCACTGCCTGGTTGACTGGGCGTCCGCCCGAGATGATCATCGGCGTGGCGCTCGGCACGATTGGGCTGGTGATGTACAGTGCGCAGGGTGCTGCTGAGTCTGTGTTGGCCGGTCATGAACGTCTGGACATTGCTGCCGGCGCGCAGGTGGTGCATCAAGTCACCTTTGTGCTGCTGGGAGCGTTGGCGTTGATCTTTGCCACCGGTTACTACGGGCTAATCTTCGCTAATCTGACCGGTATCGCCCTGATGACGGTGGTCTGCTGGCTCGGCATTCGTCATTTAGGCGTCCGTCCAACGCTGCCGATACCATCATGGTGGCTGCCGCTTTTGAAGGCCAGTATCCCATTTGGGATCATCGGCTTCACGTTGGGATTGTCGTATAAATTCGATAGCGTGCTGCTCAACATCTACGCGGGTGATGTCGCTACCGGCTACTATAACTCGGCATACAATCTGATCTTCTCCGTATTGGTTATTTCCAACGTCGTGAACACGGCACTCTATCCCTCGCTGTCGCGCCAATCTGTAACGAGACCGGAGACCTTGCCTGCTATCCACGAACGGATGCTTCGCTACTTGCTGATGATCGCGTTGCCTATCGCTGTAGGTGGCTGGGTGTTGGCGCCGGCGATCATTGACTTTCTCTACGGTGCTGATTATGCAGCAGCGGCGCTGCCACTCTCGATCTTGATTTGGGTGATTCCCTTCATGTTTGTCACCGAATTTCTTGGCTATGTGATTGTCGTGAGCGGCGCCGAGCGGCGTGTGGCCTGGGCAATTGCAGTCAGCACGACAGTGAACGTTAGCTTGAACGCTCTGCTGATCCCAATCTATGGACTGTTGGCGGCGTCGATTCTGACCGTTGTGACGGAGGCCGTTCTCTTGTCGCAGTATGCGTGGGTGTTGCGTGATAAGCTAAGCCACGTAAACTGGAACCTAGCGCTGCTGCGCCCGCTGTCCGCTGCCATAATGATGGGTGTCGTCGTCTTTCTGCTGCGCGAGTACTCCCTGCCCATCACTATCTTGATTGGCGCGCTGGTTTATGGTGGGCTGCTGCTCATGCTGGGCGTCATCGGTAAACCTGAGTTTGAGTTGGTGCAAGGGATGCGTCGCCAGCAGGCGGGCTGAGAGACTGTCAGCGAATCGCAAGCTGCATTAACGATGACTCTTGTACAATGAACCCACATAGTTGTCGCAGCAGGATTGATTTGTGAGGAATTGGAGTACCCCGTGCAGACAAATAATCGCGTCACTATCTTGCATTGGTACGATGATGTCGATGACCTGGCGCTGACGCTCGCTGCCTGTTTAGCTAAACTGGGCTACGAACCCTTGATTCGCCACTATACGACCGACGACTACGCAGGCGCACGCTTTCTATTCACCTACGCACCGTGGGGAAGGTTGCAGCGGGTCACGACCTTGCTCGAAAAGATGGCGCCAGCCGAGCGCCCCTTCTGGATTCACTGGAGTACGGAGGATTGCCCTGATCTGCGCATTCCCAAGTCACTCGTCATGCCATTCGGTGCTGCGCTTGCCTGGCTGGATCGACTTCAGGATGCCGATGGCCCTGCTGCAGGCATAACGCAGCGCGCGCCGTTGTCCTGGCTCAATCAGCACCTTTTCAAGTTCCGCTATGTGGGCATGTACGATTACGCAATTCGCCGTGGCCTGATGGGGTTGCTTTTGGAGTATTCAAAAGTCTACGCCAACTACTATAATGCAGCGGGCATCCCGGCGCATTATGCACGATGGGGGTTGCTCAATGAGGCGCACGCACCACGCACCGAAGACGAACGCGACATTGATGTGCTTTGGATCGGTACACGACGGACGCGCCGGCGCAGTTCTCTCCTGGATTAGGTAATCGGTGAGTTGGAGGCGCGGGGTAAACATACCTATGTGGTTGATGGGGTGAGTCATCCTCCCGTGTATGGGGAGGAGCGTGCTGCATTGCTGGGGCGCGCCAAGATCACACTGAATTTACTCCCAACATGGTATGACTCAGCGTTAGCTTATCGTTGGCCGCTAGTGGCGGCAAGCCGGTCTCTGCTTGTGACTGAGGGATCGCTGCCGCACGCTCCAGAGTATCGACCCGGTGAGCACTATGTCGCGGCGCCGGTGGCAGCACTGGTCGATACGATCTGTGACTACCTGGATCATCCAGAAGCGCGCACGGCGATTATTGAGCGGGCATATCAGGCCGTGCTAAACGATCATACGATGCAGGATAGCGTCCGGCAGATAATGAGTTGGGCAGAGAGCAAGGCCGCCCATGCGCAGCCTTCAGTGGCTGACACGGTCAGCACCGTGTCGGGTGCGATGAGAACATTGACGCCTAGCCTGGTAATGCTGTTCTCAAGTTTGGAGATGTTGACCTGACGGTTTGTTTCTCGCTGTCAAAAACGGAACACTGGCCCATCGCCAGCTTATTGAGAGGTTAATTGCAGTGCGGATCGGCATCGACGCCAGATATCTATCGCATAACTTGATGGGTGGCGTCCACACCTATCTCAGCCTGCTCGTGCCAGCGCTGATCGAACGCGCGCGTGGCGACGAGCTTTTCCTCTACGCCGACGACAAGGCGCGCTTCGAGATCGACGTCGCTACAGCGCCAGCCAACGTGACTGTGCGCATCTTGCCCTATCGTAACGCGTTGTCGGCCTTCAAGCTCGACTTCACCCTGCGCGACGCCATGGCCGCCGACCGCATCGACGTGGCGCACTTTCCCGCCAACTTTGGCTTTGCTCCGCCTGGCGTACGCAGCGTCATCACCCTGCACGACGCCATCAACATCATGCCGCTGTGGGAAATCCTGTGGGGACACGAAAAGACGCCGCGCGCAATGGGGCTGATGACCTATCTTCATTTTGTTTCTACGTTCTCGGTGCGGCGCGCCGATGTGCTTATCACCGTGTCGGAGTATTCCAAACGCGAGATCGTGCGCCGCAGCGGGCTGCCGGAAGATCGCGTGATTGCGGTCAAGTATGGCCCGGCGCCCGTTTTCCGGCGCATCGACGATCAGGCGCAGTTGGCGGAGGTGCGCACGCGCCTGCAGGTGCAGCGCCCCTTCCTGCTGGCCGACGCCATCAAAAACCCGGCGGTGATCGCCCGCGCCTGGCAACGGCTGCCAGAGAACCTGCGCGCCAGCCATCAGATGCTCTTTTTCTCACGTCTGGTTGAGCCGCCGGCGCCGGTGCAGGCAATGGTCGCCGCCGGTCACGCCCAGGTGCTCATCCGCCCCAGCCGCAGCGATCTGGTGGCGATCTTCAACCTGGCGGAAGGCTTCCTCTTTCCCTCGCTCTACGAAGGATTAGGCTTGCCGCCCATCGAGGCGATGAAGTGTGGCGCGCCTGTCATCGCCTCCGATTGCGGCTCGATTCCAGAGGTTGTGGGCGACGCTGGGGTCATTATCGACGCCCAGGATGACACGGCGCTGGCAGCGCAGATCACCCGGCTGCTCCAGGATCGGGCGTTCCATCAGACGTTGCAGCAGCGTGGCTTTGCCCGCGCCGAGGAGTTCAGTTGGCCCAAACCCGCCGACCGCATCCTGGAAGCCTATCGCTACGCGCTGTCGCTGCCCGGCAAAGGCCAGCCGACGGCGGCGCAGGTGCCTTCATGAGCGCGCCGAGTCAGGGCGTGACCATGCCCGTCGTCTGGTGCATTGTACTGGCCTACAACGGCGTCGACCTGACGCTGGCGTGT
>Ga0209398_1001669_pt1 | contig 11118 bp, 11 predicted proteins | sample AshMeaBigSpring_FD_184125 | JGI IMG/M metagenome (GOLD analysis project Ga0209398, IMG submission 184125) | Groundwater microbial communities from Big Spring, Nevada to study Microbial Dark Matter (Phase II) - Ash Meadows Big Spring (SPAdes)... | ecosystem: Environmental > Aquatic > Deep...
ATCCGCTTTAGCGTGGCGGCGTGCTATCTCGGCTGGGTGCTGGCAGCCGCGACGCCACGCGGTCTTTGCGCTATCGACCTGGGCGACGACCCGGCGGCGCTGGAAGCCGGGCTGCGGGCGCGTTTCCCCCACGCGCACATGACGCACGATCCTGACTTTGGTGGTTGGGTGCAGCAGGTGGTGGATTTTCTTGACGCGCCCGCGCGCGGGCTGGTGCTGCCGCTCGACATCCAGGGGACAGCCTTTCAGCGTCGGGTGTGGGCAGCGCTGCGCGAGATTCCGGCGGGAAGTACGCTGAGCTACACCGAGGTGGCGGAACGCATCGGCGCACCGGCGGCGGTGCGGGCAGTAGCGGGAGCGTGCGCCGCCAACAAGCTGGCCGTGGCGATCCCCTGCCATCGCGTCGTGCGGCAGAATGGCGACCTCAGCGGCTATCGTTGGGGCGTCGAGCGCAAGCGGCGGCTGTTGGCGCGAGAGAAACGCACAGAATGAACAGGTGTATCCCAAAACCTGGTATGACTTGGCGGTGTGAATATACTACGGTAAACTGCGGATGGATGATTTACAGGCGCCATTGTGGTGCCACAGGGAGGTAAATCGGTGACAACTAACATCCGCAAGGTCACAATTTCCTTACCCGCACAACTGCTAGACTTCACCGATCGGTTGGCGGCGCAGGCGCATACCAGCCGCAGCCAGGTGATCGGTCAGGTATTAGCGGCGGTGCAGGCACAAGAGGCAGCGCGATTGGCCGTCGAAGGCTATCACTATTATGGTGGTGAGGCGACCGAGTTTGCGCAGGCAACAGCGTCAGCCGTTGCAGCGGCGCTTACTGCTCCCATGCCGGAGGTGAACGATGGTGAAACGTGGTGAGATTTACTGGGTTGAGTTCGATCGGGTGAAGGGCAGCGAACAGAGCAGCGTGCGTCCGGCGCTGGTGGTGCAGAACGATATCGGCAACCGTCACAGCCCAATGACAGTCGTAGTCGCCATTACTAGCCGTTTACCGACCCAACCCTACCCCTTCGTCGTCATCATCGACACGGAAGAGAGTGGTCTACCAATGCGCAGCGCCGTCAACTGTGCGCAGATCGCAACGATTCAGCACAGCGGCGACTTGAGCCGGTTGCGCCCACCGCGCGGAGGCACAACTGTCGTTCCTATCGGCCAACTTTCTCCAGCGCGCATGGCTGAAGTAGAGCAGGCGTTGCGTTTCAATCTGGCGCTCGGTTGAATGCCCGCACCATCCACACCGCGCCATCGATGCGCCGCGCCGGCTCCTGCGGGCAGAAACGCGGCCCCACACCGAGATCAGAACATGCCGGGTCGGCATCGGGCAGGATGCCGGCCTGCCACGCCGTCGTCGCCAGCGCCTCAAGTTCGGGGACGTCGGTCAGATCAACATAGTGCGATGCGCTTCCCTTGGCGGGCGCCATCTCCAGTGCCGCCACCAAAATTCGCAGCAAATCCTCACGCAGCAGCGGCGCCTGCGGACAAAAGCGCAATTCACCGGCCACCTGCGGGCAGTTGCTGCGCGCCACAAAACCAATTTCGTCGTGCAACGCCTCGATCCACAAGCTGCGACGATGACTCTCCGGCACGTCGGCATAGAGGCCGCGATAGGGCTGCGTGGGGCGGAAGGCCGGGTCGATCAGATGGCGCAGCAGAAAGATCGCCGCTGTATCGGCGGAAAGCGTCTGCTGTGGGCAAAAGGGCAGGTCGCGGTAAGGCTGCGTCTCGCTGCGGCAGCCGCTGGTAATGCCGGCGGTGTACCACGCCTCCGCCTCGGTTTGCGCCCAGAAGCCGGTGGGGATGTCGCAGAAAAACGCGTCTGCGGCGCATGGCTCCAGCGTGATCGGCAGGGTGCGGCGGCGTTGGCCCGTTTGCAGCGTCGTCGCCGTGGCGCCGGTGTCGAGCACCAGATAATAGCTCTTGCCCGCCTCTAGCGCAGGCGGCAGCGCCAGGTCAAAGTAGAGTGGGCCGCTGCTGGCGCCCGCCGCCAGCGGCGGGATCGTGATGGCGCCGGTGGCTTCGTCGAAAAGCGGCGGCCCGTTGCGCGTGGCGGCCAGCCAATAGCGCAACGTCGCCGGCCAGACGGTCGGCGCATCGGCCAGGTTCTCGAGCTCCGCCACGCCGCTGATGCCTGAGCCGGGATAGGCAACCGTGCCCGGCAGCCACGCCAGCCGCTGCACGGCGTAGCTAGTCTGGGGGCAGGCGCCGGTTGTCCCGCGCACCAGCTCGGCATCATCGAGATCATACAGCGCGCCGTCGCTGCTGAAGTAGACTTCGGGGCGCCAGTGGACGTGGTCGGTAAGCTGCGGCTCCAGCGAAAGCTCCAGACATGTCCAGTTCGCATCGGTGAGGGTGAAAGGTAATTCGGCCAACTCGTTATCCGCACCGATGGCGCGCAGGGCAAGCTGGCCGCGCGCCGGTGTTGTCCCGGCGGCGCGCAGCCAGATGCTGAAGGTCGCCGCGTCGCCTGGTGTGATGGCGTCGAAGACATCCTGGAAAAGTGAACCGCATGTCGCCGTCTTCTGCGCACGCACAAACCCTGACCCGCTGTGCGCTGCACCTTCGTCCGGCGCTACCAGACAGCGATCCAGTTCTTGCCAGGGCGCCACCTGCGCCGCCTCGAAGTCGGGATTGAGCAATAACGATTGTGGCGGACAGAGTGGACGGTCGCCGGTGGCAATCAGCGCATCATCGACGGCGTAGCGGACGGCCGGCGTATCGAAGTAGAGTTCGGCGCGCAGCCGGTCGAACTCCTCCAGCGGCGCCGTCAGCGCCGTCTCGATGCAGCGCCACGCGTTAGTGGCGACCGTCTTCTGCCGGGCGACGGTTGTTTCAGCGCCTAGCGCCCAGAGCGCCCACGTCACCTGCACCGGCGCGCCCCCGGCGGCGCGCACCCAGATACGCGCCCGGTAGGTGATGCCGGGCGCCGGCGTGGTGGGCAAATCCTGGTAGAGCGAGGCGCATTCCAGCGTATTGCGGTCGATGCGCAGATAGCGGCGCCCGGCGCGACTGCCTGTCGCGTCGGTGACAACTTCCCAATCACAGCGCCCGTCCTGCAAAAACGACCAGCCCAGGTGACGGAGACCGGTCTCGAAGCCGGGGTTGACAAGACGCGGCGTCTGTCCCTGACACGCCGACTGCCCATCGAATTGCAGTGACGCTGCGTCGAGATCGATGCGAGCGGGCGCGGCGTCATCGAAGTAAACCTCGGCGCGCAGCAGGTCAACCTCTGGCGCGTCGATGGGCAGCGCCACCTCCAGACAACGCCAGGCAGCATCATCTACAGTGAAGCGCGCGCTTTGTTTGGCGCTCAGTTGCGGCTCGTCCCCTGTATTGTCTCCTGACCACAGCACCAACGCGACCGATTCCGTGGATGGGCCGGCAGCGCGCGCCCAGACAGCAACGCGTGCCGTTGCACCCAGTGCCGGCGGGTTGGCAAGATCGTAGCGGAGTGAAGTGCAGGGGGCTTCGGTGGTGTCGATGCGAAGGAAGTGCGCGCCGCTGTACGCCGTCGCGGTGTCGGTCAGCCGCTGTGCGCAGGCAGGATCACCGACGACAGCCCAGGGCGCCAACCCTTGCGCCGCCTCAAAGCCCAGGTTAGAGGCGAGTGGTTTGGGCGGGCGCGCGTTGCCGAAGATCGGGTTGGCGACGATAAAGTCGGGCATAAAGGCAGCCGCGGCCAGGATGAGTACAGCCAGGCCGCCGGCCAGCACGCCCGCCACCGCCAGCCGCCGTGAGCGGGTTCGCGGCGCCGGCGCCACAGCGACGTCTGCGTGCGCCGTAGGTGCCGCTTCCACACTTTCCGCAACGATGACGACTTCAGGGGCGGCTGACGCGGTTTCCGCCACAGCGCCAGCGTCGGTGCAGCCCAGGCTGTGCAGTTCCTGCCGGTCCAACTCAGTCAGCGGCGGCCACTCCCAGGCGATGGCGATCTCCTCCCACAGTGCATCGAATGCCGCCGGGTGGGCATGCAGGCCAAGCGCGCACCACAGGTAGCGGCGCAGCGGCGCCTGCCACGTGCTGCTGGGCGTCACCTCACCGCTTTCCCACTGGCCGATAGAGCGATAGCCGGTGCTGGCGCTGAGGCCGATGTAGGCGGCGGCCGCGTGCTGGGTCAGGCGTGGGTGGGCGTGGGTGCGCAGGTGATGGAGTTGGGCTGCCACCGCACGGCGGCGTAAAGCCAGGGCGTCAGCATCGGGCAAGTCGGAGTTGGAACGGGTGGTCATAGGGCTGCCAATTTGGGTCGATTCCGAACAGAAAATCACGCTGTGTTTGCCCTGGGCGATGTACATTCTGGACATGGGCAGGGCGAGTGTGTATCAGGCAGATGGTTATTTCGGGCATTGAATCGGTGCCCTCAGTATGCCACAGTAGAACGGATTACGGCAAGGAAAGCGAATCTTCATGTTCGAATCGGAGGATGAGTCATGCGTCGCACCGCATTATTGTTGGTATGTGTTGTGTTGCTAGCCGGAATTCTGCCCAGCGAAACATTTGCCGGAAGCAGTTATTCTCTCGACTGCCGAAACACTGAGCAAACGATTTGGGTCACAAAAGGCGAACCGGTCTGGCTATATTTCAGCCCAAATCGTAGTGGTCAACACTACATTTTTTTCATGCAGTTTCCTGCTCCGTCATTTGGCTCCATACAGGTAACGCCTTTCTGGCAAGAGAGAAGTCGCAATGGCTCGTGGCAACCTTATCCGGTCAACCTTGCAACGACCACCATCAATCTCTGGAGCGGAAGCTCGCAAGTCAGTTATCGATTCAAGATTGAAAATCAGACTATAGAAAACGAGAAAGGGCTGTCTGTGAGAGTTGCGTGTGCGGCTATTCGATAACAACCGGTTCGGTTTTCAACGACAATTGGCAAAGTTGGATGCCGTTCTGTGGTGAAATGGTCGATTTCAAGATCGTCATATCTCATCTAATGCAATCTTTCAGGGAGCCGGGAGGTATCCTGAAAGATTGATAGCTAACATCACCGCCATCAATCAACAATTGTTGCAGCCATGAAAATTTGTCCTCAATGCTCAGAGCGACTTGGCGATAATGCTGATGCTTGTCCTTTCTGCGGACATCACTTTCCCATCGCACACTCATATTCTGTCCAAACTTGTCCAAACTGCCATGAACAAGTAAGCGCTCAAGCCCGCAATTGCCCTCATTGTGGGCACGCCTTGCGATCTGCTGGCGCCAGCAGATCATCCGCTACAAGTAGTGCGTCTAGCGGTCGCTATTACACCAGGAGTGAAGCGTGGAGCGGGCGTAAAATGGTCTTGTGGGTCATCCTGACCATGATTGTTCCCTTGATCGGGATTTTGCTTGGCGCCGCCAATCTCTCCAACCAGGATAGGAAAAGCCAAGCACAGATGCTGCTCGGCATTGGTTTAGTTGAGTCACTTATCACGGGCTTGATTCTGGCAAGTGCTTAGAGCCTGACAGTATCACAGATGCGTATGTCAAAAGGTTATTCTGGTTTGGAGGTCTGGAGTGGATGACATTCTTGCCATAGCTGTCGTGAACGGCATCGTTTCTGCCTTCATCTGTGCTGGCATTTTCAGTTCAAAGAACCGTTCTGTGGTGGGGGGATTTTTCCTTGGACTGATGCTAGGCATCCTCGGCATTATCATTGCCCTCTTTTGGCCGGCCAACAAAGATGATAGCTACTCATCCAGACCAAGTAGACCGCCGGTCTATCTGGCGAGTTATGGTGATTCCTCTCAGGTCAGGGCCAGCGAAAATTCGCAAAGGAAGAAGTGTCCATACTGTGCAGAACTCATTATGAAGGATGCCCGAGTATGCCGATATTGTGGGCGCGACCTGACCAGCGAAACGACTGGCGATGCTTCCGATAGACTAAATGCACATCTTGCCAACTCGCCCCAGATTGACGATGAAGAAATCGCAAAATTACTGCAAGGTTTTCAAGACCCAATGGCCTATAAGCGAGAAAATGCGCTTAACCATGTGGCCAGCGCCAAGATTACGAACCCTGTGATTGTTGAGGCGGTGCGGATTCTGGCAACCTCTGATCATGTGGAATCTATTCGCGGAATCGCCACCAGAACGCTCAAGGTGATTGCGCCGGAGTCCGAAATCTCGAGCACTTGAGCCCATTTCTCTCGATCCATTCATCTTCAGTCGAGGTCTATCAGGTAGTCTTGGATTTTGGCTCGATTGTTTCATTGGACCAGTTCCAATGATCTTTGTGGTGTTTTTTCGATTGGATCAAAGCGGTAAACCCAGTAGCGATTTCGGTACCTCATCTCTGGCACGGCGGTAGCTTCAGGCGTTGCGCGGTAAACGCAGTAGCGATTTCAACGATCCCTACAGTTGGCAGTGCCCGTCCGCAGTAATACGCGACAGGAGATTCGGATGAACAAGTTCCTGCTTGCAATCAGTTTCGGTTTGATCGCTTTTGTGCTGCTGGCTATACCAACGGCAGCAACTGCTTGCGCGCAGACGCCCGTCGCCGGATGCGCTGCACGGGACGACCTGAGCAACTTCCCCACAGTGGCGCGCGAAGAGATCATTGCCCGCGCCAAGTCGTGGTTAGGCAGTTCTCTGCGCTACAACCAGCGCGGCTGGAAGTTGATCGACAGCGAGACAGACATCGGGTATCGCCAGGACTGCTCCGGCTATGTCAGCCTGGCGCTGCGCGGCTCCAACTGCTGGACAACGGTGCAAATCCACAGCATTGCCACCATTCCGATCTCGAAAGACGAACTACGCCCTGGTGACCTGATCAACAACAAATCGCCAGGCAACAGTGGACACGTCATCATTTTTGATCGATGGGCGGATGCGAATCGTGAGCAATACTGGGGCTACGACTTCTCTGGGTTGGGTATTCAATACCGCCAGGTATCCTACCCATTCCGCGGACGGAGCGGGTACGAGCCGCGTCGCTACAAGAACGTCTGCGTGGAAGGCAGCCGCTATGTCGCCCAGTCCGATTCCCCGACCGTGGCGCCGGGCGAACGCTTTCAGATCTGGTTTGAACTGGAGAACAACGGCACCTGCACCTGGCAGGAGAGCTACAACTATGGGCTGGTCAACGCCAATGGCACAAACCTGGGCGCTGGCAATGCTGCTGTTGCTGGCCCAGTTGCATCCGGGGAGCGTCAACGCTGGACGCTCGACATGATTGCACCCGACACACCTGGCGAGTATGTGACCGAGTGGCGCATGAACCATGACGGGTATCTCTTTGGCGACGCGCCCTGGATACGCGTCATCGTTGCCGCACCAGCGCCGGTGAGCGATGGCGACAACGAAGCTGCTGACGCCAACTGGCTGGCGATGGGCGAAAGCCAGGTCCACGATATTGTTCCTGCCGACGATCAGGACTGGTTCGCCTTTGACTTGGATAATGCCGCCGCAGTGCTGGTCCAGACCGCCGGCGAAGCGGGAGATACAACCCTCACCCTGTTCGACAGCAGCTTGTCGACGCTTGTCTACAATGATGACGAGGGCGGAGGCAGCTATTTCTCGCGTCTTGAAACTCAGTGTCTACCCGCCGGGCGCTACTATGCCAGGGTGGAGGAACTGGACAATGACAGCACGATCGACGACTACACAATCTATTACTGGAATCTGGGCCAGTGCGACAGCGGCGGCGCAGCGGACGATTCTGGCACCGTGGAGGAGGAGCACCAGCCCGCGCCTCTACCCGCTGCAGAGACCCGCTACCGCGTAGATCCCGGCAACTTTGTCTGCGGCGACATCATCGGCCTGGAATTCATCCCCCGCCACGATGAACAGCGCATCGACTTCAACGTCGCCAAGTGCGACTTCACCCCGATCCGCGTCAGCGGTCGCCTCTTCCTCGTGGCTGACAACGGCGATCAGATCGGCCCGATCCACTACTCGGCTGGCGCGGTCATTATCTCCGGATCCTTCGACCCGATCAACGACCTGGGGCTGGCGGGTTGGCATCAGTGGGAAGCACACGTTTATCCCGATGGGCAGGATTACCCGATTGAGTCGCCGCTGCAAGCCGCATGGGAGGTTGTCGAATGAAAAGTTGGTCAATACTGGCGCTGATTGTCTTTTTACTGGCTTCTGCTGCCGGGAATGCATACTGCGCACCCCTGCAAAAGAGGGCAGGCATCGATACAAATCTCGGCTCCTGGTTCTTGATCGATGAGAGTCTGGGCGGAACTCCCGACATTGCGTCGGATCCAAGCAATCGGCACTTTGTGGTTACCTGGACAGGCACAACGACGACCCCTGATGGCGCTATGCATGCGGTCCGTGTACGCGGTTTCGATGAGTACAACAATCCCCATTGGCCTTCCCTCACGCTAGGATACCGCCAACAGGGTGAGCCAAGGATCGCCTTCAACGCACAGCAAAATCGATACCTGGTGGCGTGGGGTGAATACGACAAGGTATACGCGCGCATTTTGGACGCTACGGGCTTTCCAATCGGCAGTACGCCAATTGAAATTTGGGACGCGCCCATTATGTTAGGTGGGGTGCTCAAAGTTGTGTATAACTCGACGGAAAACGAGTTTCTGGTTCTATCCCAAGATAGTGAAGGTGGCGTTTGGGGCACACGCGTCACCTCAAGTGGTACAGACATTCGGACGCTCTATTTTGGCGAAAGCGTGTGTGGCGGCGACATCACCTACAACGCCCGCGAGAATATCTATTTTCTTGTAACGACCATATATACTGTCGGGCGCGATATCTGGGGGCAGACGCTCGATAGCATAACTGGCGAGATATTAGGAGCCACGTGGATTGAATCTGATTCAGGCGACCAAGAATGTCCGCGCACAGTTTGGAATGCCACCCAAAACGAATTTCTGGTAGCGTGGTCCGATGATTTCAGCGGGCAGGACGGTGTTTACGGTCGCCGTGTCTTGCGCAGCGGTGTTCCTGATGGAGGGTATGTCAATCTCGCCGCCAGCGCTGAGGGGGACGGTATGACGCATGTAGATGGCATCGCCCATGATCCGTCACATGGCTCATACATCGTTGCGTGGCATGACACCTGGCTTGGCGATGACTACCGCGAACACCAACGCAGCTATGTACGCAGTGTCCAGTCCGATGGTAGAACGCCGTTTCCAGCAAACGCTGTAGAGCCTGAAATCGATGGCGCCGCAGCCATTACCAGTCGACGTGAGGGCAATTATGTTGTAGTGGAGACGGACCTAAATGGGGAAATCTGGGGAAGGCACGTGCGCGCATGGGAGTCGCTTTATTTAGCCGTAGTGCAGCGGTAGATCACGTCTTACTTAAGATGACTCGCCGGATATAATTTGCAGCAACACCCTTTGTCCTGCTTGACGGGCAACCTGGCGTTGTCTTCGTGGTACTTGATAAGTGAAAGTCACGTTGGCTAGAAATTGTCATTTCCGGACAGAACCATGACCGACCTACATATCACCCTTCCGCTCAAACACTTCTTGCTCATCGAGCAGTGCCCGGCGGCGTGGCAGATGCTGGATTTGTACTGGTTTCGTGACGATGCGGTGGCTTTCTATGTGGGGCAATCCTACGTGGCGTTTGATCGCGTATGGGAACATCTGCGCAACGGTTTCAAGGGGCGTTCGGTCGTAGGGCGCTTCGTCTGGAGCAACTGGCCAAAGTCGCTGAACTTCACTATCGAACTGCTCACGGCGCAGGCGCCGCGCTTTGCCGACGTAGGGCATGATCTGAATGGCGCCGAGCGGCAGTTGATTCAGCAGTTGTCCCCCTGTTTCAATGCCGCCCTGAACCATACACCAACACCCCTACCGCCAGTATACTTCCCGCCCAGCGCACCGATTCGTTGCAGCCGCAGCCTGAACAAACTCATCCACGAAGCTGAACGCGCCGTCGTTGCTGGGGAGCGGCGGCGGTTGCTGGAGGAAATTTCAGGATGACAGCTGAGCCTCAATAACTGATTCAGTCGGGGTGCGACGGCTGCAAAAAATGCAGAAACCGCATGGACTGGCGGTGTGCCTGACCATGCGGTTTCTCAAACGATTTTTGGTGGGCGAGAAGGGACTCGAACCCGTGACCTCACGGATGTGAACCGTGCGCTCTAACCAGCTGAGCTACTCACCCAAATTCGTCATTCAACTTTAGCTAGTATATCATAACGACAATGTTTGGCAAATTTGCTTGGAATTGACTTGCTCTATGGTGCGACAAAACAATCGTTGGACAATTCGCCTCAGCTTTGCCGCCGTCCTGCTGATGGGCATTGTTGGCTTTGGTTACGCTGTCTCTGCGTGGTTGCCCATGCTCGACGCCATCGATCTTTCCGCTTTCACCGAAAACGTGGATTGGGTGGACACTACTGCCACCATCGGCGAACAGGTTGTACAACTTCTGCTTGGCTTGACCAGCGCCCAATAGCAACTAGACAAGGGAGATAAAGAGACTTCACAATTGACGATTCACAATTCATACTTGAGAATCCGTTCCTATCTCCCTATCTCCCTATCTCCCTATCTCCCTATCTCCCTATCTCCCTATCTCCCTATCTCCCTATCTCCCTATCACGGATTCGGATCGTAGATGCAGCGCTGCCCCCGCAGGCTGTTCAGGTAAATGCACAACTCGATGTAGGCCGGACGCCACTCTTTGGCATCGATCGGGCTTGGCTCCATGATCGCCCACCAGTATTGTTCTTCGTCTGAACCGTTGCCATCGTTCAGCCAGTCCAAGTTTGGCATTGTCAACACACTCATCAAGCCTACCCACGGCCAGTTGGCAGCGGCGTACTGATAGGCGCGCTTCAGGTAATCCGCCTGTACAAACATGTCGATGCCCGCGCCGGCGCCGTGCCATTTGTACGCATCATTTGCCGGATCAAACGTCCAGCCAAACTCCAGCAGCACAATCTGCTTGGCGATGTCGCCGTATTTCTCCATGATGGCGCGGATGTCTTCGACGTGGCGGAAGGCAAAAAAGCGATAGCCGCCATACTTGGGATTGCTGGCTGCCTCGTCCGGATCTAGCTCGGGCGGGGCGGCGTACCCGGCGCCGTGTACACCCAACGCATCGAAGTAGCCGTCGCTGCTGCCGCCCATCGCCTGATACATCTGATCGTAGAAAACGTCGTCAGGCATGGCGTTGTCGTTGTTGTCGCCGGTCGGCGCC
>Ga0209398_1001671_pt1 | contig 11111 bp, 8 predicted proteins | sample AshMeaBigSpring_FD_184125 | JGI IMG/M metagenome (GOLD analysis project Ga0209398, IMG submission 184125) | Groundwater microbial communities from Big Spring, Nevada to study Microbial Dark Matter (Phase II) - Ash Meadows Big Spring (SPAdes)... | ecosystem: Environmental > Aquatic > Deep...
GGCCTGCGCGTCGAGGCTGTACGCCTCCATACGCGCCGCCATCGGGTCGATACGATCATCCTCGCTAAATGCGCGCCAAAATTCTGCTTCGCTCATCCGGCGCAGCGTAGGCGTCGTTTTGGCGGGGCGTGGTCGATGCAGCGTCACGGTCATGGTGTACATCTGGATGCGCGTGGCGGACTGTCATCAATTCATGATCCAGAGCGCATCTAGTGTCACTATATAAAAGTAGTCGCCGTTCTGTCAACGAACGATTTGGCAGCGGCCCCTGCTTCCGGTAAACTGGATAGACTTTGACACTGACAGAAACTGTGAGGATTGCGTGTTCGAGCTGGTTTTTCTAGGCACATCGGCCTCGGCGCCGTCGGTGCAGCGGGGACTTTCCTCAGCGCTGGTGATGGCGAACGAGCACCGCTTTATGATCGACTGCGGCGAGGGCACGCAGCGCCAATTGCTGCGCACCGGGTTGGGCTTCCGCCGTCTGGACAAGATTCTGCTCACGCACGGCCATCTCGACCACATTCTCGGCCTCGGTGGGCTGGCCTCCACGCTGGGCCGCTGGGAGGCGTTGGAGGAGCTCAATATCTACGGCGGCGCGATGGCACTGGCGCGCGTCCTCATGCTCATGGAAGTCGTCTTTGGGCCAGGGCAGATTCCCAACTCCGGCGTGACGCTCAACCAGATTGCGCCGGGCGTGATCTTTGACGACAAGCACTTCACGCTGACTGCCGTGCCGGTGCAGCATCGCGGGCCGGATTGCTACGCTTTTACCTTCGAGGAGAAGGAACGGCGTCCCTTCCTGGCGGAAAAAGCGGAGGCGCTGGGCATCCCGCACGGGCCGGTGCGCCGCGACCTGGCGCAAGGATTGCCCGTCACGCTGCCGGATGGTCGCGTGATTGCGCCGGAAGTTGTGCTTGGCCCGCCGCAACGCGGCGCCAGGCTGCTCTTTGCCGGCGATGTGAGTCACACCGGCCCGCTGCACAAGCCCGCCGAGGACGCCGATCTGCTGGTCGTCGAGGCGACCTATCTTGAGGCGGACAAACAGCTTGCCAAACAGCACGGTCACATCACGGCGGCGGCGGCGGCGCGGCTGGCGCGCAACGCCAACGTGCGCCAACTCATCCTGCACCACGTCAGCCGGCGCTACACCACGCAGCAGGTGCTCGAAGAAGCGCAGGCGATCTTCCCGGCGACGATGGTGGCGGGCGACCTTGACAGCTTCAGCGTACACAAGGACAAGCCGGTCGCAATCCGCAACCTGCGCCAGCGCTAGGGGCGCCTGTTTTTCGGTAATCCCACTGGTGACAGCCGTCCCCCCACACGTGCAGAATCAGGTAACATCCCCAGCGCGCCGCAGGTGGATTTGCTCGCCCAAAGCTGCTGTGCGGCGTGCCGGGGATGTTGCCCACAAAAGCACGAGGCGGTGAAGATGAACAATGCTGTTCTACGTCGCGTAGTCGTCCACGACCGTTATCAACTGGAATTGAAGCCTGGTTATCCCCTGCAAAAGGGTCAGGCGCCCCGTTATCGTATCGAAACCTACCTCTTTGCGCCGCATTCGCTGGGCATCAACGCCGCCAGCTACCCGCAGAGCAAATTCTATCGCGATATCCAGCATTACGTGCGCATGAAGACACCCAGCTTTGAGTTGCACGCAGTGCTGGATAGCCCGCAGTCGCCACTGGTGCGCAGCGGGGCGCTCTGCTGGCTCACTATCACTCTGCGCCGACACCGGAAGCAGAGGAGTCCCTGCTGATGACGCCTGACGTGTGACGCCTGCAAAAAAACATCACCCGCCAGGCTTTCCCCCGGCGGGTGATGTTTTTTTGCATTGTGCGCAACTGCGCCGCTGAGTTACATGCCCATGCCCATGTCGCCGCCGCCGCCCGCAGGCATTGCCGGCTTCTCTTCCGGGATGTCGCAAACCAGGGCGGAGGTGGTCAGGATCATAGCGGCGATGGAGGCCGCATTCTCGACGGCGCTGCGCGTCACCTTGACCGGGTCGATGATGCCAGCCTTCAGCATGTCGACGTAGTCGTTGCTGATGACATCGTAGCCGGTGGTCAGCTTGCCGTCACCGTGCAGCGTGCGCACCTTCTCGATCACCACCGCGCCTTCGAGACCGGCGTTGCTGGCGATCATGCGCATCGGCTCTTCCAGGGCGCGGCGCAGGATGCGCAGACCCGTGCCAGCGTCGCCGTCCAGGCTCACCTTGTCTAGCGCCGGGATGGCGTTGATCAGCGCCACACCGCCGCCGGGGACGATGCCCTCATCAACGGCCGCACGCGTGGCGCTCAGGGCGTCCTCGACGCGGTGCTTCTTTTCCTTCAGTTCGGTCTCGGTGGCGGCGCCGACGCGGATAATCGCCACACCGCCGGCCAGCTTGGCCAGGCGTTCCTGCAGCTTCTCGCGGTCGTAGTCGCTGGTGCTGGCGTCGACTTCGGCGCGAATCTGGTCGATGCGACCCTTGATCGCCTGCGCCGACCCTGCGCCGCCGACGATGGTCGTCTCATCCTTGGTGCTGACGATCTTGTCGCAGCGACCCAGGTCTTCCAGCTTGACGCTTTCCAGCTTGCGGCCCAATTCCTCGGTGATGACCTGGCCGCCGGTGAGGATAGCAATGTCCTGGAGCATCGCCTTGCGACGGTCGCCAAAACCCGGGGCCTTGATCGCCAGGGCGTTGACCATGCCGCGCAGCTTGTTGAGCACCAGCGTCGCCAGCGCCTCGCCGTCCACATCTTCGGCGATGATCACGATCTCGCGTTTGCCGATCTGGACAAGCTTCTCCAGCGCGGGGACGATATCCTGGGCGCTGCTGATCTTCTTGTCGGTGATCAGGATGTACGGGTCGTCGATCGCCGCTTCCATGCGTTCGGCGTTGGTGACGAAGTAGGGGCTAAGGTAGCCGCGATCAAGCTGCATACCTTCCACGTACTCAGTCTCGAATTCCAGACCCTTGCTCTCTTCGACGGTGATGACGCCATCCTTGCCGACCTTGTCCATGACCTCAGCGATCAGGGCGCCGATGGTCTGGTCGGCGGCGGAGATGCTCGCGACCTGGGCGATCTCTTCCTTGCCGGCCACCGGGGTCGCCATTTCCTTGAGCGCCTTGACGATCTCGTCGCGGCCAGCCTCGATGCCCCGCTTGAGCATCATCGGGTTGGCGCCGGCGGTCACGTTCTTCAGACCCTCGTTGACGATAGACTGCGCCAGGACGGTGGCGGTGGTTGTGCCGTCGCCGGCCACGTCATTGGTCTTGGTGGCGGCTTCCTTCAGCAGCTGCGCGCCCATGTTCTCGAACGGATCCTTCAGTTCGACTTCCTTGGCGACAGTGACGCCGTCGTGGGTGACGGTCGGGCTGCCCCACTTCTTGTCGAGGGCAACATTGCGGCCCTTCGGCCCCAGCGTGGTCTTGACGGCATTTGCCAACGCATCGACGCCAGCCTTCAGCGCACGTCGCGCCTCATCTTCGTAGATAATCTGCTTTGCCATAATCGTGATTCTCCTCTAAGCCTTATTTTGCTTGACTGACAATAATTTAGCCCCGGCGCTCCGCCTTAGCATCTGCCAGACGGTCACGCAGGGAATCAACCACTATTCGACTACCGCCAGGACATCGCTTTCCTTGAGGATCAAAAATTCTTTGCCGTCTAACTTCACATTTGTGCCGGCGTACCGGGCGTACAACACCTTGTCACCCACCTTGACATCCATCGCAATGCGCTCGCCGCTCTCCTTGCGCAGCCCTGGCCCGGATGCAACTACTTTGCCCTGCTGCGGTTTTTCTTTGGCGGTCTCCGGCAGAAAGATGCCCAATGCCGTCTGTTCTTCCTGCTCGACTGGCTCGACGACGATGCGGTCGCCCAATGGTTTCAGGTTCATGATGCAATCTCCTTGACATGAAAGAGTCTTGATGTACGATAAAAATAGAGTCGGTTAGCACTCCCCTGTTTTGAGTGCTAACCGGCTCTATCATACTGGATTCAGCCCATCAACGCAAGTAGGCGGGGTGGCGAATCCGCACGAAAAGCGCTAACGCCTTGTTTGCGTTTTGTTTGCACGCAGCGTCTGCGTGTAGCGCAGCATCTCCTCCTCCTCGCGCACGTAGTCGCTGAGGTCGAAGGCGGCGTAGAGGTCGCGGCTCTCGGCAAAGTAGGCGGCCGCCTGATCGAGGGCGTCCTGTTCGATGGCGACGTGACCGAGGTTGTGCAGCGTGGCGGCCAGGTCGGTCCAGGCGCCGCGCTTACGCAAGAGCGCCATATCCAGCGTGTACCAGGTGCGCGCTTGGGCGAAGTCGCCGCGCGCAAAACAGACCGAGCCGAGGTTGTTGTAACAGGCGCTGACGCCGGTTAGGTCGTCATTCTTGTTGAACATTGTCAGCGCGTACTCATAGGCTTCGATAGCCTCGTCATAACGCTCCAGCGTCTCTAGCGCCAGGCCGACATTGTTATAGATGCTGGCGAGCAGGTGCTTGTCGTCGCCGCGCAGGGCGATGCGTAAGGCGCTGCGATGCTCGGCCAGGGCGCGGTCGGGCTGGTTGAGGCTGAAGTAGGCGCTGCCCAGGTTCATGTACGCCGTCGCCAGCCCGTGCTGATCGCCGAGTTGGGCGACGCAGGTGAAGGCGGCGGTAAAGAACTCCAGCGCCTGACGCAGTTCGTCGAGGATGCGGTACGAGGTGCCGAGGTCGGTGTAAACATAGGCGAGATCGGCGAGCAGGTCGCGTTCGTCGAAGATCGGCGCCGCCCGCTTGAGCCACGTCACCCCCTCCTCGACGCGACCCAGAAAGAAGTATTGCTGCCCGATGTTGGTAAGAAACCAGGCGTAGTCGCGCATGTTCTGCGTCGCCAGCGCGGCCACGGCGCCGACAGTCAGCCAGCGCAGGATGCCGGGCGGGTGCCGCCAGAAGGCGTAGTGCGCCAGCGCCAGCGCGTAATCGGTCGCCAGGCGCAGGTCGGCGTAAACGGCAGGCAGGTCGACTTGTTGCAACAACGCTGTGACGACAGGCTCCTCGGCGTTCACCAGCTCTTCCGGGTTACGCTGAAAGATGCGCGTGATGCGTTTTGTACACCAGTCGGCGCCGGCGAAGATATTGCCCCAGTCCACATCGACCTCGCGCCAGCGCTGCAGCGGCAGATTCTGGTATTGCGCGGCTTGCTTGACATAGAACGCGGCGTGGCGGCGATCCCACTCTTCGCCAAGCATGGCGGCGTTCTCTTCCAGATAGCGGCGCACGGTCGGATGGATGACGACGCGCCCGCGAAAACGGTCGCGCTCGATCAACGCGCGGTCGGCCAGCGCCGCCACCGTTGCGTTGTATTCGGCGCTCGATCCCAGATCGTCCCAAAATAATTCGCGCAGTGCGTGTTCGTAGACGCCGCCCACGGCGCGCACCAGCCGGCTGAGAAAGACGCCGGCGGCCGGATTCTGCAGTGCGTAGGTCTCCAGCGCGAGTGCACAGACGCTGCTGGCTGGCACGCTGCCATCCTCCCCACGCACGCCGGCCAGGATCTCCTCCAACTCCGAAAACGCAAATTCTTCGAGCAGCCCAAATAAGAGCCGCATATACATCGGGCTGCCCTGCGCCAGGTCAAAGATCGCCGCAGCGTGCTGCTGTGCGGCGTGCTGGACGCGCGGCGGGGTGCGTGTGGCGATAAAGGCAGGCAGGTCTTCACGCAGGATGCCGTCGAGATGGATATGCTGGCGCCGCACCAGCGCGGCAATGTTGGGGTTGAATTTACGGTCGATCAGGATGATGCGCGACTGACCCTCGTTCTCGTGCAGGTGGCCGATGATCTCCACCAGGGTGGCGATCTCGCGCGCAGTGGCGCCGGCCAGCTTGTCCAGGATCAGCAGGCGCCGGCGCTTGTAGAGCTGCTCCAGGATGCTGATGCCCCAGCGGTCGTCGCTGGCGCGTGTCAGCGCCGTGCCCAACACGGTGTCCATCGTGCGCACGACGTCGTAGAGCCGGAAAGGGCTGGTGCCGGCCGGGCTGACCTGGATAATGCCGTCGGCGAAATCGTAATAGTGATTCCAGGCGGTGGCGACGGCTAACGTGCTCTTGCCTGCGCCTTGCTCGCCGCTGATGGCGATGGCAGGCAGGTCGTCGCCGCCGGTGAGCCAGTTGTGCAGGGCGAGTAGCCTGGCACGGCTGCCGACGAAGCCATGAAGTCGATATAAGGTCAGGTTGTTGGGTGTAGCGGAATGCCCCACGCTCGACTCCGTCTTCAGTTACAGCATAATACATGGAATGTCGCTGGCCGCTGCGATCTCATTCTGTATCGACTCGGCAAAGGCAAAGCCTTCCGAGAGCCGGGCATAGGCGCGCTGAATCGCGCCGCGATCCAGCAGAATCAGGTCGGGGCGTACACGTTTGGCGACTTGATTGATATTGAGCGGCGTCACCGACTCGACAAAGTCAAGCTGGCCGATCACGCGTTGCTCTATAGCCCTGGGACGGGGAATCGTATCGCTGACTACAACTTGAATCCCTGAATTCTTGTGCAACTGTTGCAGCGCTGCGGTGCCGGCTTGATCGGCGCCAATTATCCAAATGCGCATGGTGAGGCCTCCTGTGCTTACAAGTTCGCTTTGTGGTTCATCTGTGAAGCCACGCCTGAAACGATCTCTGTTCAGATCAGTCCCACGGCACTCAAGATCAAGAAAATCATGGCAATCAACATGACCGATGGCAAGCCAATCACCAGGCCGGTCGTCAACATCTCCTTGCGCGTCACCACGCCCGACACCGAAACCAGGGTCATGCGCGCCGATGCGCTGGGCAGCATGTACGCAATGCCGACCGCCAGCATGGTCGGCATCACCAGCCGCATCGCCTCAATCCCACTGGCGCCGGCAATCGAGATCAGCAGCGGCGACAAAATGGCGCCGAGCGCGACGTTGTTCATGAACTGGGTCAGGACAAAGCCTACCATCACGACTGCCAACAAGACAACCGCAAAGGGTAGCCCACTCAACACCGGCGCTAGCATTTCGGCGAACCACGCGGCTGCGCCGGTCTTTTGTAGCGCATCGCCCAGCGTGAAGCCAGCGCCGATCACCAAAAAAACGCCCCAGTTGACGCCCTTGAGATCATTCCAATCCACTACCTCGCTGATCGACAGAAAAGCCACCGCAACGATCGAAACGATGGCGCTACTCAGCAACGTCTGCGGCAGATTGAGCAAGTCTTCGAGATAGCCGCCAAAGACCCACAGGATGATGCATAGACCAAGCACGAGTAGGATGCGGATCTGTGTATCGCTCAACGGCCCCAACCGGACGAAATCGCGCAGTACAGGCAGGATGTCGATTTTGGTGACGGGCATTTGCATGACTCGCATCAACAGCCACCAGGTCAGCGGCAACAAGAGCAGCACGATCGGGATAGCGTAGATCGACCAGTCCATGAAGGTGAAGGGAGCCAGCGCGTTCAGGTAGCCAGCGGCGATGGCGTTCTCGCCGCTACCCACGACCGTCGCCATGCCCCCCAGACTGGCGGCATACGCGATCCCGACAACAAGTGTGGCGACTGTGCGCCGCGCTTGATCGGGCTGCGGGACATGCTGCGCAATCGTCAACGCCATTGGGATCAGCACCGCGGTCGTGGCGGTGTTGAGCACCCACATGCTCAACACTGTGGTCATTAGCATGACGTTGAAGAGCAGGCGCGGCAGATCCCCACCGCTGGAGATGACGGCATAGATTGCCAGCCGCCGCGTCAAACCGTGTTTACGCAAGGCTTCGGCCAGGAAGAGGCTGGACAAGACCAGAAAGAGTGACGGCTGCGCAAAAGCGCTGAAGGCGCCGGAAACCGTGTCGATGCCAAGCGCCACCTGCGCCACCGGCACGAGCAGCGCCGAAATCGGCAGCGGCGCAGGTTCAAGCGCCAGGATGCTGCCTGTGAAGACAAACAACGCAATGGCGCGCTGCCCTTCCTCTGACAGGCTCGGCGGAAAGGGCAGCAGGAGCACAAGTCCGGTCAATCCAATCACGATGAAGAAGCGCCGTAGATCAAAGACGGTCTGCCGCGTCACTTGCAACGGGTACTGAATCACGTCTAGCGGCGTCAGCCGCCGCTGTAGGCGGCGCTTGCTCGTCGTTGTGCGCGCCGTCGAATGCCGGCGCACGGCGTCGGGCGCACCTGGCACAGCGTCGCGCGCGGTTGCGCCACCGGGCAGTGGTGCGTCCCCTGCGGCGCCGTGCGCCGTGCGCCAGTTCGCCTTGTCGGGCAGGGTCGATTTCAGACGGGAACGGTGGGCAGACATGACTATTCTCGGTGTGCTGGCGACGGCGGCAGGCGCCGGCTCAATTTTCGGTGGCGCTGTTGCACAGTTTGATGCCGGTCAGCGCCGGCGCGCTCTCGGCATTTTTTGCCAGCGCCTTTTCCAGCCACGGCATTGCCAGCTCGCACTCACGCGGCTCCTTGTAAACGTGCGCCAGACCAGCCGTGTAATAGTGTTCCTCGCGGGCGCTGTCGCCAATGATCGGCAACCCTTTGTCGAAGGCGGCGGCGGCGTCCTCGTAATTGCGCCGAGTGTAGAGCGCCATCCCTAGGTGTACCAACGCCGGGCCATGGTTCGGGTCGAGTTCCAGGGCGTCGTTGAGTGTGCGGATGGCGGCGAGATGGTCGCCTACATTGTACAATCCCTCGCCCAGTGCGTCGAGCGTCACCGGCGTCTTATTGGCGTCGACGGCGGCGCGGTAGGCAAGGATGGCGTTGTCGAATTCGCCCAGCCCCACGCGATAAATGCGCGCCTTCTCGAGGTGCAGGTCAGCGCGCTGTGGCGCCAGCGCCAGCGCCCGATCCAGTTCGGCGATCGCCTCCGGATATTTGCCCAATTTTTCCAGCAAATAGGCGTGATTGCGCAGCGCCAGGATGTGCTGTGCATCAAGCGCCAGCGCCTGGTCGATGTAGTTCTGCGCTTGGTCAAAGTTCCCGACATCGGCGTAGATTTCAGCGATGATTGCCAGCGTTTCGACATTGTCCGGCTGCAACTCCAGAGCGTCCAACGCGTGACCGAGTGCCGCCTCAAAGTCGCCCAGCCAATCCTCCGTGCGCGCCAGCGCTGCCAGCGCATCCGGGTCATTGGGTGCGACCGCTACAGCTTTCGTAGCGGCATCATGGGCGGCGGTCACGTTGCCGTCAACCATGTACAGCCGCGAGCGTACGATCAACGGCTCTGGATTAGTGGGGTCGAGCGTAGCCACGCGGTCATAGGCGACAAGCGCCGCGGCGTAATCGCCACGCAGCAGCGCAGTCTCGGCCTCGGCTAGAAACGTCGTGGCGCTGCGCGTCGGCGTGGGCGTCGGTGCGGTGGGACGCTCCACCAACCAGGAGGGCTGCGTCTGATACAGAATAATGCCCACGGCGATCAGCACGAACAGCGGCCAAAAGCGACCGATTCCGCCCTTGCGACGCCGGCGTGGACGATAACTGCGATCCAGGTACATGGCCGCCAGTATACCATTAGTTGCGCGAATTTGGGCTTCTCTTGCGTAATCGGCAGCACCGTGTTATAAAGGGCGAGTAAGCACTGTTTGCCGCCATGCCCCTGTAGCTCAGAGGATAGAGCACTGGCCTCCGGAGCCAGGTGCACAGGTTCGAGTCCTGTCAGGGGCGCACATTTGATTGGTTTTGGTCTGACAAAAAGGTCGGGTCACGACAACAAACAGCCCATCGGTCTAGGAGTCCGTTTGGGAATTAGGCAGCGAGGCGTCGCAACATCGTGTGAATGGACGCGATATAGATGACGCTCTCACTGCACTATTCTGCCAGGCAGGAATTTCCAAACGGCCTTTAACTGGCGCTGAGGCCAGCCTGGCGCAGGCGCATGAGTTGCGCAGATGCGGAATGCCGGCTTGGGTGGGGGCCGCAGATCGTCGCACAGCTGCAACAAGCCACACCGCGGTCTACGCAATCGCCAGCGATCCTTCAATCTCTCAATCTCTCAATCTCTCAATCTCTCAATCTCATCGAACGCCTGCAACGACAGCTCAGGGCTGCGGCGTATGAATCACCACCAGATAAGAATCGCCGGTGATCGATGCGCCGTCGAGATCTGCTGTCAAATCGGTGTAGATCGTCTCGGCGAAGTTCTTGCGTCCGTTGTACTTCCAATCTTTGAAGACATAACCCGTCGGTTGGCTGGCGCCGAGTTGGTCGCGATGGAATAGATAGAAGATCGGCGACCATGCCAACGGTTTGCTTTCTGTCGGCGGCAAGGGCGGACAGGTGTAGTAAATTTCCTCGAAGGGGACTTCGGGCAGCACTTCAGCGACGATGCGCAACTGGTTGCCGCGCAGACGTGCATGACCATCTAGCAGCGTGAACTCACCGTCAGTCACGATCGTATGCAGTGTACAACCCGGCGCTTCGCCTCCCAGCACCGTATACTCCAGATGCGTGATCGGGATCGTTTCATCGTCCGCCCAGAAAAACTCGCCGTTCAGATCCAGCGTAAACTTGCGTCCCTGCGCGTTGACGTGGCTGGTGTAGGAGAGCTCCTGGCTCATCAAACGCACCTGCGAGTCGAAGTCCATCTCGAAGCTGGCGCACTTTTCCATCATGCGCTGCAACTGGCTGAAGCGGCTTTCGCCGTAGGCCGGCTCTAGATTCGGGTTCGAGCGCAGCATCCGGTTGAGCACCATCAGTCCGTAGACGCTGCGCGCATCGGTTGGTTCGGTGACGCAACGGGTGTAGACCTTGGCGACGTTGCTGGCGTAGATGGCGGCCAGATCATCGTAGAACGCATGCGCCTGTACATCGGTGAAATACTCTGGAATCATCCTCAACATAATTTCAACAATGGGATGCTCGAAGGCCGCCACGATCGCGCGCTGCGCAGTGGGGCGCAGCGGCGCTAACCGATCGTGTGCGCTGGCTTGCACGTCGCCAGGCTCGGCAGCGGCGACGCCATCTGCGTTCAGCGGAATTTTGACTTCATGGCCGGGGATGACGGCGCGGCTTGTCTCGCCTACCTCCACTGTGAGCACTGCACCGTTGACCATAGCCACCGTCATTGCTGCGCCTGGCGTCGCCTGGACAAAGGCGGATGTCTCCAGCGTGATCACGGCATCGTTGAGCGTTGCCGCCAGTGGCTCTTCTTCCGACG
>Ga0209398_1001677_pt1 | contig 11071 bp, 11 predicted proteins | sample AshMeaBigSpring_FD_184125 | JGI IMG/M metagenome (GOLD analysis project Ga0209398, IMG submission 184125) | Groundwater microbial communities from Big Spring, Nevada to study Microbial Dark Matter (Phase II) - Ash Meadows Big Spring (SPAdes)... | ecosystem: Environmental > Aquatic > Deep...
AAGGCCGGCGTAGGGTGCTTGGGCTCGCCGATGGACAGGCTGATGTGACTCAGGCCAGGCGGCGGCCTCACCCCCTTTTTCAGGGCGGCGAGGCGCTCGAAGGGGTAGGGCTGGAGGCGGTCCAGGTCCGGGTTCATGGCGGGTGATTCGGTCGTCGCGCCGCGGGCATCGGCAGCGTCGCCTGAGGTGGGGCGCGGCCTGGTGGAGCGGAAAAAGCCGGCAGTATAGGCCATTGCCTCGCGGCGTGGGAGCGGGCTGCGGCCGCACCGCGGGTCCCCTCGCCAGGTCGCGGCTGGGGATGTCGGCAAAGGCGGTCGTCAGGTCTCGATGCTTGCTGTAGAGTCGCGCCTCCCCGGCGGTGCGTCCGCTTGGGTGTCGTGCTCCGCCTTCTGACCAGAACGCTTAACCCATTGAGGAGTGACCCAGATGAAGTTCCTGAAGACCCTGACCTGCCTCGGCCTGGCCGCCTGCCTCCCTGGCATGACCCTCGCCGCCGATCCTGCCGCCCCCTACTCGGCACTGCGGCCAGGGACCGAAAGCAAGATCGAGACCGCTCCCACCGACATCGACAAGAGCATGCTGGTCGAGACCGTGGCCGAGGTCGTGGAGGTCGACTACAGGGGCCGAACCATCACCATCAAGGTCCCGGACGGCCGCCTGGCCGCCATCCGGATCGGCAAGGACGTCACGAACCTCGACCAGGTCAAGCCCGGCGATTACCTGGAGGTGACCTACTACGAGGGCAAGCAATTGGCGATACTCCCCCCCGGGGCGGCCTCGCCCGGGACGACGCAGGAAGTGCTGCAGGGGAAGAGTGCCCCCGTACCCGGCGTGGCCGGGCGGCACATCGTCAAGACGGCGGAGATCCTGGACGTGGATCCCTTCAAGAAGACCGTCTCTTTCCGCGGCGAGGACAAGCGCGTCCGGGAGGTGGCGTTGGGTGGCACTGACCTGGAGCACTACCTCACGGACCTCAAGAAGGGCGATACGGTCCAGCTCTCCTTCGTGGAGGCCGTCGCCGTCGCCCTGAAGCCCGCCAAGCGCTAGGGCGCTGGTCCCTCCCGATCCCAACCCCCGCGCCCGCGGTCGCTCCGGCTGGCCGCGGGCGCACGGGGCCTTCGTTCCGAGCCCTATCCCCCGCTGTCCTCCACCCCCTGGCGTGGTCCGGCAGTCCCCCCCTGCGGGGTCGCTACGTGGCGTGCTGCCCCTGACCCCCGCTGTTGCTCTGTCCCGACCCGAGTCCACTCGATTGCTCACCTCGGATAAACGCGAAGGGTTCCTATTTACACTGCGGGTGCGAACCGTTATCATTCTCCCAGCATCGCCGGCATGTCCGGGTGGCGGCAACGCTGCGCCGCCGCCCCGCCGTTCCCGGAAAAGGATGCGCGACCCCAGACTCAGCAACTCGGAACCTCAGACCCTTCCATGCACAGCATCTCCCTCTGCAGAAACCGCGCCTGGACCCTCGGGGCGATCGCGCTCGTCCCCACCCTGGGGTCGCTTGTCGCACCCACCGCCCTCGCCTACGACGTGAACGATAATCTTAAAATCAACGTACTGGCGGCAGGTACTTATCAGTGTCAGGAGGTTTCTGGGGGAGACGAAGGCGAAGACGCCTGCCGCGGGGCTGCCCCCATTCAGCCGGAGCTGGTCTATGCCCCAACCGAGCAGGACGAGATCTTTGTCAAGCTCGGGTTCGCCGCCGGCAACGGCCTGAATCCAGTATCTCCCTTTGTTCTTGCCCCCTGGGCGGCGGACCTCGAAGACGATGTGCAGGACGTCAATGGGAGGGACCGCAGCTACCTGCTGGAGGCATGGTACGCACACACCTTCAGATTCGGTGAGACGAATACGCTCCAGATCACCGGCGGCATCGTTGATCCGGCCTTCTATGTCAACGAGAACGCCTACGCCAACGACGAATACACCCAGTTCATGAACGAGGCATTCGTCAACTCCCGCAACGCCCTCCTGCCGGCCTACGACTGGGGCGGCGTCCTCGTTTGGAAACTCCAGGACTGGACCTTCAGCGCTGTCGGCATGAACGTGGGCGAGAACGACGACGGCAACAACTACAACTTCTACGCGGTCGAGGCCGATTACCACATCGAAACTGCCCTTGGCGAGGGCAACTACCGGGTCATGGTCTCGGGGACCTCCTCGGCCTTTCCGGATCTCGACGGGGAGGAGCTGGAGCGCCGCTCGGCGCTCAACCTGTCCTTCGACCAGGCCCTGGGGCCCATCGTCGGGGCCTTCCTGCGCCTGGGTTGGCAGGCGGAAGACGCCGCCGTGGACTTCAAGGCCGTCTACAGCGGTGGCTTCGACTTCAAGGGCTCGGCCTGGGGGCGCGAGGGTGACAACATCGGCATCGGCTATGCCTATCTGGACGGCGGCAACCTGGAGAACAGGAACAGCCAGTCCGTCGAGGCGTATTACCGGCTCGCCGTCAATGACTACCTGGCCCTGACGGCCGATGTCCAGTACCTGAAAGACGACTACGTGGATGCGGACGTTGTCGAGGGCTGGGTCCTTGGCATGCGCGGCGTCGTGGAATTCTGAACCTGAACCCTGGGAACAAACCTATGCAGCCGTTTCGCTCACTCGTCGCCCTGGCCCTTGTCCTCGCCGGCCCAGCAACCCCTCTGGCCGCGGCCGGCGCCGACCCTCAGGCGGTGCTGACCCACTACGCGGACCTGGCGCTGGCCAAGTACGGGGACGCCCTGACCGCAGCCCAGGCGCTCCAGAAGGCCGTGGGTACCCTGATCGCGACTCCCAGTGAGGCCAATCTCCAGGCCGCCCGCGCCGCCTGGAAGGCGGCACGGGTGCCCTACCAGCAGACCGAGGTCTTCCGGTTCGGCAATGCCATCGTGGACGACTGGGAGGGCAAGGTAAACGCCTGGCCTCTGGACGAGGGGCTGATCGACTATGTCGACGTCTCGCTCTACGGCGACGGGAACGAGGAGAACCCCCTGGCGAACGCCAACGTCATCGCCAACCCCAAGCTCGAACTCTCCGGCAAGGTGATCGACGCGACGACCATCGACAAGGCCCTGCTTGCGGATGCGTTGCATGAGGCTGACGGGATCGAGACCAACGTCGCCACCGGTTATCACGCCATCGAGTTCCTGCTCTGGGGACAGGACCGCAACGGGACGGGCCCTGGGGCCGGCGACCGCCCGGCGAGCGACTTCGATCCGGCCAATTGCACCCACGGCCACTGCGAGCGTCGCGCCGCCTACCTCAAGGCGGCCACCGACCTCCTGATTGACGACCTCGCCTGGATGCGGGATCAATGGGGCAAGGATGGGGCCGCGCGCCAGGCGGTCACCGGCGCCGAACCTGGCCAGGGCCTGGCCATCATTCTCACCGGCATGGGCAGCCTGTCCTACGGGGAGCTGGCGGGGGAGCGGATGAAACTCGGGCTCATGCTCCACGACCCGGAGGAGGAGCACGACTGCTTCAGCGACAACACCCACAGGTCCCACTTCCACGACCTGGTGGGTATCCGCAACGTCTACCTGGGAAGCTATCGCCGTCCGGACGGCACCGAGCTGACCGGGCCCTCCCTGAGCAGCCTGGTGGCCGCGGCCGACCCCGCCGCCGATGAGGTGCTGCGGCGGCGGCTCGACGAGACCCTGGCCAGGCTCCAGGTCCTGGTGGACAGCGCCGAGCGCGACGGCGTGGCCTACGACCAGCTCATCGCCGCTGGCAACGCCGACGGAAACGCCAAGGTCCAGGCGGCCGTGGATGCCCTGGTTACTCAGACCAGGGCCATCGAGGGCGCCATCGCCGCGCTGGGCCTGGGTAACATCGCCATCGAGGGCTCCGACAGCCTGGATGCCCCCGAGAAGGTCGGCCCCTAGGGATGCGTGCCTGCCGGACCTGGCTTTGCACCGGCGCCCTCGCCCTGATCCTGGCCGGCTGGCTCGGCGGGGCGGAGGCCGGCCGGTCCTTGCCCGCAGAGGCGCACGGGTCAGGACCGCCTGCGCGGGCGGCCCTGTCCAGACCCTCCGCCGGCCTGACGTCTGCCGAGCGTCTCGACTTTCAGCTCGGCAAGGCCCTGTTCGAGCGGTCCTGGGTCGCGGCCCCGGCCTCCACGGACTCGGCGGACGGGCTGGGCCCCCTCTACAATGCCCGCGCCTGTAGCGGCTGCCACCCGCGTACCGGCCGCGGCCTGCCGTTGGCCAAGGAGGGGCAGGCCTCGGCTGCCCTCGTCCTGCACCTGAGCGTTCCCCCGCGCACGGGCCTGGAATCGGTCGAGCTTGAGCAGCACCGCCAGCGCTTCCTGCCGGAGCCGAGCTACGGGACCCAGCTTCAGCCCCTGGCCCTGCCCGGCCAGGTCGCTGAGGGATGGGTCGAGGTCCGGTACAGGGAGACCGAGGTGCGGCTCGCGGAGGGGGAGACGGCGATGCTGCGCCGCCCGTCTTACGGGATCCGCGACCTGGGCTACGGCCCGCTGGACCCCGAAACCCTGACCTCGCCCAGGCTCGCCCCCCGACTCGTCGGGCTGGGGCCGCTGGACGCCGTTCCCGAGGCCGCGATCCTCGCCCATTCGGACCCGGGGGACAGCGACGGGGATGGGATCTCCGGTCGGCCGAATCGGGTCTGGGACCCGGCCCGAGGCCGGGTTGGCCTGGGACGCTACGGCTGGAAGGCCGGCGAGGCGTCCGTGGAGGCCCAGATCCAGTCCGCCTTTGCCCGCGACCTTGGGATCGCCACCCCCCTGTATACCGAGGGCGCGGGCGACTGCACCGGGCGGCAACCTCTGTGTCGCGCTGCGCCCCATGGCAACAGCCGACGCCACGCCGGCGTCGAGGCAGGGCCCGAGGTCATGGCCCTGGTCACCGCCTATGTGCGCGGCCTCGCCGTCCCGCCAAGGCGCGATGCGGCCGCCCCGGCGGTCCTGGAAGGGGAGGGCATCTTTCACCGCGTCGGCTGTGCCGCCTGCCACCGCCCGGAGCTGCCCGTTGCGGATGCGCTGCCTGGTGCCGATGCGGCTCGGGGCGAACAGGTCATCCGGCCCTATACGGACCTGCTCCTACACGACATGGGGGAGGGTCTGGCGGACGGACGACCAGAGGGTGACGCGAACGGCAGGGAGTGGCGCACGGCGCCTCTCTGGGGCATAGGGCCGGTCGCCTCGGTCGGGGGTCAGGCCGCCTGGCTCCACGACGGGCGCGCCCGCAGTCTGCTGGAGGCCATCCTGTGGCACGACGGCGAGGCCCGGGCGAGCCGGGACGCCGTCGTCGCTCTACCGACATCTTCCCGCGCTAAGCTAGTCCGATTCCTCGAGTCCATCTGAAGTCCCTTACCCGGCGGTCCTATGTCCCCTGTCCGAGCCCTGTATCCCCTCTGCGCCCTTTTCCTGCTCGTGGCTGCCGTCTTAGCGAGCCACCAAGCCGGTGCCCAACCGGTCTCGGGTCCCGACGCCGGACCCGACTGGCGCGACATGAACCGCGTTGTGGTGGACGGTCATATCATCCTCCGCTACCAGGCCCTGGCCCAGGCCATGCAAGCCCTTGATGCCCAGATCGGTGCCCTGTGCGGCAGTCCTACGGAGGCCAATCTGGCGCTTGTGCGGGGTGGCTTCGGGATCGCCCTGGATGCCTGGAACGGCATCTCCCACATCCGCTTCGGGCCTGTCGAGACCGAGCAGCGCTACTTCCGCTTCCAACTCTGGCCGGACAAGCGCGGCACTGGCCAACGTCAGGTGCGCCAGCTCTTGGCAGACCAGGACAGGGCCCGGCTCGACCCCGCCGTCTTTGCCCGGGACAGCGTCGCGGTACAGGGCCTCAGCGCCCTGGAGATGTTGCTGTTTCCCGAGGAGGAGGTCGGCGTCGCGGACTTCGCTGCGGAGGGCGGCCCCAGCTATCGGTGCCACTTCGCCCAGGCCATAGGCGACAACCTGGCGGGGATGTCAGGGGCGACCCTTGCGGACTGGACCCAGGGCGATCAGCCCTACCGCCGGACCCTGCTGGAGCCCGCGCCGGCCCAGGGGGTGCCCGGCGGTCCAGCAACTCCCGGTGTGGCCCCCAGCGCGGGCGCCGGGGCGGGGCGGTTCAGCGACGACCAGGCGGTGAGCGCCGAGTTGCTCAAGACCCTGAACACCGGCGCCCAGGTGATCCACGAGCTCAAGCTGCCCCTGCCGGCGGTCCCCGCAACGGGGGGTACCGGCCCGCGCAAGGGCGAGGCCTGGCGCAGCCGCCGCTCGCTGGGCAACGTCTGCACCAACCTGCGGGCCCTGGAGCACCTGTACGCCACCGGGTTTGCTCTGCGCCTGCGTGCCTCGCCTGAGGCCGCCGAGGTGGATCAGGGCGTGGCCCTGACCCTGGCCGCCGCCGTCAGTGCCTGCCTGAGCCTGCCCGCCGCCGCCCTGGATGAGCCGCTGGGCGCGGAGGTCGTGTCCGAGCAGGCCCCGGGCCAGGCACCTGAGGAGGCCCCGGGCGAGACACCGGAGCGGGCCGTCCAGCGACGCAAAGCGCTGGAGGACCTGCGGGACCTCGCCGGGGCCCTTCAGGCACGCACCGGCCGACCCCTGGCCGAGCAGTTGGGTCTCCTGGTCGGCTTCAACAGCCTCGATGGGGACTGACATGGACCGGACCCGTCGCCGTCTGCTGGCACTCGCCGCCTCACTCCCCCTCGCTACCCTGGTGGCGCCTGGGCCTGTGCGAGGTCAGGCCGCGGCCAGTCTCCCCCGTTTCCTGAGCGCTCGCGGCGACGGGGCCGGTAACTACCGGGTGAGCGGGCTGGATGAGTCCGGTCGCCTGTCCTTCGATCTGCCCCTGCCGGGCCGCGGTCACGGCATCGCACTGCACCCGGATGGGCGCCACGCGGTCTGCCTGGCGCGGCGCCCGGGGGACTTCCTGCTGGTCCTGGACCTGATCGACGGGGAGGCAGTCGCCTTGCACCATACCCCGGATGACCGGCACTGCTTCGGCCATGCCGTTTTCGCCTCGGCGGGAGACCTCCTCTACACGACGGAGAATGCCATCGACAGCGGCGAGGGGCGCATCGGTGTCTGGGACGTCGCCAGCGGCTACCGCCGCCTGGGGGAGCTGCCGAGCCACGGCATAGACCCCCACGAGCTGCTGCTGGCGCCGGACGGCGAGACCCTCATCGTCGCCAATGGGGGTATCCTGACCCGCCCTGAGACCGGGCGGACCAAGCTCAATCTGGACGCGATGCAGCCGAGCCTCGCCTACCTCGACCGGCGGGACGGTCGGCTCCTGGCGGAGCACCGGCCGCCGGCGGGGCTGCACCAACTGAGCATCCGTCACCTCGCCCTGGGGCGCGACGGCACCGTCTGTGTCGCCCTCCAGTACGAGGGACCAGCCGCCGAGCGCCCGCCGCTGGTGGCCTTCCAACGTCGGGGCGGGGCCCTGGAGCTGATGGACGCACCGGCCCCGGTCCAGGCGGCCATGCGCAATTACTGCGGCAGCGCCGCCGCGGACCCGAGCGGGGGCTGGTTCGCCGTCTCTGCCCCCCGCGGCAACCTGGTCACCTTCTGGGGCTCGGACGGGCACTTCCAGGGCAGTACCCAGGTCACCGATGGCTGCGGTGTCGCCCCCGGCGATGCACCTGGGACCTTCTTCATCTCCAGCGGCACCGGCACCCTGCATCGCCATGACTGCATGACCGGCGCAACCGCCCGGCTCCCGGGTCCGCCGAACGAGGGAATCGCATGGGACAATCACCTGACCCTGTGGGCCTAGCGGCGCCCTGGGCGGCCGCCGTCGCCGCCACCGCCCTGGCGCTGGCGGCCCTGTTGTGGTCCGTTGAACCCGCGGCAGCCGATCCGCCCACCGCAGCACAAGGACCCGGGGACGCCCAAACCCTGGACCTCGAGGCCCTGGGCCGACTCCTGTTCTTCGACCCCAATCTGTCCCGAAACCGCACCCAATCCTGCGCCACCTGTCACGACCCAGGCGCCGGTTTCGCCGATCCGCGCGGGGAGGGCGCGCTGAGGGCCGTCTCCCTGGGTGACGATGGTCACTCCCTGGGGGACCGAAACGCCCCAACGGCATCGTACGCCCGCTTCAGCCCGACCTTTCACCGCAACCTTCAGGGCAAGTACGTCGGGGGTCAGTTGCTGGACGGGCGCGAGGCAGACCTGACGGGACAGGCCGGGGGGCCGCCGCTCAACCCCATCGAGATGGGCATGCCGGACAAGGCCAGCGTGGTGGCACGGCTGCGGGATAATCCGGTCTACGAGGCCGCCTTTCGGCAGCACTTCGGGGAGCAGGTTTGGGAGGCCGCGGATGGTGCCTATCGGGCCATGACGGAGGCGATTGCGGCCTTCGAGGGGACCGACTTCTTCGCACCTTTCGATTCCAAGTACGACCGCCACCTGCGGGGCGAGTATCGCATGACCGAGGAAGAGGCCCTGGGCATGACCCTGTTCTTCTCCAGCCAGTTCACCAACTGCCACCTGTGCCACCAGTTGCACAAGCTCCCCGGCAGCCATGCGGAGACCTTCAGCAACTACGAGCATCACAACATCGGCGTTCCGGTCAACGCCGCGGTGCGGGCCCTGAACGGCCGGCCCGAGGGGCAGGTGGACCTGGGGCTCGCTGCCAACCCGGCGGTCCAGGGCCCCGCCGCGATCGGCCGTTTCAAGACCCCGACCCTGCGCAACGTTGCCGTCACCGGCCCCTACATGCACAACGGGGTCTTTGAGGACCTGCGTACCGTGATCCTCTTTTATAACAAGTACAACAGCCGCGCCCCCCGGCGCCAGATCAATCCGGAGACCGGTGCCCCCTGGGCCGCCCCCGAGGTCGCAGAGAACCTTGCCACGAAGGAGCTGGAGACGGGCCCGGCCCTGGATGATCGCCGCGTCGATGCCCTGGTCGCCTTCCTCAAGACCCTGACCGACCGCCGCTACGAGCATCTGCTGGCGGGGGATTGATACGGCGGCCAAAGGGACACCTCCAAGAGGTCCGTATCCCCCCGCACGAAAACAAGGCCCCGGTGGCTCCAGAGGCCGGCATCGACCGGCCTGGAGCCGGTGCTCCGGGTTAGGAATCAGGCCGGCGGCGGCTTGGCCGCCTCGGATACGGTCTCCTTCACCGCTTCGGCCGCCTCCCGGGCGGTCTCGGAAACGGACTCGACGACCACCTCCGCGGTGTCGACCACCCGCTCCCTGGTCTCGTCCATCAGGTCGACCACGCGCGTCACACCGCCCTCGGACTGGCGGTCCATCCAATCCTTGAGCACCAGGGTTGCCACGGCACCCACCGCGGCACCGCCCAGAAACGCCAACAACGGAAACGCCATGACAAGCACCTCACTGAATGATGGGGCCTTCATCCTGCCCCGGGGTTGGGCCCAAGGCAAGCCCTGGGGCGATCCCCGGGCCATAGCGCCCGGGGGCCGCGTAGGCGTGCCTCAGTGTGCCGGCACTGGATCTATCTGGGCAGGATGCATCTGGGCCTGGAGGTAGTTCTCTAGGCCAACCTTGTCGATCAGGCCGAGCTGCTGCTCCAGCCAGTAAGCATGGTCCTCCTCCGTGTCCTTGAGGATCACCTCCAGGATCTCGCGGGTCTGGTAGTCGCGCTCCTGTTCGCACACGGCGATGGCCACCTTGAGGGCGGCGGCGACGTCGTACTCCAGTTGCAGATCGTTGGCGAGCATCTCCGGTACTGTGGCACCCACCCGCAGCCCGTCGCGCTGGCTCATGTCGGGGGTCGCCTCCAGGAACAGCATGCGTCGGATGATCATGGAGGCGTGACCCTTCTCCTCCTCGGTCTCGTGGTCGATGCGGGCGAAGAGCTTGTGAAAGCCCCAGTCCTCGTACATGCGCGAATGGATGAAGTACTGGTCGATGGCCGCCAGCTCATTGGCGAGCAGGTGCTGTAGCTGCTCGATGACCTTGGGATTGCCTTGCATGGGATCTAAGCTCCTCGTGTGTCAGATGGCGGATTCGAGGTAGTTGGGCAGGCCGACGCTGTCGATGAGCGAGAGCTGGGTCTCCAGCCAGTCGATGCGCTCCTCGGATCCTTCCTGGATCTCCTCCAGGTGGTGCCGACTGACGAAGTCCCGCGCCTGTTCGCACGCTCGGATGGCCTCCGCCAGTGCGTCGCGGTAGTCGCGCTCCATGGTGAGGTCGTTGCGCAGGATCTCGGGCACGTCCTCTCCGATCAGGAGCTTGCCCAGGTCCTGCAGGTTGGGCAGCCCCTCCAGGAAAAGGACCCGCTCGATGAGCTTGTCTGCCTGCTTCATGGACTGGATGGACGCCTCGAGCTCATGCCGTTCCAGGGACTTGAAGCCCCAGTTGCCGAGCATGCGGGCGTGCAGGAAATACTGGTTGATGGCCGTGAGGCCCAACTTCAGCACGGTGTTGTGCTGCTGATGGATGCTGGGGTCCGACTTCATGGGTTCTCCTGGTGCGAGACTCGGGCTTGGGATGTGGGTCTGGGGATCAGGGCCGACAAGGGGCGCGGCCCCAGGATGCTGCGCTTCCCCCGTCGGGGAAACCGCGAGATAGCAAAGGTTAACATGGGCTTGACTCAAACGCGAATCGTTCCTATTATTTTGCCAACGTCAGCCTTCAGAGATCGGGCCATGTACGTCTGCATCTGCCATTCCGTGACCGACCGTCAGATCTGCCAGGCCGCCGCCAACGGCGCCACGACCCTCGACGACCTCCGCCACAGGCTCAAGGTCGCCACCAACTGCGGCCGGTGCGCAGACTGCGCCCTGGCCGTGTTGGACGAGGCCCGCCGGTCCTGCGGGGAGGCTGGCGATCCCTTCGCCGGCTTCGCTGGCGCTACCGCCGCCTTCGCCTAGGCCCTGGGTCCCGTCGCCTTGGCCCAGCCTGCTTACTCCCAACGGCTGCTCAGGTTCCTCTCCTGGGCGGTGCACGCCGCCCCAGAGACCCCGCGCCAGAAACGCCGACGCTTGTTGCGCGAGCACCTGGCCAGGGTTACGGCCGCCCGGTCGCGATCCGGCGGCGGCGAGCTTGACCCAGACAACCCCTAGGCTGGTTGGGCAGCGTTGGCTGGCCAATCCTTCTGCCGACGGGTTGCCCTCCAACCCAGCCGGGTAAGAGAAGCGTGGCCGGGCCTCTCGG